>SXGQ01027667.1_pt1 | contig 15400 bp, 11 predicted proteins | sample 3178371 | NCBI WGS metagenome assembly SXGQ01 (sample SAMN11356859, study PRJNA531348) | freshwater metagenome | isolation source: freshwater sample F1-20 | place: China: Fuxian Lake, Yuxi | collected 2017-12-25
CGTGCCATCCTTGTGGAATTGTTCACAGGAACGGAATGTCCTCCCTGTGTGGCGGCAGACATGGCGTTTGATGCCTTGCCCAAGGCGTTCAAGTCCAGTGAGGTGGTGGTCCTGCAATATCATCTGCATATCCCCGGCCCCGACCCGTTGACCAATCCTGAAACCGAAACCCGCGCCAAGTATTACGGAAGGCAGATCGAAGGGACCCCCGCGATTTTCTTCAATGGAAAAACCGCAGCGGGCGGTGGTGGCCCCAGGGATGCCGCGATGGAAAAGTTCAAGGAATACAAGGCGGTGGTGGAACCATTGCTTGAAAAAGCCGCGGGTGCGACCCTGCTGGCCAGCGCCAAGAAGACAGGCGAGGATGTGACCATTTCCGCGGAGGTCAAGGATCTTTCCGAAGTTGGAAACAACATTCGACTGAACATGGTGTTGGTAGAAAAGGAAGTTCGCTACCAGGGAGGCAACAAGCAGAAGAAACACCATCATGTGGTGCGCTCATTCCCCGCTGGGGTTGAAGGTATTCCCATGATGGAAAAGAATGGGAAAAAAGAGGCCAAGGTGAATCTGGAAGAGTTGCGGAAAAAGTGGTCCGCCTATCTTGACCAGATTGCCAAGGAAGAGCCTTTTTCTGGTAAGGGAAGGCCTTTGAATTTCACAGATTTGCTCGCTGTGGTATTTATCCAGAACATGGCGACGGGTGAAATCCTTCAATCTACCCAAGTTCCTGTAAATTAATTTTTTCTTGCACAAGGCTGACATAATCGGCCTTGTGCTTTCTGCTTATCCTTGCCAATATCCCCCTTGCTGAAACCGGAGGAATCATTCCTCTGGCTTTCTGCGTTTTCAACTGGAGGATGGGCATGGGTCTGGCGTTTCTGCGTTGGTTCATCATCGGTGCGATGCTTTGCGCAGTGGTTGTTTTTCCAGTATTGCACCACCGCAATGTCTGGAATCATGGAAGAAGACTGCGGGTCGTGGAACCGGGCAAAATGTATCGCAGCGGCCAACTCACGGTCGCGGGCTTCAAGGATGCGGTTGAACATTACAAGTTAAAATCCATTGTCAATCTCCAGGATGATTATCCGGACCCCGATGTTTACAAGACATTCTGGGATCGCTCAACGATAACCGAGAAAAAAGTATGCGAGGACCTTGGGGTTAAATATCTTTTCATCAGCCCCGACCTGAGGCCCAGGCCCGAGGTTCCATTCAAACGCCCCAGGGCTGTCGAGGACTTCCTTAAGATTTGCGATGACCCATCCAACTATCCCATGGTCATCCATTGCAGGGCTGGATTGCATCGAACCGGCGTGCTGGCTGCAATCTACCGGATGGAATACAACCATTGGACAGTCAATGAGGCATTCAGTGAGATGAGGGATCACGGCTTTGGTGATTTCGCCTGCACCAACGCCAATGATTATGTGATCCAGTATGTGCTTAATTACAAGCCGGGGATCCGCATACCCCTGGCAGCGGTCGAGAAGGAACCCCGCATTGCAGGGGTTGGTTCCAAGTAATTTCCTAACCAGCAAGGGATGCGGGGGATTATGTTCACCCTGATAGATCGACAATTAATCATCAGTTACTTCAAGGCATATTTCATATGCCTGGTGAGTCTTTTAAGCCTTTATGTGGTGGTGGATCTTTTCACCAACCTCGATGATTTTTCAAGCAAGCAAAAGGATTTCCTGAGCACCCTGCGCGACATAGGAATGTATTACAGTTTCAAGCTCACCCAGATCTTTGACCAGTTGTGTGAATACATCGTGCTGCTTTCCGCGATGTTCACCATCGCCTGGATGCAAAGGCAAAATGAACTGGTGCCCCTGCTTTCCGCAGGTATCTCCATTCGAAGAATTGCGACGCCCGTCCTTTTCAGCGCCTTTGTCATGCTCAGCCTGGCGGTCATCAACCAGGAATTGATCATCCCCCGTGTCGGGCACCGGCTATTGAATGACAAGGACGACCCGGTTGGTGAAAAAGAGGTCGGGGTACGCGGCGCATATGAGCCCAATGGAATCCATATTGAAGGTGAAAAAGCAAGGCGCAATGAACGGATGATACTCGATTTTCGCTGCACCATTCCGGAATCTGTGGCGGGGAACCTGCTTCACCTTACCGCCAAGCAGGCGGTGTTCATACCCCCACCAGAGGGCCAGCGTGGAGGGAAATGGGAACTAACCGCCACTAAACCCGCCGAGGTCGAGGGACTTGACAAAGGCAATGGCGTGCTTGAGCAGATAGACACAGGGCGATATATCCTTCATGTGCGTGAAATCGATTTCGACCATATCACCAGAAACCCAAATTGGTTCAGGCTGGCATCCACCACAAGAATCCACCACGAATTGCTTAAACCCGAGGGAAACCGGTTGGTTTCCGTCGCGGTGCTATTCCACATCAGGCTTACCCGGCCAATTCTCGGGATGGTCCTTGTGATGCTCGGACTTTCAGTGATTTTACGCGACCAGAACCGAAATGTGATCCTCAGCGCGGGATCCTGCCTGGTGCTTTGCGGAATCTTTTTTGCAACTTGTTATCTATTCAAAATGCTGGGCGACTCCGATTTTATAGCACCAGCTTTAGCCGCCTGGATGCCCATCGTGGGGTTTGGCCCATTATGCCTCGTGATGTTTGACGCGGTGCATACTTGATGTGTATTTCCGGATGACATTTTTCATCCCCTCCACCGGGGATATGAATTAAGCGACCTGATAACAGGCTTAATTTTGATGACTCTCGTCTCTTTTGCTTCTTTTTCAAAAGTTTTCATAGTAAACTTGTAGTCAGGAGATTATTCGCCTTTTCTCCGAAATAAAGCGGTAACAGGATTTGAATCCATGTTTTTCCCTCGCATGAATGTATTGTTTGCAATAATTTTTTTTCCATTGATAAGTAATGGGACATCCATTGCCGCCCCGCTTCCACCCCAAAATTTCCTGGACCAACATTGCGTGAAGTGCCATTCCGGGGAGAAAGCCAGGGGAGATTTTCGTGTTTCAGACCTCAGCCAGGATTTCAGCAATAAAAAAAACAGGGTTCTCTGGGAAAAAGTTCATCAACAAGTCACCACGGGGGAGATGCCTCCGAAAACCAAACCTCGCCCAACAACCAAGGAAATTCAAACCCTGACTGATTGGGTCGCAGCACAAAGCTCTGATTTTTACTCCAAGGAAGGCCGGGTGGTGCTGCGAAGGCTGAACCGTGTGGAATATGAGAACACGGTGCGTGATTTGTTTTCAGTTAATGTCTCGGTGAAGGAAATGCTCCCTGAGGATGCGAATTCCCAAGGGTTCGACAATGTGGGTGCCGCGCTTAATATTTCCCCCGTGCTGATGGAGCGCTATCTCGAAGCCGCGGATACGGTCATTAATGCAGCCCTGCTTCCCGTGCACAAGCTGGAAAGCAAAACGGAACGATTCGATTTGTACGATTCCCTTCCCTCCTGGTTTTTAGCGGGAGTGTACAAGAGGGATGATGGCGTGGTGCTTTTTCGCAGCAGTGGAGACTCCGCGACCGACCTGAGAAAATTCAAGGCTCCCGCGCCCGGGCGCTACCGTTTTCGAATTTCCGCTTCAGCCCATAATTCCGAGACCCCGCTTCCAATGGCGGTAATCCTCGGCAATTTCGTGGTTTCAGGCAACATCACCAGGCATCTGGGATATTTCAACGCGCACCCCGGCGAACCAAGGGTGATTGAAATCGAGGAACGCCTTGCCGCAAAAAATGACACGATCAAGATAACCCCGGTTTCCCTGCCTTTTGTCTATCTCAAACATGAAACCATGCCCAACTATCCCGGACCGGGGCTTAAAATCCACTGGGTGGAAGTGGAAGGCCCCCTGCCCGAACCCTGGCCAACCGAGAGCCACCGAAAAGTTTTTGGGGATGTAGATCCCAAGGCAGGCACGCTTGCCGACGCTGAAAAGCTGCTTCGCAATCTTTTACCCCGTGCCTTCAGAAGGCCGGTCGATGATGAGGAATTAAAACCCTTTGTCTCGCTGGTATCAAAGGGCCTTGGGATGGGATTATCTTTTGAAGCCGCATTGCGGACTGGTTACAAGGCAGTGCTTTCGTCCCCAAAATTCCTGTTCCTTCGGGAACCCGCTGGGAAACTTTCTGACCATGCAATCGCTTCCAGGCTTTCCTATTTTCTCTGGAGCACGATGCCCGATGACATCCTCATCGGACTTGCAAACAATGGAAAACTGCATGATCCCGATGTGCTTCATTCCCAGGTTGAACGAATGCTCAAGCATCCCAAAGCCAGGGCATTCACCGAGAACTTCACCGGCCAGTGGCTCGGGCTTCGAGAAATCAACGCGACCACCCCCGACAAAAGCCTTTACCCCGAATTCGAGGAATTCCTGCAATGGTCCTCGCTGCGGGAAACCCACCTTTTCTTTGACGAGATCCTCAGGGAAAACCTGGGTGCGCGCAATTTCATCGACTCTGATTTTGCGATGCTCAACGGCAGGCTTGCAAGGCATTACAATATCCCGGATGTGCATGGCGTGGAATTCCGCAAGGTTGCACTTAAGCCGGAATACCACCGGGGTGGCGTCATCACGCACGCCAGCGTTCTAAAAGTGACCGCCAACGGCACAAACACCTCGCCAGTGGTCCGGGGTGTCTGGATGCTCGACCGTATCATGGGAAAACCAGTGCCTCCCCCGCCCCCCAATGTGCCTGCAATCGAGCCGGATATCCGTGGTGCTGTCACCATTCGTGAACAATTGGCCAAGCACCGCCAGACCGAGAACTGCGCCTCATGCCATACCCGGATCGACCCGCCCGGGTTTGCCCTCGAAAATTATGATGTCATCGGGGGATGGAGGGAAAAATACCGTGTCGTGGTTAGCGACCGCAAGTTCGCAGTGAACAACCGATTTGGCCCGCTGGCAAAATATCTTGCCGCATACCAATACGGGCTGGGCCTGCCTGTCGACTCAGGTGACACCTTCCCTGATGGCAGCAAATTCAAGAACATCGAGGAATTCAAAAAGATACTCCTTTCCGATCCCGAGCAGATCGCCCGCTCCATCACGGAAAAACTCATCGTTTATTCCAGCGGCCATCCTGTTGGTTTCAATGATCAAAAAACCATCAATGCCATCCTTACGGATGCGAAAAAATCTGACTTCGGACTCAGAACCCTGGTGCATGCGGTTGTCGCGAGTGATATTTTCCTTAACAAGTGAAGGTTACCATGAACAATAATCCAACCATTTCAAGGCGAAACTTCCTAAGGGGCGCGGGAGTCACCCTCACCCTTCCCCTGCTTGATTCCATGCTGCCAGCGCGCGCGCAATCCCCTCAAAAACCACTGCGCCGCTTGATCTGCATCAACACCTCCCTTGGCCTGCATACTCCCAATTTATTTCCATCAAAGGCGGGAAAAGATTATGAAATGACCCCCTACCTGGAACCCATCAAGGAATTCCGCGATGAATACACCGTGTTTTCAGGGCTTTCGCATCCCGATGTGGATGGTGGGCATCCCGCTGAAATGTGCTACCTGACAGCGGCGCCCCACCCACGCGCTGATAATTTCAAAAACTCCATCTCACTCGACCAATACGCCATCGAAAAACTGGTTCCCGACACTCGTATAGGTGCCCTGGTTTTGTCCTCACATTCCAGCAGGGGACTTTCCTACACCCGGAGCGGTGTGCCCATCCCATCGGAATCCAAGGCATCCCGGGTATTCCGCGAGATGTTCGTCAATGGCACCCCCACCGAGGTGAAGAATCAGGTTCAAAGATTGCAACAGGGCGAAAGCATCATGGACACCGTGCTTGAGGAGGCAAAAAGATTCCAAAAGGGACTGGGCAAGCAGGACCAAGAAAAGCTTGAGGAATATTTTTCCGCGGTTCGTGAGGTTGAAAACCGGATGGTCAAGGCCCAGGAGTGGTCGAAAAAACCAAAGCCGAAAGTTGACGCCAAGCCCCCCGTCGATGTCACCAACTCACTTGAGGTGATAGCGAGTGTCCGCCTGATGATCGACATGATGCAGCTTGCCTTGCAGACGGATTCCACCCGCTTCATCACCTTCGCACTGCATGGCCTTAACGCGGTGCCAATCATACCGGGTGTGACCCAGGATTGGCACAATCTATCCCATCATGGGCAGGATCCCGCGAAACTCGCTGAACTGCGCATCGTGGAAATCCAGCAAATGAAACTCTTGGGAGAGTTGCTTTCCAAGTTGAAAGAAACCAAGGAACAAGCGGGCAATCTCCTTGACCGAACCACGATTTTATTTGGCAGCAACCTGGGCAACGCAAGCAGTCACGACAACAAGAACATGCCAATCATCGTGGCGGGTGGCGGTTTCAAGCATGGCCAGCATCTGGCCTTTGATCCGAAAAAGAATCCCCCGCTCTGCAATCTTTTTGTCTCAATGCTGCAAAGGCTGGGAGTGGAGGCGGACAAATTTGGCAGCGGCACCGGCACGCTTGCCGGCTTTGAATTGAAAAACACCTAGGAACCTACCCTCTCCGCATTGGGTCAAAACATGAATTGCCTCAGGGCTGATGACTCCCATAAAAAGACATGGGCCGCCTGGTTCCTTGAGCCAATAGAGCAGGCGAACGCCCAGCAGCAGTCAGGTGACCCCGCTAAAAACACAAAGGCGTGGTGTGGCCTGGTCGGCGCAGTGGGTTGCCTGCTATTTCTAAGGTTTTTCTTCCTGCAAAATGAACAATACCGGCTGGTGCTGATCCTTGAATTTCTCCAGCTTCATTCCCCTGCGGAACAACTTTCAGTTTTCATTTCAGACCCGTTGGGCAGGCTTACAACCTGGGCCGCGGGTTGTGTGCTTTGTTACTTTTTCATCCCTGCGATGATGATTCGTTTTTTATTCAAGGAAAAACTTGGCAGCCATGGGTTCAGGCTTGCAAGCTTTTCCGATACCCTGATGTTTGTCCTTCCATCCCTGTTTTTCATGGCGCCGCTTGTTTTTCTCGCTTCCACACAGCCGCATTTTCTTAATGTCTACCCTTTTTATGATCCCCCGCCCGGTGGCGGAATAGGCATGGACTTCCTAATCTGGGAATTGATGTACGCGATGCAATTCATCGCGCTTGAGTTCTTTTTCCGGGGATTCATGGTGCATTGCCTCACTGGCGTCGCGGGTGCCTGGGCCATTCCCATCATGGTGATGCCCTACTGCATGATTCATTTTCAAAAACCATTTCCTGAAGCCACCGCGTCGATAATAGCAGGACTCGCGCTGGGTTGGCTGGGACTGAAGACAAGATCGATTGTACCCGGGGCGGTATTGCATATATCTGTCGCATGGGCGATGGATGCGACATCACTATTTCGGAAGGGATATTTCAATTGACCGGAATCGGCTATTTAGCTGATTGATTAAGATCCACACAGATCAATTCTTTTTCATCCCGCAAGAATACCCTGCCTCCAGAAACCGCGGGGTGTGCCCATGTATGCCCGCACACCTTCGCCCTGCAAATCTCCTTGTAGCCCGAGGCATCAGGCTCAAACATCACCAGCGAGCCAAAATCCTCGAGCATCAAGATCTTGTTATCGGCGGTTCGGACCAGCGAGGCATGATACTTCCCGACTTTTTTCCTGGTCCAAAGCACCTTCCCTGTCGCGATTTCAACGCATTGCAAATCAGACTGGGGGGGAGGAAGTAATCCACCCGTGACTATGTACACATGGTCTTTTCCAACTACAACGGGGGTTGCAAAGTAGCAGTTGAGCGATCCGTTTTTCCAAGCCTGCTTATGGGATGGGACCGGGTCGGAAGTGTTGATATCCAGCGCCACGCTGCCATAGGTCACTGAACTGGCAAGCACCATGTTCCCCATGCGGACAGGGGTGGTGCTGCTTTCATTGAGCCTGTCAACCAGGGGAAACTTCCAGTGGGATTTGCCATCCTTGGGATCAAGTGCCACCAATCCCTGCTGGGTGAGCGCGAGGATCATCTGCTTTTCCCCGTCCTTCCAGACAACCGGGGAACTGTAACTGGCTTTATCATCAAGGGTTTGCCAGGCAACCGTGCCATCTTTTTGATTGAAAGCGACAACTGACGCCCCCTTGCCCCCGACTTCAACGACAACCTTGTCATCGATCACAAGTGGTGAGCAGGAGGCCCCGAAATAAAGGTTGGCTGCCTTGAATTTCGCAAGGGTATCGACCTGCCAGTTGATTTTCCCATCAGCAATATTGAAGGAGGAAAGAATCCCGGTCACCCCGAAGGTGAAAATGGTTTTATTGGAGATGGAAGGGGTGGCGCGAGGCCCAAGCCCGAAAACGCTGGTGAACGCGGCACGCTTGTAGGGAGTAGCCCAGATTTGACCGCCTGAAGCGGCATCAAAGCAGGTCAAAACCTCCTCGTCCTTGTCCTTGACGCGGGAATGCAGGTAAACCTTTCCCTCATGCACGACCGGTGAACTATGCCCTTCGCCGACTGGCAGCTTCCATGCGATCTTTGGAGCTTCCTTCCAAGGGTTTAATTTCTCGAGTGAGGAACAATCTCTTCTGGGCCCAAGCCATGTGTGCCAGTCTTCGGCCACTGCGGGAATAGGATTCCAAAGGATGAACGCGCCAGCGAGAAAAATCGCGCTAAAGAGCGACAGCGTTCTCCGGGTTATCAAGGAAATGGTGCAAGGGGGCGTAATGCCAGGGAAGTTGTTTTTCATCAGCGAGGTCCTTTAACTTGCGGGTGTACTTTTCAGATAACTCGACCATTTTACCCTGATAGGCCGGGTCACAAAAATAAATTCTGCAACCAAGGGGCCTGGGTTCACGGGCCGTGCAAAGATTCTCTTTTTGGAAAGGGCAGAAGCCTGGATTCGTCGGCTTATCATAGTGCGGGGCATGTTTTAAAAGCACCGCCGCCTCCATGCTGGATATGAAAAGCGTGTGATCATATTCCTTGAACCTGCAGCACTTGCCGGAAGAAAGGCAGACAGGGCCCGCACTTTTCACCTCGGCATCCGCATCGGCATAAATCCTTGACACTTCAAGTTCCAAAGAGGATGAAAACCTCGAGTCAACATCCTTGGATTGATTCATGCAAACCTCATGCAGGGGTGATGCCTAAACGCCGATGTTGTCAAGTTTGCCCGTGCTGTCACCAAAGGATGGCAATGCCACGCCCATTCTCTCAAGCAATGAAAGATGGAGGTTGGCCAGGGGGGTGTCCTTGGGGTAGCGCAGATGCTGGCCGGTTTTTATGGTGCCAGCCCCGCGACCCGCGACCAAAATGGGAAGCTCATCGTGATTGTGCCGGTTGCCATCGCCGATGGCACTTCCGTAAACCAGCATGGAGCTATCGAGAAGCGATGATCCACCCTCCTTGGTTCCCTTGAGCTTTTCAAGGAAATACGCGAACTGCTGAAGGTGGTACTGGTTGATTTTCTTGATCTTCTCATGCTTGGCCTTGTCATTGCCATGATGGGAAAGCTCATGATGCCCCTCGGAAACCCCGATGTTTTTATAGTTGCGGTTGCTGCCCTCGTTGGCGATGACGAAAGTCGCGATGCGGGTGAGATCCGCCTGGAAGGCAAGCACCATCATGTCAAACATGAGCCGGACATGCTCCTGAAAATCCCTGGGAATCCCAGCGGGCCTTGCGGACTCCGCGGGGGTGAACTTGGGAGCGGCGATCTGGTTGTTCTCCGACTTGTTCAACCTCATTTCGATCTCGCGGACCGCGGAAAGGTATTCATCCAGCTTTCTTTTGTCCGTCGAGCCCAATTTCCCGCGAAGGGAATTGGCATCCTCGCTGACAACATCAAGGATTGATTTCCTTGTCTTTTCCTTTTTCTTGAGGGATGCGGTGGTCTCTCCCGGTGAAGCGAACAATCTTTCAAAGACCTGCCTGGGGTCATTCTCCTTGGACATGGGAGTGGACTCACTGCGCCATGAGAGGTTGTTGGAGTATGCGCAGGAATAACCTGAATCGCAATTGCCCGCGTTCTGGCCCTTGTCGATGCCCAACTCGAGTGATGAAAACCTTGTTGCAGCACCGATTTTCTGGGCCGCGACCTGGTCAGCGGAGACCCCCGCGCGAATGTCGGCGCCGTTTGTCTTGCGTGCCTGCCTGCATGTGAGGAATGAAGCCAGCGACCTAGCATGGTCGCCGGGACCATCGCCATTGGCACGGGCCTTGTCAACCGTCAAACCGCTAAGAACAAGGAGGTCTTCGCGGAACTTGGAAAGGGTGGAGTCAAGCAGGAAGGGCATCTTGTAGCCCGGGCCGACTTCCTCAGGCGACCAATCCTGCATATGCACGCCATTGGGCACATAAAAATAGGCCAGCCTCTTGGGATTGCCTGCGACAGCGGGGGCACCATGCGCGGTCCAACCATTCATCGCTTCAAGATAAGGAAGAGCAAGGCTCGCCCCGATGCCTTTTAACACCATTCTGCGTGATAATTGTCTGCTCATGATTTTGCTCCTCGTTTCGCCTTTCGCATTTGGAAGGGTTCACTTTTGACTATCTCAATGATCAGGTCCTGCATCTTGAAGTTGTCTTTTTTGGTTTTCTCAACTATCGCGTCGATGATGCAATTGTCGGCCCGCTCCATCCCCCTGCCTGTCGCATATGTTAACAATTTCTCGCACAGGCAGTGAGCGAAAAGATCTGATTTTGCGAGCAGGATTTTTCTAAGCTCGGCGGGTCCGTTGAATTTCTCACCACCCGGAAGGTCACCCGAGGAATCGATGGGCTTGCCCGCATCCTGGTCGCGCCACACGCCCACGGGATTGAAATTCTCAAGGCCAAAACCAAGGGCATCCATCTTTTGATGACAGGTTGCGCAATTCGGATTGGCGCGATGCTGCTCCATCCGCTGCCTTAATGTGCCGGTAAGCGCCTTGTCATCCTCCTTCAGTTCATCAACATTCGGAGGCGGAGGCGGAGGAGGGGTCCCAAGGATGTTATCCAAAACCCATTTCCCTCTTTTTACTGGCGATGTTCGGGTCGGATTGGAGGTGATGGTGAGAACCCCTGCCTGGGTCAGCACTCCCCCCCTGCGGTTATCCGTAAAATTGACCTTGGCGAACTCGGGCTTTGTGACATTCTTGATCCCGTAATGGCTCGCAAGCCTTTGGTTCAGGAAAGTGTAATCTGAATCGAGCAATTCAAGGATACTGCGATTCTCGCGGGTGATATGGTCGAAAAAGAGTTCCGCTTCCTTTGCCATATCCTCGCGAAGGGCATCGGTGAAGGTCGGGAATTTGGATTTATCAGGGTTTACAGTCTTGAGGTTCCTAAGGTGAAGCCACTGCTCCGGGAAGTTAAGGGTGAACGCCCTGCCCTTTGGATCTTTGAGCATACGGGCCACCTGCTCCTCAAGCACGCCCTTTTCATGCAATTTATTCTGCCTGGCCAGGTCAAACAATATCTGGTCTGGCATGCTGCTCCAGAGGAAATACGACAACCTGCCCGCAAGTTCAAACTGACTCACCTTGTGGGGTTCGGTGCTGTTGGGATCAGGATCGATTTCAACATGGAAAAGGAACTTGGGGGAAACAAGAATCGCCTGAAGCCCAGCCTTCAGGGCATCTGATGGTTTTTCACCATTCTTCACCAGGGACTCACTAAGCTTCACGAGTTTATCGACCTCATCCTTGGTTGCCGGCCTGCGATAGGCACGGGTAGCTATGTCCTCTAGGATTTTTGGAAAATCAGCAGGGGTTACTTTTTCAGGCGAAGCCACTTTCAGATACTTGGTGAACACAAATCGATTCTTGTAGACCATCTCGATGATGTCTTCAGCAGCATCAAGGTATTTCTCCATCAGGATCGGGGGCATGGTCAGAACATCGCCTATGTTGTCGAAACCATAGCCGACATCATCCGCTGGAAATTCCTCAGCGGGCTTGAAGTTCACTCCCAGCAAATCACGGGCGGTGTTGTTGTACTCCACCCTGTTCAATCTTCTCAGCGTCACCTTGCCGGGATCTTTCTGGCCCACGCAGGTGAACTCGAAAACCTGGGTATCCATCCAGCGATTCACAACATCAAGCTGCTTGTTGGTGGGTTTGGGTTTTCCGGGCGGAGGCATGTCGCCCGTACGAAGATTATCCGCGACCCTCTCCCAAGTTTTCAAATCTTTTTTGATGTCCGCCAGGTTCTTGTACTTGGCGAGGTTGAAGCCACCACTCTTGCGTTTATCATTATGACAACCCATGCAATGTTTCTTCAGGACGGGCATGATGTCATTGTCAAAATTGGCGATGGGTTCCTTGTCTGCTGATTGAACATTCTCACCTGCGAGAGCGAGCAGTAAGAACACACCCAGCATGGTGCAAAAGCCATTTTTAAAATTCATTTTTAAGATCAACATCATTATTCCAAGCTAGTTAATTCAAGCGAGGGTGTAAGGCTCAATAGTCAGGGCAGGGAACAATACAATTATCACTTACAACCTTAGTTGTTTCAAGCGCATTGTTATTTCCTCCGAACTAATCAACTGCCCCTGCCCAGAACCCGGACAGACCTTCTTTGTCTCCTCCCAAGCCTGGGGGGTGCCCACGGTACTTTCCCAAAAAGGCCAGGTCCGGCATTGAACGGGCCTTACTTTATAAATGGTGCAACCTTTGCCTTTTTCAAGGTAGACACAGTCCCCATTTGCTTTTTCCCTTAAGGTATGTCGCCCCTTGGCTTTGCGGGTCCTTAGTTGCTTTATTTCCTCAAGTGGTTCACCCGTGAACTCTGCAATCGCCCGCATCTCATCCTCGGTAACCCATACATAACCAGGTTCGCCGGTGCAGCAATTCCCGCATTGGGTGCATGTGAAATTCAAACCATCCTTGTACCAGGGTTCGTCATTAATCATTTGTTAACCATGACCCGAAATTCGCCCCAATTGGCAATGGTGAATAGTCTTAAACTATTATCGTACCCACAGCAGCGAACGATCATTCATTAAACCAAGGTTTCGAACTGTTTCTAGCAACCTAATGGCTATTAACCATCATTATCGAATCATCCAATCGATATAACCGTAAGAAATCCCCTATCAGCAACCAATTTGAGAAAGTCCGCTTCCATCCACTTAAAACTCCACAATTACTCCCCGGTTCCTAAGATAAATATAACGGATGTAAAATTCAAAGGAGCAGAATATGGCAATTGAAAAACCACTGGTGTTGATAACTGATTACCTCGAGGAAGCTGGCATTGAAAATCCGGTCCTTGAACATCACGCGGATGTCAAGATCCTCAACACCCACACCGACACCGATATCGACCCGTACGCCTCCAAGGTGAAAGGCATCCTGGTTTTTCATGACATTAAAATTTCCGCGCGCATCATCGCCAAGCTTGATAACTGCATGGGCATCGTTCGCTGTGGCGTGGGCTACGACAATGTGGATATCCAGGCAGCGGGCGAAAGGGGAATTGCTGTTTGCAATGTCCCGGATTACGGAACCGAGGAAGTCGCGGACCATGCGGTTATGATGCTCCTTGCGATCGCGCGCAGGCTGATTCCCTGCTACGAGGATATAAAATCGGGTGGCTGGCAACCCAACCATGTCTTTGGTGCCCCTAGGCTTCGTGGCAAAACCGTCGGCTTGATCGGGTGTGGCAGGATTGGAACCGCCACCGCCCTGCGACTCAAGGCGCTCGGCCTTCGAGTCCTATTTTATGATCCCTTCGCGACCCCCGGACTCGACAAGGCGATCGGCATCGAACGCTGCCATTCCCTTGAGGAAATGCTCCCCCAGTGCCTGTTTGTCAGCGTGCATACGCCTCTCACCCCAAAAACCAGACACATTATTAATGACGCCACCCTTGCCCTTCTTCCCAAGGGGGCATACCTGGTGAACACCGCCCGCGGTCCATGCGTTTCGGGCGATGCGGTGGTTCGCGCCTTGGAATCAGGCAGGCTTGCTTTTGCGGCGCTCGATGTGGTTGAAAAAGAACCGCTTGATGATGAAAGGCTTCGCAAGCACCCTAAAGTTTTACTGACACCGCATAGCGCCTTTTATTCGGTGGAGGGATTTGTTGAAATGAGGAGAAAAGGCGCTGAAGAAGTCAGGCGTCTGGTGCTTGGGGAACCTGTTATAAACCTAGTCAACGGGCATTGCATGACCAAACCAAGATTCAAGCTTCCCCTCAGCAGCTTATAAAGTTGGTACAAAATAAATCGCCCACGGCTATTGGCCCCTAGGTTTCTCACCATGAATTATCGCTGGTGGATTAGTGCTGGTGCTATTTAATCGAGACTAAAAGTTTTAAAGTGAGATTACCCCAAGCAGGAAAACCAACGGCCCAAGATATCTTCTGCTTCCTGTTGCACAAGCATTGACGATTACTTGGCCATGGGTTTCTTGGGAAAACCAATTACCGATGAATCGGGGAGGTGTTGAAATGGCTGTCCCGTACACTTCCACAATCGATGATTTATAAAGGTTCAAAATTAATCCGTGGGTTCAATTCCAACTATATTTGGTAATCGTTGTGTGTAATTTCGTGCTAATTCATTGCTAATCTTCGGGTTATACCTCCCAAATTTACCCGACAACCCATTTAAACTTTCAAGATAACAAGATCAGGGCGAATGGGATAAATAGCTAAAAATTTGACAATTTTGTTGACACTATTAATTTTCTAATTTAATAAATTAAAAGATTGGGTTCATTAATTTAAGCCCTTAAGTCAATTGTTTGATCGTATATAAATTTTTACCGTATGCATTTAAAATGCTCTAGACCCGGGGATTTGCCATGTTTTTTAATGTTTTCAAAAATTTCTTCACCTCCAAAACCAATAAATCTGCACTAAATAAAGGGATTCGGCGAAAACTCGAGCTCCTCGGCCTGGAGGAAAGAATAGTCCCGACCACTTTTACCGTGGTAAATACCAACGATTCCGGGGCAGGATCTCTACGGCAAGCAATTATAGATGCTAATAGCAATGCGACTAATGATGTAATAGATTTTAATTTTTCTTCCGGTTCCAGTCCTTACACTATCACCCTCTCTTCAAATTTACCCAGCATTCTTTCTGCAAGTAGCGCAGGTACTTTATTCATTAATGGTCCAGGCGCTAATGGATTAGGCGATTTTTCACTTATTATCACTGGTGATATTGCTAATACCAACCGTGACCTTAGAATTTTTACCATCAATGCTGGTGGTGATTTAACTATTAGTGGTGTGAAAATTACTGGAGCAAAAAATAATTCTTTTGGATCCGGCGGCGCTTTTGATAACTCTGGAACTCTCGCCATCATTAATTGTTCAATCTCTGAAAATATAGCCGCAGGACCTGGCGGTGGTATTTATAATGGGTCCGGTGGTACCCTCACCGTTTATGGTTCCACACTCTCAGGTAACACAGCATATAATGGCGGTGGTATTTACAATGCCAACGGGGGCACCGCAACCGTTTCCAATTCCACCA
>SXGQ01545330.1_pt1 | contig 15398 bp, 27 predicted proteins | sample 3178371 | NCBI WGS metagenome assembly SXGQ01 (sample SAMN11356859, study PRJNA531348) | freshwater metagenome | isolation source: freshwater sample F1-20 | place: China: Fuxian Lake, Yuxi | collected 2017-12-25
ATGGACAAGGCAACTCAGAAAGAACATCGCATTGTTGCGCAACAGTGCTGGTGGATTATTAGCCAGCAATTCCCTGATATTGTCAAAGGACTTGAAGGTATCAAGACATGGGATGATTTTGTGAGTAAATTGCCATGACACAAATGATTGTCAAGGAAGATGAACATGGAGAGTTATATATAGAACTACCAGATGGACTCATGAAAGAGATGGGTTGGGATATCGATACTGAATTAGTGTGGACCGTATATGATAATGGAAAAATTGGTTTAAGAAAGAGATTAGATGATTCAAGTAACGAAGCGTGATGGAACCCGAGAACCACTCGACATTAATAAGTTCCATAAAGTTACGCTGCATGCGTGTGAAGGTTTAAGCGGAGTTTCTGTTTCAGATCTTGAAATCAAAACTCATATCCAATTCTACGATAAGATTAAGTCTTCTGATATTCAAGAGACTTTGATCAAAGCTGCAGCAGAACTTATTACAGAAGAACAACCGAACTATCAGTATGTTGCCGGCCGACTAATCAACTATAATCTTCGTAAGCAAGTTTATGGCAAGTATGAGCCAGAACATCTTTTTGAACACTATAGTCGAGTAGTGCTTGAAGGTTACTACGACAATTCTCTAACAGCTGCATATTCTCAGGATGAATGGATTGAACTAGCAGATTACATCGACCATGATCGTGATAACCTACTGACTTATGCTGCCATGGAACAATTCCGCGGTAAGTATTTGATTCGTAATCGCGTGACGAATAAGTTTTATGAAACTCCTCAGATGGCATTCATGTTGATTGCCATGACTCTTTTCCAAAATTATACAAAAGATAGAATGAAATGGGTAAAGGACCTTTATGATGCTATTAGTAAATTTGACATTAGTCTTCCTACTCCTATTATGGCAAGCGTGCGCTCACCTCAACGGCAGTTTAGTTCGTGCGTACTTATCGAAACTGATGACTCACTGGATTCCATAAATGCGACAGCTTCTGCGATTGTTAAGTACGTTAGCCAAAAAGCCGGAATTGGTATTGGCGGGTGTCGTATTAGGGCTATTGGATCTCCTATACGCAATGGGGATGCTTCTCATACTGGTGCTGTTCCTTTTTATAAGCATTTCCAATCTGCTGTTAAAAGTTGTTCTCAAGGTGGTGTCCGCGGTGGAGCAGCGACACTCTATTACCCCATCTGGCATTACGAAGTGGAGGATCTTCTTGTCCTAAAGAATAACAAGGGCACAGAAGACAATCGTATTCGACACTTGGATTATGGCGTACAATTTAACAAAGTAATGTATGAAAGACTTTTATCTGGAGGTAATATCACACTCTTCTCGCCCAGTGATGTTCCTGACCTCTATGAAGCCTTTTATAAAAACACTGAAGACTTTCGAGAACTTTATGAAAAGTATGAACGCAGTAAGGTTAGAAAGAAAACCATTTCTGCGCTCGATCTCTTCTCAATCTTCGTTACAGAACGAAAAGATACTGGAAGAATCTATCTAATGAATGTCGATCATGCAAATGATCACGGCTCATTTACTCAAGCTGCTCCAATCAAGATGAGCAATCTATGCTGTGAAATTACTCTTCCTACTACTCCACTCAAGGATATTCATGATGAAGACGGCGAAATCAGCCTTTGCACGCTTGCGGCCATTAACTGGGGCAAAATCAAGAAGCCAAGTGACTTTGAAAAACCGTGTACCCTTGCAGTACGTGCCCTGGATGCCCTCTTGGATTATCAAGACTATCCTGTTAGAGCCGCTGCTATTGGTACTCGGAATCGGCGCCCTCTTGGTATTGGTATCATCAATTTTGCATATTGGTTAGCTCGTAATGATACCAATTATTCGAATCCAAACCTTGATTTGGTGCATGAGTATGCCGAAGCATGGAGCTATTACCTTATCAAAGCCTCGGTCGACTTGGCTGAAGAAGTAGGATCTTGTCCTCTTGATCATCAGACAAAGTATGCGTATGGTACTATGCCAATCGATACGTATAAAAAAGATGTAGACGAATTGGTTGCGCCTAACTATAAGATGAATTGGACAGAACTCAAAAGTGATGTAGTTCTATACGGCATTCGTAACTCGACACTCATGGCTCTCATGCCTGCCGAGACGTCTGCTCAGATCAGTAACTCGACCAATGGCATCGAACCTCCTCGCGCACTCATCTCGATCAAGCAATCGAAGGATGGCGTACTCAAGCAAGTTGTTCCAGAGTTAAGAAGACTCAAGAATAAATACGAGTTACTATGGGATCAAAAGTCTCCTGAAGGTTATCTCAAGATTATGGCGGTCCTACAAAAGTTTATTGATCAGGCGATCTCGGTAAACACTTCTTACAATCCTCGTCACTATGAGGACGAGAAGATTCCGATGTCAGAGATGATTAAACATATTTTGATGCACTACAAGTATGGCGGTAAAACGCTCTACTATTTCAACACCTTCGACGGTGCTGGTGAAATTGATGAACTCAAACCACTCGCACAAGGGCAAGTAGATGATGAGGACTGTGACTCTTGTAAAATTTAACAGGAGTATTCAATGGCAAGAAAAGCGCCATCAGCGTCAGCTGCACGACATGTAAAGATCGTAACAGGTACATCACAAGATATAAGGCATCCTAAGCTGTCTTCGATGAATAAGCATAAGAAGAGAAACTTTAAAGTGTATCGCGGTCAAGGTAGATAATGCGATATATCAAAATCGAAGCGAAGGATTAGTAATGTTATATACAGGATCGGGTAATATACCTCATCATATCTATTGTTGGGTAGATTCTTCGTTTACTCGTAAAGATGCCAAACCAAATACATACGAGCCTTGTATTTGGTTTGCACTACATTCCAAAGCTGGCCACGCGTGGGGTTGTCACGTGATGCTCGAATGCGGTGCTGTTTGGCGAGGAGTTCCTCCTCATGCACTGGCATTCTCCCCAAATCCAGAAAAAACATGGCATCTTCAAGATACGCAAATATGGGATTGCTACGGAGATCAATTTTCTGTATTGATATATAGTTATCTACACAGCCAACGAGTCGAGATTCGAAGAAACGGCCTTTTCGGTCGTTATCTTTTTACAGTCGTTCCGATGAATGATGGATATACACAACATCCTTCTCAGTCAAAGGAATTTATATTCATTGAATTAGATAATGGCCGATTAACTATTATGCCGACGAATGAAATTCGATTCCATGATAAATCATATACTGAAGGCGATTGGCCGAAAGATATTAAACTAAATACCAATACTTGGAGAGTTGAATGACCGTTTTTTCAAACGAAATGTTTGATGCTACAGAACAAACTTGTTTCTTTGGAAAACAAGTAAATATTGCTCGATATGATAAGCAACGCTATAGTATATTCGAGAAGTTAACAGATAAACAGCTCGGATTCTTTTGGCGTCCAGAAGAAGTAGATCTGTCAAGAGACGGTAAAGACTTTAAAGGGTTAACCGACCATGAAAAGCACATCTTCACAAGCAATCTCAAAAGACAAATTCTTCTTGACTCTGTACAAGGACGTGCTCCTAGCTTGGCGTTTCTACCAATTTGTTCGCTCCCCGAACTCGAAACCTGGATCCAAACATGGACATTTTCCGAAACGGTTCATAGTCGATCCTACACTCATATCATTCGAAACGTTTATTCAGATCCGTCAAGGATATTTGACGAGATGCTCAACATCCAAGAAATAGCCGATTGCGCTCATAATATTAGTAAGTACTATGACGATCTGATTGAATGGAATAGATCTGCTACATTAGAGGAACTCAAAGAAATTGATCCTAAAGGCACACTTTACGATCACAAGAAAGCACTATGGCTTTGCCTGAATGCAGTGAATGCTCTTGAAGGAGTAAGATTTTATGTCTCGTTTGCGTGTAGTTGGGCTTTCGCCGAAGTTAAGAAGATGGAGGGTAACGCCAAGATCATTAAGCTCATCGCGCGAGACGAGAATGTTCACTTGGCCTCGACACAGCAGCTTCTCAAGATTCTACCAAAAGAGGATCCAGACTTTGCAAAAATTGCTGAAGAAACAAAAGACGAGTGCATTACGATGTTCAACGATGTTGTCGAACAGGAAAAGGCTTGGGCGAAGCATCTATTCAAGGACGGGTCAATGATCGGTCTAAATGAACAGTTGCTTTGCGACTATGTAGATCACATCGCGGCTAAAAGAATGGGTGCTATCGGTTTGAATGGAAAATCTGGTGTCAATCCGCTCCCATGGACACAAAAGTGGATTTCAGGTTCTGATGTACAGGTTGCACCACAAGAAACAGAAATTACTAGCTATGTGATTGGTGGAGTGAAAAAAGACGTTGATGAAAACACATTTAAAGGATTCACGCTATAATGGATTGGATAACTTGCCCCTCATGCGAAGAGGAATTCAAAATAATTACAGAAAATGCAACTCTTCCAGAATATTGCCCATATTGTTCGGCTGAGCTTCATCTTGAAGATCCCTTTGATGAAGAATATGAAGAATAAATAGATCTTTCTCCTGATGGAATGTGATCTATGAATTGGTTATACGAAGACAAAGAATTTACTGATGTTGAAGATTATTATGGTTTCATATATCTTATTGAAAACTTAATAAACGGCAAGAAATATATCGGTCGTAAGTATCTAACAAAAGCCGGATACAAAACCGTTAAAGGTAAACGAAAGAAGATTCGCCTCGAGTCTGATTGGCGAGACTACTATGGCTCTTCAACTTCCTTGAAAGAAGACGTTGATCACTACGGAAAAGATAGCTTTCGTAGAACGATCTTACGGCTCTGTAAGAGTCGCGGAGAATGTAATTATTTTGAAACTAAATATATATTCGATACTGATGCTATCTTAGATCCTCAATATTATAATAATTGGGTATCATGTAAAATTCAAGCAAGCCACGTAAAGGCTTTAATTTTTAACCCCGAGCAGGAGAATTTATGAGGTGGGTAAGGTACTAGAGCACAAGCACTTAATTGTCAGAGCGGAATTAAGTAATCCTCCACGATGCACCGCAGCAATTAATGCGTGGATGCATAGACTAGTAGAAATAATCGATATGAAGGTTCTTATGGGTCCTTATTCGGTTTATTCAGATATGGTCGGCAACCGCGGTCTAACCGCAGTGACTATTATCGAGACAAGTCATATTGCTCTTCATGTTTGGGATGAGTGTGAACCAGCACTTGCTCAGTTGGACGTCTATACCTGTAGCACACTGAATATTGATGATGTGTTTAAAGCCATTGAAGTCTGGAGCCCTACAAAAGTAGAGTATAAGTACATAGACAGAGAAAAAGAGTTGTCTTTAATTGATAAACGTGTTATATAATAGGCGTATGAACAATAAAAATGAGGTGTTATAATGGGTAAGAAGAGAACACGCACTAAGTTAGTATCAAAAGGCGATCGGCGATCAATTGTTGCTGGAGTAAAAGAAGTTCGTCGAGGAAGAAGTGAAGGCGAAAAAGCTTATAATAAACTGAAAGCTTGGAAAAGAGGTCAGAATCCTTGGATTACTATCGCAGGTCCATCTTCAGATAAGAGCTTTATTAGAGTACGTGCAAATACGGTGTACGGAGATCCGAAGCGAGTATCATATGGAATTTATGCAAAAGCAGGCTCAAATGACTAAGAATATTCTAATCTATACGAAAGACAATTGTCCTTATTGTGTACAAGCGAAAAACTTGTTTACAAATAAAGGAGAACAGTATATAGAGAAGAAGATAGGAAAAGATCTTACACGCGAAGAGTTTATGGAAAGCTTTCCAGATGTAAGAACGGTTCCTTTCATTATTATTAATGCAGAAAAGGTGGGTGGTTATGATAAACTCGTTGAATGGTACGACAGACCAGAACGATCGTTCTTGGCAGAATGAATATTTAAAAGGCGTTCTTCAAACTGGAATCGCAATTGTAACCTTCTTAAAGAAGGATGGCACGCAACGAGTTCTTCGTTGTACTTTGTCACCGACAGAACTTCCAGTACAGATCGATCTCGAAGAAGTCGTGCAGAAGAAGACACCAAATCCGGATGTACTCGCTGTATGGGATCTCGAAAATAAGGGATGGCGTTCATTTCGCTATGACACGATTCTTGGATTTACAGTCGAATGATTTACATGGTAGATATTGACCAGACCATCTGTCGTACTCCTTTCACAGATGGTCAACATCGTTATGGTCTTGCCGTTCCACTTAAGCATCGTATTGAAGAGATAAATAGACTATACGATCAAGGCCATACCATTATCTATTGGACGGCTAGGGGTTCAGGATCCGGACTGAATTGGACCGCACTTACTAACAAACAACTTAATGATTGGGGCTGTAAGTTCCATGAAGTTCGTCTCGGGAAACCGTCATACGACGTGTGGATTGATGACAAAGCATTTAATGATAAAGAGTTCTTTAAGAATCAAGACATCGAATACCTCTACGATGACTATTTAGTGAATGGATATAAAAATTATGAACAACCAAGACCTAATTGAATTAAATGAACTGAATAAGGAATCGAATGGCGGAACAGAACTTACCACTCGAAATCTCTTCAACCGACTTACTCGCGATGAACTCGACGGTGTCCAAATTATCACTGCTCGCGTCCGTAACCTTTATCCTCACCGAATTAAGATCTACCATTTACATGATCTCGCAGGTGATCCGGAAGCCTCACATCTTCAAGATCCGGCTTCTCGAGCTCGCTTTCAAAAGTTAGTCTTCAGTTCGAACTGGCAGTATCAACAGTATCGTGACTATCTTGGAGTTCCATATAGCAATCATTCGACAGTTATCGAAACAGGCATCGATCCTATTCCACTCGTTGACAAGCCAAAGGACAAGATTCGTCTCATCTATACTTCCACACCTCATCGTGGGTTGGAGATTCTGGTTCCTGTATTTTGCGCTCTCGCCGAGAAATATCCGAACATTGAGCTAGACGTCTTCTCTTCATTCGGCATCTATGGCCCTAGTTGGGAGGGACGCGACGAAGCGTACAAGCCCATCTTCGATCGGATGAAGGAGCACCCACAGATCAATTACCACGGTTGGGCAGATCAAGAAACTGTTCGAGCTGCATATCAGCGCGCTCATATCTTTGCTTATCCATGTATCTGGCCTGAAACTTCGTGTCGTTCATTGATTGAAGCCATGTCTGCAGGTTGTCTTGCAGTTCATCCCAACTTCTCTGCTTTGACTGATACTTCAGGTGGTCTTACAGTTCAGTATGACGGCGATCATGAGAATCCAAATCTGCATGCCAACATCTTTGCTCATACTCTGATGTATGCCATCGAGAACGTGCAAAACAACGACATTACTAATATGATGTCATTTGTCAAAGCATACGCAGACACTCGTTTCGGCTGGGATTCTGTTATTCCCAAGTGGAAGGGACTCATCGCTTCGTTAAAGGAACAACACCGTGATATTATCCAAGGCACCACTCAGAGTTAGTTTTTTCGGTGGGGGTAGCGATATCCCCACACACTTTGCACAGTGGGGCGGAGCAACCATCTCGACAGCCATCGACAAGTATGTCTATGTGGCAGTCATGCACACTCCTCATGATCATATCAAAATTTCTTATTCGAAACAAGAGTGTGTTACCGACGTAGAAGACATTCAGAATGAAATCGTTCGGAATGCTCTTAAGTTCTTCGGTATCAAATCCAATATTGAGATCACATCATTCGCAGATATTCCTACGATTGGCAATGGTCTTGGAGGATCTTCTGCTTTTACTTGTGCCCTGATCAAAGCTTTGTCCGCATATCTTGGTTATGAATACGTCAATCCATATGGTCTTGCGAAGACTGCATGTCACATCGAGATCGACCTGTGCGGTTGGAAGATCGGTATGCAAGATCAATTTGCATCTGCGTTCGGTGGTATGAACTACATCGAATACTCTAACGAACTTGGAAATGGTCGTGTCGATGTGAAGCGTCTCGATTCGAATAGCATCGAGAACTATATGATCTTAATTCCAACTCATATCGAACATCACGCAGCGAAGATCCTCGATAATATTAATTTCGAAGCCAAGACGTTTGTTATTCGTGAGCTCTGCAATATGGCAAAGATGCAGGCCACTCAACGAGTGAATAACAACGAATATGGAAGACTACTAAATTCTGCTTGGGTGTTAAAGAAACAAATGAGCGACGACATCTCTTCAGAAGAGATAGATAGTATGTACGATCGATGCCTAGGCGCAGGTGCATTCGGATCTAAACTTCTCGGAGCGGGCGGGGGCGGATATATGTTGGCACTCACAGATTCGAAGAGTGCAATCCGCAAAGAATTTTCAGATCGTACTTGCCTCGACGTAGGCATTTCACACGAAGGAGCACGAGTTGTCTTTAGAGACTGATATCATATTCGATCACCTTGGCCTAATTAATATTGGGTTTGCGAGCATTGATCATGAAGAATTTAAAAAAGCTGCCGAACTGATTTGGCTGACAAGTATTTCGAATCATCGTAACAACATTTATACAATTGGTAACGGTGCTTCTGCTTCGATCGCCCAACATTGGGCATGCGACTACACAAAGGGTTGTAAGAAAGGTGGATTACGGCCAAGAGTTATCTCATTGGCTGCAAATATTCCTCTGATGACTGCCATCTCCAATGATATCAGCTATGACAATGTTTATTCGTTTCAGCTCGAAGCTCTTGGCCAAGAAGGCGACGTGCTCGTAGCCATCTCTTCGAGTGGTAATTCACCGAACGTTGTCAAGGCAATCGAGACTGCTAAGTCATTGAAAATGAAGACTATTGCTTTGACAGGATTTTCTCCAAATAATAAATGTACTCAGCTTGCAGATATTTCTTTGCATGTTGATATCCAAGAATACGAAGCAGCAGAAGACGTCCATCAAGCTATTATGCATATGATTGCTAAATATATTCGAAACAAAAATGAGGTAACTATATAATGTCGCAACAACCAGTATCAATTCATCAAATCCAAGCGCAGTTCGGAACAGACAGCGCAAATTACGAAGTATTAACTGACGCAGCCATTCGATCGAAGGGTGTAGAAGGCGCAGCAGTTGAGATCGGAGTTCGTCTCGGCGGCGGTCTACAGAAAATCATCGACGGTCTCGTAGAAAGTGGTCAAACTCCTGATAAGCCAGTCTTTGGTATCGATCCTTACGGCAATATCGAGTACTATCGAGACGAGATCTTCAAGGAAGGTCGCTGCGATTATACCAATGAGATGCGCGACATCTGCATGATCAATCTGTATCTGTATTGTCGTCAGAAGAACGTGAACTTCTACATGTTCAACCTTGAAGACACCGAGTTCTTCAATCGCTATGGCGACGGCGTTCCTGTCTATGCAGAGCATAAGCGACTAGTCAACAAGTACAGTGTAGTCCACTTCGACGGTCCTCATACACTCGAAGCTCTTGATACTGAGATTGCATTCTTTCTTGAACGATCAGATCCTGGAGCTGTCTTCGTCTTCGATGACGTAGAGATGTACGAACACGAAGCTGTACACAATCAGTTGCTCGAGCATGGCATGGAAACGGCAATGGAAACTCCTCGTAAGTGGTCTTATGTGAAAAAAGAACATGTCGACAAAAAGTGGGAGCCAATGGTTGGTACTCCTGGATGGGAACCTAACGCAACACAATATACACCTAAGTCTGGGCCAATTTTCAATTATAAAATTGATCTGTGAGGATTATCACAGCTTTCAGAGCTGTGAAAATAAACATGTACAAATTATCAAAACTGTAGTAGATTGAATAATGCAACAAGAAAACTACAGGGGTAAATATGGTCATTAAGGTAAAAGCCAAACCAAAACAAATCTCTCGCGCGGCGTCCAAGTCGTTCGATGACAAAGCCTATGGTTCTGAGCCTATCGTGATCACGGAATTTAGTCAAGCCTTAAACTGGTACAACTACATGGCATCTGATGATCAGTCTCGCGAATGGTTCTTCACTTATGCCAAACGCAACTACACTAAAGCCGATCTTACTCTGTTGCGCAAGCTTCCGAAGTGGAAGATTTCCCGAACTCTTGGCAGTGTCTCTCGTATTCTCCTCAACGGTAATGCGTTACCGCAGAAGAGTCTAGACTACTTTAATGATAATGTCAAGAAGCTTCTTGCTGAAGCAATTCATATTGTCGAAGAAGTCGAAGAAACTCCAAAGCCTGTCGTCGACATTCAATCTCGAATTCGTGAGAAGGCCAACTACATCATCACGAGCCTCGAAGAAGAGATTGACAATGTCATCGATGGCAAAGAGTTCTCGATGTACACCTTCTGTCAAGCCAACGAACTGAACGCTCAGATTCTTGGTATCGTGGCAGACTACTACCGCCCTCAGTACGAAGAGATTCTATTAGATGACGAGCAAGTCAAAGAATCTTTTGGTAAGCGCCAGAAGTTTTGGATTAATTTTTGGAACAATTTCTTCGCTGACATCGATCGGTATGTAAATAACAAGAAGGCTGTCAAGGTTCGTAAGCCGCGAGAGAAGAAGGCAAAGTCCGCCGTCGATCTGGTTAAGAACCTTAAATATCAGAAGGAAGAGCCTTCACTCAAGATTGTCTCTGTTCATCCAGCAGAGATCGTAGGATGCACGCAGCTATGGACTTACAATACCAAATACAAGAAGCTCAGTCGATATGATTCGATTGGTCCAGCTGGCATCCAAGTGAAGGGAACTACTCTGACTGGTTATGATATTGAAACCTCTACGAGCAAAAGCTTGCGAAAGCCAGATGTTTCTATTCAAGCTTTACTTGGTGCTGGTAAAGTTAGTCTTCGTAAGTTTATAGATGAAATCAAAACCGTGGAATCTAAACCGAATGGCAGAATCAATGAAGATACCATTCTACTAAGGATTATTAAATGACGGACAACGTAATCTTATTTCCAGGTTTTCGTCGCGAAGACGCTCCACCCCAAAACTTGGAAGAAATTGTTGATAAGGTTACTCAGACACGTAAAGAACACGTGGCTGGTGTGATGAATGATATGATTCCTGACGTAATTAATATGTTCGGAGCTTATGGTGTAGATATTAATGACGATAAATACATAAAAGACGTAGCCTTAGTTATGGAAAGCATCAAAGCATTGTTACATAGACAATATAATCTTGAGCATCAGTTTCATAAAATGGTTGATGGAATATTTGAGTTTAGTTACAATGAAGACAGCTCAATTGAATATACATATACTTTGCCTGAAGAAGAGTGAGAAACTGAAATGATTATTATGGACCTTTCACAGGTCATGATTTCGAATCTAATGATTCAACTTGGAAACCACACAAATGTTGATATTGAAGAAGATCTTTTGCGACACATGGTCTTGAACTCGGTCAGGGCTTATAATGTAAAGTTTAAGAACGAGTTCGGCGAGATGATTATTGCGTGCGATGCAGGTAATAATTGGCGTCGAAAAATCTTTCCTTACTACAAAGCAAATCGCCGTAAGAATCGCGAGAAGTCAGAAATCAACTGGAATTCTGTATTCGAAACTCTGAATAAGGTTCGCGATGAATTGAAAGATTACTTTCCTTATCGAGTTCTTCGCGTCGATGGAGCCGAAGCCGACGATGTCATCGGTACTCTTGCACAAACCTATGGTAACACCAACGAGAAGATCTTAATTCTTTCTGGTGACAAAGACTTTGTTCAATTGCAGTGTTACATGAACGTGCAGCAGTTTGATCCTGTACAGAAGAAGTGGCGTAAGACAAACGACGTCGATAAGTTCATCAAGGAGCACATCATTCGTGGTGATATCGGAGATGGCGTTCCTAACTTTTTGTCAGCAGATGACACGTTCGTGGTCGGTGCAAGACAGAAGCCTATTAGCCAGAAGAAGCTAGATCAGTGGCTCGACGAAGATCCAAAAGATTTCTGTGACGAGAAGATGCTACGTGGTTATCTTCGTAATCAACAGTTAGTTGATCTCAACTTTATTCCTCCTGATATTAAGAAGGAAGTGCTCGTGCAATACGAGCAGCAAGCTGGTAAAGGAAGAGATAAACTCTTCAACTACTTTATCGAACGTCGTCTTAAACTCCTATTAGAAAGCATTAATGAGTTTTAACATGCAAAGAACATTAGCGATAGCAGAGATCCTTGATCTTGTCAAGGAATCCAAGGACGTACAGACAAAGGTTTCTCTCCTTCGTCAGTATGATAGTGAAACTCTTCGTTATATCCTTGAACTGGCCTTTCATCCGAATGTAGGATGGTGGTTGCCAGAAGGTGCACCTCCTTATAAGCCATGTGAGGTGCTCGATACAGAAGGTAGACTCTATCAGGAGGCGCGTACGCTGCCTCTCTACCTTTATGGTAATCGTCCTGATCTCAAACAAGTTCAGCGCGAAAACCTTTTCATCGGTCTTCTCGAATCTCTTCATCCAAAGGATGCTAATCTTTTGATTGCTGTCAAGGATAAGAAAGTCGCAGGACTTAACGTCGCAATAATTAATGAAGCTTTTCCAGGGTTAATTCCGAATGAGTAACACAGTTAAGCGTTTTAGAAAATATAATGAAGACTATGACGATTCGAAAAATACATCACATGATGATCATCGCCACCATCTAAGCGAGAAGAGGCTTCGAGCTGCCCTTCGTTCTAAAACAAAAAGTACATTGCTAGATCTGATAGAAAATGAAGATTATTAATGCCTATATACGAATTTAGACTCAAAGAAACCGGTGAAGCTTTCGAGGAATTCTTTAACTATCAACAGAAGATAGATTTCCTCGAAGATAATCCCGATATCGAAGAGATTATAGGTGCACCTCATCTGATATCAGGAATAGCAGGAGTGACTCACAAAAATGACTCAGGTTTTAACGATCTACTCAATAGAATCGGTAACGCCAACCCGCACTCCCCACTCGGTCAACAACATGGTGATAAAGATACCAAGAGTACGAAGATCAGAGAGGCAGTCAGTAAAGCTCGCAATAAAAAATAAGGATAGCTAGTGGAACATTGCCAACCGCGTTTAACAAAAAGAGAAAAAAGAATCTCCAGACAAAATGGAGATGTACAAGAAGGGTTGACATTTAAGTCTCAAAATTTTAATTTAAAAAACATTAATCCACTCACAGAGAATCAACGCCTTGCGTTTGAAGCTTTCGATGAGGGAAAACATCTGATGTTACATGGTATGGCTGGTACAGGAAAAACTTTCCTTGCTCTTTCGAAATCAATTGATGCACTCATGTCAAATAAGGGTGTACAAAATAAGATTTACATTGTAAGATCTGTAGTACCAACACGAGATATGGGTTTTCTTCCTGGCAATCAGAAAGAAAAGATGAAAGTTTATGAAGCACCTTATTACGCCATCTGCACCGAACTGTTTAATCGGTCCGATGCGTATGAGATCCTCAAACAAAAGAATGCGATTGAATTCATCTCGACGTCGTTTATTCGTGGAATTACCATGAATAATTGTTACGTGATTGTGGATGAAGTCAATAACATGACATTCCATGAACTTGATTCTGTGATCACTCGTATTGGTAAAGGTTGTAGAGTATTGTTCTGCGGTGACTTCCGCCAGTCAGACCTTACGAAAGAACAAGAACGCAACGGACTGAAGGACTTCATGAAAGTCATCGGTAAGTTAAATGACTTTGTACATGTTGACTTCCTCGAACAAGACATTGTTCGTTCGAAGCTAGTGAAGGAATATATAATTGCTCGCCAAAAACTTGGACTTCAACCGTAAACAATTCGAATATGAATTGCTAGAGTTTGCTGAACTGCAAAGGATAGATGGACCAATACGTCTCTATGAGACACCTGAAGGCAAACGATATCCGTCTGTGACCGCCGTTCTCGGCAAGATGACTGATAAGTCTGCGCTCGAAGCTTGGAGGAAAAGAGTCGGCGAGGACGAAGCTGTACGAGTTTCGGCTCGAGCCTCTACTCGTGGTACTAACGTTCATACCATGTGTGAGAACTACGTGTTAGGTCATGACATCGATACGTCGATGCCTCATAACATGATGATGTTCAATCAGATCAAGAAGGTTCTGGATGAGAAGGTAGACATGGTTCGTGCTACCGAGTGTACGCTGTTCTCTGATCATCTCAAGTTAGCAGGATCCTGTGATCTCATAGCAGACTACGACGGCCGGTTGTCTATCATCGACTACAAAACTTCTGCGAAGCGAAAGCGAAAGGATTGGATCGAAGGTTATTTCCTACAGGCGAGTCTCTACTCTTACATGCTATGGGAGATGACAGACATCTTAGTGAAAGATATTGTTATCATCATTGGAGTCGACGATTCTCTTGAGTCTCAAATTTTCATTGAACGACCTCAGCGATACCTTGAAAAGGCGGTGGATCTGGTTCGATCTTACCATCAAATGTACGGATAAGAAAATGCGGCTTCGGCCGCATTTTTTTTGACAATAAGCATGTACATTATTTTGAAAACAAGATAGGGTAGTAAAGTAAGCTAAGGAGAAAAAAACATGACTATCGATGAATTCAACTACCTCTTTGAAACGCATGAAGACCTTTGTGATAAGTACATGGAGTACATCATGGAGAATGCGGATCCCAGTGAAGTCACAATCTGTAACGGCGATACGCTGATTGAAGCGGCTGAACGCGGTTACCTCTTCCAGGACTTCTATGAGCACTGCATAAAAGTCGGTATCGAAAATATTTAAAAATAACGGTGTACATTTTATCAAAACTTTGGTAAGGTGTATATATGATGAAGAAGGAAACGAAAATGACCGCTCCTAAGACTGTCCTCATTGGCGACCGTGTTCGCTACGAATCTGCTGCCGGTACCATTCGCGGTGAAGTCGTCAAGATCACGAAAGACTGGAACGCCAACCGTGATCTGATTGACTGGATCTATATCCAGTACTACAACGAGAAGTCTCCTTCTAAGTACTCCATCGTCCGTCTTGCCGATACGGCTCTTGAGATGATGAAGTTCAAGGTTATTTTTCGTGATTGCATCAACTACGATGCTCTCGCAGAGCAAGCCGCTTATGAACGTATGATGGAGATGTGAGATGCAAAAACCTCGGCTCATTAAGAACTACGCTGGTGACTATCTTACGCAAAACGGTTGGCGTATTTACAAGAGCGTTGTCGACAATCGTTGGCACATTGTAAATCCTGAAACCGGCGGCGATTTTGATTCGGCTGACACTTTGCGTGATCTGCGCAAAATATATTCATAAGGAGATGTAAGATGAAGTATCCTGAACTGAAGTGGATTGTGCTGTGCCTGTGGAAGAACAGCTCGTATTGGGAAGCCATCGCTGCTTTCAATTGCGAAAGCGCCGCCGTTTCGTACAAGGAAAATTGTGAGAATGTC
>SXGQ01014141.1_pt1 | contig 15397 bp, 13 predicted proteins | sample 3178371 | NCBI WGS metagenome assembly SXGQ01 (sample SAMN11356859, study PRJNA531348) | freshwater metagenome | isolation source: freshwater sample F1-20 | place: China: Fuxian Lake, Yuxi | collected 2017-12-25
CTGCAGGCCATGGCCCCTGAACACAAGGAAACGATGCTGCATTTGGGGTACTGGCCCCTCATGGTCGATCCTGCCGAGCCCCTTACCAAGACCCAAGCAACGGTATGGCGTGGAGAAAGACCTCTCAAGCTGGGTTTCATTGGGACCATGGATTGGTTGCCTAACCAAGATGCTGTTCAGTGGCTTCTCCACGAGTGGATTCCCGCCACCGAAGGTTGGCCGAACCGGCCGGAATTTCATGTTGCAGGCCGAAAAGCCCCCGCCTTTTTTGCACAGAAAAGACCTGCCTACTTTTTTCATGGCGAGGTAGAAGATGCTCAGGGCTTCATGTCGTCTTGCGATGCGATGGTCTTTCCCTTGAGAATGGGCAGCGGTCTCAAGATCAAAGTTTTGGAGGCCATGGCTTTGGGTATCCCGGTGATCTCCACGGCCCAAGGCGTACAAGGCATGGGCTTGACTCCCGGAGAAAATTACCTGCATGCCGAAAATGCCGAGCAATTTGCGCAGGTCGTAAGGGAAATTTTGGATTCGCCGAACAAGTTATCTCGATTATCGGAACATGCCTTGCTTAAATTTCGCAACAATGCGGAGCATATGGAACAAATTGCCGCCTTGAACAATCTTCTGCGATCATTCACCACCGCTGGCGACAAGGCAACAAAACCAAAGGCAACAAAACCACCGGCATGATGCTCTCGCTTATAGCCTTGACGGGGTGTATCGCAGGTTTGGGCCTTGTGCATACCTATGGGATTTATCCTTGGCATATGCGCAGGCTGGCCAAGCGGCCTCAGGATTGGGAACCCCTGGAGGAATTTCCGAAGGTGATTCTCCTCATGGCGGCTTACAACGAAGAGGCCATGATTCAGGCCAAAATTCAATCCATATTCAGAAATCATTATCCCAAATCGCGTTTGACGGTGGTTGTTGGAACAGATGCCTGCACAGACGGCACGGATAAGCTGCTGGAACATATGTGCCAGGAATACCCCGGACTGCAGCACCGAAAATTTCCGGTAAGGACAGGTAAACCGGGAATCATCAACCAACTTTACCGAGAATTTCCAAGCGAAGCGGCTGATTCCACGATCCTGGTTTTGACGGATGTGGATGCAATATTCGAAGAACGTACCCTGGCTGAGCTCGTTCTGCCCTTCTCAAGTCCCAACGTGGCCGGGGTACAGGCCAACATTAAACCCATTCTTGATACGCAATCCGCAGTTTCCGCCACTGAAACCCTACCTGGTAACGTGGTTGCCCAAGAATTGCGTTATATGGTAGGAGAAATGTTATCCAAACAAGGAGAGTCCAGAAGGGGGACGGTTATTGGAGGCTATGGCGCCCTGATGGCGATGCGATGGGATCGATTTGAGCCATCGCCGGATGGACTGCTGGTGGACGATTTCTTTTGGTTTGCACGTTTGCTTCTTGAGCCCAAAGCTCAAGTCGTCTTTGCCGAGAAGGCCGTGGCCCGCATGCCCCTGGAGGGAAGCCGGGCGATTCAATTTCGTCGAAAACGTCGCCTTGGCAAAGGAAATCTCCAGAACTTATGGGCCTTTAGATCCCTCGCTTTGCACCCCAAGACAGCCTATTGTTATATATCCCACAAAATACTTCGGTGGTTAAGTCCTTGGCTCCTCATCACCAGCTATGGTTCATGCACAGCCCTCATCACCATGCAGTGGACGATGCTTGCAACTTTCGGATTCACCTTGAATTGGCTTGCCCTTTCATTGCTCTTGCCCCTTGGGCTCAAATTACTGACCCTTCCTTTGCTTGGATGGAAATCCTTCCAAACCAAGATTCAATGGCTTGAGCATTTTGGGCTGATGAATTTAGCCTTGGTGGTGGGCGCCTACGATTTGATCTTCAAGCCAACCCGACAGGTTTGGTGGGACAACCGCATGACTACCTCCCCAAGGCCCAAAATTTAGAATCCAAGGGACAACCCTGCGGAATACCCTTTGAATTCGCCCAGGGTGAATGCCTCTGCATGGAAGGCGATCAAAACCAATTTGAATCGTAAGCCCAGTCCCATCCGCAATTGTTGCTCGCTCTCGATCTGAATATCCAGAGGATTGTTAAGGCTGGTCCATTCTTCGGTGAGGTTGGCGGGATTGTTAGGGCTCGGGGTTAACCCGGAACGAACAGCATAATTTCCTTTGGCAGCCAACGAGAAGGAAGAGTTCTGAAGACCAATGCTAGCATATGGGGTGAAGGCCAGAACTTTCTTGGAAAGCACAATACCCAAACCGGTGGCCCTGCCTTCCATAAACAACTGTTGTTTGGAGAAATCTTGTGAACCACTAATCGCACGGTTGGTCACTTGGATACCTGGCGCAACATTGTAGTCTGCAAACGCCGATGGCTCTATGCGCGTATCCAGTTCATAACTCATCCTTGAATGATTGGCATACAGACTCAAACTGAAGGGGAGTACCTTGACCACCGGAATCCATTGCAGCAATTCATGCTTTAGGCCAACACCCCAAAAGTTAATCTTACCGGAAAGGATATTCTCGGGAATTATACCATTCCCTAGGGTGGACAGATCGAGGGTTGGTGCGTAACGAATACTCAGTTCGGTGTTCTTGACCAAGCCAATATTGGCCTGGACATAAGGGGCAAAGGTCATGGACAAACCCAAGCCCTGGAAAATATCGCCCAATGCGGGATATTCAATCGATCGCACGCCACCAGGGCTCAAGGAATCCTGTAGTGAACCCGTGACAACCCATTGCGGGGAAATCGCGCTGCGATCTCCAGCAATCGTCGGGACTGCATTGGGATTACCTCCAACAGCTTTGAGGGTGGTTAACTGCAGCGAAGCCGGGTCAAAGAATTGGTGTTGATCCGGTATTTGAATCATCGTCACCCCTGCTTGGACGTTGAAACGCAGGGTCTTGAGGGCATTCGCGGTATTGAACCAATTTTGCCCCAAGGCCATCGAAAAACCTTGGCCCATCGGGGATAAATACGCGCCAAGGAGTTTATTGGCATCCTCCGTGCCTCCGGCAAGAATAGCCAAAGCATCATCCTGGGCTTTGGCCTGAGGAGCCTGCATCAAGATCCCCAGCAATCCAACAAGCCCTATCAATGATGCCTTGTAGATTATGGAATGGCGCACTTTGAGTAAAATCATAAACATGGTCTGAAAAGGTCATGTAAATTTAATGGTAAATACGAGGATCTGCCCCAAATTATGGGGAACTATACCCAAGTTCTTGTACTAAAAGGTTACGGTTAAAAGCCGCTGTTTTCATTTTTGAACAAATCATGCACAGCATTCATCACCTCATCCACCGCAATTCGGTTCATGCAGGGATTATCCGGGTAAACGCATCGGATTTGACCGCAGGGATTGCAGGGTAATTTGATGTGTAATGCTCTGAAATTATGAGCTTTGGGCGAAAAGATTTCCGGCTCTCCCGGCCCAAAAAGCCCCACGGTAGGACAGCCGGTGGCCGAGGCCAAATGCATGGGTCCGCTTTCGTTACCCACCATCAGCGAGGCCTGTGCCAGCAGGGGGATCAAATAACGAATTGGGCGGCCTTCCATGAAGGTAAAGGTTTCGAAATTTAACTTTTGTTGGACGCGATCCACATCCATTCGCTCTTCGGGAGTCCCTACAAAAACAATATCCAAGTTAAATTTCTCGTGCAGTCGTTGGGCTAAATCTGCCCAACCCTGAAGCGACCACCTTCGTAACAATTTTCTTGCACCAGCATGAAAGACCACATATTTCCCTAGATCCAATCGTTGTTTGAACAAATTAATTTCGGCCACCGCTTGGGGATCGTCTCCATGCAACAAGGGGCCCGAGCCTCCTTGGGTCTCAAATTGGTCTTTTGTTTTGTATCGCGTGACGGCCTCGATACGCCCATGCAGCAAGGGTGCCGCGATCTCCAGGTTAATGTCCCATTCGTGGAGCTGAGCTTGGCCGCTGAGGCGCCGCCACAGGCGTATGCTCCCACGATCACGGCGACCCTTGGGCCATGACCTCAGAGCGTAGAGGAGGGTTTGCCAATTGCCCCTGCATTCCAGTACCCAATGGTAACGCCCCTTGGGTGCGGGCGAATCCCCGGTCCAAAAGGTGTTCACCAAGCCCTGAGGGGCCAACCAGTCCTTGTGGAGAGGTTTGCACCACAGGTCCACCACAGCATACGGGTTCTCTTGCCGGATCGCATGGAGCATGGGTAGCGTGGTAAACATATCCCCTAATTCATCCATCCGAATGACCAAAATCCGGGTAAAATCCCCTGCAGGGGCATCTTTTTGGGCCCGCCTCCTCAATGTTGGGAGTCGGCGAATCCAAGAAGACAAGCCCCATAAGGCCCCTGCAAGGGCAGAAACCACGAAGTAAAGCCTTTCATTGCGCATGGTACTGCAAATCTGAGCATAAACCACGCTTCTGCGGAATACCCCTAATTTTGAGGACGTGGCTTACTCCTTTTACCGCAACTCCCTTGCCATCTGGCTATCCAATGCCTTGGTGAAACCCTTGTGGGTCTTGTGGATTGATCGAAGCATCCAAAACCAAGTAGGCCCTGAAGCCTACGGCGGCTATTACCAATGGTTCAACCTCTCCTTGTTGCTTGCTGTTTTGCTGGATGGGGGTATGGCCAATTATTGGAATCAACGAATTGCTTCGGGAACATTCAGGCAAGGAGAAATGGTCCAATTACTCCGGCTCAAAGGGGCTTTGTGGGGCTTGTACATGGTGGGCACGATGGGCATCGCGGCGGGCCTTGGCTATGAAAGTAGCTCATTGTTATGGATAGCGCTGCTCGGTGTACTCCAAGGACTCATGTTCCTTAATTTATTGTGGAGATCAGGTCTTGCCGGTCAACAAAAATTCGTCTTGGAAGGAATTTTAAGTGCAGGTGATAAGGCGATTATGATGCTGCTCTCTCTGCCTTTGCTGCAAGGCAACGCGTATTGGACCGGTAATATCCTTCATGATTTTGTGATTATTCAAATCATTGGCGCATTGATCATTACAATTATTTCTGCCTTCATTTATCGGTCCAACATGAGACCAGCAGCGTCCTCATCCCCGTCAATTACTTTGGCAGAAGCGACAGAACCCTCTACCGAAAAATTATGGTGGCAAACATGGCTTCCCTTTGGGGCATTGGGGTTGATCATGACGGCATATTTCCGCTTGGACGTCGTGGTTTTACGAGAATGGGGCCAAGGGGGAGCCATCGACCAAGGCTGGTATGCCGCATCGTATCGTTTGTTGGATGCGGGCTTGATGCTCCCTTTGCTGTTGGGTTCCATGTGGGTTGGCCGATTTGCCTTTCTTGAGCGCAATTTGGAGCAAATTCATCAATTGCTGAACCAATCCGCCTCCCTCTTGATGGGTATCGGTTTGGCGGGGATGTTTATTGTTCTGCCCCACCTGCAAGAATGGATGGCCTGGTGGTACCCAGCATCAGCCTCTGCGAAACCGGTTCACTTTATCCTGGGCTGGCACCTCGTCGCCTTCCTCCCGATGAGCCTTAATGTGCTGCTGGGATCCTTGCTCACCGCTCACCGAGCCTTTGGCCGATTAATTCCCCTTCATTTGTTCGCTCTTTTGCTTCATATCGCCTTGTTGCGCCTATGGGTAACGGAATCGGGGGCCGTTGGTGCCGCCAAAGCCTGCGCTGTTACCCATACCTTGGTCATGATCGCCCAATGGGTCCTGGTCAGCATGGAATACCAATGGAGACCTTGGAGGCATTTATGGAGACCCCTGGTCGCCTTGGTGGGCATCGGCTTTACGGCTGTTAGCGCCTTTACCTTCATGAGTTCCCCTTGGGGGATATGGCAAGAAGGGCTTGTGACCGGCCTAAGCATGGCGTTGGCTTGGGGCTGGACCTTTACGAAAAACGGACGTTTGGCCTAATTTTAAATCTTTGAACCTGTATATGAACCAGTCCCAATCCGAATTTGATTCTTCCGGTGTTTTTGCCTTCGTGTGGCAGTTCCGCGTCCTCTTGTTAATCGCCGGTTTAACCGGTTCGGTTTTGGGTATTGTTTTCTCCTCCTCCTGGTTTATTACTCCTCTTTATGAATCCAAGGTGGTCTTCTATCCGGCTACGGTGAATTCCATTTCCAAGGCCCTGCTTTCGGATAACCCCTCGGACAAAACCGATGTTATGGAATTTGGAGCTGAGGAACAAAGCGATCAGCTGATTCAAATTTTGTATTCCGATGAAATTCGGGACAGCGTGATTCGACGCTTTCGCCTCATGGATCATTATGAAATTCCCGAAGACGCAGCCTTTCGATACACCCGATTGAACAAGAAATACGACAAGCTGATTCAGTTCAAAAGAACCGAATACATGTCCGTAGAAATCACAGTTCGCGACAAAGACCCTCGCATGGCGGCCGATATTGCCAACACCATCGCCTCCCTGCTGGACCTCACCAAAAATAAAATTCAACGCGAACAAGCGGAGAAATCGTTTCAAATTGTTCAAACGCAATACGAATCCAAAAAGGCCTGGATAGAGCGTTTGAACGATTCGTTGAATTTCTTTCGTTCCCAAGGCATTTTTGATTATGATTTGCAGACGGATCATCTCACAGAGCTGCAAGTACAATCCTCGTCAGCCAAAGCGGAGGCACAAGGTAAATTGAACATCCTTCGTCAATTGAAAGTCTCCGAAAGCGACACCGCGATTATCAACAACATGGCCCGCCTGAAGGGTAGTGAGGCCTCGCTCCTGGATTTGAATCGCCAACTGAAAAGCCTCGAACGCTACGGCGGGGCTTACAATTCCGTCAAAGAACAGCTCGTAAAAGAGAACGAAGAATTGGTCAAAATCAGAATGCGGTACGATCGTTCAAGGGTGGACCTCGAAGAAGTTTTGCCGGTCAAATTCTTGGTAAATTCAGCGAGACCCGCCGAAAAGAAGGTGTACCCTATCCGATGGCTGGTGGTGGTTCTGTCCGGCACAGGATCGTTGCTGCTTGCCGCTTTGTCCATGGTTGTTCTACAGAATATTCGGGCGTTTCGCGGTTGATCCATCTTAGCTACCGTTGAAGAATCAGGATCAAGGCCTTTTGAACCCATCGGGTAAGTCCCCGTGGTTCATCACGGCCATTGTTGGCGTTGTTTGGGCTTTGGCCTTGGCCGTAGGGTTGTATGATGAACAATGGTGGGTTTTGCTATTGCCCTTTGGGTTGGGATTGACTTTTATGGTAGTGTACCGAATGGATTGGGCGCTCTACGCTTTGTCCTTGGTCACTCCCCTAAGCGTTCTGATTGACGACCCTTCCCTGGGTTTTGCCATTCAAATACCCACGGACCCTTTGATGATTTTGATCAGCGTGGCCTTGCTTGCCCGTTGGATGCTCCTTGAGCCCCCTTCATCGTTGATTCTTCGAAACCCCATTACGGTGTGCATCCTTTTGTGGATGCTGTGGATGACCTACATCATTCCAGCCTCTTCACAGCCCATGGTTTCGTTCAAATTTGTTCTTTCCAATGCGTGGAAAATCATCCCTTGCTATTTCGGATCCATCATGCTTTTTAGGGTAGGCAATCGTGCTCTGCATTTCTGGTGGCTCTATCTCTTGCCCCTCACCTTTGTGGCCGTATGGAGCCTGTGGCACCATGCCGAGGATGGATTTACCAAAGAAGCGAGCTACTGGGCATCGGAACCCTTTGTGATCAATCATGGTATTTATGGGGCAATGTTGGGCTTCTTGATCCCCTTGGTGACCCTGCACCTCGTTCGTCCCCAGGCCTTCCTCCGCCTCGTCTGGATTCGACCGCTCCTGTTGGCTCTGCTTGTGGTCTTGGTTATCGCAGTGATTATGAGTTATACCCGGGCGGCCTGGGTAAGCCTTGCGGCGGCCCTTGCTTTTTATGTATTGTTACAGCTTAAGATTCAGTTTCGATGGTTGATGTTGATGGCAGTTATCGCCAGTACCCTGATTGCCTTGAACAGCGGACCGCTGCTCATGTACCTGATGCGGAACAAAACCGATTCACAAGATCGACTTGACAAACATTTGGAATCCATTTCCAACGTTCGCAGCGATGCCTCCAATCTCGAAAGACTCAATCGTTGGGCTTCTGGATTACGTATGTTCTCGGAAAGACCTTGGCTGGGATGGGGACCCGGAACGTACATGATGGAATATGCTCCCTTCCAAAATCCATACGAAAAAACCATCATAAGCACCAACAATGCCGATGTAGGGGGAATTCATTCGGAGTATTTTGGCCCTTTGGTCGAATCCGGGATTCCCGGCTTTCTTTGTTTTGTAGGTATACTCCTAGCCTCCCTTCAGCGCGGTATGTCCTTATGGTACAGGCTCAAAGAGCCGAATCAACAACGAGACCGCCTCCTTCTCCTCTGTGCAATGCTGGGTTTGGTGACCTATTATACGCACGGTTTTCTTAACAATTATTTGGATATGGACAAAACGGCCTTGCTGTTTTGGTCAAGCCTTGGATTGATTACCGCAATGGATGCGCGTTACCCCTCCAATCAACGAGGTGTATCCCAATAGGACGTTAAAGCAGCCCCAAGGATATTGAATCCAAACACAAGACTGAATATGAGCAAGCCTGGCGCCAAAGCTAAATGAGGGGAGCCCATCAATAGGTAAGGAACATGCTCTTTGAGCATCATGCCGAGGGATGGGACGGGGGGCTGTACGCCTAACCCCAGAAAACCCAATCCTGATTCCAACAAAATGGCTGAACCAAAGACGGAGGATGCCATCACCATCAACGACTTGTACAAATTGGGTAGCAGCTGCTTGAACATTTGGTTCCAATCGGATAAACCCAGCATCCGGGCGGCAAGCATGAACTCCCTTTCCCTTAGCGCCATCACTTGGCCACGCACCATTCGGGCCACGTCCACCCACATGGTTAGCCCAATGGCCAGCATAACTTGCCACCAACCTTTGCCCAAAGCAAGCGAAAAGGCCAATACCAACATCACCGATGGCAGAGACCACAAAACCTGCATGAACCACGAGAGAACCCGGTCCACCCAAGAACGGTAATAACCTGCAGCAAGGCCTACCAAGGTCCCCAAAGCAATCGAAAGTAACATAGCGACCAAGCCCGTCCCCATCGAAACACGAATACCCCAAACCAAGCGGCTCCATAAATCCCTCCCCATGGAATCCGTTCCCAACCAATGGTTCATTACCCCTTGGCTAAACATGGGCAAGGCCGCCGCATCAGGGTTTTGTTGATTCGCATACAGGGTGGAATCTGGCAAAAAATCAACCCCAACCCATGCGAACACCAAACAAAGCAGGAGATAAATCCCGCTCAAGGCCATGGCCCATGGTTGTCCATGTTGCTTTTTCATTGTTGCAAAGTTCGCTTCATGTCTTGTAAACTCTGCCTTTCCATTCAAATTGACCCCTGTAACCCATTAACCCTGCAAACAAGGTGTACGGCAAATACCACAACTGGGTCAATACCAACAGGCTCCAATCTGCCCTGATCCCATAGAACCCGGCAGCCCTTCGCGTAAAAATTCCATCCAGCCAACCCTTAATGCACCAAGCCCCAAGGCATATCCATGAGATAAACTGTCCGCTCCCTCCCCAGAAACTGGCCAGAAGACCCACCGCTATCATGGCCTGCATCAACCAAACGGCCTTGAGTATACCGCTAACCCATGGATCCGGGTATGCGCTTTGTTTGGAAACCCAACGAATACGTTGTTGAAGAAAATTGCCCAAGGCACCCACCGGCGGGGTATCCACCATGGCCCGTGGGTCTGAACAGAAGACCACCGCAGCAGGACCGAAGGCCAATACGACTCGGTGCATCAACAAATCATCATCACCCCCAGGGTGATTCATGTTATCGGCATACGGATTCAAGGCAAGAACCGTACTTCGTCGAAAGGCCATATTCCCCCCGTTGGAAATAAGGGGCTGACCCAAGGCTATGGAGGAAGCGGCAATTGCATTCAGGCTCATGAATTCTACCGCCTGGCTTTTCTGCCAAAGTGATCCACAAGGGGATAAGCGTACGGGTCCTGCAACAAATTCTACAGTCGAATTCCCGGCCAAAGCTGCCGTCATGGCGCTGCACCAACCAACCCCTGGAACACAATCAGCATCCGTGACCAATATCCATTCGCCTTGGGCTGCCGCAATTCCCATCGCTACCGCGCCTTTCTTATGCGATGGATAGGAATCCGATCCGTCCCGCCGCAACACCCGCCATAACAAATCAGGATGCTCTATCGCATAAGCCTCCACAAGCTCCGCAGACCCATCCGTGGACTCATCATCCACCCAGACCACCTCCCAACGGCCCTTGTGCGTTAATCCAAAATCTTGCGCGGATAGCGCTTCCAACAAGGGCCTCATCCGCAGCGCCTCATTGCGTGCTGCCACCACGACCGTCAAAAGAAGTTCCGACTGCTCGGTGTCCATCGTCGAGCTATGCTCCAACGAAGGACCTTGGGCAAACAATCGCCAACCACGCATAAACCGAAGGATCATCAAGCCATAGAGGCTCATCAAAACGGAGAACAAGATCCCCCATATCATGATCATAACACTTTGGATTTATGGCCAATCGTCCACCACCATAGTCCTCCCATCAGGGCGGGTCCTGCCAAATTCGTGATCCATATCATCAAGGGAATCCACAAGGCATCCACAGGGTTGGCAAGAATACCGCCCCAGATCCAAAACGAAAGTGCGCCCTTAAAACCCAAATCAAGGAACAACCCCAAAGGCATAAACCACTGCAAGGCCAGCATCGCTCCGATCACACCCAGCAGAAGCCATGGATTGATGGCTAATCCCGCCATTTGCAACCACAACACCCACTGCAAGACCAACAGCCCGTAGCGAATCAACGACCAGAAGTAGGACTGAAGGAAAGAGCGAGTTGACCAGCCTTGCCCTTGCAAACTCCTGTAAATTCTCCACCATACGGTTACGGCTACAGCGCCCATGGCCAACAAAACCAATCCCCACTCGGAATGGCTTAACCCCTGCCCTATTTCCTCGGGCAAACCTTGAAGAAGGACCTTCGAAGATGCGCCAACGGAGATAAGGCCCGAAGAGAACGTCGAAAAAACCAAGATCCAGATCGCCGGCAAAACCAATACCCAAACCCATTGGGTTGATGAGGCCATTAACGTGGAAGCCATCACCCTAGGATGCTGATCCACAGGGTAAAAACGACAGCGCCCTGCGAATTCGCTAAGTCGCCCGGGTACCGCGATCGATCCCAACATACTGTAAGCCACCTGAGGGCATTGACGCCATGCCATTTTCATAGCGGCTTTCCAATTCAATAAAGGATGCATTAAGATAATCCACTTGAGGGAATCCACCCATAGGGACAACGCAGGGATACCTATCCAAAGAACCCAAAATCGAATGAAAAATTCACCTATGGGCAAGAGCCCAATATCCGTCCATAGGCTTCTTTCCCCTAAATAAACGGTTAGATCCTCCAAACGCAGCCGCACCTGCCACAACAAAAAGGCCAATCCAACCCAAGGGAGTACACGCAACCCTTGACCCCATCGCCTATGTTCCAAAACACCCACAAAGCGTCTTTCCCATGCCGAAGTCCAAGCAAGTTTGAGCGTACTTTTGGTCATACCCTGCAAATTAAGAAACCCTTGAGTTCCATTGCCAGACCCGTTGACAAAATCATCTTGGGCATAGACCCTGGCACGATCCATATGGGCTTTGGGATTTTGCAAACAAGCGGCCCGCTCGTCCGAATGCTCCAAGCTGGACATCTTCGCATGAAGGCTACCGATTCACATTTACTACGATTAAGCCAAATTTTTCAAAAAACCCAGGAACTCATCCACGAATTCAAACCCGATGAATTGGCCATAGAGGCCCCGTTCTTTGCACTCAATGTGCAGTCTTTGCTCAAACTCGGACGCGCCCAAGGTGCAGCCATTGCTGCTGCACTTAGCCAAGAAATTCCTGTTTTTGAATACTTTCCCAAAAAAGTGAAACAAGCCGTCACCGGTAACGGCAACGCCTCCAAACAACAAGTTGCCGCGATGCTGCATACACTGTTACAAACCAACGTTTCCGACTTGTCTTTGGACGCAACCGATGCGTTGGGGGTCGCCTATTGCCATTTTCTTCGCCACCAACCCTATCCCAAGTCCGTAGAATCTATCCCAAAACGCACGAAAACCCGTTCTACACGATCCAAAAAATCCCAGGCCTGGTCACAATTCCTTAGAACCAACCCTGGCAGGCAACTTTGATGGCCTTTGCCTAAAGGAAGCTCCGGATTAATCCCGCATTATGCTCTAATTCAGCTTGATCCGGCTTTAGCTTGGGGCGGGCAAAATTCAAATCTGCAACGTTTTGCAAGGGAACCAAATGAACATGGGCATGCGGCACTTCCAAACCAATGACGGCGATGCCTACCTTGAGGCAGGGAAAAGCCTTCTTGATAGCAGGAGCAATGTTACGGGTCATATCCCACAAGGCTTGGTAATGTTCCCTATCCAAATCGTAAACTGAGTCCACCTCGACCTTGGGGATTACCAAAGTATGCCCGGGCGCCAGGGGAAATATGTCCAAAAACGCCAGCACCAAATCATTTTCCAACACCTTGTGCGCAGGGATTTCCCCCTTCACAATGCGCATGAACAAGCCCTGCATGTTGGTCACGATTAAGAGAGTGTGATCTCGAGGATTTCCAGCCTCATCAGGCCCGAAGGCACCTGGATTTCGGCGACATCACCCACCTTCAATCCTACCAAACCTTTGCCAATGGGAGAACCCACTGATATTTTACCGGCCTTAAAATCAGCTTCCTTTTCGGCAACCAAGGTGTATTTCATTTCCATTCCGTTCGCCATATTCTTGATTCTGACAGTGGTCAACGGTTGAACTTTACTCAGATCAATCTGAGATTCATCCATGACCCTTGCGGTGGCCAGGGTTTGCTCCAAGCGTGCGATCTGCATTTCGAGCATGCCCTGTGCATCCTTGGCGGCATCGTACTCCGCATTCTCCGACAAATCCCCTTTGTCCCTTGCCTCCTGGATTTGCTTCGCCATATCGGCGCGCCCTTTGGTTTTGAGCTGATGCAATTCTTCTTTCAGCTTCTCAAATCCATCCTTGGTAAAATATGAAATCGTGTTACTCATGGCCTTTCAATAAAGAACGCCCCATGAAGGGGCGTTATGAGAAATTCTTAGAAAATTAAAGTCCGTAACGAACGCCAATTAGGTGTGTTCCGCCAAATGGACTGGTCGCACGATATGCGTAATCGAACCCGAAGGCTGAACCTGCAAAAGGCGCATCCACACTCGCACCAAGACTCAGTCCTGAATAAACATTTTGGGTGAATTCAGGATCCGAACCTGCATCTTCAAATTGATAACCGGCACGGGCGGCAAACACTTTGCCAAAAGCATATTCCGCTCCAAATCCGTACTGATCGTTGGTAAATGAGTTGGAGGTAAAATTGCCTGCCACCGTGAGGCGATTCGTTTTATTCTCATCCAAAAAGAAATCGTAAGAAGCCCCTATGTTCATTAAGGAAGGCATCTCCAGGGTCTGAGAACGCTGCGAAAGGGTCAAGGGAACGGTACTGCCCTGCATAACACCGCGTGCAGCAAGACCATCTCCCGAAAAACTAATGGGAGTCCCCACATTGCGCAGTGAAATACCAAATTTAATACGGTCATCTGGACCTGTAATGTATTGAATACCTGCGTCAAAAGCAACACCGGAAGCATTGACATCCGATGTTCCCTCGGTCACAATACGAATAGTGGCACCCCCATGAATGCGGTTCGAAAACGATTTGGCATAGGACAAACCCAAGTTAGCGATGGTAGGCTTGTAGGTACCCAATCCACCGTCGGGATTGTTCACGGTCGTGATATCAATGGTTCCCATGTCCACGGACATAACACTAAGCGCCAAAACACTCGATTCATCAACACGTTGGGCAATCCCGAAAGCGTTCATGTAAATATCGGATCCAACCAACCAATTCGTCCTGGAGAAATACAACTCCGTTTTGCCACCCAACGCAAGTCCAGCCACGTTGAGACGTTCGGCTTCAAGGCCGCGCACATTGGCTGAATTCACGCCGTACCATCCAGCCTGCCTTGCCCAAGGCATGATCTGAAGTTCCGTAGCTCCTGCTTGTCCTCGGCGGTCCGGATTACCGGCTATCCCGCGAAAGGGAGTATTTAATCCTAACCCTAACATGATCCAAAGCGCCCACGTCGACGCCCTTTGAGGGAGCTTGAATAGATTGGATTGCATAGATAGAATGGCTGTATTTTGAGTAGTCATACGCTTGGAATTGAGGGCTAAACCTACTTTACGAATGTTAAAAACAATACACGACAAGGATTTAGAACGTGTCAAGGTCAACGGGGCGTAGGACGCCAAACCATTTCACTGTTTTCTCGCCAATACCCGGTGCGTCCACATGGACAATGTAAGAGCCACTTGCAATGGGCACTTTGTTTTGATTTAACAAATCCCAATCCAAATAAGTCGCGGTTGGATCATCCTTGCGCAATGTCCTCACCAAGGTTCCATTCACGGTATAAATTCTCACGGTGCATTTTATTGGTAGGTTGGTGATTTTCACGCGATTATCGATCTGACTGACTTCGTAATTGGAGGCGCCGTAATAAGGGTTCGGCACAACTCGGATAAGATCCAATGCAGATTTCGCGACATCCAAAACCTTTTTGCGTGGGGCTATACCCTTCAGGTCCACTAAATAATGTGGGTTTCCTATATTGACACCGTTCGAATCGGTGACAAACTTGGCGTATTTCCTGGAAACACGAATTTTGGCACGGTATTCATTGTCCAAAAGGGTTCTGCCGGGACGTAACAAGGGCACAGAGGTATAAAAGACTCCGTTGTAGAAGAGCCTGTAATCCGAAAGCACCATGGCCTTGGGGTTGTTAACGGGTGAAGCCGCACCAACCTGTTTGTTCAATTGACGCCATGTCACATCGGCTTGGTCATACCGGGAATTCATCACGTAAATGAAATGGCGGCCGCCCATAGGAACGCGGAAATTGTTACCGTTGACCGAGAAAAAGGAATCCGTTGGGTTCCAACGCATGTCACCGTGAGGGTGCCCTGCGATGTTAGCGTAACGGCTATCCTCACCGAAACATATATTCAAGCGTTCACCCGTTTCCAGATTGATCGCATAGCCCGGGAACCAAGATAAGCCATTTCGCTGATCACCGTCCGGGTTTCCGTCTTTGTCCACGGAAGGAGCCACACGAATACGGTTCCTGAGTTGCCGTCCTTGAGCCTGCAACGAGTCTTCACAGGTTTCGATAACGCAGGCTCTTGTCCACTTCGACTTATCAGGAGTAATGACCACATCCACAGAAGCCAATTTGTCTATTTTGAAATAGGAATA
>SXGQ01201694.1_pt1 | contig 15397 bp, 19 predicted proteins | sample 3178371 | NCBI WGS metagenome assembly SXGQ01 (sample SAMN11356859, study PRJNA531348) | freshwater metagenome | isolation source: freshwater sample F1-20 | place: China: Fuxian Lake, Yuxi | collected 2017-12-25
GACGCGCGCGAACCAGCTCGTGCTCGCGAACAACCTCTCGCCGATCCTGACGGAACGCCTTCTGGATCGCGTCGGACGCGGCAAGGTCTGGACGCAGTTCGATCCAAACACGACGCTCTGGACCGTGGACGGCAAGCCCTTCACGACCCCGGGCGCGACGGACGAGATCCTGAAGTCGTTCGACGATGTCGTCAGGCAGCGCTGGGGCTACGCCGATGGCGGTGAAGTCGATGAGGGCGGCCTCGCGCGCTTCCGACGTGGCTCGCTCGTGCGTGTCCAGTCACCGCTGCGCGCCTATCACGGCTCGCCGCACAAGTTCGACGAGTTCGACATCAGCAAGATCGGGACCGGCGAAGGACATCAGGCATTTGGGCACGGGCTGTACTTCGCGGAGAATCCGAAGATTGCGACAGAATACAGGGACAATCTTTCTTTTCTATCTCCTCAGTCGCCAGAAGAAGAAATTGCAAGGGACGCGCTCAAGTTTCACCCAGATCGCAATGCTGCAATCCAAGCCTTGAAAGACGATACGCTCGGAGATAGGCCTCTGAACGACAGGGCGATCAGTCTCATCGAAGGCGGGCTGAGTCCGCACCGTGGTCATCTCTACACCGTCGATCTGCATGTGCCGCAGGAGCGGCTGCTGGATATGGACATTCCTCTGAGTGTGCAAAATCCAGAAGTTATTCGTGCCATCGAAGGATTGCCATATGGTCGCGAAGCTCTAAACTTGGAGCCGACACTTGCAGATCGTATTTTCGGTGGAGGGACGAAGCGTATCCTTGAAGATCTTGCATCTAAGCAAGGATTGAGGGAGGGGGCCGACACCCGAGGCTATGGTTACGGCTCGCGTCGTGTATCTGAAGACTTGCTTGATGCAGGAGTCCCCGGTTCGCGTCACCTCGATTTCGGATCTCGCGCCGCTGGAACCGGCACGCGCAACATCGTCATGTTCGACGACGCGCCCATCGAGATCGTGAGCCGCTACGCCGAGGGCGGCGCGGTGAGCGACGACATGCTGACCTACGGCATGAGGCCGCAGGCGATGAGCGATGGCTGGCGCGCGTCGTCTCCGGCGATGGAGTACTCGTGGCCTACGCCGCAGCAGCAGGCTGACACCGCCATCGCCTCTGGCCTGTCGAGCTTCACGCCGGGTGGTGGAAGCAGCGCGGGCGATGCGAGCGGAGGGACGACGCAGGGCGGCAGCGGCGGCCGTGCGTCTCCGCCGGGCACGGGGTACGACGTGCCGGGGCGCGTCGGCAGCGCCTTCGGGGCGCTCGCTCCCGTCCCGGGCGGCGGCATCGTCGGCGGGATGCTCGGCGGCGTTCTGGGCGCGATGCAGGCGAACCAAGACCTGATGGCGATGGGCGTGCCCAACCAGATCGACGTGGCCCGTGCGGCAGCCTACTCGGGCGTTCCGTTCGGCAGCGCTCTTGGCCTGCCGACGCCGCAGACGATGTTCAACGACATCGTCGTCGCGCAGCTAACGCCGGACCAGTACACGGACCTCGTGGGACGCCTCGGCGACAGCGCAGCGCCAGCAGCTCCGCCGGGCGGCTTCTCTGCCCCCGGGCCGACCGACCTCGGCCTGCCCGGCTTCGGCAGCGACATCACGGCCGTCGCCAACGCCGCCGAGGCCGCCGTGGACGCGGGCCAGATCTCCTGATTTGCGTCGGCATGTAAACGCGGATACCATTCCGGCAACTTTCGAGGACGACTATGGCCGAACAGGACGAGAGCTTCGAGATCGAAGACGACGCCGAGATCCGCGACACGGACGACGGCGGCGCAATCGTCACGCTCGACGACGGCTTGGGAGAGGGCGAGGGGGAGTTCTACGACAACCTCGTCGAGGTGCTCGATCCCACGGTCCTGCGAGAGGCCGCCACGTCGCTGCTGGAGCACGTCGAGCGCGACAAGCAGGCGCGCAAGAAGCGCGACGAGCAGTACGAGGAGGGCCTGCGGCGCACGGGGCTGGGCGACGATGCGCCCGGCGGCGCGCAGTTCGAGGGCGCGAGCCGCGTCGTGCATCCGATGCTGACCGAGGCCTGCGTGGACTTCGCCGCGCGCGCGATGAAGGAGCTGTTCCCGGCGACCGGGCCGGTGAAGGACGTCATCCCCGGCGAGGTCACGCAGGAGAAGCTCGACAAGGCGCAGCGCAAGACCAAGCACATGAACCGCCAGCTCACGGTCTCCATGAAGGAGTTCCGGCCGGAGCTGGAGCAGCTCCTGACGCAGCTTCCGCTGGGCGGCGGCCAGTACCTGAAGCTGTTCTGGGACAAGCGGCGCAAGCGCCCGACCACGCTCTTCGTCCCCATCGACGACGTGTACATCCCCTTCGCCGCGACGAGCTTCTACTCGGCCGAGCGCAAGACGCACGTCCAGTACATCACGCGGCAGGAGTACGAGAGCCGCGTGCGCGCGGGCATGTATCGCGACGTGGATCTTCCGCCCGACCCGCCGCTGCCCGAGGAGTCGAAGTCGCAGAAGGCGAACGACAAGATCGAGGGCCGCGAGGCGGATCCCTACAACAGCGACGGGCTTCGCACGATCTTCGAGATCTACGCGCACCTCGACATCGAGGACAACGACGACGGCGCGCCGTGCCCGTACATCATCACCATCGACAAGGCGACCGAGGATGTCCTGTCGGTGTATCGCAACTGGGACGAGGAAGACGAGCTGCGCGAGGAGCTGACGCACATCGTCGAGTGGCCGTTCGTCCCGTGGCGAGGGGCGTACCCCATCGGGCTGCCGCACATGATCGGCGGCCTCTCCGGTGCCGCTACCGGCGCGCTGCGCGCGCTGCTCGACAGCGCCCACATCCAGAACTTCCCGACGCTGCTGAAGCTGAAGGGCGGCACGGCTGGCGGCCAGTCGCTGAACCTCACCGCGACTGGCGTGACGGAGATCGAGGGCGGCCTGAACGTGGACGACGTTCGCAAGCTCGCCATGCCGGTCCCGTTCAACCCGCCGAGCGAGGTGCTGTTCAAGCTGCTCGGCTTCCTGCTTGAGTCGGGTCGCGGCGTCGTGCGGACGACGTTCGAGAACCTGTCGGACGGCGCGAACCCGAACATGCCGGTCGGCACCACGCTCGCCCTGATCGAGCAGGGCATGACGGTGTTCTCCGCGATCCACTCGCGCTTGCATGTCGCCATGCAGCGCACGCTCGAAGTGCTTCATCGCCTCAACCGCATGTACCTCGACGAGAAGGTGCTGGTGGAGGAGGACGGCGAGCTGATCGTGCGGCGCGCCGACTACGAGGGGCCGGTGGACGTGATCCCGGTCTCCGACCCGAACATCTTCTCCGAGACGCAGCGCTTCGCGCAGATCCAAGCCGTGGTCGCGCGCGCGGCGGCGCTGCCGCAGCTCTACGACATCCGCAAGGTCGAGGAGCTGCTGCTGCGTCGGCTGAAGATCCCCGAGAGCGAGAAGCTCCTGCTGGACAAGCAGGAGCCGAAGAAGATGAACGCGGTGAACGAGAACGTCGCCGCGACGATGGGGCGGCCGGTGGTCGCGTTCCCCGAGCAGGAGCACCTCGCGCACATACAGGTGCATCTCGACTTCATGCAGTCGCCGGTCTTCGGCGGCAGCCCGATCATCGCTCCGCGCTTCGTCCCGGCGATCCTCGAACACATCAAGGATCACGTCACGCTCTGGTATGCGAGCCATGTCTTCGAGGTTACCAGTGCGGCAACCGGCACCGACATCTCGGAGCTGATGGACAAGGACGACGACGTGTCGCGCGAGATGGACATCCTGCTCGCGACCGCGTCGTCGCGCGTCATCGCCGAAGGCCAGCAGGCTCTCGCGGGTCTTCCTCCGATCATCGCGCAGGCGATGCAGTACATCCAGTCGATGCAGCCGCAGATGCCGCAGGATCCGACCATCCTCGCGGCGCAGGCTTCGCAGGCCGAGACTGCGCGCAAGGCGCAGGCCGATCAGGCGAAGGCGCAGCTCGACGCGGCTCGCATCGCCGACCGCGAGAAGGACCGCGCGGCCAAGATGCAGGCCGAGCAGTTCAAGCAGGATCAGGAGAACCAGCGCTCGACCTTCGAGGTCGATGCGCGCGTCGGCATGAACGATGCCGACAACCAGACCGCACGCGACCTCGCAGCTCTGGAGATCGTCAGCGGAGAAAGGGTGGCGGTCTCGACCGGCACCGGCATCAACCCATCACCGTGAGAGGAGAAGGACGATGGATTTCGTTCTGAGACTGAGCGAAGCGCATGTGAACGTCATCATCCACGCGCTGGGGCGTCTGCCCTATTCCGACGTGGCCCCGGTCTTCACGACCATCGGGATGCAGCTCAACGAGCAGACCGCCCCGAAGGCCAACGAGAAGCGCGAGGGCTGACCCGTGTCCGGCGACCCTTGGAAGCACCGAGCCGCCGGTCTGAGGTGCGAGACGTGCATGTGGTTCCTCCTGAAGGAAGCGAACCCGGCACGCCTCGACCAGAACGGCAGCCTCGGACGATGCCGCAAGCACGCCCCGACGATGAACGGCTTCCCTGCCGTCTTCGAGGCGGACTGGTGCGGCGACCACAAGCTCGACGAGGGCAAGCTCGGCGCGATGGTCGCGCCGGAGCGGAATGCCCTCAACATCCCAGCGTACTGAAGGAGAAGCGACATGGCGGCGAAGAGCAAGGGACCGATCTCCCAGCACAAGCAGATGGCGATGGGCAAGAAGCCCGCCGCAATGGCGAAGGGCGGCTCGGCGAAGGGCGGCAAGAAAGCCTCTTGCTGAACAGGTTACCACGGCGGTAACATGATCGAGCGGATCATAAGTGCGCTGAAAGCCGAGCAAGCGAGAGCTGCTCATGGCGCGCTGCAAGCCCCCGCAGGACGCGACTCGTTCGAGTACGGACGGGTGTGCGGCATCTACTCCGGTTTGCAGCAGGCACTGAATGTGATCGACGCGGTTCTCAAGGACATCGACAGAAAGGAGAGCGAGCTGTGACGGCTGCGCTGAAGACTGTCGCGCGTGTTGCGCGAACCCTGTCGGCGAGTGTCGCCGACGCGAAGCAACGCCCCGGGCTGGGCTTCGCATGGAATGGCGACCACGACTTCGCCTTCCCCGACGTGAACCCGATGTTTGAGCCATACGGCTCGCGCGTCGTGGTGCAGATCCGCAACCCGATGAAGAAGACGAAGTCGGGCCTGATCCTGCCGGAGGACACGCAGGACACCGAGAAGTGGAACACTCAGGTCGCGCTCGTGCGCGCGGTCGGCCCGCTCGCGTTTTGCAATCGCGAGACGATGCAGCCGTGGGCCGAGGGCATCTGGTGCGACCCGGGCGAGTTCGTGCGCGTGCCGAAGTACGGCGGCGACCGCTGGGAAGTGCCGATGGGCGACGCCGGGAAGGCGCTGTTCGTCGTGTTCAACGACCTCGACATCGTGGGCCGGTTCACGGGCGATCCGCTCGCCGTGAAGGCCTTCATCTGATCTTGCTGAAGGAGCGAGACATGGCACGCGAGACACTGGACGAAGAGGATCCCAAGCAGGCTGGCGAGATGATGCCCCTCGACGACGAGGAGGAGGGCGGGAAGAAAGCCGCCGCGAAGGAAGAGAAGGCCGCCGAGGACGCGGACGACGGCGACGAGCGCCTCGCCGCAGACCAGCGCGACGACGACGACGACGAGGACGGCGAGGATCGCGAGGCGATCCGCGCACGTCGGCGCGAGGAGAAGAAGCACCGCAAGGCGGCGCAGCGCGAGGCGCGCGAGCGCAGCGCGGCCGAGCTGTCGGCGCTGCGTCGGCAGAACCAAGAGCTGGCGCAGCGACTGGCGTCGCTGGAGAACGGCCAGCTCGGCCAGTCGGCGCAGATGATCGACCAGCGGCTCCACGAGGCCGTGTATCGCGCGCGGCAGGCCGAGGAAGCGCTCGCGAAGGCCGTCGAGACCGGCAACGGCGAGGTGGCGCGCGACGCCATCCGCCTGCGCGACCGCGCGATGAACGAGGCGCAGCAGCTCGACGCCCAGCGTCGCGCCATCGCCGAGCGCGCGCAGCGGCCGCAGGAACAGAAGATCGACCCGCTGGTCGAGATGCGCGCGAAGGAGTTCATCGAGCGCAATCGCGGCTGGTACGACCCGCAGGGCGGCAACGAGGACAGCGCGATCATGCTCGCCATCGACGACCGGCTCGCGAAGGAGGGCTACGACCCTGCCTCGACCGAGTACTGGAACGAGCTGGAGAAGCGCGCCTCGAAGCGCCTGCCTCATCGTTTCAACGCCGAGGAGGACGACGCTCCTCCCGAGCGCAAGACCCAGCGTCGCGGCGGCCCCCCGGTGGGCGGTCGTGGCGACCACGCCCCGGCGTCCACGCGCCGCGAGGTCTACGTCTCCGCCGAGCGCAAGCAGGCGATGATGGAGGCGGGCGTATGGGACGACCCGAAGCTCAGGCGCGACGCGCTGCGTCGCTACGCTGAGTTCGACCGCAGCAACACCCCCGCACGCTGAAGGAGCGCGCCATGATGACGACCAATCAGGACGACCGGCTCAAGAAGAGCGTTGACCCCGCGCGCACCAACAGGGCGATGCAAGATCGCTCGGTCACGGAGCGGCGCGAGATCTCGGACGACGAACGTCTGGAGGCTTTTCGCAGCCAGTTCATCCAAGCCGCACTCCCCGATCTTCCGAAGATCCCGGGCTATCACCTCTGCTGGCTGACCACGACCAACCCTCGCGACTCGATCCATTCGCGCATCCGACTGGGCTACACGCCCGTGAAGCCGGAAGATGTTCCCGGCTGGGAGTATGCGTCGATGAAGACCGGCGAGTGGGCGGGCTGCATCGGCGTCAACGAGATGCTCGCGTTCAAGATCCCTCTGGCGCTGTACGAGAAGTACATGCTGGAGGTGCATCACAACGCGCCGCTCTCGGAGGCCGAGAAGCTCACCTCCACTGCCGACGCGATCCGCGAGCAAGCGCGTGGCATGGGTGCAGACGTGATCGAGGGATCCGGCATTTCGGAACTGCGGAAACCCGTCCCCGTCCCGACGTTCGCGGACGAGGACTGATCCTCAACCTCGAAGACAGAAAGGGACATTGCGATGTCCGCAACGAACGCTCCGTTCGGTTTCCGTCCGGTCTTCCATCCCTCCGGCGTGATCCGCCCGAGGGCACTGGCCGGTGGCATTTCGAGCGGTTACGGCACCACCATCCTCCAGAACCAGCCGGTCCTGCTCACGACCTCGGGCCTGCTCAATCCCGTCACCACCAACAGCGTGGACTTCGTCGGCGTGTTCGCTGGCGTCGAGTACACGCCGACCGGCGGCGGGCGTCGAGTGGTCTCGAACTTCTGGCCCGCGAGCACGACCTACGACACCGGCTCGCTCATCGCCTACTTCTACGATGATCCGACGATCATCTACGAGGCGCAGGCGGACGGTTCGGTCGCCCAGACCGCCATCGGCGATCAGGCGAACATCACGAACTTCACCAACGGTTCGACGACGACTGGCCTCTCGCAGGCCACCATCGCGTCGTCTCTGGTGGGCGCGACCAATCAGGGCCAGTGGCGCATCCTCGACAAGGGGTATGGCGTCGATAACGACTGGGGCGATGCGTACACGGTCCTTCGGGTCCAGATCGCGCGCAGCCAGTATGTCTCCAACAAGGTCGCCTTCTAAGGCGAGCCATAGGAAAGAAGGAGAACTCCAATGGCAGTCCCCATGAGGGCAACCGACTTCCGCTCCATCGTCGAGCCGATCATCTCGCAGTCCTTCGACGGCGTGTACGATCAGCGCGCCGACGAGTGGAAGGGCGTGTTCAAGGAGAGCAAGGGCACCCCGCGCCAGTACCACGAGGAGCCGGTGCTCTACGGCTTCGGCGCTGCGCCGGAGCTGCCGGATGGCACGGCGGTCACCTACCAGTCGGGTGGCGTGCTGTTCATCAAGCGCTACGTCTACAAGGTCTACGGCCTCGCCTTCGCACTGACCAAGGTGCTCGTCGAGGACGGTGACCACATCCGCATCGGCCAGACCTACGCGAAGCACCTCGCGCAGTCGCTGATCGAGACGAAGGAGACGGTCTGCGCGAACATCCTGAACCGCGCCTTCAACGGCAGCTACGTCGGCGGCGACGGCGTGTCGCTGATCAACACCTCGCATCCGATCACGAGCGGCACCTTCTCCAACCAGCTCTCCACGGCAGCGAACCTGTCGCAGACCTCGCTGGAGCAGATGCTCATCCAGATCCGCAATGCGGTGGACAACAACGGCAAGCGCATCCGGCTCCAGCCGAAGTCGCTCGTCGTCTCTCCCTCGAACGTGTTTCAGGCGGAAGTGCTCCTCAAGAGCGTCCTCCGCACGGGCACGGCGAACAACGACATCAACCCCGTCAACTCGATGGGGCTGCTGTCCGAGGGCCAGAAGAACCTCTCGCGCATCACCTCCACCACGGCGTGGTGGATCAACACCGATGCGCCCGAGGGCCTGAAGGTTCTCACGCGCCGCTCGATGGAGAAGAGCATGGAGGGCGACTTCGAGACCGACTCCATGCGCTACAAGGCCACCGAGCGCTACGACGTGGGCTGGACGGATCCGCGCTGCCTCTACGGCACCGCCGGTCTCTGAGCCTCGACTGCCCCCGGCGCGTTTCATGGCGCGCCGGGGGTTACCTCTTCGACAACCCGGCAAGCTCTTCAAGGAGAAGCCCCAATGCCCCAGTTCAGCGACGACCTCTTTCTCGGCACCGCCTACGCGGGCGGCGCTGGCCCGGTCCAGATCAATCCCGATGGCAGCGCGTACTCGGAGCCGTCTCCGATGGATCTCGGCGTCGGCCCTCTCGGCCGCGTCTACATCTTCGACCTCGTGCCCGCGACCGCGTCGAACACGTCCATCGTGAACGCGCAGGCGGTCGCCGCCGCCGGTTCGGTGACGATGACCGCGTCGTCCGTCACGCTCGACCGCACCGGGCGCTGCCTGCGCTTCGCGTCGTCGAGCGCTGGCGACACGACGCAGACCGTGACCGTCACCGGCACCGACATGTACGGGCAGGCGATGACCGAGACGCGCACGCTCAACGGCACGACCGCCGTGAACGGCACGAAGGCCTTCTACACCGTCACCGGCGTGACCGCCTCGGCCGCTCTCGCTGGTAACCTGTCGGTCGGCACGCGCGACGCCTACGGCATCCCGGTGCGGGTCACCGACGCCGCCTACGTCATCTCGGCCAAGTGGGACGCGACGCTCGCGGACAACGCGGGCACGTTCACTGCCGCCGACACGACCAGCCCGGCTACGGCGACGACCAACGACGTGCGCGGCGTCTACGCTCAGGCGGGCAATGCCGCCAACGGCACGCGCCGTCTCGTGCTGTCCATCGCGCTCACCGCGCTCGCCTGCGGCCCGAACGCCACGCGCGTCGGGGCTTTCGGCGTGACGCAGGCCTGATAGGGCGGAACAGACCATGCGTCCGGTTACCGTGACGCTCGCGGCGGCGGGGGTTTCGGCCCCCGTCGTCATCGACCAGTACCTCGCCCCGATCAATCTCGGGATCTCGGTGGTGGTCACCAACACCAACACGACGAAGGTGCAGTACAGCCTCGACGATCCGTTCGCTGCCTATGCGACCGACTACAACACCAATGCGACGTGGTTCGACGCAGCGGCTCCGCTCGCGTCCATCACCGCGACGACCTACGGAAGCATCACAACGCCCGTGCGTGCCGTGCGCCTCAACTGCACCTCGTTCACCAGCGGCAACGCCGCGATGACCGTCGTGCAGGCCGGTATGCCCGGCGCATCCTGACGGAGACGATCATGGCGAAGACACCGGCATGGCAGCGCTCCGAGGGCAAAAACCCGAAGGGCGGTCTGAACGCGAAGGGCCGCGCGTCCGCGCGCGCTCAGGGCATGAACCTGAAGCCGCCAGCTCCGCACCCAAAGACGGAGAAGGATGCCGGTCGTCGCGCGAGCTTCTGCGCGCGCATGAGCGGCATGAAGGCGAAGCTCACGAGCGAGAAGACGGCGCGCGATCCGAACTCGCGCATCAACAAGTCTCTGCGTGCGTGGAACTGCTGACATGAAGACCAAGGCAGAGAAGCTCCGCGCGCTCAAGGCGCAGAAGCCGTCGCTCGTGCGTAACATCAACATCCAGAAGCTCCAAGGCGACAGCAGGCCGAAGAGCAAGTCCACGATCTCGAAATCCGCCTATTCGGCGATGAAGAAGGGGTGGTAACGATGGGCAAGACGCTTCGCTACGGCGAGTTCAAGTTCCCGAGCGACTTCGGCTTCAAGGACAGCTCCGCTCCCGAAGGCCGCAAGCTCGTCCAGTTCTACGCTGGCGGCGGCCGGGTCAAGAAGGCGGCCAAGGGCGGCCTGAGCGCGGCGAAGAGCATGGACGGCATCGGCTACACGCCGCCGCCCGCTCCGGCTCCCATGCCGCCGATGCCAGCCGCCGCGAAGCCACCCCGGGCGGCTGCTCCCTCCGGCGGTCGCAAGCCGAAGGGGATGCCTGACCTGATGGCGCGGGCGCGGATCCCCGGCGGCATGAAGGACGGCGGCAAGGCCGACCTCGCGCAGGACAAGGCGCTCGTGAAGCGGGCCGTCCACAAGCATGAGGCGGCCATGCACCCCGGCAAGCCGATGACCAAGCTCGCCCGGGGCGGCGTCCCGTCGCATCGCGGGAAGCCGATGTACGGCGGCGGGAAGTGCTGATGCCGAGCCGGTCCAAGGCTCAGGCCCGCCTGATGCGGGCTGTCGCGCACGACCCCGCCTTCGCGAAGAAGGCGGGGATCCCGCAATCCGTTGGACGGGACTTCGAGAAGGCGGATAGAATGCGTGGAACCAAGGGGCTGCCGCAGCGGCGGGCCACGGGTGGTGCGGTGAGCAAGCCGTCCTGCAAGTGGTGACCCCCTCATGGCCGTTTCCGGCACGATCTCGCAGACCACGTTCCAGACCCGCAAGGTCATCGACCATGCGGTGCGCTACTGCAAGCTGACGCCGCAGCAGTTCGCTGCGGAGCAGCTTGAAGTCGCGCGCGATCAGCTCTGGCTCCTGCTCTCCGGCCTCGCGAACCGTGGCATCCAGCTCTGGTGCGTCGAGCGCAAGCTCGTGCCGGTCTACGAGGGCAGGGCGCAGATCTCTGCGCTCACGGGCACGGTGGACGTGCTCAACGCCAACTTCAGGCTCCTGACGCGCCTCTCCGGCGCGTACTCATCGACCGCTGGCGGCACTGTCACGAGCGCCTTCGACGACGACTTCGACACGATCCTGACGCAGTCCTCTTCTGCTGGCTCGGTGGTTGCCGATTGGACAACCGAGACCGCAGTGACGACGGTCGGCTACCTCCCGGGGTCAAGCAGCACGCTGGGCCTCGCGTTCGAGCGCAGCGACGACGCGACGACGTGGACGACGGTGACGACGGTCGCGGCGCAGGCCTTCACCGACAACGTGTGGGAATGGTTCGACCTCGACACGTCCGTCGCCGCTCGATATTTCCGCGTGCGCGCCACCAGCGGCACGATCAGCGCGCGTGAGATCTTCATCGGCAACACGCCGCAGGCGGTCCCGATGTCGCGGCTCAATCGCGACGACTACACGGCCTTCACCAACCGATCCTTCGGTGGCAAGCCGCTCCAGTACTGGTTCGACCGCCAGCGCGACGCGCCGATCTTCAACATCTGGCCGGTCACCGACCTCGGCAACCGCTACGGCCAGATCGAGATGTGGCGCAAGCGCTACATCATGGACGTGGGCACGCTCCCGCAGACGCTGGACATCCCGCAGCGCTGGTACGAGGCAGTCGTTCTCCAGCTCGCCTCTCGGCTCGCGGCGATGCTTCCCGAGGTGCCGGACGAGCGCATGATCAACCTCACCGCGCTCGCCGACCGGCGTCTGCGCGAGGCCGAGGACGAGGAGCGCGACAACAGCCCGATCCGCTGGGCACCGAACATCAGCGTTTACACGAGCTGACGATGGCGATCTTCCTCGACACGCGCGGCAACCCCACGCTCGGCATCGGCATCTGCGGACGCTGCTCGCGCAAGATGCCTCTGCACGAGCTGTTCGATGATCCGAACGTGCCGGATCTCAAGGTCTGCGCGGCCGACCGCGACGACTTCGATCCGTATCGTCTCCCGGCGCGCCAGACCGAGAACATCGTGCTGCCGTTCGTGCGGCCGGACTCCGACATCGCCACCGATCCCAACGGCATTGTCTCGCAGGACGACAACGACTTCCTGACCACGCAAGACGGCGAGGGCTATCTCACGCCATGACCGTACCGTCCAATCTCGTCCCGACCCGCATCTCCGAACTACCGGCCGCTGGCACGATCACTGGCACCGAGCTGGTGCCGGTCGTGCAGAACGGCGTGACGAAGCGCGCGACGGCTGCGGATCTTGCCGCGTCGCCTTCGCAGACGCAGAGCTTCGTCGTAGTGAACTCCGAAGCGTCTCTGCCCAACGAGCGCACGCTCGCGGTCGGCAGCGGCCTGTCGCTCGTCGATGGCGGCGCTGGCAGCACGGTCACTGTCGGCGTTCAGGGCGAGCTGGCCCGGTTCAGGGACATCACGCTCACCGGCATCGTCGCGGTGACCGGCTCGTCGAGCGCAGCGGCCCGCACCATCGCGTCAGGGTCCAGCGGCATCTCCGTCAGCGACGGCAACGGTGTCTCGGGCAACCCGACAATCTCTGCGGCCGGTGCGCTCGCGAGCCTCCAGAACCTCGCAGGCACCGGCTCGGTGATGGCGACATCGGCTGGCAACTACACCCTGCGGACACTTACCGGCACGTCGAACCAGATCACGATCACCAACGCGACCGGCGTCTCCGGCGACCCCACCTTCGCGATCACCAACAACCCCGTGCTCCCCGGGGCCGAGTCGGTCGTCGTGCCAAGCGGAACGACCGCGCAGCGCCCCGGCGCTCCGTCGAACGGCATGATCCGTTACAACACCGATCTGGGCGTGTTCGAGGGCTACAAGAACGGCTCGTGGGAGACCTTTGCGGCTGGCACTGGCGTGACGAGCGTCGCGACCGGAACCGGCCTCACCGGCGGCCCGATCACGAGCACCGGCACAATCTCGCTCGCCAACACCGCTGTCTCCGCAGGCTCTTACGGGAGCGCGACGGCAGCTCCGACCTTCACCGTGGATGCACAGGGTCGCCTCACCGCTGCGGCGACAGTCACGATCACGCCAGCCTTCGCGTCGATCACCGCGACGCCCACGACGCTCTCTGGTTACGGCATCACCGATGGCGTCTCGACCTCGCGTCAGGTCATCGCTGGCACAGGCCTGTCCGGCGGCGGCGCGCTCACCTCCGACGTGACGCTATCCCTCGCATCGACGATTGCGGCTGGCGGCCCAACCGGCAGCGGATCGGTCGTCCCGGTCATCACCTACAACGCGCAGGGCCAGCTCACGGCGGTGACGACGGAAGCGATCACGCCCGCGTCCATTGGCGGCGTCGCATCGGTCGCCGGGACCGCCAACGAGATCACCGCAACCGGAACGACCAACGTCACGCTGTCTCTGCCCGCCGCACTCACGTTCACCGGCAAGACGGTCACCGGAGGCACCTTCGCCAGCGCGACGCTGACGACGCCTGCTCTCGGCACGCCCGCCAGCGGCACGATGACCAACGTGACCGGCTTGCCGCTGACGACCGGGGTGACCGGCATCCTGCCGCTCGCCAACGGCGGCACAAACGCCGCTCTCACGGCGTCAAATGGCGGCATCCTTTACTCGACTGCCACTGCGTTCGCAGTGCTTTCGGGAACCATACTCGCTGGACGAATGTTGCAATCCGGCGCGTCTAGTGCGCCGTCGTGGTCTACTGCGACCTACCCCGTAACAGCGGGAACAGCGGGAACCATTCTTCGGTCAGACGGCGCGGGCTTCGTCGCAACATCGGCCACCTTTCCTGCGACGAGCACGATCAACCAGCTCCTCTATTCGTCGGCCAACAACACGATCGCGGGCCTCGCCACGGCGAACACCGGCGCTCTCGTCACAAGCAGCACGGGCGTGCCGTCTATTGTTGCGGGTGCAGCGAACCGCGTTCTTCGTTCTAACGGGACGACGGTGTCCTTCGCGCAAGTGGCGCTGGCGACGGACGTGTCGGGCATCCTGCCGGGGGCGAACGGCGGCACGAACAACGGCTTCATGGAGTTCACCGGCCCGGCGACTTCGCTCAAGACGTTCACGCTGCCGAACGCCAGCGGCACCGTCGCGGTGCTGAACGCCGTGCAGTCGTTCTCCGTCGCGCAGCGCGGTTCCATCACCGCCCTCACGGATGCCGCGACGATCACGCCGGACTTCGCGGCCGCGAACAACTACTCCCTGACCATCGGCGGCAACCGCACGCTGGCGAACCCGACCAACCAGACTGCCGGGCAGAGCGGTGCCATCGTGATCACGCAGGACGCAACCGGCTCGCGCACGCTGGCCTACGGCTCGAACTGGAAGTTCGCCGGAGGCTCCGCGCCGACCCTGACGACAACCGCGAATGCGGTGGACGTGCTGCTCTACTACGTCGAGAGCGCGAGCCGCATCACCGCCACGCTCATCAACGATGTGAAGTGACGCCATGATCGTCCCCGGCTCCGCGAACGCGCTGCTGCTCTCCCAGAGCGGCTACAGCGTCCCCTACTCGCTGCGCTTCCGCTACAGCAACAACGCCTCGCTGTCGCGCACGGGCGTTGTCTCCCCCACCAACGACAAGGTGTTTACTTGGTCTGGTTGGGTGAAGCTTGGGCTTCCTGTAACCAACAATGCAGACTACGGAGTTCTCTTCACCGGGTATACCGCAAGCAGCGATGCTGGATTTGGCGTCATAACCATCTCTAATCCTATTGCTGGATTTCCAGCACTTAGAGTTGGTGGATGGGCGACTAACTACAGGATTACCAGCGCAGCGTTTCGAGATCCATCTGCGTGGTACCACATCGTTGTCGCCATAGACACGACCAATGCAACAGCCGGTGATCGCATCAAGATCTACATCAACGGGACGCAGATCACTTCGTTCGGAACAAGCAACAACCCAGCGCTCAATGCGACGATGGGGATGAACAACGCATCCACCGCGCAGCGGCTTGGGCTGGATGCTCCTGCGTCGTCGGGATATCACTACGACGGCTACATGGCCGAGGTGAACTTCATCGACGGTCAAGCCCTGACGCCCTCCTCCTTTGGCCAGACCGACAGCGCAACCGGCGTGTGGGTTCCGAAGAAGTACAGCGGCACCTACGGCGCCAACGGCTTCTATCTTAAGTTCGCGGATGCCTCTGCCGCCACCGCCGCCGCCATCGGCAAGGACAGCTCGGGCAACGGCAACAACTGGACGCCCAGCGGCATCTCGGTGACGAGTGGCGTGACGTTCGACCAGATGACGGACACGCCGACGCTGAACTATGCGACATTCAACCAGATCGATCAGGTGAACGGCA
>SXGQ01422988.1_pt1 | contig 15395 bp, 14 predicted proteins | sample 3178371 | NCBI WGS metagenome assembly SXGQ01 (sample SAMN11356859, study PRJNA531348) | freshwater metagenome | isolation source: freshwater sample F1-20 | place: China: Fuxian Lake, Yuxi | collected 2017-12-25
ACGCCGGGCTTCAGCGCGCGGGTGAAGAAGTCATTGAAGGTCTTGTAGGCCGTGATGTCCGGCTCGGCCGCCTCGGCCATGTTGACGCGGTAGCGCGCCACGAACCGCTTGATGGTGGCCGTTGTCACGCCCCCCAGCGGCTTGGACGCATAGCGCCCGGCCAGGCGCGTCATCACCTGCTTGGGCATCAGGTACTGGGGAAGGACTTTGAGGCGGTCGGACATGACAGAAAGGTGCGGGGCCGCCCGACGGCTGCGGCGCAGAGAGCACGGATGCGATTCAGGGCCGGCAGTTTACGGGCCGACAATTCGCTGCCATGCCCGTTGTTCACAGCTCCTTCTACCGTTTTACCCCGATGGCGGACCCGGCCGCGTTCGCCGACTGGCTGCGCGTGCGTGGCGCCGCGTTGTCGCTGGGCGGCGTGGTGCTGGTGGCGTCCGAGGGCCTGAGCGCGGCCATCGCGGGCGAGGCGGAGGCCGTGCAGGCGTTTGAAGCCGAGCTGCAATTGCAACCAGGCTTTGCAGACCTGCACGTCAAGCACAACGCCTGCGAGCGCCGGCCGTTCAGCCGGTTCAAGGTCAGCGTCAAGCGCGAGATCGTTGCATTCGGTATCCCCGGCGTGCAGGGCGATGCCACCGACACCCACGTCAGCCCGCAGCGCTGGCGGGAACTGCTGGCCGAACCCGACACCGTCGTGCTCGACAACCGCAACAGCTTCGAGTTCAAGCTGGGCCGCTTCCGCGGGGCCATCGACCCCGGCGTGGCGCATTTCCGCGATTTCCCGGCCTATGTCGAGGCGCACCGCGACGCCTGGCAGGGCAAGACGGTGGCGATGTACTGCACCGGCGGCATCCGCTGCGAGAAGACGGCGGCGTGGATGCAGGCGCGCGGCCTGAAGGTCGCGCAGCTGGACGGGGGCATCCTGAACTTCCTCGACGTCTTCCCTGATGCGGCCGACGACTGGCAAGGCGAGTGTTACGTCTTTGACAAGCGCATTGCCATCGACGCCCAGGCCCGGGAGACCGGTACGACGGCCGAGCAGGTGTTCACCGCGCCGGAAGACGCCTGGCGGCTGGCGCGGGCCCGGCGGCTGGACCCGGCCGCGGAGGATTGATACCCCGCCCCCGGAGCAAACCTTCCGGGCCGCGGCGGGTGGGCCGCGCCGCAAACGCCGACAATGCCACCGCGCGCCGCTTGCGCGCACCGAAAGCCAGTTACCCGATGTCCCACCTGATCGTCCACGGCGGCACGCCCCTCTCGGGCCGCATCATTCCCTCGGCCAACAAGAACGCCGTCCTGCCCATCCTGTGCGCCACGTTGCTGACCAAGCAGCCCGTGCGCCTGCGCGGCGTGCCCGAGATCACCGACGTGAAGAAGATCGTCGAGGTCTTCCGCAAGCTGGGCTCCAAGGTGGAGCTGGACTTCAAGACCGGCATCCTCGACGTGCACCATGCGGACACGCACTTCGACCCCAACACCGACCGCCTGCCGGAGGAGATGCGCTCCTCCATCATGCTGGTGCCGGGCCTGATGGCGCGCTTCGGCGCCGCGCGCATCGAGGACGACGTCAAGGGCTGCACGCTGGGCGCCCGCGAGATCGACCCGCACGTGGAAGTGTTCGAGCGCTTCGGCGCCGCGGTGGAGCGCCTGCCCGACGGCCTGATCCTGCGCGTGCACCGCCCGCTGACCGCCAACGCGCACTGGACGGACTACGCGTCGGTCACCACCACCGAGAACTTCGTGCTGTGCGCTGCGCTGGCCGACGGCGTGTCCACGCTGACCAACGCCGCCAGCGAGCCGCACGTGCAGGAGTTCTGCAACTTCATGTCGCTGCTGGGCGCCAAGATCGAAGGCCACGGCACGTCCAAGCTGAAGATCACCGGCGTCGATGAACTCGGCGGCGCGGACTACACCTTCACCGAAGACTTCCACGAGATCGTCACCTTCCTGGCGCTGGGCGCCATCACCGGTGGCAACGTGCAGGTGAAGAACGGCGCGCCGGAGATGTTCCCGCTGCTGGACCGCACCTTCGCCAAGTTCGGCGTGCAGATCGTGCACGAGGACGGTTGGAGCCGCTGCGTGACGAACGGCCCGCTGAAGGTGAAGGAGCCGTTCACGCGCACCATCCTGCAGAAGGTGGAAGCCGCGCCGTGGCCCTACGTGCCGGTGGACCTGCTGCCCATCTTCGTGGCCCTCGGCGTGAAGGCCGAAGGCAGCGTGATGTTCTGGAACAAGGTGTACGACGGCGCGATGGGCTGGACGAGCGAGCTCGCCAAGTTCGGCGCGCATGCGTTCCTCAGCGACCCGCACCGCATGATCACCTTCGGCGGCAAGCCGCTGAGCCCGGCCGAGGTGGAAAGCCCGTACATCATCCGCGTGGCCATCGCGCTGCTGATGGTGGCGGCGAGCATCACCGGCAAGAGCGTGATCAGGAACGCCACGCCCATCCGCCGCGCGCACCCGAACTTCGTCGAGCACATCGGCGAGTTGGGGGCCCGCATGGAGTGGGTCGAAGGCGACTGACCATGCGTGTCTGGCTGTGCATGGCCGGGTTGTGGACGGCCACCACGGCTCACGCCGCCCCGCCCCCCGCTGACACCATCCGCTGGGTGGTGCAGGACGTGCCGCCGCACTTCAGCTTCATCCAGGGCCGCGCACCGCGCACGGTGGCGGAGCTGGGCCGGGGCGAGGTGGATGGCTTCATGCGGGTGCTGCTGCCGCGCGTTGCCGGTTACCAGCACGCGTTCATCGAAGCCAGCACCGCGCGCTACGAGACCGACAGCCGCCGGGGCCAGACGATGTGCTCCACCATGCACGTGCGCACGCCCGAGCGGCAGCAGTGGGCGTACTTCTCGCACCTGTACCCGCCGCTGGCCTCGCGCGAGATCCACGTCATCGTGCGGCGCGACGTGCTGCCACAGCTCGACAAGGGCCGCCCGCAGGATGGCCGCCTGGTGCTGGCCGAGCTGCTCAAGCGCCCGGACCTGCGCGTGCTGCTGGCCCAGGACCGGGCCTTCGGCGTGCAGATCGATGCGCAGCTGGCGCAACGCACCGTCCCGCGGCTGGCCGTGGGGGCCAAGTTGAGCACCCAGCTGCTGGACATGCTGCGCGCCGGCCGCATGGACTACACGCTGGAGTACCCCGCCGTCGTCAAGGACTACCTCGCCCGCGTCGGCGACCCCGACGCCCTGGTGGCGTTGCCGGTGGCCGAAGGCCTGAGCACGCTGCTGGCCACCGTGTCGTGCAGCCGCACGCCGGAAGGCAGGAAGCAGATCGAGGCCATCGACGCGGCCGTGCGCGCGCTGGCCCGCGACCCCCACCGTGCCACCTGGGTGCGCGAGTGGCGCGGCAACCGGGCCGAGCCGCAGGACATGAAGCGGTTGAACGCCTACATGGACGAACGCGCGCGCGGTGGCGCGCGCATCGAGTGACCCGGTGGCCCGGCCGCAGAAGCCCTCGCTGCCGCTGCGTGACGGCGTCGCTGTCAGTGCGGTCTTCTGCCCGCCCGGCCCCTGGCCCACGCTGACCGCGTTCCTGAACGAGCGCCTGCCGCGCGTCGTCGACTGGCCCGAGCGCCTGGGCCGTGGCGACGTGGTGGACGACGACGGCCAGCCCGTGCCCGACGCGCCTTATCGCGGCAACCGCCGCGTCTATTACTGGCGCCAGCTGCCCAGCGAGCCCGACGTGCCCGGCGAGGTGCGCCTCGTGTTCCAGGACGCGCACCTGCTGGTGGCCGACAAGCCGCACTTCCTGCCCGTCACGCCCAGCGGCCTCTACGCGCGGCAGACGCTGATGGCGCGGCTGCGCCACAGCACCGGCCTGCACGACCTGATCCCCATCCACCGGCTGGACCGCGAGACCGCGGGCCTTGTCGTCTTCAGCGTGCGCCCCCAGGACCGCGACGCCTACCACCAGCTGTTCCGCGAGCGCGTGGTGGACAAGGTGTACGAGGCCGTCGCGCCGGCAGGCGACGGTCCGTGGCCGCGCGTCGTGCGCCACCGCCTGGCCGAGCCCGACACCGAGGCCTTCATGCAGATGCAGGTGGTGGATGGCGAACCCAATGCCGAAACGCGCATCGACCTGGTGGAACTGTTGCTCGGCGGCCTGGCCCGCTACGAGCTGCGCCCGCACACCGGCCAGCGCCACCAGCTGCGCGTGCAGATGAACGCGCTGGGCCTGCCCATCGTTGGCGACCGCATCTACCCCGTGCTGCAGCCGCACGAGAACCCGCCTCGGTTCGAGTCGCCACTGCAACTGGTGGCGCGTGAAATCGCGTTCGTCGACCCCGTGACGGGCGCACAACGGCGTTTTTCACGCGACACCGCGACAATCGCGCCGCCATGACGCTGCCCCTCGCCCAGTCCTGCCTCGCTGAACGCGAGCATTCCCGGTCGGTCTCCCAAGGGGACGGCGATGCTCGCGGCATCGAGCCGCGGGCACATCGCCCGGTGGGCCGGCTTGGGGCGGCCCGGCGCTCGGCCCGAACTCGGAACTGACATGAACGCGTCCACGCCCGAAACCCAGGTCCAGGAACTGCGCCGCCAGCTGCAGTCCCTGCTCGAAGCCGCGACGGCCAATGAGCGCAAGCTGGACCGGTTCGACGCGCTGGAGCGCCGCCTGATGTCGGTGGGCTCCATGGAGGAGCTGGTGCACCTGCTGCTGGTGGACTGCTGCGCCGATTTCGGCCTGGACGCCGCCGAGCTGTGGCTGCTGGACCCGGAAGGCGAGTTGCGCCGCGCGCTGCCCACGCTGCCCATGGCCAAGTCCCCGCGGCTGCTGGACAACCATGCGCCGCTGAAAGACCTCTTCGGCGCCGCACGCGTGTCGCGCCTCGCCGGCCCCGGGCATGACGAAGCGCTGGTGGCCCAGGCCTTCGAGCCCGGCACGGCGGTGCGGTCCGCCGCGCTGCTGCCGCTGATTCGCCAGGGCCTGCTGATCGGCAGCCTGCACTTCGGGTCGCACGACCCCGAGCGCTACGACGCCCAGTCGGGCACCAAGTTCCTGGACCGGCTCTCGGCCATCGCCGCCATTGCCATCGAGAGCATGCTCAACCGCGAGCGACTGCGCCGCGCTGGCATGACCGACGGCCTCACCGGCGTGCACAACCGCCGCTACTTCGACCATCGCAGCCTCATCGAGTTCAGCCAGGCCGTGCGCCACCGCTACCCGCTGGCCTGCCTGTTCCTGGACATCGACCACTTCAAGGCCATCAACGACCGCCACGGCCACCCGGCCGGCGACGAGGTGCTGCGCCAGGTGGGCGGGCTCATCCAGCGGTCGCTGCGCACCGGGGACCTGGCGGCGCGCTACGGGGGCGAGGAGTTCGTCGTGCTGCTGCCGCGCACCGATGAAGCCGGTGCCCGCGAGGTGGCCGAGCGCATCCGGCTGATGGTGCAGGAGGCGCCCTTCGTGACCCCCGAGGGCGACACGGTGGGCGCGACGCTGTCCGCGGGCCTGGCCATGCTGCCGGCCGACGCCAAGAGCTTCGCCGACCTGCTGTCAGCGGCCGATCGCGCCGTCTACGAGGCGAAGCGTGCGGGCCGCAACCGCACCGTGTCCTCGCTCGAGGGCTGAAACCGGCGGGCCGGCTGCGCTCAGCGCAGCCACTGCAGCTGCATCGTGAACATGTCGCCGCGGCTGCCGTAGGTCTTGCCGAACAGGAAGGCGGCGTTCAGCGTCACCGTGTCGGCCCCCTGGTCCCACAGCGTGGCCAGCAGCGCCGGGCCGGCACGGTGCGACTGGCGCTCGCGCGGCGCCCAGTCGTTCCACTTGCCCACCTCGCTGAAGCCTTCCAGCCCCACGCGCCAGCCCGGCGCCACGCGGTAGACACCGCGCCACTGGCCCTTCAGGCGCGTCTGGCGCCGGCTGCTGTCGTACTCCCAGAACACGCCGGTGTTGAGCTGCAGCCGGCCGAGGTCGGTCTGCCACACCGGCCCCAGCTCCAGCGCGTTGCCCTGGCCGAGGTTGCGGATCAGCTGGGCGTGCACGGCCAGGTCGTACGGCCTTTCGCCTTGCGTCAGCATCACCACGTGCTGCCAGTTCCAGCTCGACAGGGCCATGTCGGCCGCCCCGGTGCCGATCCAGCTCGCCAGCACCCGCGTCGTCCACCGGGAGTTGATGCCGTAGCTCACCCCCAGCTCCGGCCACAGCACGGCCTCCTCGTTGGGCGACTTGACCGTCCAGTACCGCAGCTCCGCACCCACGCGGCCGGCCTGGTCGTAGGGCGTGACGATGTAGTAGCCCGGGTCTGCCGCGGCCGAGCTGGCAAGCGCAGTTGTGCAGAGCCACACGAAGCGGGCATGTTTCATGCGCGCACTCTAGGGGGTGTGCTTCACAATGATTCGGCATGAAAACCCTCCCACTCCTGCTTCTCGCCCTGGTTTTGTCCGCCACCGCTGAAGCGGGGCCTGCGCTGGATCGCATCCAGAGCAGCGGCCGCATCGTGCTGGCCCACCGGGAATCGTCCGTGCCCTTCAGCTACCTGCTGCCCGACGGCAAGCCCGTGGGCTACGCGATGGACCTGTGCCTCAAGGTGGCCGAGGCCGTGCGCAAGAAGCTGAAGATGAACACCCTCAGCCCGCAATTCATGCTCGTCACGCCGGCCAACCGCATCCAGATGGTGGCCGAGGGCAAGGCCGACATCGAGTGCGGCTCCACCACCAACAACGCCGAGCGGCGCGAGAAGGTGGCCTTCACCGTGCCGCACTACATCACCGGCGCGCGTTACCTGGTGCGCGCTGACAGCGGCATCACCGAACTGGCGCAGTTCGACAGCAAGACCATGGTCTCCACCAAGGGCACCACGCCGCTGAAGTCCATCACCCAGGCCAACACCGAGCGCGCGCTGCGCATCAACATCATCGAGGCGCCCGACCACGCCACGGCCATGGAGATGCTGGCCAGCGGCCAGGCCGACGGCTTCGTCATGGACGACGTGCTGCTCTACGGCCTCGCCGCCGCGCGGCCGGACGCCGCCAAGTTCCGTGTCGTGGGCAAGTTCCTCACCATCGAGCCGCTGGCCATCGTGCTGCCCAAGAACGACCCGGAGTTCAAGGCCATCGTCGATGAGGAGATGAAGCGCCTGATCGTCAGCCACGAGGCGCAGACGATCTACGAGCGCTGGTTCATGAAGCCCATCCCGCCCAAGAACACCGCGCTCAACCTGCCGATGAGCTACCTGCTCAAGGACTTCTGGAAGTACCCGTCCGACCAGGTGCCCTACTGAGGGGCAAGTGGCACGCCTTGGGGCGTGAATAGTGCCGTCGCGCACCGCCAACCCCTGACAAACCCCGAGCCCGCCGGCCTGCACAGCCGGCGACGTGGCCGTGACAATTTGTATGTTGTCCGCGCCACCCATGAGCACCGATTCCCTCGCCGAACCCCTGGACCGCGCCGTGCCGCGTCGGCTGGGCTCGCTGCGGCTGCGGCTGACGGTGGCGTTGCCGCTGCTGAACACCGCCGTCGTCGCATTGTTCGAGTGGAGCCTGGGCGGTTTCGACGGCCCGGGTGAAGGCATGGCCCGCATGGCCTGGCTGGTGCTGCTGCTCACTGCGGCGCAATTGCTGCTCGTCGAGGCCTGGCTGCTGCGCCCGCTGCGTCAGCTCGCGGCCGGTTGCGAGGCCATCGAGTCCGCGCCCGTGCCGTTGACGCCTGAAGACGCCACCCCGGCCCGCGGCCTCACGGCGGAACTGGATCGCATCGGCCACGCCATGCTGCGCGTGCGCGGCTCGCTGTGGCAGCAGGACCAGGACGCCCGCGAACTCAAGCGTGAACTGGCCCAGCAGCGGCTGCTGCTGGAGCAGGCCCACAGCGCGCTGGAGGCCAACCAGCGCGAGCTGGCCAGCCTGGCCCGCACCGACGCGCTGACCGGCATTGCCAACCAGCGCGCGTTCGACGAAGCCCTGCGCCGCGAGTTCAAGCGTGCCCAGCGCCAGCGCGGCCTGCTGGCCGTGGCGGTGCTGGATCTGGACCAGTTCAAGCAGTTCAACGCCACGCACGGCACGCACGTCGGCGATGAAGCGCTGCAGCGGGTGGCTGCGCTGTTGAACGACCGCTTCAAGCGCGACACCGACGTCGTCGCCCGCCTGGGTGGCGAGGAGTTCGTCGCGCTGCTGCCCGGCTTCGGCATGGCCGAGGCGCAGGGGGTGCTGGAGTCGCTGCGCGACGACCTGCGCGCACTGCGCCTGCCCGATGGCGAAGGCAGCCTGACGCTGAGCGTGGGCCTGGCCGCAGCCAGCCCGGCGCACCCGTACCTGAGCGCGCAAGCGCTGCTGCAGGCGGCAGACGAAGCCCTCTACATCGCCAAGCACGCCGGGCGAGACCGGCTCAGCCTGGCTGCCTGACGCGGGTCAGCGCCCGTGTTCCTGGGCAGCCTGGAGCTGCTCGTTGACGCGGCGCGCCGCGCGCAGCACCAACGTTTCGTCCAGCTGCGCCTGCGGCGCGATCTGGCTGGCGATGTCGTCGAGCTGCTCAGGGTGGTTCAGCAGCGCCCAGGCTACCGTGGAGATGGCGGCCACGCTGCGGCGGGCCAGGCTCTCGGGCATGGTCAGCGTGGACTGCACCTCGACGTGATAGCGCACGCTGGCCACCGCCGCAGGCGCCAGGCCCCAGCTCTCGCACAGCGCGGCGCCCAGCGCGTCATGGCTGACGCCGAAGGCCGTCTTCTCCAGCTCCACCAGCTCGGCGTCCCGCGTGGCGGCGCGCAGCATGGCGGGGTAGTGCGTGGGGGCGTGGCGGTACAGCACCGCCTTGCCGCATTCCTCGAACAGGCCGGCCGAATGCGCGGCCCACGGGTCGACACCCAGCATCTGCCCCATGCGGCCCATCAGCAGGCCGCGCTGCGACGCGCGGGCCCACACCGACTCCAGCTCGGCCGCGGCCGGGAACGCGGCACGCAGGCCCATCTCGAACGTGATGGCCGCGACCTCGCGCATGCCCAGGTAGGTGAGCGCCTGGTGCACCGTCTGCACGCGGCCGCGCAGGCCATACAGCGACGAGTTCACCGCCTTCATGACCGCAGCGGCCAGCGCCATGTCGGTCTCGACCAGCGAGGACATGGCCTGCAGGTCGATGTCCTCGGCGGCCATCAGCAGCGACAGCTTGACCAGGACCTCGGGCTGGGTCGGGATCTCGATGTCCAGATTGCGCAGTTGAGGATCGACGGGCATGAATGTCTCGGGGGCCTGGGGAATGCCTGATCGTAGATCAGCGCAGGAAGGCGTCGAAGGCTGTTTTGAGGATGAGTGCACCGACGACGACGATAAAGACGCCTCGCACGAAGCCGGCACCGTGCTTCAGGGCCAGGCGGGTGCCCAGCAGGCTGCCGGCCACGTTGGTCACGGCCATCACCGCCGCCACGTGCCACCAGACGTGCCCCTTGCTGACGAACAGCGCGATGGCGAACACGTTGGTCAGCAGGTTCATCAGCTTGGCCGTGGCCGATGCATGCAGGAAGTCGTAACCGAGCAGCCGCACGAACAGGAACACGAAGAAGCTGCCCGTGCCGGGGCCGAAGAAGCCGTCGTAGAAGCCTACGGCCAGCGCGATGCCGCCGGCCACCATTGCCTCGGTGCGGCCGGTGAAGCGCGGGGTGTGCTCGCGCCCCAGGTCCTTCTTCGCCAGCGTGTAGATCAGCACCGCCAGCAGCACCAGCGGCAGCGCCTTGCGCAGGCCGTCGGCGCTCATCAGCGTCAGTGCCCAGGCGCCGGCAAAGCTGCCCAGCCCGGCCAGCGCCGCAGCCGGCATCAGCCGCTTCCACGGCAGGTCCACCCGCTTCACGAACTGCAGCGTGGCCCAGCCGGTGCCCCACACGGACGCGCACTTGTTCGTGCCCAGCAGCGTGGCCGGCGCCGCGGTGGGGAAGGTGCTGAACAGCGCGGGCACCAGCACCAGCCCGCCACCCCCGGCCACCGCGTCAATGAAGCCTGCGAGCAGGGAGGCGGCGGCGACGGTGATCAGGTCGAGCATGGAGGGACTTCTTCGGGCGAGGGCACAAATAAAACGGCCACCAAGGGGTGCCTTGGTGGCCGGTGAGATTGTCTTCGCGGTCACGAAGCAATCTGGCTTGTCTTGTCTCCTCACAACCCGCCCGGCGGCCCTGGGCAGAGGCCCGGAACCGCGTCGAGTGCACAGAATGTATTGCCCCGCAGCGGTGCATGTCACTGGGGTAAGCCCTGGTTTGGGGGCGAACAGCCCTGTGATCGCCCCATTGAGGTGCGCATGCCGGCGCGCCGGGACGAGGAAAATCCGCGGCATGCGTTCGCTTTTCCCCCCGCTGTTGCTGCTGATGATGGCCCTGTTGTCCGCCTGCGGTGGGGGTGGCGGCGGCAGCGGCGGTGCTGGCGGCGACACCGGCAATGGCACGGGCGGCGGCACGGGCCAGACGCTCACGCTGACCCTGCCCCCGGGCGGCCTGGTGCCGGCCGACCTGGCCGTCATCGTGGCCGAGGGGGATGCCCTCAGCGAGGCCGCGGGTGCCGCCTACCTGGCCGCACGCGGCGTGCCCACCGCCAACTTGATCCGCGTGCGCGTCAACACGGCCAGCCCGTCCATCACGGCCGCCGATTTCGCGTTGCTTAAAACCGACATCGACGCCCGGCTGCCCGCCGGCGTCCAGGCCACGCTGCTGGCCTGGGCCGCGCCCAGCCGCGTGGTGGGTGCCTGCAGCATGGGCATCACCAGCGCCATGACCCTGGGCTACGACACGCGCTACTGCAACCCCACGCCCAGTACGGATGTCTGTGCCGCCACGGCGGCGTCGCCCCTGTATGACAGCGAAACCCGCCGCCCGCAGGCGGACCTGCAGTTGCGCCCGTCCATGCTGCTGGCCGCGACGACGCTGGACGCCGCCCGCGCGCTGATCGACCGCGGCGTGGCCGCCGACGCGACGCGGCCGGCGGGCGACGGCTGGCTGGTGCGCACCACCGACGCCGACCGCAGCGCGCGCTGGACCGACTTTTCCGCGCTGCCGGCCGCCTGGAACGGCGCGCTGGCGCTGAACTATGTGGACAACAGCGCCGGCGCGGCCAGCGCCAACTCGCTGTCGGGCAAAACCAACGTGCTCTTCTACTTGACCGGCCTGCCCACCGTCGCCAACCTGTCCAGCATCCAGTTCCGCCCGGGCGCGCTGGTCGACACGCTGACGTCGGCGGGCGGCGTGCTGCCCAGCGGCGCCGGCCAGATGCCCATCACCGCCTGGCTGACCGCGGGCGCCACGGCCAGCTACGGCACCGTGGAGGAGCCCTGCAACCACCCGCAGAAGTTCTCGCGCGCGTCCGTGCTGATCGACCAGTACTGGCGCGGCGCGACAGCCATCGAGGCGTACTGGAAGGCCGTGCAGTGGCCGGGGCAGGGGCTGTTCGTCGGCGAGCCGCTGGCGCAGCCGTTCCGCGACACGCCCAGCTTCGCCATCGTGGCGGGCGAGTACCAGGTCAAGACCCGCAGCCTGCGCCCCGGCAGTCGCTACGCCCTGCAGTACCGCCTCGGCGGCGGCACCACCTGGAGCACGCTGGCCGAGTTCACGGGCCAGCGCGGCCAGGCGCTGGACGGCCGCGCGCCGCTGCCGCCCGCTGCTGCCGTGCAGATCCGCTGGCAGGGGCCGTGCCCGGGCAGCACCGCCGGCACCTGCACGCTGGCGCAATCCCCGTGACGGGCCTGTCATGAAAACCCCCTGAGAATGCGGGGCGGTCAAATCCCGATTGCCGGGCGGCCCCGCCCGGTCAACAGTCGCCCTCCCGCTGTACCCCAGACGACCATGTCCCGTTCCCTTTTCTCCCGCTCCCGCGGCTTCACCCTGCTGGAGCTGTTGGTCGTCATGGTCATCATCGGCCTGCTGGCCGGCTACGTAGGCCCGAAGTTCTTCGGCCAGATCGGCAAGAGCGAGGTGAAGGCGGCGCGCGCGCAGATCGATGCGCTGCAGAAGTCGCTGGACCAGTACCGCCTGGACGTGGGCCGCTACCCCAGCACCGAGCAGGGCCTGGCGGTGCTGAACACCAAGCCGGCGGACGAGCCCAAGTGGGCCGGGCCGTACCTGGCCAAGGCCGTGCCCAAGGACCCCTGGGGCAACGACTACCAGTACCGCAGCCCCGGCGAGCACGGCGAGTACGACCTGCTGAGCCTGGGCAAGGACGGCCGCCCCGGTGGCGAGGGTGAGGACGCCGACCTCACCAGTTGGTGACACGGGCTCAACGCCGTGCCCCAGTTTCAGGCCCGCGTGCTGCGCGCCGGCGCGGTGAGCGCCGAGCGTGTGGAAGCACCCGACCGTGCTGCCGTGGCCGGGGTGCTGGGCGTGGCGCCGCAGCACGTGCTGGAGGTGCGCGAGGTGGCGGCCACCGCCGCGGCCCGCCCGTGGCGCCGCCGTGCCAGGTTCCCGCTGCAGCTGTTCAGCCAGGAGCTGGCCGTGCTGCTGGACGCCGGCATCGCGCTGCAGGAGGCGCTGAACACCTTGCGTGAGAAGGAAGGCCAGCCCGGCGTGCGCGCGGCGCTGGACGCCGTCATTGCGCAGATCGAACAGGGCCAGCCGCTGTCGGTCGCGCTGCGCCAGCAGCCCCAGGCCTTCGACGAGCTGATCGTCGCCATCGTGGCGGCCAACGAGCGCACGGGCCAGTTGTCCACCGCGCTCGCTCAGCATGCGCGCTACCTCGCCTGGGTGGACGCGCTGCGCTCGCGCCTGGTGGCTGCGCTGGTCTACCCGCTGATGCTGCTGGGCGTGGGCGGCGCCGTCATCCTGTTCCTGCTGCTGTACGTGCTGCCGCGCTTCGCCGGCATCCTGGAGGCCACCAGCGCCGACCTGCCCTGGGCGTCGCGCGTGTTGATCGAGTTCGGCCAGACGGCCGGTGCGCACCCGGGCTGGGTCCTGGGCGGCCTCGCGGCGGTGGCGTTCGCCATCGTCTCGCTGCTGCGCCAGCCGGTCGTGCGTCAGCGGGCGCAGTCGGCACTGTGGACGCTGCCCGGCCTGGGCCCTCGGCTGCGCGTGCTGGCGCTGGCGCGGCTGTACCGGTCGCTGGCCATGCTGCTGGCGTCGGGCGTGCCGGCGCTGGCCGCGTTGAAGATCGTTGTCGACGTGGTGGCGGCGCCGTGGCGCGGTGCCGTGCAGGCCGCCGCCGCGCAGATCGAGCGGGGCGAGCGCCTGTCCGCCGCGTTCGACGCGCAGGACCTGGCCACGCCGGTCGCCCGCCGCATGCTGCGTGTGGGTGAGCGCAGCGGCGAGGTGGCCGCGATGCTGGAACGCGCCGCGGCCTTCCACGACGAGGAAGCTGCGCGGTTGACGGACCTGCTGTCGCGCCTGGTGAACCCGGCGCTGATGCTGATCATGGGTGTGTTGATCGGGGGCATCATTGTTTTGATGTACCTGCCGATCTTTCAGTTGGTGGAGCAGGTGCAATGAGCACGTCGTTGAACGACTGGCTGCCGGCCGAGCAAGGCCCCTGGCACCTCGACTTCGAGCAGTGGCCCCAGGCCCAGGCGCAGCGCTGGCGCGCGGTGCTGGCCATCGGTGCTGAGAACAAGCGTGTGCTGCTGGCCGAACGCGATGAAGACGCGATGCTGCTGCAGAGCGTGGAGTCGCGCCTGAACGCGCCGGTGGGCTGGCAGCGCGCCTCGGCCGAGGCGGTGACGCATTTCCTCGGCGCGGGCGAGGCCGACTTCCGCGCGCTGTCCGACGTGGAAGAGGCGCTCTCCGCAGTGGAAGACCACACCGAGGAGCTGTCGGCCCTCGCGCTCAGCGAGCAGGCCAGCCCGGTGGTGCGCCTGCTGAACGCCACCATCTATGACGCGCTGCAGGACACCGCTTCCGACATCCACATCGAGTGCACCGCCCGCGGCGCGGTGATCCGCTTCCGCGTGGACGGCGTGATGGCCCTCGTCAGGCAGGTCGAGAGCCCGCAGGTCGCCGAGCAGCTGGTGTCGCGCCTGAAGGTGATGGCCGAGCTCGACATCGGCGAGCGCCGCCTGCCGCAGGACGGCCGCTTCAAGCTGCGCGTGCAGGGCCGCGAGATCGACTTCCGGCTGAGCGTGATGCCCAGCGTGTTCGGCGAAGACGCGGTGATCCGTATCCTCGACCGTGCCGCCATCGCGCGCGCCGGCACGCTGACGCTGGACGCCCTGGGCTTTGGCGACGACGAACGCGCCGCCATCCGCCACCAGGCGCGCCAGCCGCACGGCATGCTGCTGGTGACCGGCCCCACGGGCTCCGGCAAGACGACCACGCTGTACGCGACGCTGGCCGAGATCCACACCGGCGCCGACAAGATCATCACCATCGAAGACCCGGTGGAATACCAGCTCAGTGGTGTGGTGCAGATCCCCGTCAACGAGAAGAAGGGCCTGACCTTCTCGCGCGGGCTGCGCTCCATCCTGCGCCACGACCCCGACCGCGTGATGGTGGGCGAGATCCGTGACGCCGAGACCGCGCAGATCGCCGTGCAGGCCGCGCTGACGGGTCACCTCGTGTTCAGCACCGTGCATGCGAACAACGCGTTCGACGTCATCGGCCGCTTCATGCACATGGGGCTAGACCTCTACAACGTCGTCTCGGCCCTCAACGCCGTGCTGGCCCAGCGCCTGGTGCGGCTGACATGCAAGCACTGCGCGCAGCCGTTCACGCCCGATGCGGCGACGCTCGCCCGCCATGGTCTGAATGTCGGCCCCCGGTCGGCGGGTACGCCGACCGCCCCCCATGGGGGCCCAGCCGCTCTTGGGAGCGGCCCGGCGAGCGGCTGGAGCAATGGCCAATTCATGAAGGGCGAGGGCTGCGGCCACTGCCGCGGCACCGGCTACAAGGGCCGCCGCGCGGTGGCCGAGCTGCTGAAGCTGGACGACGGCCTGCGCGACCTGATCGCGGCGCGTGCGCCCATGTCCGAGATCAAGGCCGCAGCGAAGGCGCGCGGCATGAAGTCGCTGCGCGACATGGCCCTGGCGGCCGTGTGCCGCGGCGAGACCACTTTCGAGGAGCTGGAACGTGTCACGCTCGATGAGTGAACCGTTGCATCAGCGCCTGCGCCGGCAGTTGAACGCGCGCCTCGCCAAGCCCCGGCGCGTGTTCGTCACGCCCGGGGGCGACGAGTTCGCTGCCTGGTGTGCCGATCATCCCGGCACCGCTGTCGAGCTGGTCGTCAGCGCCCGGGCGCTGCACGAGCTGGTGGCCGAGCCCGGCCTGCCGCTGGCCGACCTGGACGCCGTGCAGGCCTACGCACAGCAGCAGTTCGCCCACTACTTCGGCGCTGCCTCGCAGCGCTTTGTCATCGCGCCCTGGCAGCTGGGCGACGCCGCCGGTGCATCCGCGCTGCATGGCCTGGACCTGGCCGCGCTGCGCACGCAGGCCGACGCCGCCTGCGTGCACCTCGCCGCCGTGCGGCCGGCCTGGGCCGCGTGGCTGGCGTCGCTGCCGGCCGCCACGC
>SXGQ01831801.1_pt1 | contig 15395 bp, 15 predicted proteins | sample 3178371 | NCBI WGS metagenome assembly SXGQ01 (sample SAMN11356859, study PRJNA531348) | freshwater metagenome | isolation source: freshwater sample F1-20 | place: China: Fuxian Lake, Yuxi | collected 2017-12-25
ACATCGCAAAATACACCATCAATGCAGCAAAAACTTTTGGCATTGACCAATATATTGGCTCGCTCGAGGATGGCAAGATTGCCGATATTGTGCTGTGGCGCCCGGGTTTTTTTGGTGTCAAGCCTGAGCTGGTAATCAAAGGCGGCTTTATTGCCTGGGGTGCGATGGGTGATTCTGCTGCATCCCTCATGACCTGTGAACCGATCGTGATGCGACCCCAATGGGGCGCATTTGGCGAAGCAAAAAAAGCCTTGTCAGTGAATTTTGTGAATCAGCTTGCGATCAAGGGTGACACCGCAGGTCGGCTGGGATTAACCAAAAAATTATTGCCTGCAATCGGTACGCGCAAGCTGAATAAATCACACATGCTGCATAACGATGCCTGCCCGAATATCACCGTCAATCCGCAGACGTTTGATGTGATGATCGATGGTCGCATCATTACCTGTGAACCTGCCAGCGTGGTGCCGCTATGCCAGCGTTATATTTTCCGTTAAACCAAGAGATCAAGCTGCCATGAATGATTTAACGCCTGCTGCTGTTTTAGCGAGATCAAGCACTGCTCACCCAGGTCCTGCGAGAGTAGGTATTGGTGGGCCCGTCGGCTCTGGCAAAACCCGTTTACTTGAGCAACTGATACCGCGCTTTCGTGCACGTGGAACCAATCTTGCCGTCATCACCAACGATCTGACCACCAAAGAGGATGCAGATCGAATTCGTCGTAGTGGGCTCATCGATCCAGAGCGTGTGCTGGCGGTCGAGACCGGTGCATGTCCGCATACGGCGATTCGTGAAGATCCCACCATGAATATTCAGGCGGCGGAGGAGCTGAGCGCCAAGTACCCGGGTTTGGATTTGATTCTGATTGAGTCAGGTGGCGATAACTTGGCATCCACTTTTTCTTTTGATCTGGTGGACTATTGGATCTTCGTGATTGATGTGGCCGGTGGTGACGATATTCCACGTAAGCGAGGGCTGGGCGTATTGACCTGCGATCTGCTGGTGATTAACAAAGTTGATCTGGCGCCGTATGTCAATGTCGATCTGCCACGCATGCTTCGTGAAGCAGACCAGGTTCGCGCTGGCCGCGCGGTACTACAGACAAATTGCGCCAAAGGCGAGGGTATTGATCAGGTCGTTGAGCAAATCGCCAACGACGTACTGTTCGATCGCACCTGATATCCACACTGACTATGTCTGTTGCCACCGAATTCAAGCCGCAAGCCTTTATACAGTTTGTCAAACGGCCTGACGGGGCAACTGGCGTTGGTCGACAACTGGTGGGTTATCCATTTCATCTCGGCCGCCCCTTGAAGTTTTCTGGCGACCCGATCGGTATGTCATCGCTTTATTTGCAATCATGCTCGGGCGGTATCTTTGAAGGTGACAACCTTGGCTTGCAGTTTTTAGCGCAAGCAGGAACACAAGCGCACCTGACTTCTGCAGCCTCTACCATCGTGCACAGCATGAACTCGGGGGAGTCGGCCCGTCACCGTGTCGAGATAGAGGCTGAGGCAGATGCATTGCTTGAATATCTACCCGACCCCGTGATCATGTTCCCGCATGCGAACTTGACGAGTGAGGTAGAGGTTCGCCTGTTACCAGGTGCAAGGGTCTTGTTGGGAGAGGCGCTGGTACTGCACGATCCCGGCAGCTGCGGTCTGGTATTTGATACCTATCACTCTGATACCGTCGTGCGTGATGCCGCAGGTCGTTTATTGGTACGGGATCGTTTCATGTTGCGAGGCAATGATCTTTTGCGACAGCGACCTGGAATTAACGGACGCTACCAAGCGCAGGGAAGTTTTTTTGCCTTGACGTCGTCAGATACTGCGGCAGATCTGGTTCATGCTTTGCGCCAGTCACTGGCAACAGTCGATGGCGTATACGCCGCAGCATCTGCGTTGCCGAATGGTGCTGGTGCATGGATGAGGGTGCTGGCAGACGATGCGATCGGCTTGCGCAGTGCCATGCATGCTGCTTGGGTCGCCATGCGACTAAAGTTTATCGGCTCGGCGCCTGCCAATAAACGAAAGTAGTTCACTGCTGATGCTCAGTCTGAAGTTCTTCTAACCGCGTAGGTTTTGTATCCAGCGCCGATAGAGATGATCGGCGACCACCCGCATGGCAGGCAGATACTCGGCAGTTACCGTGGTGATTTGCTGTGTTGCCATGACATGCGGGTGAATCTCTGGTTTGCCTCTTGCCGCACCAACCTCGGGTTCGCCTTCCTCGCACCAGTGCGATATCGTGGCCTCATCCATCTCGATATGAAACTGCATGCCGATGTGCGGGCCTAGTACGTAAGCCTGATGGGTACATGCTGCGCTGCGCGCCAGCCACTGTGCGCCCGGCGGCAGTGAAAAGATCTCGCCATGCCAGTGAAAGCCCACCAAGCCATCTTCTGTGCCTAGCCAGTGCTGACCCAGTGCAGCGTTAGTCACTTCGATACGATGCCACCCAATCTCTTTGCCGTTTGGGTTGCGAGTGACTTCGCCACCCAGCGCTTTGCTAATGAGTTGCCCACCGAGGCAATGGCCAATCAGTGGGACGTCTTGTTCAACCGCATCTCGAATTAACGCTAGTGATGTGGGAATCCATGGCAGATCGTCATTCACGCTCATCGGACCACCCATCAGGGCGATGCCAGAAAATTGATCGGCATGGGCGGGCACGCTCTCGCCGAGATCAATCCGAATTTCTTGATACGGCAAGCCAAGCTGCTGCAAGAAAGTCGCAAAAAAAGCCGGGCCATCGGCAGCTGAGAAACGGAAAATAGCAACCGGTTTTGTAACACTGCTCATGAATGAAGACATCCTTTCAAAACAAGCTTCGTATGCAGGGCGGGCGTCAGGTCGCGGTTGAACTTTGCGACTGTTGCCAGCGCGCGTAACGGTAACGCGCCCACAGATAGGCGTCCATCACCATAATCGCATAAATGAAAAACCCGCCTGCGTGTCTGCCAATAAATGAATGCGCTGGCGTAGTGAGATGGTAGGTGACCACCCCCAAGCTGAGCGCGAAGAAAATCATGATCCAGGCGCGCACGAGCATACCGTTGAGTACCTGGCCCATGCCCGGTAATATGACCGCTACAACCAAGATCAGCAGCGGATGCAGAGGACGTGAAAACATCTCAGGCAGCCTCCGGCAAATCTGCACGCAGGGCGCTGCGTATAGTGATTAAGGTATCCAGCCAATAGCGCAACCAGTCGGGTGGAATCCGATCGACTTCGGGCACCATCGCACGCAGCACCATGTACTGTCCGCGCTCAACCCCGCACACGCGCACCACCAGGCGCACACCGCGCGGAGTCAGTACCACTTCTTTCAAATCGGGGCTACTGAGTGCATCGCCCAGCGCGCTATGCAGCGCTGTCAGCGGTGGTTGCCAGCCACTGGGTGAGACGCGCGCCATATGATGCGATGGCCATTCCTCGCCAAGATGAATGCGCTGCGGTAGCTGATCGATTTGCGAAAAGAACTCGATATTCGCCGGTCGAAACAACACATCAAAACTACCCTTTACCGGCATTGGTGCATCGAGTGTCAGCACCAACCAGAGCGAGGGTACTTTGCGGTAGCCAACATGATCCAGCAAAGGCTGCAGCAACACCTTGGCTTCGCCATACCCACCACGCAGCAGCGGATAGTCGCTGCCCGGATGAATTTGCTCAGCGGGTTGAATCAGCTCACGGCAATCATCAAAAATGGCCGCACGCTGCGCAGCAAATTGTCGTTGCGCACGGCGCTGCCAAAGCACACTACCCACCAATAATAAAAAACCGGCGGCAACAGCGCCGCCGGTGAATTCGCCAACCAAATCCGTCTCCTTAATAACCCTTGGGCTTAGGCCATGGCATAGTGAATTGGTCGCCACGCCGCACGAACTGATAACGCCGCACTACGAACCAGATCGAGATCAGGATGTAGAACGCCATAATCGACAACAGCGAAGCACCATAGCCGAGGTAGGTCGCGAAGTAGGTTGCCGCGCACAACAGCCCTAGCAAAATACAAGGGATGGGATGGAACGGATGCACATAGCCACGATTGATCGTGCCCAGTGGCCACATACGACGGAAGCGCACTACGTTGAACGACATGAAGGTATAGCCCAGCAAGCCCGACAGAATCGAGAATGTGATCACCTGATCCAGCAGCCCGGTAAAGGCAAACGAGACCGCGATCGGTATCAGGAACAAGATCGCCCGATACGGCGTGCGGTAGCGCGGGTGTACCGCACCAAACCATTGCGGCATGTAGCGATCACGCGCCATCGAGAACCACGCGCGTGAGGCATCATTAATGCAGCCATTGGCCGAGGCCACTGCAGCAAAAATAGTACCGACGAACAGGATCACTTCAAGCTCGAGCACACCGGTGAGCCGTGCTGCATCGTATAGCGGTGTGATGGCTTGACCGAGATACTCCCACGGCATCAGACCGGCGCAGATATACCAGGTAAGCGTTGCTGCGATCAGCAGCGTGATCATGCCGCCCATGGTGCCGAGTGGAATCGAGCGGCCAGGTGAGCGTACCTCTTCTGCTGCCTGACATGTACCCTCGATACCAAGGTAGTACCACATACCAAATTGCAGGGCAGCGAGTACGCCGATCCAGCCATAAGGCAGTTCGGTGAGCAGCTCGCGATGACGCAAGATCGAGCTACCCGTGCCGGCCCCTTCGACCGCGAAGAACAGCACAATAATCGCGACAAAGGCAAACGCGGTGATCACGAAGTTCACGGTGAGTGTCATGAACACGCCGCGATAGTTGAGCCAGGCAAGCACGGCAATCGTGAGCACTACAAACGGCTTGGTATCGACTTCGGCGCCGTATTGCAATGCGATGGTTTTTATCAAGTCGCCCACCACGATGGCATCCGATGCTTCCAGCATGGTGTAAGCCATGACCAGATACAGCCCTACGTTAAACGCCATCAGTGGACCGATGATGTGCTTGGCTTGCGTATACTGGCCACCAGCAGCGGCGACGGTGGAAGTGACTTCCGAATCAATCATCGCCACGCAGGTATACAGTAGACCGATAATCCAGCAGGCGATCAGCGAGCCATAGGCGCCGCCTTTACCAACCGAAAAGTTCCAGCCCATGTACTCGCCCACCAGCACGATACCGACGCCGAGCGCCCACACATGAATCGGCCCCAATACTTTAAGTAGCGAATTTTTTTGCGGCGCAGAGGCCGCGATACTTTGCGCTGTCATCACGCCCCCTTATTCTTCTTCGCCTTCGCGAGAACTCAACAAGAAGTCTTCACCATATTGCGAACTGGTGAAGCGCGCGTCAGCCAACATCCATGCGAACAAGACGATCGAGATGATCCATGCCGCGTACTCCAAAGCTGTCCAGAAATCCATCTCAACCTCCCTCAGATGAGTCGAAGCGCTCGCGAATCACTTCGCGGTACTCTTTTTCAGAGACACGCAGCACGAACACAAAATAGCCAACAATCACAATGAACGTCAGCAGCAGGCTGATCGGCTCTATGGTGTAGTCAAAGCGGTTGGTAATCATGGGTGCCGCAGCCTCAACCTTGACACCGAGCTTTTCCCATTGCTCGACCATGGCCGGCGTTTGATTCAGCGATTCCCACGTCGGTGCTGCTTTGTCGTCGGTTTTTGGTGGCTCGGCTGCTGCTTTGAATAACAACGGCGCGAGCAGGCTGGCATACACCAGCACCAGCACCACCACGCTGTCGAACATTTGTCCGGCGCTGCTTTGCACAGGGGGTTCGTAGGGTTTACTCATCATGGTGCTCCCGGGTCAGTGTCGACATGCGCGGGTCGTAATGCAAGCTCGCGCAGGCGTTGTCGGTTCAGATCGAGGTTGCGAAGATCTTGACCGTAAATATGATCACGGTCCTCACGGTAGTGCGCCAGCATTGCCAGTATCGAGCTGGTATTGAAAACCAGTAGCAATACGCCCGCAATAATGAGTACTACGCCAATAGGCGTACCGAAAAAGCCGTGCGGCACCTTGATATACGTGTAAATAAGTGAGACCCATAACACGGCGAGAATGAGCAGGGCGCTCCACCGGTCACGGGAATACATGACCTCGGCCCGTTGCTGCATTTCGGGGTCGAGGGAGGGTTGCGTGTGTTGATTCATTTGTGTCTCCTCTTTTCGTCCTAGCGCTTTTCTTGAACTATGCATGGAACGCGGCCTGTCCTCTGCGGGACATGGTCCGATGGTGCTGCCAACCTCCTTTCCGAAACTGGTTAACAAAAGGGCTTGCTAAAACTGCAAGCCCTTATTGAACGGCCTAGCCAACCCCATGATAGACGAGCATTTTGTCCATTGGAAACAATTTATCGACCGGGTACCCAGTTGGTACCTGCCAGCGGCACACCCGCCATTGCAGCCGCTTCCAATGTCAGTGCCACAAGATCTTCGCGCTCGAGGTGGTGCACATTCTGTTTGCCGCAAGCACGCGCGATAGTGGTCAGCTCCATGTTCAGCGTCTTCAGATAATTACGCACGCGCTTGGCGCCGACTGCAGGCTCGAGTCGCTGCTCTAATTCAGCATCTTGCGTGGTCACACCCACCGGGCACTTGCCCGTATGGCAGTGGTGGCAGTATCCGGGTGCGGTGCCGATGGCGTCATACGCATCGAGCGCGGAGTGGTGCTGATCATTGCGCACATAGGTCTCGGAGTTGCAGCCCAGGGCAAACAACACACCCTGGCCGATAGCGACTGCATCAGCCCCCATCGCCAGCGCTTTCGCTACATCTGCGCCGGTACGAATACCCCCCGACACAATCAGCTGCACCGTACCTTTCATGTTCAGGTCTTCCAATGCCTCAACTGCTTGACGCACAGCGGCCAATGTAGGAATACCGACGTGCTCGATGAAGCAGGTTTGCGTGGCTGCTGTACCGCCTTGCATGCCATCGACCACCACAACGTCGGCACCGGAATGGACCGCTAGCTTGACGTCATGGAAGGTACGGGTAGCACCGACCTTCACATAAATCGGTTTTTCCCAGTCGGTCATTTCGCGCAGCTCGAGAATTTTGATGGCGAGATCATCCGGTCCAGTCCAGTCGGGGTGACGGCATGCAGAGCGCTGGTCAACACCCTGTGGCAGTGTGCGCATTTTGGCCACACGCGGATTCACTTTTTGGCCGAGCAGCATACCGCCGCCGCCGGGTTTGGCGCCTTGGCCGATCACGACTTCAATCGCATCGGCTTTGCGTAAATCATCCGGGTTGAAACCGTAGCGCGAGGGCAGGCACTGGTACACCAGCGTTTTCGAAGAGCCGCGCTCTTCTTGCGTCATACCACCGTCGCCGGTGGTGGTGCTGGTGCCCATCTCGGTCGCAGCACGGCCGAGCGCTTCTTTCACATTGGCTGACAACGCGCCGAAGCTCATGCCGGCAATCGTGATCGGAATCTCCAGCTCTACCGGCTTTTTCGCGAAGCGTGTACCGAGCAGTGTTTTGGTTGAGCATTTCTCGCGATAGCCTTCCAATGGGTAGCGCGATAACGAGCCCGCCAGAAACAGCAGATCATCAAAATGCGGCACGCGGCGCTTGGCACCGAGACCACGAATCTCGTACAAGCCATGCGCCGCAGCGTTTTGAATGTAATCAATCACACTACGATCAAAGCCAGCCGACTCTTCGGTGGATCGACGCTTGAACTGAACGGGTTTCATATCCATGATGTTTTTCCTGCCGACATGCGGCTTAATATTCCTGATTAGCGTCGGCGTTCCAGTGGTACAGGCTACGCGCCGAGGCAATACGTTTAAATGAGGCGGGGTCGTGCTGCAAGCCTGCCTGGCGCAGCAAGTCGGCGACGGTGGCGCGATCTTCATCGGTCATGGGCTCGAACTGCGCATCTGCACCGAGTGATTTCACCTCACCACGAATGTAGATCACCGCCTCATACAAAGAATCACCCAGCGCATCGCCGGCATTACCGCAAATAACCATGCGACCGGCCTGGGCCATAAAGCCGGAGAAGCTGCCTACCGAGCCGCCGACCACGATGTCTGCGCCTTTAAGCGAGATACCGCAGCGCAGACCTGCATCACCATCAATCACCAGCAAGCCGCCGTGCGCAGTGGCACCCGCGCCGTTCGATGCGAAGCCCTTCACATGCACCACACCACTCATCATGTTTTCAGCAACACCGGTACCTGCGCTGCCGTGCACGATGACGTGTGCTTTCTTGTTCATGCCGGCGGCGTAGTACCCCGCATGGCCATGAATCTCAACGGTGACCGGCTGATCAAGACCCACCGCGATGTTGTGCGCACCATCGGGGTTATGCACCTCAACATGGCGCTTGTCGTCGGCTTGTAGCTGCTGATGCAAAAACTGGTTTACCTCACGCAGCGGTGTGCTGGCGAGGTCAAAGCTCATGCGTTCCATACGTACATTTCCTCCGGCGCCGGCTCGAATACTTTGGCGTGCTTGACATCGGGCAGATGCGCTAGTGAACGAAACTCGCTGGCGATCGCTACATAATCATCGGTCTCGGCAACCACTGCTGGCTTGCAAGCGAAAGGATCGCGAATCAGTGCCAGCTTGTCAGGTGTGCCCATCAGGAAGGTAAAGAAACCATCCAGCTCTTCAAAGCCGGCATGAAGCGCGGTCTCGAGATCATCGCCTTCGCGCAGTCGCCACTCCAGAAAGCGGCATGCGGCCTCGGTATCGTTGTCGGTATCGAAGTGAATTCCATGCGGCTCGAGCTTGCGGCGCAAGCCATACGGGTTCGACAGCGAACCGTTATGCACCAGGCAAAAATCTTCACCTGCGGTGAATGGGTGAGCGCGATCGGGCGTGACTGCCGACTCGGTCGCCATACGTGTATGGCCAACCAGATGCGAGCCGGTGAGTGAGCTGAAGTCATACCGATCAGACACCATCGATGGAGTGCCGATATCTTTGTATAGATCAATCGTCTGGCCGGTCGACAGGATGTGCAGCTTCGGGTGATGCTCGCGCAGCCATTTCTTTACGATATCCGGCGATACCTCGAAGCTCAGCACGGCATGGTTATGTTTGACATCGATGGTTGATGTAATGCCGAGATGCTGCTGCAACCCGTGCGCCATGCCATGCCAATCAAAATCTGCGCCCGCTTCGGTTAAACCCGAGTACAAGCTAAGCTTGCGCGCCGAGCCTTTCAGCGGCTCGGCAAACACGGCCAGCCCCGCCGAGTCCGGCCCGCGCTCGGTCATGCCGATCAGCATCGGTACCATCAGCTGACCGAGCTGCTGTTTGAGTGCTGGCTTTTTCACCAGCAGCCCTACGATTCCACACATGATTTTTTCTCCTCAACGCTGATCAGAAGAATTGCAGGTACTGATCAACTTCCCAATCAGATACATGGCGCATGTACTCGACCCACTCCATGCGCTTTAGCTCAAGGAAATCGGGTGCGAGCGGCCCGAGCGCGCCCTGAACAACATCATCTTTTTCAAACGCATCGAGCGCTTCTTTCAGGTTTTGCGGCAGCATCCGTATGCCTTGCTTGCGCAACTGCGCAGGGCTCATCTCGTACAAGCTTTCAGTCACTGGCTCGCCCGGATCCAGTTTGCGCTCAATGCCATCCAGACCCGCCGCGATGACGGCAGCAGTAGCAAGGTAAGGATTGGCAGAGCCATCGGGCAGACGTAACTCGATACGACCACCCGGGCCACGAATCATGCCGGAGCGATTATTGTTGCCGTAGCAGATGTACGCAGGTGCCCAGGTAGCGCCGGTGAGCGAGCGACCCACCACCAGACGCTTGTAGCTGTTGACTGTTGGGCAGCACACCGCGGCCAGGGCAGATGCATGCGCCAGCAAACCACCGGCGAAGTGATACGCCATGGTGGACAGGTCTAGCCCGCGTTTGTCCGATTTATCTTCAAACAGATTTTTTTTGCCATTACCGATGCTCATGTGCATGTGCAAGCCATTACCCGGACGATTGCTGAACGGCTTGGGCATGAAGGAGCAGATCAGGCCCATCTCGGCAGCGATTTCGGCCGCACCCCTCTTGAAGAAGGTGTAGTGATCGCAAGAGGTTAGGGCATCAGCGTAGGTGTAATTAATCTCGAACTGACCGTTCGCATCTTCATGATCGATCTGATACACATCGATACCCACGGCACGCATTGACTCGGCCAGCTTCTCAAGAAACGCACGCGAGCGTGACAAGCCTTTGTAGTCGTAGCAGGGCTTGGCCAGTGTGTCGGAGGCGTCGCACGGTACCAAGCGACCTTCAACTTTTCTGAGCAAAGAAAACTCCGGCTCCATGCCGGTGTAGAAAATCCAGCCTTTGGCTTCCATACGCTCGAGCTGCGTTTGCAGAATCACGCGTGAGCAGTATGGCCACGGTTCGCCATGTACATGGCCGTCAGATGCCATACGTGCGTAGCCTGGTTGCCACGGCACCAGGCTGAGCGTATTCGGATCGCCAACGGCCATGTAGTCGCCATCGGCGTTGGGTTTCATACCCATACCCGCCAACGCGAAACCGGCAAATCCGGCGCCATCGGTAATCACGGTGTCATAGTGCTCGACCGGTACTGATTTCGCTTTTGCGGCGCCGTGTATATCAACGAACTGCGCCAGCACATACTTGACGCCGTTCTCTTTCAGGAATTTCTTGGCCTCTGCTGGTTTCATGGTCTCCCCTTTCTACGGCCCGTCACATGAGCCTGTTTGGCTTTTTATCTGCGCTTCATCCGATTGCCTTCGACATGCTGTCGTAGCCAATCGCCCCACCTCCCATATCGTGCGCGATCTCGCACAGCGTCTCCCACATATAACTACCGTAGGTTCCGTCAAACCACATGCGGTAGGCAGTACCCGCTGCTGTATTCATCGCAGCAACGGTAGCGCCCACACCGACCACTGAGGTCAATACCAGTGCGCCTTGGCGGGCATCCAGCGTGGCCATATCGACCGAGCAGGTTTGGCGAAACAGATCGGCGGCAAGCGGGCCCAGAATAATCAGCGCTGCATCGTAGTGCGGCACCGGGTAGACATCCGCTGCAGCGGGCAGCGACAGCACCCGTGACACTGCATCAGGCGCGCTGTGTTGTTCTATCAGGTACTCGGTCAGACCGAGTCGCGCGATGAGTGCGCCTTCACTCATGCACCACTGGTTCGGCTGCTGCGGCGTCGTGATGCCCGCAGCATTCAATGCTGCTGCTGCGCCCGGCCCTTTGACACCCGTGCGACGACGAAAACTTAAATCACCGATAGCGACCGTCTGAAGTGACGCGATATGCTCCTGACGGAAAGCAGCGACTACACGCATTTGCTCAAGCTCGATCCAGCGCGCGGCGTCGGTCATCTGCGCATCGGTGAGTGGACTCACGCGGGCGGGCGTGCTCATGCGCTCTCCTTTTGACGCAGGTTATCGGGGTCGAAGAACGGCGTGGCACAAACTTCTGCGCCGACCATACTGCCGTCACTCAAGCGAATCTGAAACCGCGTGCCCGGTTCGCACATCTCAGGTGGCAAAAACGCCAAGCCAATGTGATGACCGAGGTTCGGGCTCCAGTAGCAACTGGTCACACGACCGGCAATCTCGCCTTGGTGAATAATCAAATGACACTCTTCCGGTACTGCGCCGCTGTGGCTAGCGGGTAATTGGAAGCCAGCCAGCTTGCGCTTGAGCGGCATCTCACGCACGATTTTTAGTGAGCGCTGACCGATGAAGAAGGGCTTATCCATTTTTACTGCCCAATCCATCGATACCTCGAATGGATGCGTCAGACCGTCGGTATCTTGGCTGACAATCAGGTGGCCTTTTTCAAGACGCAGCAAGCGCTGTGCTTCGACACCGAAGGGGCCGATGCCGTAGCTGCTGCCCGCTGCCATTAATGCGTCCCATAAGGTGGCACCGTACTCGGCAGGTACATGAATTTCGTAGCCCCATTCACCAACAAAACCTACCCGCATGATGCGCGCGTCGATACCGGCGATTTTGCCGTGTCGTACCGCGAGGTAGGGGAAAGCGGCAGCCGACAGATCAACATCGGTGAGTGGCGCCAGAACTTTGCGTGAATCCGGCCCAGCCAGGTTAACCGAGGCATAGGCTCCGGTCAGATTAATGATGCCGCACTGTAGACCCCACTCGGCATTCAGGCGCGACATCTCACGATAGACATTCGCAGCACCTGAGGTGGTGGTGGTGAAGTAGTACACATTTTGTTCAAGGTGTGCGATGACCCCTTCATCGGTCACTACACCCGACTCGTCGCACATAATCGCGTAGCGCGTGCCGCCTACCTTCAGCAAATCAATACGCGCGGTGTAGACACGATTCAAAAATTCGGCTGCCTGCGGGCCACGCACTTCGATCTTGCCGAGTGTGCCGACGTCGATTAACGCCACCTGATTTCTTACACGACGCACCTCAGCATGAATGCAATCGGTGCGCGACTTGCCCGCCTGCGCGTAGTACTCCGGTCTTTCCCATACACCCGCGGGCATGAACACGGCACCAAGCGCAGCATGCCGACCATGCAACGGGCTTCGCCGCTGCGCATGAAAGCCGCGACCGGCCAGATGCGACATCGGCACCGGATGAAAAAACGGACGCGCGGTGGTGGTGCCCACTTGCTCGGGAGATTTACCCAGCAAGCGCCCCAGGATGCGCAGCGCCGTCATGTTCGAGTGCTTGCCCTGGCTCGGGCCCATGCCGACAGTTGAGTAGCGCTTCAGCAGCTCGATGTTGTCGTAGCCCTCTTGCGCCGCATTGGCAAAGTCCTTGACCTGCAAGTCTTCATCAAAGTCGACAAAGTTTTTGGCTTTCGGGTGCTCGATGACTGGCCAGGGGTGGCTGGGTCGGCTTTCGTCAGCAGGAACCGCAGGAATGTTGACGGCAATGCCGAGCGCAAAGGCGGCTGCAGAGCTACCCGCGCGCGCGCCATCTGCCATGCGCGCGTCGAAGTCGTACACGCCATTGACGCGGCCACAGGCAAATACGCCCTCCGGCAAGCTCGCCGGTACAAACTGCTGCGTGCGCTCATCAAAGCGCATTTTCGCGCCACTCTGATACAGCAGGTTAGCCGCAGGTGCCCAGCCGGTGCTCATGGCCACCCCGTCGCAGTCGATGCGCCATGCGCTGGCGGTATCCGCTACACCATCACGCACTTTGCATAGAGTGACTGCACCCAGCTCACCGCGATCATTAGCATGCGCCTCGTACACCGCAGTACTGAGCAAACACTCAACACCACGCTGTCGCACGGCTTCAACCAATGCCGAGGCCGGGATGTTGTCGCGCAGATCAGCCAGTGCCTGAACTTGAACACCAGCCTGCAGCAGGTCGAGCGCCAAGCGGTAGCCGTCATCATTGGCAGCACTGATCACGACGCGCCGCGCCGGTTGTACAGCGTAGCGATAAATCAGACGCTGCATGGCCGAGCCGAGCATCACACCGGGCAGATCATTGTTACGAAACACCGTAGGCTGCTCGTATGCGCCACCGGCAACTACGGTGGCTTTGGCGCGCAGCTTCACCATCTTCTCTGCGTCAATCAGAGGTATCCACTGATCGGCGTACCAAGCCGCTGCTAGTGTTGATTCAAGGATGCGGATATTGGCGTGCTGGCGCACTGCATTCAGCAATGCGTGCGTAAGATCACGTCGCGCAGTATCTGCGCCAAGTTGGTATAGCCCGGAGCCACCTGCGCGCGCATTTTCATCGACCAGTACGACGTGGGCGCCTGCATCTGCTGCCGCCAATGCCGCGCTAAGGCCTGATGGGCCTGCACCAATAATCAGTACATCGCAGTAGTCATAGCGCTTGGCTGTTCGAATATGCGGTGTCGATAGATCAAGCTTGCCGAGACCCGTGATATTGCGGAACATGCGCTCCCACATCGGGAACCAGCGCTTGCTGTGAAATGCCTTGTAGTAAAAGCCGACGGGCAAAAACGCCGACAGCTTGTCAAGCAATCGCGCCCAATCGCTATTGACGCCGCCCCAGGTGTTCACGGCAGATAAATCCATACCCACACGTACCGGGATAACATCGCCGCGCACATTGTGGCGCTGTCCATCTTGCAGCATCACGTTGACATCATGATTAGCCATCGACAAGATGCCGCGCGGGCGGTGGTACTTGAAGCTACGCCCGAGTGTCTTCACACCGGCGGCCCACAGCGCGCTACTGATGGCGTCACCTTCGAACGCAACGTAGTCATTACCTTCAAAACGGAATTTCAGCGAGCGACCGCGATTAATCCATTCATCAGGCATCGGAGGGAGTCGGCTCATGGCTCCGCTCCCGGTAACCAAGTGCGTAGCACACGATCCTCACTGGTATCACGCTCTGCAATGAACCAGGTATTCGACGGCGTGTGGCACCACCACTCGCGTTTTACTCCTGGTGCACCATTGCGATTGAACACGTAGTTGGCCCACTCGTCGTCCGAGCAGGTATCAGGGTTGGGACTGACGCGCACCTCACCCCAGTAAAAAAACTCAGAGATGGCGCGCAGACCGTTCACAGGGCAGGGCATCAGTTTCATATCAGTGCCCCACGCTGGCCGCGCCTTTTTCGCCGGTGAGCGAATAATTGCGGAACCGATCCAAAGAAAATCCTGTAATCAATTCGTGCGGCTGATTGTTTGCCACCGTCCATGCCATGGTTTTGCCGCACACCGGCGTTGCCTTGAAACCCCACGTGCCCCATCCTGCATCCAGATAAAAACCCTCAACCGGCGTCATGCCCATGATGGGCGCAAAGTCCGGTGTCATATCTGCCATGCCCGACCACTGCCGGTTCACTTTCACATGCGACAGAAACGGGAACATATCGAGCATATGCGCCGACAAGGTCTCGGTGAAATCTAGCGTCGAGCGCGTTGAATGTACTTCATAGGGGTCGAGCGACGCGCCCATCACCAACTCACCGCGCGCACTCTGGCTGATATATATGTGCAAGCTGCCAGAAACAAAAATCTGATCCAGCCACGGCGTCATTGGCTCGCTCACCATAGCCTGTAGCGGGTGAATATAGAGCGGCGTGCGAATGCCGACCATATCGGTCACGCGCGGCGTGAAACCTGCGACAGCGCACAGCACTTTGCTGGTGGCGATCGTCCCGCGCGTGGTGTGCACGCCGGTAACCTTGCCTGCTTTGACCTCGATACCAGTCACCGCGGTTTGCTGATGAATCTCGACACCCCGATTGCATGCGCCGCGACCATAGCCCCATGCCACCGCGTCATGCCGCGCAATCGCTCCAGGCTCGTGATAGAGCGCACCGAGAATTGGCGCATGCCCACCGCAGCTGATGTCGATGGAGGGGCAGGCGCGCTTGATGAAATCCGGTCCTACTAACTCCGAGTCAACCCCGTAGTGCTTATTGACCTCTGCGCGCCAGCGCATGGTGCGTACCGCTGAGTC
>SXGQ01581052.1_pt1 | contig 15394 bp, 10 predicted proteins | sample 3178371 | NCBI WGS metagenome assembly SXGQ01 (sample SAMN11356859, study PRJNA531348) | freshwater metagenome | isolation source: freshwater sample F1-20 | place: China: Fuxian Lake, Yuxi | collected 2017-12-25
ATTAAGCTATACGGATGGGCCAAGGGCCACGAAGGGAACGTGTTGGTGGAGAAACGGCTGTGCACGAGGGCGAGCGCGCTCTCCACGCGTTCGTCGGCGAGATCGGGGTAGAACGCACCGAGCTGCGGCGTGGTGAACATACCTTTGTAGATGAGCGTCCGACTCGACAACGACGGAAAGTAGGTGCGAAGTTCCGCGGGCAGTTCGTGTTCGATTCGCTTGCGGGCGACGAACACCTTGCGGTCGAGGTCGATACCGGTCGCTCCCGCCGGATCGGTGAGGAACAACTGGCTGAACGACGGCATCACGCGACGAGCGCTGGCCCCCAGAGTCGACGGGTCGGTTGGAACCGGACGCCAACCGGCGACCGCGAGGCCCTCTTCCTTCACGATCGAATCGATCGCCTCGGTGGCGCGCTGGGCATCGGCCGGCGACGCGGGCAGGAACGCCATACCGACCGCGTACGAACCGGCGGCCGGAAGCGGGAAGTCCACGACCGAGCGAAGGAAGCGGTCGGGAACCTGGATCAGCACGCCGGCTCCGTCGCCCGTGTCGGCCTCGGCCCCGGTCGCCCCACGGTGTTCGAGATTGCAGAGAGCCCCGAGTCCCCGGGCCACGATGTCGTGACTCGCCCGACCATGGATGTCGGCCACAAACGACACGCCGCATGCGTCGTGCTCGAAACGGGGGTCGTACAAACCGTACGGCTGGGGATGGCCGAACGCGTTCAAGGGCAGGTTCATGTCTCTTCTCTCGGGTCCACGGACAACGACTGTCGGTTGTGGCCCCCGGGACGACGCTGGCCCGAACGGCTCTCGCATCTTAGAAGTCAGTGGCTCGGCGAGCCAACCAATACGGGCGTTGTGACACCCGTCCGGAGGTCAGGCCGGATCGGCGAAAACCGCCACGCGCTTTTCGAAATTCGACATCACGGCCTCGACCTGATTCGGTCGTCCGATGAGCGAGCCGATGACCCGACGCTCCTCGGCGAACTGGTCGGCCGCTCCGGCGTTGTACAGACCGTTGAGAAGAGATTTCGCTCCGCGAACCGCATCGGGACTCCGACCGGCGATCTCGGCGGCCATGGACAGGGCCTCGGCGCGCGGATCGTCGGCGAGACGAGTGGCCAGACCGAGCTCGAACGCTTCCCGACCCGAGAACACGCGGGCGGTGAAGACCAATTCCTTGGCCACATCGGGACGCACGAGACGCGACAGGATCAACGTGCCCGTCATGTCGGGAACCAGACCCCAGTGCACTTCACGTACCGACATCTGAGTGTCGGGGTGCACGATACGAATATCGGCTCCGAGGGCGATCTGGATCCCGCCACCCAACGCGTGGCCGTGTACAGCGGCGATCACCGGAACGGGGATCTCCTGCCAGACCCACGCGACCTGTTGTCCGAGGTGCGTGATCCGACCCTTCTCCATGCTTCCCGGATTGCCATCGTCGTTGGCCGGCTTGGCGCCACCGGCCATCTGCTGCATCGAGCTGAAGTCGAGCCCGGCACAGAACGACGACCCTTCACCCGAGAGCACGACCACGCGAACATCGGACCGGGCTTTGAGTTCCTCACCGGCGCGCGCGAGCGCAGTGAACATCGCACCATCGAGCGCGTTGCGCTTGTCGGCCCGGGTCATGCGGACGTCGGCGATGCCGTCGGATACCTGAATCTTCACGCGGTCGGTGTCGGACATGCGTCCATGTTGTCAGGTCACCCGCCTGACAGACTCATCCTGTGGCCGCCCTGACCCGCCCGACTCGTGCCGAGTGGACGACGGCCACCGTGGCCGCAGTGGGCGCCATCGTCGTGGCCGCGGTCCAACTCCGGTCCGGAATCGTCCACCTTCTCGACACCGTGACGTATTGGAGTGGCGCGCAGGCCGTGGCCGACGGGCATCCGTTCACCACCCATCTCGCTCCCTCGTTCTCCAACTTCGACGCCATCGAATTCCTGGAACGAGGCGGCCGACTCCCCTTCGTCGACTTCCCCATCGGCTTTCCGTTACTCGCCGGAATTCCGGGGGCACTGATAGGTGTTCGCCGTGCCATGGGACTCGTCGTCGTTCTGTCGCTCGCCGTCGTCGCCATGTGCGTCGTGCTCGGCGACCGAACACCCCGCACCTCCCCCCGCGTCGACGCCCGACGCTTCCTCACGATCGTCTTCGCGGTCGCGCTCATCGCGCTCCCCACGACCCGTCTCGTCACCCAGGGCACGTTGTCCGAGCCCGTGTTCACGGCCGCGGTGTTCGCGCTCGTGATCTCCCTTGCGAATTACCGCGAAGGCGGTCGCTGGAGTTGGGTCGCCGGCTTCACCGTTCTCGCGTCGTTGCTTCGATTCATCGGCGCACCGCTCGCACTCCTCGGTGGCTGGGAGCGCTACCGCCGTACCGGCGATCGGCGCGGCTCGATCCTGTGGACGATCGGCCTCGCCGCACCAGCCGCGGCGAACATCGCGCTCGCGTCTCTCGCCGGTGGTGGCCACAATGCGGGCTGGCGCGGCCTGCAACGGGTGGATGTCGACGTCTTCGTGCGTTCGGTCGGTGGCTGGTTCGATCATCGACAGGGCGACCTTCGGCGGACGTATTTCACCGGCGAAGGGCCTCAATGGTGGTCGTGGATCGTCGCCGTCGCGTGGGTCGCCGTGCTGGTCGTCGCCGTCGTTCACTTGATTCGTCGGCGCTCGTTCCTCACGACGACGGCGCACATCGCCCTCGCGGCAGCTGCCATCATCTCGGCCGGTCTGGTTCTCGGGCTCATGGGATTCGACGCGCTCGTGATTCCCGACAATCGTCTGATGCTGCCGGCCGGTCTGCTCACCCTGGCCGCCATCTACTGGAGCACACCACGTCGCGGTCGGGCCCTCGTCGGCGTCGCGCTCGGTGTCGCACTGTGGATCGTGGTCGCGGTGCAACCGACATCGATCGGCGAGAGTTTCAGCGACGATTCGGGGCGCAAGGCCTTCTCCGAAGTCGCCGCGAGTTCGCAGGCGCGACTCGTCGTCACCAACGACGCCGATGCCGTGCACTGGGACACCGGACTGCCGGCGGCCTACGCGCCCACGGCGCGCAAGGCCCTCACCGGCGAGTTAGTCGACGTCGACGATCTCTACCGACGACTCCCCTGCGCGCTTCTCCGCAACGACGGCATCGTGGTGCTGAGCGACCAGATCACCTTCTCGAGCGTCGACTTCGACCTGCTCGATCTCGCCGTGGTCGAAGGTGCGCTGACGAAAGAGGAATCGCCGGGTGTGATCGTCTACCGACCGACGGCGGCCGCCTGCCGCTGAACCCACCGACGTCTGGCCCACTGCCAGATCCATCCGATGGCCACGACGGTCGCGACCGGGTCGGTCACGGTTCGGAAGCGGGCTTGCTCACCGAGTTCGGCCACGGCTCCCACCACAACGGTGAAAGCCACCGAGAACCCGATCAAGAGGTGAAGAAGATCGCGTGCTTCGATTCGTCGGCGACGCAGCCAACCGATCGCCGCCTGCACTCCGAGTCCGATCGTCAGGCCGTAGATCGCGACGAGTGAGAGGCCGAAGTCGGTCGGTGCCTCGAGCCGCCCGTAGATGGGCGTTCCCCACCCCTCGGTCGACAACACACCCCGGTAGTCGAGACGCGCCACGGAATAGACGTCGTCCAACGAACGCATGACGATCGATTTCGATTCCGAGGGCATCACCGAGACGGCGACCGTGGTTCGCAGAGACCACATCCGACCCTTCCACCATGTGCCCGGGTACTTCTTGATCACGGCCCAGGCATCGGAACCGGCCTGATCGAAGACGGGAAGGAAACACTCGTAGTTGAAGTTCGGACTGTAGGGATCGGTCGTGCGCATCGGTTCGACGAGTGAACGGTGCGAATGCTCGGGAACACACGGTTTCACGACCGGTTCGTACAACCCGTAGTTGCCGAACGGACCGATCATCGCGATATCGGACACTTCACCGCGCTCGTGCATCTTCTCGAGATCGTCGAGGGGCAGAACCGGGATCACCGCTCGCTGCAGGTTCATGCCGAACCAACTCGACAACGTGGGGGTTCCGAAGAGCGCTTCGTTCTTCATCATCCATCCACCGACCACCACCAACGGCACGGCGACCACCGCGGCCACGGTGCGACGATCGATTCGACTCCGATGGGCCAAGCCGACCGCGCCCAACACCACCACCAGAAACAGCGGGTGGTACAGGCTGCGGGTCATGACGAGCGCGGTGAGCAGAACCGAAACGACGATGAAGGCACGCCGCCGGGGCCGCTCATCGGCGAGGCGCGCGACGGCGACGAGCCATGCGAGCATGAGCGCGGCCACCGCCAATTCGTAGTTGGGTTCGAAAGCCCCCTTCAGAACCTCGGGGTGCAACGTGGCGGCGAGCGCGAGCACTGCGGCCGCGCGCGCCGAGAGTCCGAGGCGACGACCGAGTCGGCTGGCCAGGTAGACGACCGCCACGCCGAACGCCGCCATCAACACCTGCAACGTGATGGCATCGGTGAACGGCGAGAGTTTGGCGAGCACTCCGAGCAACAGGTTCCAGCCCGGTGGTTGCACGTGCAGATACCAGACGCTCCGGAGCGGATCGGTCGAGAGGATGTCCCACGGGATCAACTGCCATCCGAAACCGAGGTAAGCCGTGTCGAATCGCTGGCCGGTGAGGGCGACGAGCACGTAGACGATCGTCCAAACTCCGGCCGCCACCGCCGACGGACGATCCACGTGCGAGGAGACCCGGGCCACGAATCGGGCCGGACGCTCACTCACGGTAGGCGTCCTTGATCGCGGCATCGATCCACTCGACGAGTTCGGGCGCCTGGTTCAGGTCGATGTGCGCGCCATCGGGACGCATCTTCGGTTCGAATTGACCACCGGGATGGGCCCGCACCGCGGCCGCGAAGTCGGCCACCACCACACGTGGGTCGTCGGCGGCGACCACAGCGATCAATTCGTTGTAGCGCGCGGTGCGAGCGGGATCGGCTTCGTCGAACGGAGGTTCACCGGTCTCACCGACGATGTACGGAGGATCCACGTCCGGGCTCGTGAGCCAGAGGATTCGTGCTCCGCCGTCTCCGACCACATCGAGGAATTCGCGCATCTCCGTGGTCAGCCAGGTGTCGTAATCGGGCTGGCCGATGTGCGACCAGTCGTCATAGCCCGGAATCTTGCGATTCGAGAGATCGGCGGTGCCGCCGACGATCACCACGAGATTCGGGCGGAGTCGGGCGACGATCGCCGGCAGTGCGTCGCGCCATTCGCTACAACCCGGACGCGCGTCCTGCTCGACTCCGAGATATTCGATGGGCGTCGTACGACCGATACCGCAGCCCACCCCCGGACTCGGAACGAGGAACACTCCGTTGGCCGCTTCCCAGTCGTCCAACCCCGAAGCCAACACCCAACTCTGCGAGTCACCGACGAAGAGCACGCGCGCCGGTAATTCGGGATCGGCGGTCGCCCGGGTGGGCGCATCGGCTGGAAGGACCGGGAGTTCGGCGACCGCGCGCTCCTGCATCGCGAGCGCATCCTGATCGAGCACGCTCATGACATCGTCGGCCGATGAACGACGGTCGGCGCCGGCCACGGTGGTGACGATGCCCACGAGCGCGATGCCGATGAGCCACGGATAGATGGTTCTCCCCTTCCATCGCTCGCGTCGGCGAACCGGGTCCTCGATGAACCGATAGATGAGGATCACCAGCGCGTAGGTGAAGGCGATCTTGAACCAGAACATCCAGAAGTTGTCGACCGTGACCCACGAGGTGCCCGGAACACGAACGTGAGGCAGGTTCGGGTCGAGACGCCACGATTCGATGAGCATGAAGAGCGGCCAGTGCACGAGGTACACCGTGTACGTGGTCTGACCCATGAGGATGAGTGGTCGCCACGACAGCAGGCGGTTCATGCCCACACCGGCTTGCGCGTAGGCGATGAGCACGAGCGTCATCAGACCGTGCACCAGAACAGCCCACGGGAACCAGACGTCGCGCCAGTCGTTGCGCAGGCCGACTTCCCACCACATCCAGAACTCGAAGGCGAGCAACAACCACGAGAGCCGTCGCATGACCGGGCGACGGAGGATCTCGACGATGTGCGGCACCTGTTTCCAGACCGCCCAGAGAACGGCGAAGGCGGCACCGAGGAAGAACTCGGCCGAACGGACCTCGAGGGCGTAGTACGAGCACGACGAACCGCGACACGCGATGTCGGTGCCGGTGACGGCTCCCCACAACGGTGAGTGCGATTTGTAGACCACGCCGAGAACGAGCCCGGCCGCCGTGAGCGCAGCGAGCGCGGCGAAGAGTCGCCAGGCCGCGGCCGCGTGGCGCCGTCCCTTCAAGAACACGAGGCACAGCAGGGGGAACAAGATGTAGACCTGCTCTTCTAGCGACAGGCTCCACAGGTGCTGCACGGGGTTGCCGAGACCGAAGAGATTGCCGTAGTCCTTGCCAGCGGCCTGCAAGTAGAAGTTCTCGAAGTAGAAGAGCCCCGAGAACCACTCGCCACTCGCCAAGCGACGACCCGATCCGGGGAACAATGTCCACACGACGACCACCGCCGAGAGGACGATGAACGACGTCGGGAAGAGTCGCCGCACTCGACGTTCGTAGAAGGTGCGGAGCGCGAGCGTTTGGCTGTTCGACCACTCGTACACGAGAAGTCGCGTGATGAGGAACCCCGACAGCGTGAAGAACATCGCCACCGTGAGTTCGCCGCCGGTGACCCACGTGACGCCGTGGTGGTACAGCAACATGATGATGAGGGCCAGACCACGGATGCCATCGAGCGCCGGTAGGTACTCGGGCTTGGCCACCTGCACCGCTTCACCGGTAGGCGAGCGGCGCTCGGCCGCGGTCGAAGCGGTCTCGCTCATTCCCGAGCGAGGTTAGTTGTCCGACTATTCGACGAGGCGCAACCCCGTGGGCGCGATCGATGGTTCGGCATGGGGCAGATCCACCACGAATTCGGTGCGATGCGCCGGAAACACGTGCTCCGAGAGGAGTACGGCGTCTCCCGCGACGTCGGTCGTGATCCGCTTGCAGCGCAACACGGGTGAACCGACCGGAATCCCGAGGAGTTCGGCGTCGGACACGTCGGCTGCGTCGGCACCGATGGTTTGCGTGGCGCCTTTCAGAGGTATGTCGAGCAGTTCGTAGAAGGGTGAACGTTCCACGTCGCTGCGTGAGAGGTTCTGCCCGAGATCGGCCCGACACCACACGGTGACCACGGCGAAGGGCTGACCGTCAGCGAGATTCAGACGCTTGACGCGCAACACCTGTTCCGCGCCGAGAACCGCTTTCACCTCGCGCGAGGCGCGCTCGAAGGCGAATTCGAGAATGCGCCGTTCCGGACGGATGCCTCCGTCGACCAACTGCGACTCGATCGTCGCCAGTCGACCGAGACTTTGGCGCAACGGCGCCGACGCCACGAACCAGCCGAAACCCTGACGGGCATCCACCAGACCTTCGTCGCGCAGCACTTCGAGGGCCCGACGCACGGTCACCCGGCTGGCGTCGAATTCGGCGCCGAGCTCGGCTTCCGAGGGCAAGAGGCTCCCCGCCGCGTATTCGCCCTCGACCACCCGTCGGCGGACGTCGTCGGCGATGGCTCGGTATCTGATCTCGCGCACACTTGTATTATACTTGTCTCCATGAGCACCGTGTCCGCCGGAACCCCCATCGAACTCGTCAACAAGGTGTACGCCACCCTCCCCGAGCGGGCCGCGCTCGGTCGCGCGCGACTCGGCCGCCCCTTGTCGTTGGCCGAGAAGATCCTCATCAACCATCTCGTCGATCCGTCGTCACAGGAGATGGAGCGCGGACAGAGCTACGCCGATTTCCATCCCGATCGCGTCGCCATGCAGGACGCGACCGCTCAGATGGCCTTGTTGCAGTTCATGACCGCCGGCTTGCCGCGTACGGCCGTGCCCTCCACGGTTCATTGCGACCATCTCATCCTCGCCAAGGTCGGCGCCAAGATCGACCTCGGCGTGGCGATCAGCGACAACCGCGAGGTCTACGACTTCTTGAAGTCGGTCTCGGCGAAGTACGGCATCGGTTTCTGGGGCCCGGGAAGCGGAATCATCCATCAGGTCGTGCTCGAGAACTACGCGTTCCCCGGCGGCATGATGATCGGTACCGACAGCCATACACCCAACGCCGGTGGACTCGGCATGGTCGCGATCGGCGTGGGTGGGGCCGACGCGGTCGACGTGATGACCGGTTTCCCGTTCAACGTGAAGTGGCCCAAGGTGATCGGTGTGAAGCTCACCGGAACCCTCAGCGGTTGGTCGGCGCCCAAGGACATCATCCTCGAGGTCGCACGCGTGCTCACCGTTGAGGGCGGCACCGGTGCGATCGTCGAATACTTCGGTCCCGGCGCCGACAGCATCTCGGCCACCGGTAAGGCGACCGTGTGCAACATGGGCGCCGAGATCGGTGCGACGTGTTCGGTGTTCGGTTACGACCACAACATGTCGATGTACCTGAAGGCCACCGGACGCGAGGCCATCGCCGATGCCGCGGACAAGGTGGCCGACGAACTCCGTCCGGACGACGGCGCGCACTACGACCAACTCATCGAGATCGATCTCGATCAACTCAAGCCGCTCATCAACGGACCGCACTCCCCCGATCGCGCCCACAAGATCGGCCGCGCCGTGGGAGACGCGGCGCGCGAGAACAACTGGCCGCTCGAGGTGTCGGCCGCCCTCATCGGTTCGTGCACCAACTCGTCCTACGAAGACATCACACGTGCGGCATCGATCGCCCGACAGGCAGCGGCCAAAGGCCTGCGCGCCAAGTGCGAACTCCTCATCAGCCCCGGGTCCGAGCAGATCCGCGCCACCATCGAACGCGACGGCCTCATGGCCGACCTCGAGGCCGTGGGAGCGACCGTGCTCGCCAACGCGTGCGGTCCTTGCATCGGCCAGTGGGAACGCCCGTCGACCGCAACCGACAAGCCGAACACGATCGTCAACTCGTTCAATCGCAACTTCCCCAAGCGCGCCGACGGTTCGGCCAACACGCTGAGCTTCGTCACCTCCCCCGACACCGTGATGGCCATCGCCCTCTCCGGTCGACTCGACTTCGATCCGACGACCGACTCCATCACCGCACCCGACGGTTCGGTGGTTCGTCTCGATCCACCGGTCGGCGAGGTTCTCCCGGCGCGCGGCTACGACCCCGGCAGCAACACGTTCACGGCCCCGCCCGCCGACGGCAGCAGCGTGTCGGTCGCCGTGAGCCCGACGAGCGATCGCCTGCAACTTCTCGATCCGTTCCCCGCCTGGAACGGTCAGGACTACCTCGGCTTGCCGGTTCTCATGAAAGCGCAAGGCAAGTGCACGACCGACCACATCTCGGCCGCCGGCAAGTGGCTCACCTATCGCGGGCATCTCGAGAACATCTCGGGCAACCTCTTCATCGGTGCCGTCAACGCGTTCAACGGGGCCGTGGGTGAAGGCAAGGACGTCACCGACGGTGGTGTGCGCTCCTACCCCGACATCGCCAAGCGCTACAGCGCGGCGGGCATTCAGTGGTGCGCGATCGGCGATCGCAACTACGGCGAGGGCTCGTCACGTGAGCACGCGGCCATGGAACCCCGCTTCCGTGGTGGTGTGGTGATCTTCGCCCGATCGTTCGCCCGTATCCACGAGACCAACCTCAAGAAGCAGGGTCTGGTTCCGCTCACCTTCGCCGATCCCGACACCTACGAAAAGATCGGTGAAGACGACCGGATCAACGTGCTCGGACTCCCGCCGGTTCCCGGCCGCAACGTGAAGTGCCAGATCGTGAAGCCCGACGGGTCGAAGATCGACTTCGAGGCCGTGCACACGTTCAGCGACGAGCAAGTCGAGTGGTTCAAGGCCGGCTCGGCGCTCAACATCGTGCGCGCCAAGGTCGCCGGCGGGCGCTGATGGAACTACGCGACGGCATCCGCCAGACGGGCGCCGTACGCGGTTTCACCGACGAGGCGGTTCCGGACGCCATACTCCACGCCATCCTCGACGATGCGCGCTTCGCGCCGAGCGGCGGCAATCGCCAACCTTGGCGAGTCGCGATCGTCGCCGATCCGTCCATTCGACGAGAACTCGGCGCGGCCATGCGTCCGGTCTGGGACGAATACGCGACGCTCGTCGCCGCCGGCCGCACACCGTTCACGGTCGTCGATCCGTCGCCGACGGTTCTTTCCACGACGACACCCGGAAACGTGCCCAACGATCTGATCGACAACATCGAACGCATTCCAGTCGTGCTCGCCATTGCCGCCGATCTCTCGCGCATCGCCATGATGGACAAGGACCTCGATCGAGCCACCATGACCGGTGGCGCGTCGGTTTATCCGTTCTGCTGGAACATCCTTCTCGCGGCGCGCGACCGCGGACTCGGTGGGGTGATCACCACGTTCGCCTCGCGTGTGGAGCCGGTCACCGGACCCCTCCTCGGACTTCCCGCCGACCACGCGCTGGTGGCCACGATCTTCCTCGGCCGACCGGTGAAACAACTCACCAAGTTGTCCCGTCAACCGGTCGAGGCGTTCACGACCATCGACCGCTTCGACGGATCGCCTTTCGGCGTGTAGCGCCTAGTCGGTTCCGGGCCGGCGGGTCGTTTCCTTGCCCGGATCACCCGTGTATCCCGCGGGGTAGGCAAGACGAAGTTCGGCCTCGGTGGGCGTGCGTCGTACGCGCGCCTCATCGGGCAAGAGGTTCATGATCTCTTTCATGATCTTCTTGGTCGCCGGGTCGGGCGTCTTGTGACGCAGTGCGAACGGTGCGCCCACCCGCACCCGAACCGTGGGCGGATTGGTCACGTTGAGCAGATTCGGAATGCGCGACGAACGCGGCCACACCTTCTCGGTACCCCAGAGGCCGACGGGAACAACCGGTGCCTTGGTCAGCATGGCGAGACGCGCTGCGCCCCACCGTCCCTTCAGTACCGGGTCGAAGAACGCCGGTCCCCGCGGAATCGTTCCTTCGGGCATGATCGCCACGAGTTCGCCGGCACGCAGAGCGTCAGCCGCGAGTTCGATCGGCTCGTCACTTCCCGTTCCCCGCTCCACCCGAATGCCACCGAGTGCCGTGGCCAACTGACCGATGAGCGGTGCGTCGAAGACTTCCTTCTTGCCGAGGAATCGCACCGGACGGCCGGCCCGGGCCACGGTGACCGCAACGGCGAACACGTCGAAGTACGAACGATGGTTGCCGCACAGGATCGCCGGCCCGTCGTCGGGGATGTTCTCCTCCCCCGCGATGTCGAATCGGGCGAAGGGAATGAACGCCGGTCGAGCGAGTTCGAGCAACAACCGCTGGAGTTCCATGTTCACCACCGGCACCTTGGCCACCCCGAGCGGGACATCGAAGTGCACCACCGGCCAGCGGCGCGTGGCTGCCACGACGGCGAGACGCGGATCCGGATTCACGGCGGTGGGATGTCCGACGGCCGACAGAAGCGGAAGGTCGTACACACTGTCGGAATACGCATGCGAGGACGCGAGATCCACGTCGTTCGCCGACGCCCAGGCGCTCACTGCCACGAGCTTGCCGGTGTTCCACACGAATTCACCGTCGATGCGACCGTCGTACGTCCCGTCATCATCGACGCCGTAACGCGTGGCGACGACATCGTCGAAGCCGAGTAATTCGGCGAGCGGGCGAATGAGATCGTCGGGGGTCGTGGTCGCCATCACGAGGAGACGACCGGCGGCGCGGTGCTCAGCGATTTCGCGTCGTGCATACGAGGGAACGAGTTCGGCGAGACGCGGGGCCACCGTGGCCGCCGCGTTCTGCACCATGGCACGCGAACGACCCTTGGCCAGAGCTGCACCCTGACGCGCGAGCGCCATCGACGGCAACGTTTCGCCGATGCGATTGAAGATCTCATAGAGGAACTTCTCACCGGGAACCGAACGCGACATCACTCCGGCGGCGCGCATGGCCTCGGACAACAACGGTCCCGAGGCGCCGACCAACAACGTGCGATCGAGATCGAAGATCGCCGCCGAGCGCGCCATGCGCGTCACGGTATCCCTGTGCACTCGCCAACAGGTCGGCGCTGGCCGGAGAACGGGAAAGGCCCCGCTTGGGGGAAGCGGGGCCTCTCAACCTGGGATCCCTGCGAATGGGGGATTCGCTTCTTGGGATCACGTCGTGTGCGTATGGGGGATACGCACCCGATCTGTATGTGAAAGTATGCACGTGAATAGGTGACAGTTCAAGCCGATACGCGTGATACCGCCTATCACTTATCGAGATAGGCTCCGATCGTGGACCTCCGTCAGATCTCGTCCCTGATCGCCATCGCCGACCACGGGTCGTTCTCGGCCGCCGCCCGGGCTCTCTACACCGTGCAATCGAACGTCTCGGCCCACATCGCCCGACTCGAACGCGAACTCGGGGTGACCCTGATCGACCGGGCTACCGGCCAGATCACCGACGAGGGGGCCCTCGTCGTGGAGCGGGGTCGCCGGATCATCCGTGAGTTCGACGAGATCTCGGCCGACATCGCGGCCCTCGACGACGTCGTATCTGGAGCCACCCGGATCGGGGTGATCGGCACCACCGGTCGCTGGCTGATGCCCCAGTTCCTCGAACGCCTGAGTGAACAGCACCCCCACGTGCACCCCGTGGTGTCGGAAGGTGGCACCTCGAGCCTCGTCCCCCGTCTGGTGGCCGGCCAGCTCGATGCGTGCATCGTGCACCTTCCGGTCGACGACCCCGAACTTCACGTCGAACCACTCTTTGCCGAAGACCTCATCGTGATCGTCCCCAACAAACACGCCTGGGCCGGCGCAACCTCGCTCTCGATGCGCGAACTCGCCCAACAACCGTTGGTGCTCCCGCCACCGTCGTCCACCCTGCGTCGCATCATCAACCGGGCCGCCGACCTCAACGGGGTCACACTCACCACCGAAGCCGAGATCGACGGTGTCCGCCTCATGGCTTCGCTCGCCTTCGAGGGTTTCGCGCCGGCGATCGTTCCGGCCACCGCCGCGCCGCGTTGGCTGAACGGAGCGTTCACCCGGGTACCCGCCCCCGAACTTCCGCGCCGCGTGGTGGGCTGGGTACAACGCCGTCGGCCCCGGCCGGGCCCTCCGTCCCGCGCTGCACTGGATGTCGTGCGCGAACTCGTGCTCAGCCGGGGCTCGCGCCAGCCCGGTGTCTACGTGGGTGCCGACGTCCTCCCCCTCAAGACCTCCTGACCCTCCTGCCACGGTTCGGGTTCGAGCCCGGAGGCGTACTGTTGCGTCGTGCAACCCCTCGGACTTCGTGCGCGCATGCCCGGGGCAGCGCGGGCCGATGTTCGTGAACTCGACGACCGGCGCGTGGTGTGGGTCGAGGTCAACGGCGACACCCACAAGGGAGCGTTGAGTTTCGAGGCGTCGTCGGTGATCGAGAACGCGGCCCGCGCCGCGGTGGCCGAGAGTCTTCCGCTCGTGATCGTCATGGCTTCGTCGGGGGCCGAGATCCGTGACGGCTTCGCCGCACTTCACGGGTGGGGTCTCGCCGCTCGCGCGCTCACCGATTGCTCGGGCAAGGTTCCGACGTTCATCGTCGTCGACGGTCCGGCGGTATCGGGTCCGGCCCTACTGCTCGGCATCGTCGATCACGTCGTGATGACCGATTCGTCGTACGCATTCGTGAGTGGACCCACCATGGTCGCCGACTTCACCGGCATCGTGGTCGACAACGAAGAGCTCGGAGGATCGGCGGCACACGCGCGCCACACCGGTTCGGCTTCGATCGTCGTTCCCGACCTCGCGGCCGGTGTCGCGGCCGTCGGCCAACTACTCACCTATTTCCCCGACCACGCCGATGCGGAGCCGCCCGCGTTCCCCACGGACGACCCGACCGATCGCCCCACCCCCGAAGCCGGTGACGCGATACCCGCAGCATCGACGGGCAGCTACGACGTACGCACCGTGATCCGATCACTCGCCGACGAAGGTGATTTCCTCGAAGTTCGGAGTCGCTGGGCCGCCAATCTCGTGACCGGTTTCGCCACCGTCGGCGGGCGGCCGGTCGGCATCCTCGCCAATCAACCGATGGTTCTGGCCGGCACCCTCGACATTCCGGCCTCGCAGAAAGGCGCGCGTTTCGTCGCGTTCTGCGATGCCTTCAATCTTCCGGTGATCACCCTCGTCGACACCCCCGGCTTCTACCCCGGCAAGGATCTCGAATGGCGCGGCATGATCCGCCACGGCGCCCAGTTGGTGTTCGCCTACGGACGGGCCACGGTGCCCCGCATCTGCGTGATCCTGCGCAAGAGTTACGGCGGCGCGTACATCGTGATGGACTCCAAACGCATGGGCAACGACCTCTGCCTCGCGTGGCCATGGGCCGAGCTCGCGGTGATGGGCGCCGGACAGGCCGCCGCGATCCTGCAACGCCGGGCCACTCCCGAGGAGAAGGCCGCCTTCGAAGCCGACTACTCCGAGCGCCTCCTGAACCCCTACGTCGCGGCCGAACGCGGTTATGTCGACGCGGTGATCGACCCGTCCGACACACGGTCGGTGATCTGTTCGGCCCTCGATGCCTTGGTCGACAAGCGCGAGCACCTGCCGGGTCGCAAGCACGACAACTCACCCCTCTGACCGCTCCTTGGGGTCCGGTCCGGATGGTCGCCCGTCGGGTCGGCACGGTTATCCTCGTCGTCGGGGGAGAAAGCCTCCACACACAACGAGTGATCCGAACAACGGATCCCTAGACACAAGGGGACGAGCAAGGTGCCCGAGACCATCACGATCACCGACGACCGCACCGGCAAGAAGGTCACCGTACCGATCTCCGACGGGGTCTTCCCCTCGTCGGCCCTGCGTGAACTCGACCCGGATCTCCGGATGTACGACCCGGCGTATCTGAGTACTGCCGCCTGCCGCTCGGCGATCACCTACCTCGACGGTGACAACGGCATCCTTCGTTATCGCGGTTACCCGATCGAACAGCTCGCCGAGAAGTCGACCTATCTCGAGGTCGCGTATCTCCTCCTCAACGGCGAACTTCCAGACAAGGCCCAGCTCGCCCAGTGGACGCACGACGTCGTGCACCACACCTTCATCCACGAGAACATGCGCAAGCGGTTCGTGGACGGCTTCCATTACGACGCCCATCCGATGGGAATGTTCGTCTCGGCCGTGGCCGCCCTCGGCACGTTCTACAACGACGCCAAGGACATCGAGAGCAAAGAGAGCCGCGACAAGCAGATCTTGCGTCTCATCGCCAAGATGCCCACGCTGGCCGCCATGTGCCACCGCTTCTCGGTGGGCCTCCCGTTCGTGTACCCCAACAACGATCTCTCGTTCCCGGCGAACTTCCTCAGCGTGATGTGGAAGGTCGGCGAATACCAGATCCATCCGGCTCTCGAACGGGCCATGGACGTGCTCGTCATCC
>SXGQ01777014.1_pt1 | contig 15394 bp, 14 predicted proteins | sample 3178371 | NCBI WGS metagenome assembly SXGQ01 (sample SAMN11356859, study PRJNA531348) | freshwater metagenome | isolation source: freshwater sample F1-20 | place: China: Fuxian Lake, Yuxi | collected 2017-12-25
ATGCCAAGGACGCGTCCGTTCCTGCCATCCAGAAGGCCGCAAGCACTGACCCCAAGAAGCCTGTACCACCTATGGTGGCCAAGGCTATTCGTGACCGCATGGTTGCTGATGGCGTCATCGTTGCAGACAAGAAGTCCAAGGGCGGCTTCCGTGTTGTGCCGACCCGCGTTCCTCAGGTTGACCAGACGGAGAGCTACCGACGCACCCTTGATGACCTGCAACAGGATGCACAGGACGCCACTGCAGCGCAGCAGAAAGCGCTCCTAGACGCACGTCGTGCAGAGCAGACTGGCTCCAAGGCCGACGCCCGCAAGTTCAAGCTGCAGGCTGATGCCGCTGCTGAGCAGCTGACCCGGCTGCAGGCTACCCGTCAGGAGGTGGAGGCTCGTCTACCTAGAGCCCCCGCTGAGCTTGCTGTGCCACGCACTGAAGCACCTCTGTCGCCCGTGGCCGAAGGCAGGGCCGCAGTCCCGATCACTGAGGCACCAGCCGCAGCCCAGACCACTGCAGTGTCTGACCGAGCAAAGCGCCTGAAGCAGTCTCTGGATTACTACCAGCAAGAGGCAGCCCGCAAGGCAGCCGAGGCACGTCGTCTGCGCGAGTCCGGCAAAAAAGTTCAATTGCCCAATTCTGATCGGCAGCGCATTGTCGAGCTGGAACGTGACGCAGCAGCAGATGTCCGTATGGCTCAGGGCATCCGCGCAGCACTTGCTCGTCCGGCAGCTGACATCGAGCAGGATCGTGCACAGAAGACTGCAGCCGCAGCCAAGGAGGCGTCTGCAGCAGCCGAGGCTGCAGCACGGGCACCGATCTATACCGCCAAGGAAGGGCAGCTCTTCACCGCCCTGCGTCGCCGCCTTGACAACCTCGGCTTGTCGGACGTGAAGCTGATTGCGGAACGCGTCATTCGTCCCGCCAATGCGCCTGAGAACTCCCTCGTCGAGGGCATGATGGAGGTAGACCGCCGCAACGGGAACCGCATCATAGCCTTGGCTATGGGCGTGTACGATCCCAAGATGACGCAGCAAGAACTGTTCGACGCCATCTCTGGGGTGATGAACCACGAGGTCATCCACGCCCTCCGCAGCCTTGGGCTTTTCACAGATGGCGAGTGGAAGACCCTCAGCGATCTGGCGGCACGTCAGCGCTACATGAAGGTCAAGGATGGCAGGAGCGTCGAGCGTGGGTACACCTACCTGCAGCGCGCACAGCAGATGTACGCCAATGACAGCGCTGAGATTCAGTTCGAAGAGGCTGTCGCGGAGATGTTCCGTGACTACGTCGCTGGTCGCCTGAAGATTGGCGGCAAGCCGAAGACCCTCATGGACCGCATCAAGGGCTTCTTCAAGGCTCTGTGGGGTGCCCATGCAGAGGCTGGCCTCACCGATCCCAACGCCATCTTCGAGGGTGTGCGCTTCGGTGATATCGGCAAGCGTGAGCGCAAGGCTGCAGCCCCACTGGAGGACGAAGCCCGCCTGTCACGCGTTGCTGCGGAGAGAGCGCCGTCTGATCCTAACTACGTCAAGTGGTCCAATGGACCCAATGGCGAGCGGGCCGTCGTTGATGCTAACGGCACCCCGGTTGTGTACTACACTGGCACCTCTAAGGACCAAGACTTCACGTCCTTCAAGGTCGGTCGTCACGGTGGCTGGTTCACCACTGACCCGGACAGCGCAAGTGAGTACGCCTTCCAGAATGACAGCATGGGCTTCAAGCGTGATGGCTGGAGCATGGTGCCAATCAACACAAAGTCTCGCGTCATCCCGGTGTTCCTGCGCGCAGCGAACCCTTTCACTGGCCCGCTTCCTCAGTCTGTCTACGCAGAGAACTACAAGAAGGCGCAGTCCGACTGGTTCGACACCCTTCGCGCCCGCGGCTATGACGCGTGGATGCCATCTGATCAGCCGGGGCTGATGGTCATCCTGCGTGACGGAGATCAAGTGAAGTCCGTGTTCGCCAGAGGCACTGGTGGGCGGGCAGATATGCGCCGATACAGCGCCATACCAACAGAGGAGGGACGCGATGACGTCGGAAGAAATGAAGGCAAGGATGTTCGGGAAGCTCGAAGCATCGAAGCTGCCATTGCTGCAAGCTCAACTGGATCGCCTCTCGAAGTTGCCGCCCAAAAGTATGTCGCCCGAGCCACGGCAGGGAACCCCGAGTTCGGTGAGCTTACCCCGCTCGACCTAGACAATATCACCGAGGAGTTCTTTGACCGCCCGGGATGGGCCGTCATCACTGCCACGGACAACACGCGAGAGGGGCCGTTCAAGGACAGCCAGAACGAGCGCTCACACGCCCAGCTACGCGCTGACATGGAGTATGCGGGCATCCCGTATCGCGTCGTGGAGGGCATGTATAAGGGCGAGCCTGACGGCGTCAGCTACATGATCCTCGCCGATGAGCCTACGGCTAGAAAGCTTGGGATGCGGTACAATCAGGAGAGCATCCTGACGAACCGCGGCTGGGTGTACTCACAGCGCACCCTCCCCAGAACGATCCGCACGGAAGGTGTGTACTACGGCGACGAGGCAAGGCGGCGGGACTTTTTCACCGACTTGGGTGATGGAGGTGCGTTCTCCCTCAACCTCGACACCGAGGGAAGCGGACCCGAGCATCCAGATATTGGCCCGGGCTTCTATACCATCGACAGCAGACCGCAGCTCCCCATCCGCCGTTCCGACGATCTGGTCGAGCTTCACCACTGGAGCAACAAGCAGCTTGACGTTATCGACCCTGCATTCGCAGGCACTGGCCCGCTCAAGGGTGACGAGCGTGGCCGTGGCGCAAAGCTTGCGTTCTTCGGCATCAACCCAAGATCGGATGACCTCGTTCAGGGCACTGGCTACGTCAAGGAGTCAGGTCTCGGCAACTTCGAGCATATCGCACTGGTCGATCCCAAGACGCTATATCCGTGGGAGTTGGACCCGGATGGCCTCGCGACAGACCTAGACAAGACAAGCAGAAAGGACACGAGCGAATACGAGCGCCGCATCCGCAACGCTGGATACAGGGGATACTACACCGAGCGCATCAGCCCGAAGACGGCTCCCCTAGGCAACGTGGCTGCCCTGTTCGACAAGGTGCCTGTGAAGCCAGCCAATGAGGTCCAGCTCGCCCTGCGGAACGCGCCTCGCTACTCTATGATCCGTGGTCTAACGACTCCTCTCACCAAGCAGGAGCGTCGTCTCACCGTTCTGGATCGCATGGACCCAGAGACCGCACAGTTCTTGTCTGACGGCAAGACGCGGACCGTGATGCAGGCCATCACCGACCTGTATGAGCCGCGCAAGGGCATCATCATCACGCCGGACAGCAGCGACTCCGTCAAGCGGGTGGCCCGCCTCATGCTCGCAGAGCTTCGCATGGCCCTGATCCGTAGCCCTGAGGCTATCGGCTGGTATGGCACCACCCTTGCGAAGGCCAAGAAGGTGGCAGCGATCCTGCACCCGGAGATTTCTCCGGTGAACCCGTACTCCGGTGCCAAGTCCAACAGCTATGACCCCAATGCTGAGCATGCGTGGGACTTGGCTATGGCCATCACCTCGAACGGCATGGCCGTCAGCGAGAACGCCAAGTTTGCAAACGTCCAGTATGAGCACTGGAAGGAGACAGGGCAGTTCTTGGAGGAGGGCACTGGCGATCAGGGCACCGGGATGGTGGCTGCGTTCCGCGCATACAACACCATGAAGCGGACGATGACCGACAAGCAGATCGCCGAGTTCCTGTCTCGCAAGATGACGGTGGGTGAGCTTCGCAATAACCCAATCCTCAAGGAGCTTGGGATTAAGGTTGGCAGCAGCGAGTCCGCCGACGCTATCATCAACGGCTCGTTCATTTTTGGGCCCAAGATCGGTCAGGGGTTCTACCAGAACCTGCGTGGTAACTTCGACCCGCTGACCATGGACCTGTGGTTCATGAGGATGTTCAACCGCCTCACCGGGAGACCGTTCTTCGAGGCGGCACCAAAGACCCTCACGGAGAATGCAGAGCGTGTTGCTAGAGAGGCGAACGCGGAGGGCCTGTCTGAGTACGATCAGCGGGTCAAGCGCATCGCCATGGAGGCGGAGAATATCGACATCGTCACGCCGGAGAATGCTGACCGCTTCGCAGTGGCGTTCGACAAGGTGTACCAGCGTGACTTCAAGAAGTTCTACGACGCCGCCGTTGCAGAGTCAGGGCTCAATCCGAAGTCCCGTGAAGCCAAGGAGATCGGAAAGGCCGCTCGCCCTGAGGGGTCTCAGCTTGTCTTGAGCTCGAAGAGATATCGCGAGAACCTCGAGGCATCCCCTCAGGACGCACCTCGTGGGGCCAAGGACCGTGCATACATGCGGTCCGTTGTCGATCAGGTAAAGGCGGCCCTTGAGAGCGATGGTATCCGCATCAGCACTGCTGACATTCAGGCCGTGATGTGGTATGCAGAGAAGCAGCTTTACGCCGCCATGGGTGTCCGTCAGGGCAAGGGCGGAGACAACGACTACGTCGATGGTGCGATTGAACTTCTTCGCAGCAAGGGGATCGAAGATGGCGAAATTGCAAGGACACTTCCCGCAGCAGAGCGAGATCGGCTCCGTTATAGAACAGCTGCCGAAAGAACGGCTGCAAGAGTTCGTGGCGAGTCTGAAACCGATGTCCAAGGAGGAGGCGGCGCTCAAGATGTACAGGGAGCGCCCCTCAGAGGTGGGCCGTCAAGAGCTCAGGGCGATGGGGATCAGGGTGGAGTAGGCCCGCGCCTCTCCATCCGATACGCCGTCAGCCCGAGCACCGCTGCCATCCAGCGCAACATTCAGGCGAACCAGAAGAACCTGATGTACGCTCGCTCCTCTGACGTGCTGGCTGGCCTCATCAGCAAGACGAGGCTGGTGGACGAGAAAGCTGCGCGGCGCTTCACTGATGGCGTCCTCCGCCGCTTCCAAGACAGCATGATCCCGATTGGTCGCATGGTCCAAGACCTTGCCTCCAGAGGCATGACCATCACCGACGCGATGGACCCGTACCTGCAGGAAATGCTGATGCATGGTGTGGTTGGCAACAAGATCACCGCCAACCAGAAGGGCCTGTATGAGCCAGTGGCTCAGGCCATCAAGCGCATCAACGTGCCGCAGGCAAAGATCGACCAGCTCATCACCGCGTCCAACATGGCAAGCAAGGATGGCAAGGGGTACGTTGGTCTGGCCATGAAGCAGGGCGACAGCCCACGCATGGTGCTTGCTGATGCCTACCTGTACGCTCGGCATGCCGTTGAACGGAACCGCTACATCAAGGCCAACAGAAATAAGGACGATGACTCCGGCTCCGGCATGACTGACGCCGAGGCCAACGCCATCATCCAGTGGTTCAAGAGCCTTGACGCAAACAACACGCAGGCGCTCGCTGATGTTGCCAAGGGCATCCGCTTGATCGTGGCTGACACCAACCACAACCGCGTTGATGGTGGCCTCATTGCCGCCGACACGGATGACCCCTACAACTTCTACGTCCCACTGCGCGGCATCACTGATGGCGACTCCAATGCAGATGAGGACAGCTTCTCTGGCCCACCCTCCACGCCTCGCCTTGGTGCCCGTGGCCGCGAAGACCCTCGTGCCCTCGGTCGCTCTGACTACGCAGCCAATTTGGTGGCCAACGTCTTCAGTCAGAACCAGAACGCCATCCTGCGCTCTGAGCGGAACAAGGTCGGGCAGTCCACCCTCCGCCTTCTGCGGGCAGACCCAGCAAAGACCAAGGACTTCGCTGAGATTCTTCCCTATTCACCCAAGACGAGGGTGCAGCTCAGTGGCGCGAGACAGGCACAGCGCCCCGACCCAAGGGCATACGACGAGGACGACATCCTCGTGGTTAAGGAGGATGGCAAGGAAGTCTTCATTCGCTTCGAGGACCCCATCGTTGCTGGTGCCATGAACGGGAAGAACGGATTCTCCCCGGGCAGCAGCAGCGCTCTCCTCAATGCGATGCAGCGGGTGAACAGCTACCTCGCCACTATCAACACCTCGTACGCCCCCGATTTCGTGATCTCGAACATGGCTCGAGACCTCACGACCGCGGGCGTGAACATCAACCAGTTCGAGATGGATGGTCTCACGGCTGATGCCCTCAAGAACCTGAAGTCCGCACTCGTCGGCCTCAAGCGCTCGATCATCAATAAGGATGACAGCTCTGAGTGGGCAAAGATTTACAAGGACTTCGCTGCGGCTGGTGGTCAGAACGTGACCAATCAGGTCAGCACTCTTGCCGACCAGATGGCCAACATCCAGTCGATCCTTGGCGACATCTCTGACTCCGGCATGCGGGGCAAGTGGAACTCCGTCAAGAACAGCTTCGTCGGCAAGGGCGTCGGCTCCATCCTGAGCACCATGGAGAACATCAACACGGTCGTCGAGAACGGCATCCGTGTCGCCACCTACAAGGCGATGATCGACCGCGGCGTCTCCAAGCAGCGCGCAGCGCAGGCCGCGAGGAACATCACGGTCAACTTCGCCAAGGGTGGTGACTACCGCCAGTTCATGGGTGCTTGGTCGCTGTTCTACAACGCGTCCATTCAGGGCTCCTTCGCCCTCATCAACGCCGCCACCCGCTCCAAGAAGGTTCAGAAGATATGGCTCGGAGCCATGGCCGCTGGCTTCCTCATGGACCAGCTCAACTCCCTGCTGTCCGATGAGGACGACGAGGGACTGAAGGCATACGACCAGCTTGAGGACTACGTCCTTGAGCACAACTTTGTGATCATCGACCCGCTCGGGGTCTCTGAGCGCGGCTACATCACCATTCCCATGCCCTATGGCCTCAACGTCCTGTACAACGCTGGCCGCTCGATAAGCGCTGTTGGCAGGGGCAAGGACACAGCAGGCGAAGCCACGTCCAACATCTTCAGGACCTTCGTTGACTCGTTCAACCCAATCGGCGGGTATGACAGCTTCTACAAGCTGGCCGCACCTACCATCGCCGATCCGTTTGTCGAGCTTAGCGAGAACAAGGACTTCGCTGGCCGGAACATCTTCAAAGAGGCGCTGCCATTCGATAAGACACCAGCCCCAGACAGCCAGATGTACTGGACCACGACATCCCCGTCAGCGGTCTGGATATCCAACACCCTCAACTCTATCACGGGTGGCAACGAGGTGCGTCCGGGCCTCGTTGATGTGTCACCGAATGTGCTCGAGTACTGGTTCGATCTGGTCACGGGTGGTGTGGGTAAGTTCGTGCAGCGCAGCGTGGAGAGCCCGCTGGCCATCGCGGAGGAAGGCTTCACCGAGGAGGTGGTCCGTGACATCCCGCTGATCCGTAAGCTTGTCGGCTCCGTCTCAAGCCGTGAGGACATGGGCACCTACATCGACGGTGCCAAGGCGATCCTGACCGCAGGTGAGGAGCTGAAGCGGGCGCGTGAGGTGGGTGATGCTGCGTGGGCGAGGCAGACCATGCAGCGCTATGAGAAAGAGCTCCGTCTGGTCGGGCCCATCAAGTCCTTCGAGAGCGCGCTTCGTGAGGCGAGCAAGATGCGGAACCAGATCAATGCCAATCCGAACATCCCGGATGAGCAGAAGAAGGTCCTGCTAGATCGCATCGACGAGCGGAGGCAGATGATCCTGAAGAGGGCTAACTCCCTGATCCGGGAGGCGGGCCTGTGACCGAGGTCTGAAAATGTTCGATTGAACTAATGGAAGGAGGGAGAGCAGTGCCTCCCTCCTTTCTTCATGCGGTACCCTGAAGCCACTCCTCGACTTCACGCTTGCGCCAGCGGCTCAGCCGTGGCCCGAACTTGATGGCCTTGGGGAACGCCTCAGCTTCCTCTGTCTTCAAGAAGTTGTAGAAGCTCCGCTTGCCTAGCCGGAGCATGCCAGCCACCTCATCGGAGTCGATCAAGATGTTCTCGTTCATTGGGTCGTCCTTGCTTCCAGTTCCTAAATTCGCCCCTCAATGCCTCGAACTTTTCTCGTGCGGTCTCGTTGTCTCGAAACTCGCTGCGGCTCTGGATGCCGCATACTTGTCTAATCGCGTCTGCCGCCCGCGTCTCCATCTCGTCAGCGCGGGCCGTAGCCTCTGCCATACCATAGTCTACAAGAAAGGCAAAGAAGTCTTCATTGCGACTTAACAGTCCAGCAGAAGCAATTAGGCGCTGAATGGCGACATAACCACGGTCGTCCGGGGTGTCGTCATCCTGCAGCTTGACCATGGCCACGACGTAGCGTGTCCCCACCCAGTCGGTGTGCAGCTCCTTCGGGCAGTCATTGGGGTGCACGTTCAGGCGCAGGATGATCCCGTTCTTGTCCTGAGACATGGATACCTTCACCGCCTCGAAGTTCATGGCGATGTCCTTGATCGGCGTGTCGTTCATTCCTGCTTTCTCCTCAGCTTCTTCACCCACTCGATCTCATCGCGCAGAACTTGGGCACCATACACGCACTGCGCCGCCCTCACTGTTCTGCCCTTGTCATTGGCCCTGCGCGCATCATCGATCAGCTTTGCCGCCGCGGCCTCCATGTGCTGGACGACACTTGTCAGCGCCTTTCTCCGAGGGTCATCGTCTTGAGTCATTTCGGCCCCATCAGTTTGTTGAGGATGATCACCTCCTCGATCATGGAAGGCATGGCGTCGATGAAAGACTTTATCGGCACCTTGCCGCCCGTGTCCCTCCCCTCGCCCACGATCCTCGTAGAGTCGTTCATGGTGACAGTATCCCACACGGTGATCCTGTGCCGCTCGGTCATGTGGTCCCACTCCATTACAACAGCGATAGAGAGGGCTTCGCCCGGGGCGATCATGGTGTCTGCCAGCATCACGCTGGACGTATCAATTGGTTCCATTGAACTTCTCCCAGTTCTTTCGTGCCCAATCCAAGGGCTCTATCCCTTGCAGGTCCCACCACGTTCTCTCATCTCCGTAGTGGTGGAGCTGCATGTGGCAGCGGTGGCAGAGGGGCACCACCCAGTTGTCACCTGTCTTCAGTGACACCCCTCTGCGCTGTCCGTACATGACGTGGTGCGCTGACCCCGGCATGCCGCAAACCAAGCATGGCTGACCACGCACGGTCTTCAGGTAGGCCTCATCCCGAACATATGTCTCCTTCGGGATGAGCATGGTCAGAATGGCAGGAGCGTTGGGTTGATCTTGCCATCCACCACATCGCGCACATTGGCCAGCAGGTCATCACACAGGCCGTCAGTGGCCATGGCTCCCGACTTGCTGTGCTTGACCCAGTCCTCGTACGGAGGCGTCCAGTCTGGGGCCACCTCCTTGTAGAAGCTGCCACCACTGACCGCATCGAACACCATGATCCTGTCAGCCTTATCCAGAAGGTTCAGCTTCTTGCAGACATGGGTCGCGGTGAGGAACCGTTCGAAGAAGAACTGGCTGTCGGTGACGATGTAGTTGACATCGCCGAACCACAAGGACGTGAACGACCAGCGAGCTGTCTCGTTCATTGCTTCGTACCTCGCCATCTTCTCGGGGTCAGCTGAGTACTCGAAGCCAATGGCCTTGAGACCCTTCACTGCTGCACCCTTGTCCTTCACTAGAACAAGGTAGTCCTCGTCAGTGTCCGTGGGTGGTGGGTTGCAGGTTACCCTGCTCCCCACCGGAACCACGATTGCACCGGATGGCAGTGCGTCGTTGCTCATGCCTGATCTCCCTTGTGTGTGTTGTCGTGGCACTTAGGACAGAGCCATACGACAATGAGTGGATACGCGTAGTCAGGGTGGTGGCCCTCCACCTTCCCGGTGATACCGCAGTGTGAGCAAGCCTCGGGTCTCTCGATGCGCCCATCCCTGACGGCGTTGTTTAGTATCACATGAGCAGCCCTGCGCCTCGGGTCCACGTCAAGCCACTTCTTCCGGGCCTTATTCATGGACTCCTTCCCAGCGTCGGTCGCCTGATACCGCTTGTGTCTCTCCCTCACCTTTGGGTCGTTCTGAAACCTGTTGGCGTCATACTCGCGGTACCTATCTGCGTTGTCGGCCCTGTTCTTTCGAACCGCAGCCTTGTGGCACTCCTTACACCGATTGGAGATTCCGGCGTAAAACTCATCGGTGGCATCGGTCGCACCGCAAACCTTGCATGTTTTTGTCATGGCCCCACAGTGCAGGGCCATAACGGTATTGTCAACAATATTCCCTTAGAATGGGATGGAGTCGTCAATGTCATTGCCAGCCGGGGGTTGCCACCCAGCCTTCTGACCGCCCTGAGTGAAGCCGCCAGAGCCACCGCCCCATCCACCCTGCGGTGCCTGACGCTGCTGCTGCTGGCCACCCTGACCATCCTTGACGTATGGCTTGCGGCCCGACATCGAGATGTAGGTGGTGCCGCTGTTGGATGTCTTGCGCCATCCCGACACCTCCAGCGCAGGGAACTGCACACCCGACGCAAGCTGCTGGACTAGGTTGTCCACCAACTCACGCGAGACGCGAAGCTCGCCGCGATAGTCCGGCGCGTTCTGTGCCGTCTTGCGGTTGTTAGCGAAGAGCGCCCCGCCGTCTTTGTCCATGCTTGCCATCTCTTATTCCTCCATTGCAGGTTTGGTTGCAGCCTTCACGGCCCACATGGCCGCATCTTCGACGTGGGTTTGGGCCAACGATTTAAGGCGTCCGGCTTCGTTGCCGCGCAGATCGCGCATTTCGCTGCCGGGGATCGTCTCGATCAGGTCGATCAGGTCCGCCGCAGCGCGCTTGATCTTGCCAACCATGTCGTCGCTGGACGGGTTGAAGTTGATACCGACGCGGTATTCGCCCTTTGTCATACCGACACCCTCGGGTCGGCATGCCACTTGTCTCGCGTCCCATTGGCCAAGCGGGAGCGGGTGTAATAGGAACGGAAGACCTTGTCTTCGCAGGCGCGAATGATCCCGTCATTGTGCAGGACGATCCAATCGGTGGGGGACACGTTCTCCACCATGCCAGCGTAGGCAATCTCGACGCCGTGCGGCGTGAACCGCAGCTTGCCACTGCCAAGTGCGGCCCACACCCACTTGGGTGCGCCACCATCAAACGGGTCGTTGGTGTTGCCAGTGAACTGGGTGGCTTCAACCGTCTCAGGCTTCGTTCTATAGAGTGCCATGGTCTATCTCCTTATGCCTTGGCTGCTTTAAGCTCTGCCTTGCGGGCAGCAAACTGACCCACCACCTTCTTGTGGAGGTCAGGGTCATTCTCCTTGAGGTACGCAATCGCGGTCTTGTTCTTGGCGTAGAAGCCGTTGAGCATGTCCTCGCTGGTGCATGTCGGGATGAACTGCGTGAACACCTCACCCACGGTATCGAGCGGCGCAGACATGATGGAGCCATCGATGGCCGTCACACCAATAGCGCCAGCCTGCACAGGAGGGGCGGCAGGAGGCGATGTCGGTGCGGGGGCAGGGGTAGGTGCCGGGGCAGGCTTAACGCTCTCCACCGCCTCTTCCTGAGCGTCCTGAGGCATGTCCTCCCCGGCGTAGATGTAGTGGCCCAGCCCGTGGTACGCGATGGCCTTGGCGAGGCAGCGCTGCAGTGCGTTGTTCACCTCGAATGCATTCGGCCCTTGGATGGGCTTGTTGCGGTGATCCAGAACAGGGAGGCTCTCGGTTACTTCGTGGTCGCCAGTGCGGTCGAGGCCCACGGTCACGCGCACAAAGGCGTAGCCCTGCACGTCCATGAAGTAGGGGTAGCCAGAGGCACCCTCGTGCTTGCGGAACCATGCGTGGGGGTAGTGCTCTTTGAGCTTGCCCCATGCCCATGCCCACGAAAGGTAGGACAGGCCGTTCTTCTTCTCGATCTTGTCGGCCACGTCGATGCGCGACAGGACCTCCCACGGTGTCTTCTCAGTCATTCTCTCTTCATCCTCTTGGTGCGGAAGAACCCCTCGTACTCCGGGTTCTTGGCCATGAACAATCTTGCGTAGAAGGCGACGTAGTCATTGCTGATCTTGAAGTCGTCGCCCGAAGTCTCGATGGATGTTTCCCACCTGATCCTGTTGACGATCAGCCATCCGCTCAGGTTTCGGTGCCCCCTCGATATGGCCTGACGCGTGAACTTGTCGAAGAGGTTGTAGACGTGGGGGTTCTCCTTGTGCCACGCCCACCACTTCTGCTTGAGGGTCTGGTGGTCGTCATCCTGCATCGCCGCCACCGAACAGCTCTGGTGCCGCAGCCTCTGCCCGCTCCATCATCCACTGAGTGCAGAACTCAGCGACCGAGCAGTAATTCTCGCAGCGTGTGCGGCCACCCTTGCGGTGCGTCACCGAGTAGGCCTTGCCCAGCAGGACCGCGTGAGCAATAGCCTCGGCGTTGTTGTCGAACACCTTGACCGCCCGCTTTGCTCCAGCCTTCATCACCGCCCATGTGTCAGGCTTGGTCCAACGCTCCTCGTCGCTGCACTCAACCACCGCCTCCTGCGTGTCCCACAGAAGCTGAGCGTCCTGATGTAGGGTGATCCGCTCCTGCATGTATGCCAGTGCCTGCTCCTCTGGCCACAGTGGGATGTCCACGCTGACCACTGGTGCCTGTGGGTACTCAGGCTTGAACTGCGCCTCCCTGCGCTGCCAATCACGCAGCACAGCGATGATGCGGACACTGCGGACATCGCGACCCTTGGCCATGCGGACGAGCTGTGCGTAGCAGTTGAGCTGACGCACCCAATCCTCTTTGCCATAGATCACCGACCAGACGGACGTTACCTTGTAGTCGGAGATGTGGATCATGCCACCGATCTCCTCCTGATGGTCGATCTGCCCGGAGACGGTCCAGCCGTTAATGTCCACGAAGAGGCGCTCCTCCATCGTGACGTTGCCCTTGGGGTCTGCCGTCTCGAGCATGTGGTGCACCGCGGTGCCAAGCAGAGGCCAGATCATATCGACCGCATCAACCTCGATCTTGTCGCGCTCTTGCTGGCGGAGGATGTTCACTCGGGGCGCATCGATCAACGTGGTCACGCTGATGTCGGACTTTCCCTTGGAGTAATTGTCCTTCCGTGCGAAAGAAAGGAACGTGTCAGGCAGGTTGTGCCTGTTTGTGATCTTCATTTTGGTTGCTCCTTTTCGAGACATTAAGTACCATTAGGGGGACAACAAGTCAACATTAAATCCAACAGGGGTAAGTTATGACATTGGACGTTACAGGACCACACGGGACTACGTTGGTCATCCTAGGCGAACCAGCTTCGAAAGCGAACAGCCGGAGGATCGTCAACATCAGGGGCAGAATGGTGCCCATCAAGTCTAAGAAGGCGCTCGAATACGTCGCGTCTCTCAGGCTTCAGGCTGCAGCCCAGATGCCATCCATGATCGAGGGCGACCTGCGTGTGGAGATGATGATCCACTACGCATCCAGACGCCCTGACCTCGACGAGAGCGTGATCTTGGACGCACTGCAGGGCATCGCCTATGAGAACGACAGGCAGGTCAAGCAGCGCATGACGTACTGGGGTCTCGACAAGGACATGCCTCGTGCCGTGATCAGGATCATGCAGTGCGACCTCGACGATGTCCCTGAGTACCTCCGTACCACGTCCACAGGCATAGCCTAGTACACCGTGCGCGGATGGACTCTTGGAGTAGTATATATATATTATATACGGGACCCCCCTAAAGGGGGTCCCTTACATAGGTACTCACAGTAAGTGTACCCCGTGTACATTACGGCACCTATCGTCGCTTATCGACGCGTGATAACCGTTATTGACTTGGCTATGTGCCGAGCGTATGGTCATCGTAGGCAAGAGCAAAACAGACGAGGTCTAACGTGGGTATCGAACAATTGGTTCGACCGATAATCCATCAATTGAGGCCGGGGCAGCATCGAGTTGTGTGCCCATCATGCGGCACCCAGCGCAAGAAGAAGGGCGACAAGACGCTCTCCGTCAAGTTCGATGGTGCCTCAGCGGTGTTCCAGTGTTGGCATTGCCAAGAAGAAGGCGTGGTCAGGATGGGCGGCGACTATCAGCCCAGACCGACATGGCAGGCAGAGAGGAGACAGCCCGTGGCCGTGGCACCGAAGAAAGAATGGTCGGCACTGACCGACAGTGGCATCGAGTTCCTGAAGGCTCGAGGCATCAGCAAGGCGACAGCCGACAAGGTCGGACTCAAGTCGGCGCAGCATTACATCCAAGCCGTGGGGTCAGTCGTTGACTGCGTGGTGTTCCCGTACCTCAACAAGGGGCAGGAGTACGCAGCGAAGATCAGGGCGACAGGCGGCAAGGGGTTCTCCTCCAACGGTGCACCAGCCACGCTGTGGAACCTCAACAACTTCAGCAATGGTGACTGGCTCATCATCTGCGAGGGCGAGATGGATGCCCTCACCCTGATCGAGGCAGGCTATGAGGGTGCCACATCGATCCCGACAGGGGCAGTGATCAAGGTCGCCGATGGTGCCATCAATCCCATGGAGGATGGCAAATTCCGCTTCGTGTGGGAAGCCAAGGACCAGATTGACCGGGCATCACGCATCGTCATCTGCTGCGACAACGATGACCCCGGACAGGCTGCGGCAGAAGAGATCGCACGTCGCATTGGCAAGGACCGCGTCTGGACCGTCGAGTACCCGGAGGGGTGCAAGGATGCCAATGATGTATGGCTGAAGCACGGGCAGGAGGGGATCGACACCCTGATCTCTGAGTGCAGACCGTGGCCCATCTCCGGCCTGTATGACAGCGGACACTTCTTCGACCAGCTCGATGAGATGTATGAGCGTGGCATGGGCAGGGGTGAGCTGACAGGATATCCCAGTGTGGACAAGCTATACACAGTCTCACCGGGCATGCTGACAGTGGTGACGGGACATCCATCATCCGGTAAGTCAGAGTTCGTTGACCAGCTCATGATCAACCTCGCCGTCACCAAGGGATGGTCATTCGCCATCGCCAGCTTCGAGAATGAGCCTCGCCTTCACATCGCCAAGCTCATAGCCAAGCACATGAAGAAGCCGTTCTTCGAGGGCAACGTCGAGAGGATCACCCCCGAGGAGCTGAAGATCGGCAAGGAATTTGTTCAATCGCACTTTTCCTTTATCTATCAAGCAGATGGCAGCATGGCCATGCTTGACTCCGTCCTCGAGAGACTGAAGGTTGCCGTCATGCGGCACGGTGTGAGGGGCGCAGTGATCGACCCCTACAACTACATCCAGAAGCCAAGCGACACCAATGAGACCGAGTGGGTGAGCACCCTGCTGTCGAAGGTCCGTCTCTTTGCTCAGGCCCACGACATGCACATCTGGTTCGTAGCGCACCCAGCCAAGATGATGCGTCAGGCGAACGGTGATGTGCCGCCGCCAAAGGGCTACGACATCTCCGGCTCTGCCGCTTGGTTCGCCAAGGCTGACCACGGCATCACCGTCCACCGCCCCGATCCTGTGCACTCCCTCGTGTCAGAGATTCACTCATGGAAGTGCCGCTTCTCTTGGCTAGGTCGGCAGGGCACGGCGGAGCTTCTCTACTCCACCA
>SXGQ01367143.1_pt1 | contig 15391 bp, 18 predicted proteins | sample 3178371 | NCBI WGS metagenome assembly SXGQ01 (sample SAMN11356859, study PRJNA531348) | freshwater metagenome | isolation source: freshwater sample F1-20 | place: China: Fuxian Lake, Yuxi | collected 2017-12-25
ATGTCTTCAGCTTACCAGTACTAATCATCCGATTGGCTTGATTCCTGTTTTTCGGATTCAATTGACCAAGGAAATGCGCAGATGGCCATAAGGATCATGTTTGTATTTTGAAAATTTTACTCCGTGTGGATGTCAGGGAGCGGTCTGAAACAGATCGCTTTTGTTCATCAGAGTCCCAGCCCCGTAAGTCGGGGTTGCCCTCTGGTGACCAGAGCGCGGTGGAACCACCCGGTCCCATTCCGAACCCGGAAGTGAAACGCTGCAGCGCCGATGGTAGTGGGACGATAGGTCCTGTGAGAGTAGGTCGTCGCCAGGTATATGCCCGGCCCTGAGAAATCAGGGCCGGGCACTTTTTTGCCCGGATCGGAGGAGATCGGGACTTCGAGCGCGCGAGCATTCGCGCTTGAGCGGACTGCACTATTCGTTAAGGGGGCGCGTTGCTTGTCCCGATTGACCTTCGCATGAAACCATCTCCCCTCGTCGAGGTCGATTTGTCCATCGCCTTTACCAAATTGAAATCTGACACACGGCATCCGATAGCACTCCTGCCGTATAAAACTCGAACTCAGCCTTGTTGGGAATTCTTGTGAGTGTGGTGTGTCAGCAGTCCGATCCGATGGTCACTTCAGTCCCCCGCGCTTCAAGGCTGGAGATGAACTCCGAGTCCGCGCCAGCGTCGGTGATCAAGCAGCTGATATTTGCAGTGCCCGCGAAAAAGAACGCGGATTTTTGGCCCAATTTGGAGTGATCGGCCAAGAAAACCACGTCTTCGGCGTGCTCAATGACCCGCTCTTTGAATGCCGCCTGCCTCGAATTGCTTTCACTTAGCCCCCTCTCCAGATGGAATCCATTCCCGGAAAAAAACATGCGGCTGATGTTATAGCGACGTAAGGCAGTTTCAGCGGTCAATCCGATAAAAGATCTGGAGCGTGGGTCGAACAACCCACCCGTACAAATCAGATCGAGACTTGGCCGATCGGAGAGAGCCGCGAAAACATCCAGCGCATTGGTCAATATCGTCAATGGAAGTTCCGGCAGGAATTCCGTGAGTGTCAACACGGTCGAACTTGCATCCAGAAAAATGGTCTCGTTCGCCTGAATCCGCTTGGCGGCAGCTCGGGCAATCAGGCGTTTTTCATGAAGTCTGATCTTCTGGCGTTCATTCAGCGGCAGGTCTTCCTTGGCACGATCCGGAACCCTGGCACCGCCGTGGATCCGTATCAGTTGCCCCGACCGCTCCAAGATTTCAAAATCCTTGCGCACGGTTTCGTCGGTGACGCCCAGGGCATTGGCTGTCTCGATGGTGCGCAGACTTCCGCCCTCTTGGAGCAGTTGGAGAATTCGACGTTGACGTTCAATGGCGAGCATTTTTTGGGAACCAATCGGCAGTTTCTTGGGAAATTCTTGATTTATTCGTTGACCTGTCAATGAAATCCAATAAATACCAACTCGTTCCATGTCCGCCCCGGCCAACACAAACCCACCCCGATCCGTCATCGAGCAATTGGTGAGAGAGCAGGTTTACGCAAAACTCGGGCTTGCACTGCCGCATGCCGCGAATGCTCCCAACGCTCTTTTGGTCAATATATCAGCCAGACATTGCCACCTCACCCAGAAGGCGGTCGAGGCGCTGTTCGGTCCCGGCCATCAATTGACGCCGATGAAAGGCCTCTATCAGGATGGCCAATACGCTGCGAAAGAAACGGTCACGCTGATCGGTCCCCGGAGCCGGGTGATTTCCAATCTCCGGATTCTTGGTCCTTGCCGCAGCCTGAATCAAGTGGAGCTTGCCTACACCGATTCCATTGCCCTCGGTTTCGAGATCCCGGTGAAAATGTCCGGAGACATCGCCGACACGCCCGGATGCATGCTGATGGGGCCCAACGGCTATTTCCAGCTCGATGAAGGGGTCATCCGCGCGCAGCCGCACGTTCATATGAATCCCGATGATGCCGCATTCTACGGCGTAAAACATCTCGATGTCATGAAGCTCAAAGTCCACGGCCCTCTCGGCATGACCTTCGACAAGCTGGTCGTCCGGGTCGATCCCTCCTTCAAACTCGAAGTCCACATCGACACCGACGAAGGAAATGCCTGCGGCCTCAAATCCGACACCCTCTGCGAACTGATCCGCTGATTTTTCCATCCATCTCCAACAAACCATCCCCTGATATACCACCACCATGAGCACCGCACTTGGAATGATTGAAACCAAAGGCTACGTCGGAAGCGTCGAAGCCACCGACGCGATGGCCAAAGCCGCCAACGTCCAGATCGTGAAACAAATCCAGACCGGCGGGGGCTTCCTCACCGTGATCGTCAAAGGCGACGTCGGCAGCGTGAAAGCCGCCGTGGACGCCGGAGCCGATGCCGCCGGCCGCGTTGGCGAGCTGGTTTCTTCACACGTCATCGCCCGCCCGCACAACGATCTGCTCACCCAGTTCGGCATCGCCTGAGGCGCATTTCCATTCGAACAAACCATCTAACAAATTACTACCATGGCCAAACAAGCAATCGGTATCATTGAAACCAAAGGTTTCATCGCCCTCGTCGAGGCAGCAGACGCCGCACTCAAATCCGCCGACATCCGCATGACCGGCTGGGACAAGATTGGCTCCGGACTTGTCACCGGATTTTTCACCGGTGACGTCGCCGCCGTGAAAGCTGGTCTCGATGCCGCCGCCGCTGCCGCCTCCAACATCGGCACCGTCACATCCGTCCAAGTCATCCCGCGTCCACACGACGACCTCTCGAAGCTCGGCACTTGGATGGGCTGATTGACCTTTGAACCCTGAGGCATCGATCAACCCATGCTCGTTCTCATTTCCAACCTGGGATCCACATCCTTCAAATATCGCCTCTTCCGCATGGAAGCTGGCGGCGGTGAGGATGTGGCAAAAGGTGGATATGAGCGGGTCACGGACCATGCGGTTGCCATTCATGACGCGCTGGAGCAACTCCAACGCGATGGAGTGATTGGCAGCCCCGATGAAATCGACGCTGTAGGATTCAAAACCGTCCTCGGCAAAGACCTCAGTGGATGTGTGATTGCGGACCAGGCCGCGATTGATGCCCTTGAAGGATTTGCCGCCGTGGCCCCGGCACACAATCCGCCATACGCCGAAGGAATCCGGCAATTCGGAAAGTTGCTTCCGAACGCTCGCCTCGTCGCGCTGTTCGAAACCGCCTTCTATCAGTGGACCAGCCCGGCGTCTCACCACTACGCGATTCCTGCGAGTTGGCGTTCTATCGGAATCCGACGTTACGGATTTCACGGAGCCAGCCACAAATTCATTGCCGAACGATCGGCCGAACTCTGCGGCAGGGAAGACGTTGCGGAAACCGTCCGCCGTCTTTATCTCGACGGTCCCAAAACATCCGGTCCCAAGCCCTTCCGTGTGATCTCCTGCCATCTTGGCGGGTCAAGCTCGGTCACCGGCATCCGTGATGGAGTGGCGATCGGAACCAGCATGGGCTTCTCTCCCCAAAGCGGATTGCCGCAGAACAACCGTGTCGGAGAACTCGATTCCGGTGCATTGCCCTATGCCATGCGCACCTTGGGACTTTCCCTTGAAGAAGCGGAACGTCAGCTCACGAAAGAGTCCGGGCTGTTAGGTTTGTCCGGCGTTTCCAATGACATCCGTGACATCAACGAAGCTGCCGCAACTGGGAATGCTGATGCGGCCCTCGCGCTTGATGTTCTCATCCATTCGATCCGCCACTGGATCGGCGCATTCCTAATCGAACTCGGCGGACTGGACGCCCTCGTTTTCACCGCCGGCATCGGCGAAAACGGAAAAGCCCTCCGCGCCCGCGTGTGCGAAGGCCTGGAGGCATTCGGCATCCGAATGGATCCGCAGGCCAATGAAGATTGCCGCGCCACCGAATCATTCATCCAAGCCGAGAACTCCACGGTGAAGATCATGGTCATCCCCGCCAATGAGGAACTTGTCCTCGCCCGCGAAGTCTTTCGCAAACTTTCCTGAAACACATCCAACCATCCAATCAACCCTCTCCAACCACCAAATACCATGGCCAAACAAGCAGTAGGACTCCTCGAAACCCGCGGCCTCGCATGCCTCGTCGTCGGCGTCGACGCGATGCTCAAATCCGCAAACGTTGAACTCGCCGGACCGATGAAACAGGTCGGCTCCGCTCTTTGCAACGCGGTCGTCACCGGCGATGTCGCCGCTGTCAAAGCCGCGCTCGATGCCGGTGCCGCCGCTGCAGCCGAAGCCGGTGAAGTCGTCAGCGCCCACGTCATCGCCCGTCCTGACGAAGCGATCGACTCCGTGCTCCCGAAAGACGCCGCAGCCCGCGCACGCAAGTGATTCACCTCGCGGCACCCGTCTAACAAGCGGGTGCCGTGGCACACCAACATCCCATGTTCCTCGCGGAAGTCATCGGTCAGGTCGTCGCGACCAAGAAAGACGAGCACATGATCGGCAGGAAACTGCTGATCCTGCGCCCGAAACTGGTCGACGACAAGGATCCGACGAAATTCAAGGACGGCCAAAACACCGTCGTCGCCATCGACACTGTCGGTGCCGGCGAAGGGGAACTCGTCCTCTTTTGCCAAGGCAGCTCCGCGCGCCAAGCCTCCGGTCTCAAGCTCATCCCCGTGGACGCCGCGATCATCGCGATCGTCGACCGCGTGGAAGTGCTCGGAACAACCGTCTACAAGGAACATTGATCCCTAACCGTCCCGTCTGAGCTGATATGCAAACTCTCGATCCAGAAATCCTCCGCTCCGTGGTTGAATCGGTCGTCTCGCGCCTCAAAAACGTTGATCCGTCCCCTGCTCCCGCTCCCACCGCAAAACCCGCTGCCGCCAAAGGCTCATGCGGTTGCGGATGTGCCGGCTCGGATGGTAACCTTGGCGTTTTCACTTGCGTCGACAAAGCTGCCGATGCCGCACAACACGCGCACCTCAAGCTGAAGAAACTCGGTGTCCAAGCCCGTTCGAAAGTGATCGAGATTGTCAAAACACTCGCTGTTTCCAATGCCGAGCCATGGGGCCGCTTCGAGATGGAGGAAACCAAAATCGGGCGCGTTGATCACAAGATCGCCAAGCTGCTCATCACCAAGAACGTTCCTGGCGTCGAGTGGCTCCGCCCGGATGCCATGAGCGGTGATGGCGGCATCATGATGGAAGAATACGCACCCTTTGGTGTGGTTGGCGCCATCCTTCCCGTCACCCACTCGGTTCCCACCCTAACAGGAAACGTCATCAACATGGTGGCGGCCGGAAATGCCATCGTCTTCAATCCCCATCCGGGTGGTGCGCGCAGCGCGGCGATGGCGGTGCGTGCCTACAACGAAGCCATCAAGCGCGAACTTGGCATCGAAAACCTGATCACCACCATCGAGCAACCCACCCTCGAATCCTTCGATCTCATCTGCCGCAACCCGCAGATTTCCCTGCTTGCGATCACCGGCGGCCCTGCCGTGGTTTCCGCCGCGATGAAATCCGGCAAGCGCGCCATCTGCGCGGGCCCAGGAAATCCGGTCGTCGTCGTCGATGAAACCGCCGATCTTGCCAAAGCCGCGCGCCACATCATCGAAGGAGCCGCCTTTGACAACAACCTGCTCTGCATCGGTGAAAAGGCCGTTTTCGTCGTGGGATCCGTGTTCAACCGCTTCTGCGAGGAACTCCGCAAAGCCGGAGCCGCTCGTCTCGATTCACGGCAGCTTGAAAAACTCACCGCCGCAGCCTTCACCTACAAGGAAACCGATGGCGGCTGCTCGCACCCGGTCGTCAACCGCGACCTCGTCGGTGCCGATCCCACCAAACTGGCGGCGCATGCCGGAACGACCGTCCCGGATGGCACCCAGCTCCTCTTCGCCGAAACGGATGCCGATCACGCCTACGTGCAGGAAGAGCAGATGATGCCGATGCTTCCCATCGTTTCCTGTCCCGATTTCGAAACGTCTGTTAGAGAGGCCAAGCGCGCGGAGCACAACTACCGCCATTCCGCGATCATCCACACCAAGGACGTCGACCACATGACCCACATGGCCAAGGAAATGGACACCACCATCTTCGTCAAGAACGGCCCGTCCGTCGCCGGCCTCGGCCTCGGTGGCGAAGGGTATCTCTCCTACTCCATCGCCACCACCACCGGTGAAGGAATCACGACTCCGAAAACCTTCACCCGCATCCGCCGCTGCGTCCTTGTGGAAAATCTCCGCATCATCTGATAGATCGAACGATCCAACCACATGACACTCGCCCAAGTCGTCGGCCACGCCGTCAGCAGCCATTGCCACCCTTCCTTGAAGGGATACAAGATGCTGTTGTGCCAGCCGATCGATCCGACGGGAGCCGCCACCGGCGTGCCGATGGTCGCCATCGACCTGTTCGGTGCCGGCATGCATTCGAAAGTGTTCGTTTCCAATGACGGTCTCGGCGCGCGCCACATCGTGCACGACGAGAAATCCCCGATCCGCAATTTCATCCAGGGCGTCATCGACGAAGCTCCATCCCTCTAACAAAAACCATGCGCCTCGCCCAAATCATCGGTCGCGTCACACTGAGCGTCAGTGATCCCGCCCTCAAGGCAGGACGCTGGCTCGTGGCCAGCCCGTTGGATTCCGCGCATCTCAACACCGCTTGCCAGACACGGCCTCCGGTTTCCTCTCAGTCCTCACTCATCACCTACGACAATCTCGGCGCGGGGGAGGGTGACATCGTCGGCATCGTCGAAGGTGCCGAAGCAACCGCTCCTTTCGACCATCCCATTCCCATCGACGCGATCACCGTCGCGATATTCGACTCCATTTCCCATCAACCCGCAACCGCCTGACCCCTCACGCCATGACCAAGAAAGTGTTCACCGCCGCCGACATCGAAGCCTTCCTCAAATCAGGCAAGTCCGCCGCCGATCTCCCGAAGGGGGTGATCCTAACGCCTTCCGCAAAAGACATTCTCCGTGATGGACTCGGCCCGGTGAGAGCAGGCTCCGCAGGTTCCACACCCACAAGCTCCGCAACCTATCAGGAGCCGATCCTTCCCGACTACGAATACCACTGGACTCCCGGAAAGGACCCGAAAACACCCGCTGAGATCCAGGCATTCTTCAACTCGCCAGCGATCGTCAAACTCAAGGAGCGCATGGTCGAGATCGGCCAGCGCATGTGGGCTCGCGAATACACCGATGGCAATGGTGGCAACTTGACCATCCGCGTTGGTGACAATCTTGTGCTATGCACGCCGACCCTTGTTTCCAAGGGTTTCATGACCGTCGAGCAGATGTGCCTCGTCGATCTCGAAGGCAAGCAGCTTGCCGGGAAATTCAAGCGCACCTCCGAGTGCATGACGCACCTTGCCATCATGAAGCGCCAGCCCAAGGCCAAGGCCTGCTGCCACGCGCACCCTCCACATGGTACTGCGTTTGCCGTAGCTGGAGTCCAGCCACCCACCTGCATGATCCCGGAAGCGGAAGTCTTCCTCGGCCAGATCGGCATGGCGGAATATCGCACGCCCGGCACTCCCGCCAACGCCGAAGTCGTCGGCAATGCCGCTGTTGAACACATGGCGGTTCTCATGGTCAACCACGGGGTCATCACCTGGGGCAAGGACATCGAGGACGCCTATTGGAAAATGGAGAACGTCGAATCCTACTGCAAAACCGTTTGGGTCGCCTCGCAACTCAACGGTGGAAACCTGCTCACCATTACAGGGGGCCAGGCCAAGGAACTCATCGAACTCCGCAAATCCCTCGGCATGGATGACAAGCGCTCCTCATGGAAGGAATGCGAACTTTGTGACAACGGCGCGTTCCGCCCCGGCACGGTCTGCTCGATTCCGGATTCCAAGCCTGCCGCTTCAGGCGGTGCGCTCAATCCCGAAGCGGAAAAGCTCGTCCAGCAGCTCACCGACCAGATCCTCGCGGCGATGAAATGATCCCGCGCGGGTGAAGCCGTTCACCGCCAGTTGTCCTGCCAGCGTTCGAACTCCGCGGGCCGCACCCGATAGCGTGCGAAATTTCCCTCGTGCAGGCTGCTCAGTTCGGTCTCCACGATTTCAACAAACCGTGCGCGCTCTGTCTTCATGATTTCGCGTGAAGCCCGCTCGGCGATCCACTTCGCGGCCGCCTTCTTGTCCAGCGCTGTTAGAACGACCTCGCTGACGAACGCCTTGATCGCATTGCGATGGCGCATCCGGAACGGATCCGGATCACCGATCGATTGCAGAACCATCGAGTAGCGGGCGCACGAGCGCCGATAGGCGTGCACGAACACATCCCGCAGAAGCTCCACGCGGTTGAGCTCATACACCGCCAACACGCCTGCGGTGTAATCCGCAGCATCCACATCGACGAACGAAAGTGGGCAAAGGTTCCGCTTCACCAACGGAATGTTCGCCGCCAGGCGCGACACCCGCTTGTTCACGTCTTCGAACGGCTGGAGATAGGGCAGTTGGACCATCACGAAAAACGCCTGCTCGAACGGATCACGAATCGCCGTGGCTTTCTCCAACAGAACATTGAAACGCTCCTTCACCTGTTGGGGCACTGCCAGCGGATGAAACACCGAGCCGCCGATACCCACCTGACGTGAGCGCAGCCTTCCGCCCGCCGCCGGATCCGGCAACAGTTCTTCGGACAACAGCGCGTGCAGATTGCAGATCGTGTAGCGGTTGAAATCCAGATCCGCCGCTTCCGCGGAAAGCATCTCGATCGCGGCCTTGTGATTCAGAATCATCTGCGACTCGCGGAAATCGTGGCCGTCCGCATTCTCGCCGCGCTCTAACAAACGCTGGGTTTCCAACAACGAGTAGGTGTTCCCCTCAAGGCGGCTGGAGTTCCACGAGAGATCGATCAACAAGCGGTCCATCACCTGCCGCAGATAGGTCCCGGCCGGCAGATCCATCATGCCCACCTCTCCGATCCGTGCGAGTTCGCTCCGCACCGATTCAGACAAATAGCGGGTGACGTTCGGCTGATAGACATCAAGAAAAGAGCCCTGATAACCGACCGGCTGGCGGCTTACCAATGGCTGACGGATTTCCAGGCTCAGACGCCGGCCCTCCGGTGAAAGCCACGAACTACCGGGAGCGACCGAGGGCTCCTCTTCCCGGACCACAGCGGTCGGTTCGGAAAAATCCTCCTGATCGCCCTCAGAGGCATTCGCGAGATAGCGCCGCGCCCGGCCCTCGCCAACGGGCTTCAGTTGTCCTTCGTGCACCAATTGATCCAGTCTCCGTTGCAGGGTTCTTTTGGGCAAATGGAGGTGCGGGCTAGCCAAGAGTTCTTTCACCGAAGCACCACGTGCCCGCAGCCGGATGATCCGGAGCAGGGTCTCCTGTTCGTGGCTAAGGGATTCCTTTGGCATGATTTCAGCACCAATGTGGCGCGATTACGTTGAAAGCGTGCCAATTTCCTCGCGATAATCAAGTCTTTTGGCACGTTTAAACCAAACAATCGCGCCAATCATGCCAAAGTGGCACGATTTCAGCGATTCAAGGCTGCCACCACTAGATCAACGGGTAACCCCATCACGTTCTCAAAACTGCCACGGATGCCTTCGACCAACAGGTCGCCATGCTCTTGGATTCCATAGGCTCCGGCTTTGTCGAGGGGGTTGGCCAGTTCAAAATAGCGGTCGATCACCGCATCGTCGAAAGCTCGAAACGTAACGTCCGTTAGATCGTGGAAGCATTCGGTTTCGCCCCCTGGACGGACGATGCAAACGCCAGTGCAGACGAAATGGGTGCGCCCGGAAAGTTTCCGCAACATCCTGCGCGCGGCATTGAGGTCGGCGGGTTTGCCCAAAGGTTCATTGTCGATGAACACCAGCGTGTCCGCGCCGATCACCGTGCAATCCGGCCGCTCCGCCGCCACGGCAAGTGCCTTGAGCTTGGCGTTTTCCTCGCACAATGCCGCGGGGTCCATGCTGGCATCATGAATCTCCTCCGCAGGAGAAACCGCGACCTCAAAAGTCAAACCCGCGCGGGCAAGAAGTTCGCGGCGTCTTGGGGAAGCGGAGGCAAGCAGGATCGGCATGGCCGGAAATGCACCGGAGCGGCCGATCCATCAAGAGTGTTCCGATGGCGAGACCATCCAATCTTCACGGAGGATTCACGGAACCTTGATAGGCGTTTCACCGGGCGGCCTTGCCATGGCGGCGTCAACCCTGACAAACGCCATGAATCCCATCCATCGAATCGTCTATCTCGCCGTGGTTTACGGCTTCCTCTCGCTCACCGGCCTTGTGTTTGGTGATGACGCTGCCGCGCCGTATTTCATGATCCCCGGATCGAGCGCGGAGACCGCCGCAGAACAACTCCCGCTCAAAAGCACGGCCGCGGAAGTCCGGATCGACGGGACGATCGCCCGGGTCAAACTCATCCAGCGCTATGGAAACGCTGGCATCAAGCCGATCGAGGCGGTGTATGTGTTTCCCGCATCCACCCGTGCGGCGGTTCATGGGATGACGCTGACGCATGGAGGAAAAGTCATCACCGCGCGCATCCGGGAGTCGGTCAAGGCGAAGGCGGAGTATGAAAAGGCCAAGCAGGAGAAGAAAACCGCCGCGCTGTTAGAAGAGATGCGGCCGAACGTTTTCCAGATGTCGGTGGCGAACCTGATGCCGGGCGATGATGTGAAGGTGGAGATCGAATGGACCGAGACGGTTCCGGCGACCGGCGCGGTCTATGAATACGTGCTGCCGACCGTGGTTGGGCCGCGATACACCGGAGGAAGCGGTGGCGGGAAAGGTGCCGGATGGGCGGCGAATCCGCATTTGCCGCAGGGGGTTGATTCTCCAACCGAGTTCAGCCTCGGAATTTCGTTAGATACCACCTTGCCCCTCGCCGAATGTGTTTGTCCGAGCCATCCGGTGAAGGTGGAGTTCCAGGCACGCGACCGGGCCACGCTGGTGCTCGATCACCGGCATGGGAAAGACATCGCCAACCGCGATTTCATCCTGCGCTGGAAACTCGGAAACGACGCCGTCGACGCCGGGCTCCTGCTGCATCGCGGTGAGAAGAAGAACCATTTCCTCTTGCAAGTCGCACTACCGGAACGGGTGCCGTTGGAACAGGTGCCAGGTCGGGATTACGTGATGGTGCTGGATATCTCCGGGTCGATGAGGGGCTTCCCTGTCGATACGGCAAAGCAACTCCTAACAGACCTGATCGGCGGATTGCGGCCGGACGATACCTTCAACGTGCTGACCTTCGCCTCGGGCAGCGCCGCTCTATCAGAATCGCCATTGGATGCGACGCCTGACAACATCGCGGCGGCGTTGAAATTCATCGACCGTGACCATGCGGGTGGCGGCACCGAGCTGGAGGCCGCCTTGCGCCGCGCGTTGGCGCTTCCCGGCGGCGAAGGGCGTTCGCGGTCGATCCTGTTGGTGACCGACGGATACATCACGGCTGAGGAGGAATGTCGCAAGTTGGTTAGGGAAAACATCGGGCAGGCGAACCTGTTCGCGTTTGGCATCGGTTCGGCGGTGAACCGCCAACTGATCGAACTGGTGGCCCGTGCGGGTGGAGGGGAGCCGGTGGTGGTGACCAACAGTGAAGATGCCACCGCAGCGGCGCGGCGTTTCCGTGAGGAGGTATCGAATCCGGTGCTGGCGAAGGTCCGGATCGAGGCCGAGGGAGTGGAGCTGGGAGGCATTGAGCCATCGCCGCATCCGGATGTTTTTGCCTCGCGGCCGCTGGTGATCACCGGGACGTGGAGTGGCGAGCCGCGTGGAAAAATCGTGGTGCGTGGCATTGCCGGTGGCGGGAAGGCGTTTGAGAAAACCATCGATCTGGCGGAAGCGGCCGAGGCTAAAGGGGTGGATCACCCGACGCTGCCGGTGCTTTGGGCGAGGGAGCGGGTGCGCCGTCTAACGGATTTGCCGACCGATGCCGATGTGGTGGGCGAGATCACGGCGCTCGGACTGGAGCATGCGTTGCTCACGCCATACACCTCGTTTGTCGCGGTGGATGAGACGCCGCAGGAGATGAACGGACTGGCGGAAACGGTGCGCCAGCCGCTGCCATTGCCGCAAGGGGTTACCAATGCGGCGGTCGGTGGTTCCGCGCCGATGGTGAAAAACGCATCGGTGCCTGAGCCCGGGGCGATCGGTTTGATCGCGCTGCTGGCCACCCTTTTGGCCGCACAGCGTCGGCGTGACTGAGCCGACATTCCAACAAACTAACAGAAAACAGGATGACACACGTGATTTCCAACCGGGGTCTGACGTTGGACGGCGGAGTGATGCCGAGACAATGGGTTGTGCCGGTGGCATTCTGGATGCTGGCGGCGATTTCACCGGTGATCTATTGGTTCGGGCTGCGGTTGGATGACGGCAGCGATGAGCCGCTTGGGTTGCTGGTCCTGGCGCTGGCCGCGTGGTTGGGGTGGAGGGAGCGGGCGGTCCTGAGAGCAACGCATCGCGCGCAGATTTGCGGGGCGATGATGATTTTGGGTTCCGCGCTGGCCATTCCACACCTGCCTCCGCTGCTGCGCGCGGTGTTGGCGGTGGCCGGGGTGGCGGTTTTTCTTGGGCTCCATCATCGTGCCGGTTTGTTAGGTTTGATGCTGCTTTCCCTGCCGGTGACGGCATCGTTGCAGTTCTATCTGGGCTATCCGCTGCGCTTGATCTCCGCCGAAGGGGCGGTATTTCTGTTGGAAATGGGTGGCGCGCAGGCGGAGCGGGCCGGCGCTGAGATTCTGATCGCGGGCAAGGTGCTCGGTGTGGATCCGGCATGCAGCGGTGTGCGGATGCTGTGGCATGCGTGTGTTGCTGCGATGGGACTGGCGGCGTTTCACCGGCTTTCCTGGCGGCATACGGTGATGATTGGGGTGATGGCGTTGGTTCTGGTGGTTCCAGCGAATGTGATCCGAGCGGCTTTGTTAGTCCTAGAAGAGGTTGGGCCGTGGAAGGATTCGGGCTTGATTCACGGCGGGGTGGGGTTGTTGTGCTTTGCCATCTTCCTGCTGCCGATGTGGTGGTTTGCAGCGAAGCGGTCGCGACCTGCGGGAGCGGCGGCGGTGCGGCTGCAAGTGTGCCGTGGCGCGCGGGTTTTGCTGACGGCGTCCGCGTTTTTCGCGCCGATTCTGGCGGCGTCCACACCGAGGCATCCGGTGTCGGCGGTGGCGGGTGAATTGCCGGTGGCATTCGAATTTGACGGAATCACACTTCCGTTAGAGGCGCTTCCGCCCACCGCGGCCGAGCAGGCGTTTGCGAAAAGTTTCCCCGGGCGTCTTTCGAGCCATCGCTGGGTGCACCGGCAGGTGATCTTGCGCGAGGTTCACACGGCGACGAGGCGTTTGCATCCATCGCGCGATTGTTTCCGGGCGGCGGGATTTCAAACGACGGAAGCGATCACGGTGATTCGTGCGGATGGGGATCGCTGGTCGCATTTCACGGCCACGCGGGGCGGCGAGCGTTTCGAGGTGCTTGAGCGGGTTATCAGCCTTCGGGACGGCTCATCGTGGACGGATGCGGCGGCTTGGTTCTGGCATGCCTTGCGGCATCCGCTCAATGGTCCGTGGAGGGCTGAAACGGTGATTTCAGGTTAGGGATTTTGCTTGTCAGATTTCAGGCAAAGGTTGAGACAAGACGGGTAACCAATTCATTATCATGCTTAAAGAATTTAGAAACTTCATTCTCAAGGGAAACATGTTGGACCTTGCAGTCGGTGTGATCATCGCGGGAGCCTTCGGCAAGGTGGTGACCGCTTTCACCGATATCCTGCTCGCTGCGATCGGCAAAATTGGCGGACAACCGGACTTCAGCTCCTACAAGCCGGAGGGTTTCCCGATCGGCGTGTTCCTGAACTCGGTGATCAGCTTGCTGATGGTAGGCTTTGCGCTGTTCATCGTTGTGAAAGCCTACAACACTGCCAAAGCACGATTTGAGAAATCACCTGAAGCTGCTCCAGCCGCGCCTCCGGAGCCTACGGCGGAAGAAAAGCTGCTTACCGAGATCCGCGATCTGCTGAAGCAGAAATAAGGATCATGGAAATCGTCCAAGTCGATGACCTTTCGCCCGCTCCGGAATCACCCCGGGCGGGCTCTTTGTTTTGGAGGGTCTTTGTGATTGTGGCCGCGTTGATGTCGCTGCTGTTTTACGGGATGCGTGATGGTAAGCGGGATTCCGCCGTCGAGGCGGACCGGAATGGTGACGGGAAAACCGACGCGCGGCAGGAAATCGACTCGAAGGGTCGTGCCACGCTGTCCTTTGAGGACAACAACCATGACGGTCGCTGGGATGTGCGCTATGAGTTTCTTAATGGCATCCCGGTCCGCGGGGAGAGAGATCTTGATTTTGATGGAAACTTCGACGCGAAGATGGACTTCGCGCACGGGGTGATCGTGACTGAGACGGTGCGGACGCCCGGTTCGCCGCACCCGTTGTTCCGTCATGAATATCGACATGGCGTGTTGCAGGCGACGTGGTCCGATCCGGACCTTGACGGCGCGTGGAACGAGCGCATCGAGTATGACGCGCTGGGCGTGGAAACCGGCCGGATCCCGCTGCGCTGATCACGGAAACGAAAAACGCCGGCCGCGATGAGGCGACCGGCGTTTCACATCGAACGATTCGCGCGAAAGGATCACTTGGCCTTCACGGTCAGCACGCCCTGCATGATGGCGAAGTGGCCGGGGAAGGTGCAGAGGAACGGATACGCGCCGGGTGCCGGGGCGGTGAAGGTGATTTCATCGCTCTCGCCACCGCCGAGCATCTTGGTGTGGGCGATGATGAGTGCCTTGGACTCCTCGTCCTGCGGAATGTAGCCGTGGTCCTTGGCGGGTGCGCATTTCGCAGCGAAAGCGGGAAGCTCGGTGCCGGGCTTGAGGATCACCACGTTATGGCCCATCGCCACGACGGGGAGTTGGCCGATGTGTTTGAAAGAGAGGGTGACTTTCTGCCCTTCGGTCACTTCGAGGGCTTTCACGCTGTATTGCATCTGGTCGTTGCCGGTGAGTTCCAGCTTTACGTCTTCCGCGAGTGCGAACGGGGCGGCGACCAGGGCGGTGAGAATAAGAACAAGTTTCTTCATAGGTGTTGTGGTGGAAACGCGGGGACCATGGTCCAACTTTCACCCGGGCGCAACTCCCGGAAATGCACAATTCCCGCCATTTTTCCCATCAATTCCGCCAGCCCACCACGCACCCGCCAATTTCCGAGGAATCATCGGCTTTTCCTCTCGTCAAATCCCACTCCCGCATCTAACCTCTTGGTGTCCCCAAGACATTTCCCGGCCAAGGTTGGCACGGGCTTTGCTATTCCCCTCATACCAATCCGCCGGTACCATGAAAAAAATCGAAGCGATCATCAAACCGTTCAAGCTGGAGGATGTCAAAGAAGCCCTTTCCGAATTCGGAGTCGAAGGCATGACTGTTGTGGAGGTCAAAGGATTTGGCCGCCAGAAGGGCCATAC
>SXGQ01870508.1_pt1 | contig 15391 bp, 11 predicted proteins | sample 3178371 | NCBI WGS metagenome assembly SXGQ01 (sample SAMN11356859, study PRJNA531348) | freshwater metagenome | isolation source: freshwater sample F1-20 | place: China: Fuxian Lake, Yuxi | collected 2017-12-25
AGGTTGGTTTCCAGGGCATTTTGCTCCTGGTTGTTGCCGACACTTTTGTATCCGCTGTTTACATCGATCACATGCAGGGCTTCGGTATGCTCAATGATGATATACGCCCCGCTGTCGAGGTTGACGGTCTTGCCAAAAGAGGATTTGACCTGTTTGGTTACTCCGTAGGTATCAAAAATGGGCGCATTCGCCTGATGCAGCGTTACGATGTCGGCTTTCTCCGGGGCGATGCGCTGGATATAGGTCTTGGTATCGGCGTGCAAGGTTTTATCATCCAATACGATCCGATTAAAACTTTCGTTGAGCAGGTCGCGTAGGATACTGGTGGTCTTGGTTTGCTCACTCAAGATCTTCGCCGGAGGGACCGCGCCACGCAGGTTTTGCTGTATGCTCTTCCACATGCCTACGAGCATGGATAGGTCCTCCTGCAACTCGGTGGTGCTTTTGCCTTCGGCGGCGGTTCGGACGATCACCCCGAAATTTTTTGGCTTGATGGCCTCCACGATCTTTTGCAATCGCTTGCGCTCTTCTCCCGAATGGATCTTGCGCGATACCGCTACTACATTGTTGAAGGGCGTAACGACCACAAAACGTCCGGGTAAGGAGATCTCACAACTGAGGCGGGGACCTTTGGCGGCGATGGGTTCTTTGAGGATCTGAACCAGAATGTTGGGTTTACCACTCAGCACCTCATTGATCTTTCCGGTCTTGACGATCTCCGGCTCAAAGGTGAATTTGGCATAATCCAACCCGGGCTCGGTCTTGTCGTCGATCGACCGCTGGGTGAATTTCAGCAGGGAGCGGGCATAGGGACTCAGATCGGTGTAGTGGAGAAAGGCATCTTTTTCAAAGCCTACGTCTACAAAGGCGGCGTTGAGTCCGGGTATCAGTTTTTTGACCTTCCCCAGATACATATCCCCCACGGCAAAACGGGCATCGTTTCGCTCGTGGTGGAGCTCCACCAGTCGTTTGTTCTCCAACAGGGCGATCTCTACGCCCTCGGGGGAGGAGTGGATGACCAATTCTTTGTTCATGTCGTTCGCGTACGAATCAACATGCCAGATAGCGGAGATGGTACGATTCAATTGGGGATAGACCCGGATAAACACCCGGGTAAGGCAACTTGCCCTTTACCACTGTATCGGTTGAACGAACCATCCGGTAAAACAGACCAGCCAGCATCCTGCCGGCCGTCCGAGGAACCTTATTTGTTCCTCTTCTTGTGACGGTTCTTTCTAAGTCTTTTTTTACGCTTGTGGGTCGCGATTTTATGACGCTTCCTTTTCTTTCCGCAAGGCATACTTCAGTTCGTTTATTAAATTTTTTAAATCAGTTTGTTTCGTTCGACAGGGATCGGATCCTCTCCTCCAATGCTTTTTTCAGGTTTTCCAGCTTTGTCAGTGTCCGGCATTGTTGATATAACCGGATGGCTTCTTTTTTGTCACCGGCCTGTTCCCGGATTTCACCGAGCAAGAGCAGGGCGTCCAGGGACTCGGGGCGGAAACGCAAAACAGTGCGCAAACGCTCCTCCGCTTTTTGGGGCTGGTTAGACAGTAGAGAAGCTTTGGCCAAGGTCATCTGTCCGTAAACAAAGCTGCTGTCTTGTTCAACCACTTCCCGGATCTGGCGAATGCCAACCATCGGAGCGGCCGAAATGCCCCCAAAAAGGTAGCAAGCACCCAGTCCAACCCGGGTGGAGTCGTTTTTGGGATTGAGGATCAAAGAGCGTTCGAACAAGTCCTTCGCTTGCAGGGCTTTCCAGCGGCGGAGGTTTTCGTCCTCTTCCTGTTGCAAGTTGTCCAACAGCAAGTGGGCGGCAAAGGTCAGGCTTTTTTCTGAATTTTCCAATCGCGAAGCCTCCGCTTCGTACCAGATGTAGGGCTCAAAGAGCCGGATCTCATCCCGCCAAAAATGGGCCATTTCATGCAAAACCTCCATCCGCTTTGACCGGTTCGTCGTGTCGACCGATGCCTGTTTCTCCAGTTGTGCCAGCCGCTCGAGCTGGTCAGCGTTCAGACGTGTTTTAGAGAGCGTCAGCACCGTATCCGTCGAATACCCACTGAGCAAGGGGGCTTCTCCCGTGGCAGCGGACGGGCCCTCCGGTTTTGATGCTTCCGGTTTGGCCATCGGCACCAAAAAATAAATGACGGCGATCAGCAACACAGCCAGGCCCACCGCCCATTTGGGAGAGAATTTCGCTTTCATGGGGCACAAAGTTACCGGAAAACAAGGCGGAAGCAGGTCCAAATAAAAAAGGCCCCATAGGGGCCCATATGACAAGCAATCGTTGTGAAAATCAATCCGCTTCTTCACCCGGACCAGCATCCGGTTTCGGCTCCTTCAATTTTTTCACCTCCGCGATGAATTCCTTCGCGGGTTTAAAGGCTGGTATATAATGCTCCGGGATATGTACTGCGGTGTTTTTCTTGATGTTACGTCCGATCTTGGCAGCACGCTTCTTCGTGATGAAACTGCCGAATCCACGGATATAGATATTCTCTCCGCCGGAAAGAGTATCCTTCACCTCTTTAAACATAGTCTCCAAGGTAACCAGCACATCCACTTTTGGGATGCCTGTTTTCTCGGCAATTTGGTTGACCAGATCTGCTTTTCTCATGGTTGCAAGGTTTGGTAACACTAATATAGGTAAAATATTTTGATAGTCAAGCAAATAGGTCAATAATTTTGTTCGAACCCCCTCCCGGAACACTTTTGGCTCTTTTCGACTGTTTATCTCACAAAACAATGAAAAACAATCTATTAGATAGAAAATGTCGATTATTCAGCGAAAAACTGATGATCTGGCACCGGGATTCCAATCGGCGGGAGATGCCCTGGAAAGGGGAAAAAGATCCTTACCGGATCTGGCTGAGCGAGATCATCCTCCAGCAAACCAGGGTGGAGCAGGGCTGGGGCTATTACGAGCGGTTTTTGAAAAAATTTCCGGACGTCCGCAAGTTGGCGCGTGCTTCCGATCAGGCGGTGCTGAAATGTTGGGAGGGATTGGGCTATTATACCCGTTGTCGAAACCTGATCCACACGGCCCGGCACCTCGCATTCGATCGCCAAGGCGTGTTTCCGAACACCTATGAAGAGATCCTGCAATTGAAGGGGGTTGGACCTTACACAGCTGCCGCCATCGCCTCCTTTGCGTTTGACCTTCCACACGCGGTCGTGGACGGAAATGTATTCCGGGTACTGGCCCGGTATCATGGTATTCGTACACCCATCGATAAGCCCGAGGGAAAAAAGCAGTTTACAGCGCTGGCACAACGGTCGCTGGACCTTTCCCAACCCGGCAATTACAATCAGGCCTTGATGGATTTTGGAGCCACGGTCTGCAAACCTCAAGCGCCTGCTTGTACCATGTGTCCTTTGCGCAGCACCTGTGTGGCCTATCGGGATAAAACAATCGAAACGCTGCCGGTCAAGTCGCCTGCCAAAAGCAAACGCATCCGCTGGTTTTATTATCTGTTGCCAACGTGGAATGGAAAAATTCCGGTACGCCAACGAACCGGCCGAGATGTGTGGACGGGCTTGTGGGAACCACCTCTGCTGGAATCCGCAAAGCCCCTGTCGTTCAAGATGCTTCGCCAAAAAATGGATCAGGTCTTTCCCGCCCACTGGCCGGCCACCCAAAAAGGATTTGAATGGCTCACCCATAAACAGGTTTTATCCCACCAAACGATCCACGGATGTTTCGTGGAGTGCCGGCTCGGTCGCCGACCGGATTGGAGCACCGATTTCCAATGGGTGAACCACCGGCAGCTCAGCCGTTTGCCATTTCCCAAGATGATTCTGGATCACTGGAAACATTCCCCATCCAACCGATAAGTAAAAACAGATATTTTTGTATCGCCTTCCGGTTTAGGACAGAATGAATCGAGAAGACCCCGATTGGACAGCATCCCATTATCCTTCCATCCTCCTCACATCCTCTTATCCTTACAGGCATCGGGCCTGACCGTCTCCCTGGTACTGCTGCTGGTCATGCTTCTCCTGAGTTTTTTTGTTTCCGGTTATGAAGTGGCCTTGTTCTCACTCAAAAAATCGGACCTGGATTGGATGAAGACTAAATCTACGCCTGCCTCCAAGCGGGTCCTTCGTTTATTGGCCGAACCCAAGGCCGTGTATGTGTCCCTCTTAACAGCCGGAACCTTTTTGAATATCTGTCTGATCCTGCTGGCCAATTTTTTGCTCACCGATCAGCTGCAGCTTTTGATCCCGCAACTGGCACTCCTGTGGTTGGTCAAGGTCATTTTGCTGTCGGCGGGGTTGATCTTCTTGGTCCGCGTTCTGCCCAAGGTCTGGGCCACGCAGAACAATCTTCGCTTCGCCTTGGAAGCCGCCTGGCTGATCGAAGGGTTGCATCTTTTCCTGCGTCAACCCAGCCTGCAGTTGGTGGCAGTGGCCGACCGGATCGGTCGCCTCGCCCAAACCGACAAGAATGAAAAACAAAAACTGGATGAGGCATTGGACGAAGACATACCCAGTACCACCACCTCCGACGAGCGAAATATCCTGCGCGGCGTGATCCGTTTCGGCGACATCCACGTGCGACAGGTCATGAAAGCCCGGCTGGATATCAGCGGGATCGATCTCGATACGCCGTTCGACCAACTCATCCAACAGATCGAATCGCTGCACTATTCCCGTTTGCCCGTGTACCGCGGCAGCCTGGATGAAGTCGTCGGCATTCTCCATACCAAAGAATTATTGCCCTACCTGCGCTCCGGAAAATCCGATTGGGCCAGCTTGCTCCGTCCGCCGTTCTTCGTGCCTGAAAACAAACCCATCGAGGACCTCTTTCAGGAATTTCAGCAACGACGCGTCCATTTCGCCGTGGTGGTCGACGAATTCGGAGGAACCAGCGGCATCGTGACGATGGAAGATGTTCTGGAAGAAGTGATCGGAGAGATACAAGACGAATTTGATGAAGAAAACACTGGTCTGCAACGAGTCGACGATTCCACCTTTTTGATCGATGGACGCACCGCCCTCACGGAAGCCTGTCGCTTCATGCAACAACCCATCGATACCTTCGATGGCGTCAAAGGTGAAAGCGATACAGTGGCCGGCTTGGTACTAGAATTGGCCGGCGGATTCCCCAAACCCGAAGAATCATTTGTGTCAGGCGATTTTCGTTTCACCGTGCTTCAGATCGAACAAAACAGAATTCAACAAGTACGCATCCAAATCCTCCTCGGCCCCCACGCATGACACGCGTCTTCCTGATACTATCCTTGATCTCGGCACTGCTGCCGGCCTGCAATCGCCCCTATAATGTTGGCAAGAAACGCGGGTATTATCAAATCGATTTTCCAGAAAAAAGCTATCAGTCCTTCGATCAACCCGGCTATCCCTACCGATTTGAATATCCGGCCTATGCCAAGGTGATCAAGGACACTACGTTCTTCGAGGATCGCGCGGAGGACTGGTGGATCAACATCGACGTGCCGGCGCTACAGGGACGGATCTATATCAGCTATAAGGCCATCGGTGGGCCCTCCACCTTTGATTCACTGGTGCGCGACGGATATCGGATGGCCATGCAGCAACATGTTCAAGTCGCCAATAAGATCGAAGACAGCCTGTTGATCACCCCCAACGGCGTATCCGGGGTGTATTTTTCCCTTGGTGGCAACACGGCTACGGCGAATCAATTCTTCTTGACCGATTCCAGCCGACATTTTTTACGCGGGGCCCTGTATTTCGATGCCACGCCCAACGCCGACTCGCTGGGCATCGTCAATGATTTTTTGAAAAAAGACCTGTTGCATCTGATCAACACTTTGCAATGGGTAGATACTCCCTCATCCAACCGACCATGATCGTCATCGATAAACTTTTGATCAGCGAAGACATCGTCGACAAGAAATTCGTCTGTGACCTAGCGCGTTGCAAAGGGGCCTGCTGCGAAGAAGGAGCGGCCGGTGCTCCGCTGGAAGAGGAAGAGAAAAAGATCATCGACGAGGTTTTTGAAACCGTCAAGCCCTATCTGTCAGAGGCCTATCTCACGGAGATCGAGAAAAAAGGAAAATATGTTTTCAACGAGGAGTTTGGCTGGGTGACGCCTACGGTGGATGGCGACAAGGATATCTGTGCCTATGCGATCCGTCGGCCCGATGGCATCATTCATTGCGCCTTTGAACAAGCACACCGGGCGGGAAAGATCGCCTGGAAAAAACCGATCAGTTGTCATCTTTATCCCATCGTGGCGAAGCCCGGGAAGTATGGCGACTACGAACGATTGAATTACGAGCCCCGGACGGAGATCTGCAAAGCCGGTTGCCTGAACGGGGAAGCCCTTCAAGTACCCGTTTATCAGTTTCTCCGGGAACCCCTGGTTCGCAAATACGGGGAGGACGTCTACGAAGCCCTGGATACCATCGCCAAAGGCGATTGGGAGGAAATCGATTTCAAAGAGTAATTTTGAGGTGATGCGCAAGGAACATACCGCCGAAGAGATCAAATCCACCTTTCTGGCCCGCAGTGCCGTGAAGTCGGCCGACCGGGAACACCGCCGAAAGATCAACTTCAACATCGGTCGATACGACGCCGCCGTTCCCAAAGGAAAAGCGCAATACACCGATCTTCTGGGAGCTCGCGAACGAGCGAAGAACCGCAAGTGGCGTGCGCTAGAAAACCTCGACCGATACCTGGAAGATTTTGAGGCTCAACTGATCCGTCGCGGCGCCAAAGTGATCTGGGCCGAAGATGTGACCCAGGCACAAGCCGCCATCCAAAAGATCTGTCAGGAAAAAAAATGCCGTACGCTGGTGAAGAGCAAGAGTATGGTGACGGAAGAGATCCACCTGAATGATTTTCTAAATACCATTGGTGTTGAATCGGTCGAAACCGATCTGGGCGAATACATCCAACAGCTCGATGGTGAGCCACCTTATCACATCGTTACGCCCGCCATGCACAAAAGCAAGGAGGATGTGGCCAAACTCTTTGCCGAGAAATTAGGGACCGATCCCAATGCCACGCCCACGGAACTCACCCTCACCGCCCGTGCCATCCTGCGCGAAAAATATCGTCAGGCCGAGATCGGTGTTACCGGGGCGAATTTTCTGATCGCCGATATCGGCGGCATCGCCATCACTGAAAACGAAGGCAATGCCCGACTGAGTTGTGCCTGGCCCAAGACGCATGTGGTGATCGCCGGCATCGAAAAAATGATCCCTTCGCTAAACGATCTGGATCTGTTCTGGCCCTTGCTCGCTACCTACGGAACCGGACAACAACTCACGGTTTATAATACATTGGTTACTGGTCCGCGGCAAGCCAATGAAACAGACGGACCGGAGGAGTTGTATGTGATCCTGCTCGACAACGGCCGGACCCGGGTACTTGCCGATCCCAAGCAGCGCGAAAGTCTTTATTGCATCCGCTGTGGCGCCTGTCTCAATGCTTGTCCGGTTTACAAGAACATCGGCGGACATGCCTACGGCACCACGTACAGTGGTCCTATCGGTTCGGTCATCACCCCCAACTTGCAAGCACTCGGCGAATGGAAACACCTCAGTGAAGCATCCTCCCTCTGTGGCAATTGTACCGAAGTATGTGCCGTTCGCATCAACCTGCATGAATTGTTGCTGCACAATCGCCACGCCGTGGCCGTGCAACAACAAGGTCCCATCGTGGAGCGCATCGCTTGGAAACTCTGGAAACAAGGTATGCTGCATCGCAGCTGGATGAACCTGGCCAGCGGAAAGATCAAGAATAAAGTGGTGAATGGGTTGGCCAGTACGTGGACCAACCAGCGTGGCACCCTCGCGTTCCCCGATAAAAGCTTCAATCAGCTCTGGAAAGAAAAAAAGAAAAATCGTTGATCCTATTTTACTGTTCTACGCCCATACGATCACGCCACGGTTGCGCTACATCGCGCAGTGGTTTGAAGAACATTACCTCGATACGCCTCTCGAACTGACCGACTCGATCGATCGATACCAAGCCCATTCCGGCCCCTGTCTCAACTACTCTCCCCAACGCCTTCGCGACGCGGAGTGTTGGATCGAGCCTCATGAACTGCTCTTCGAAGAGAAAATCCGCTCCGTCCCCATCGCTGTTTCCACCAACGGCACCTTCCCCATTTTTTTTTGCGGAAAAGGGGATCTCGGGTTCGATTGCTGGGCGGCCAGTTTTTATTTGATCAGTCGGTATGAGGAATACCTGCCGCATCGTTTAGATGCATACGGACGGTACGATGCTGTGCAGTCACTTGCGGCTACGCATGGTTTTCTGGACCGTCCGCTGGTCGATGAATGGATGGCATCCCTCGTGCAGTGCCTTCGTGTTAAATTTCCCAACCTGCCGCTTCGAACCAACCGGTATCAACACCTCGCCACCTACGACATCGATGAATCCTACGCCTATCGGTATAAATCTTTTATCCGACAAATAGGAGGTGCGTCTCGGGATCTGTTACAAGGTCGCTTCGGATCGCTAGCTACCCGGCTCAGCTGCTGGTGTCGCGTACAAAAAGATCCCTACGATGCGTATGGTGTTTTGCAGACATTGCATCCAGCGGGTGTCGACCGGCCGATCTTCTTCTTTCATGTGGCGCATCAACGGGGGCGATACGATAAGAACATCTCGCCGCATCATCCGGCCCAAAAAAAACTGATACGATCCCTGGCAGGCTTGTATGACATCGGACTGCATCCCTCTTGGTATTCGGTGGGTCATCCGCACTCGCTCATTGCCGAAAAGGGTACCCTCGATAAAATCGTGGGCTGGTGGGTTACTGCTTCCCGACAGCATTACATCCGCTTTCAATTGCCCGATACGTACAACCTGTTGCTCGACGCCGGTATCCAGGATGAGTATTCGATGGGCTATGGTTCCGTGAACGGGTTTCGGGCCAGCACCGCTCGATCTTTCTATTGGTTTAATCTGGCGCGTAATCAAATCACATCGTTAAGGGTGCATCCCTTTTGTTATATGGAGGCCAACTCATTTTTTGAATCGGGTCATACCATTGAGCAGGCTGAGGCTGAGTGGAGGCAACTGGAACAAGCGGTCCGACGCGTACAGGGTCGGATGATCACCATTTGGCACAATACTTTTTTAGGGACGCAGAAACGTTTTGCCCGTTGGGGCGATCGGTATGCCAAGTGGTTGCGGGAGCAATCCTAAACACCTTCGGCTTCGGGTTGCTCGGCGGTATTCATGCGAAAGGCCTGATTGACCAGATATACACCCAATAGGGTGATCGCAGCACCAACTGCGAGCGTAATACTGATCGTATCATTTAAATACAACCAACCTACCAGGGCCGCTACGATCGGATTTACATAGGCATAGACGGAAGCTTGTTCCGTCGGTAAATTTTGTAAGGCGTATAAATAGCAGATGAAGGCGATCAGTGATCCGAAGATGATCAGAAACGCGATCGAGCTCCAGGCCTCTAAAGGAATAGAGGCGATCGGAATGGATTGTCCGATGAGGTGACTTACGCCAAAAAGGGTTGAGCCGGAGATGACCATTTGTAATCCGAGACTGAAATACGGATTGAATGAAAGGGCTTGCTGTTTGGTGTACAGGGTGGCAAAGGCCCAGGTCCACGTAGCAATGAGAGAAAGTCCGATCCCGAAGCGAAAGTCAGGCTGCAGAAAATCCTGCAGGTGTTCGCTAAAGATGGTGCAGACCCCGGCGAAGCCGATGAGCAATCCAACAATGGCTTTGCGCGGAAGTTTCTCTTTGCTGGCGAAGAGTCCGATGATCACCAGCCAGAGTGGAAAGATCGCACCCATGATGGCGCCCATTCCAGCAGAGATGTATTTGACGCCCCAGGTGCTGAGTCCGTTGCTCATCATGAAATTCAGAAAACTCAGGATCAGGATCGGTCGCCATTGTGATCCCCGGGGCAGCTGTTCGCCACGCAACAGAAAGAATGCTACGTAAATGACACCGGCCACGAATTGGCGAATGCCGGCGAGTTGCAGGGCGGGCATGTATTGAACGCCCACTTTGGAGATCACCCAGGTCATACCCCAGAACAGACAGACCGCCACCAGGGCGAGGATGGCCTTTCCTTTAGTGCCTTGTTTGTAATAGAAAAAAGGATTGAATACTTCCAGCTTTTGTTTGGATCGCTGGGCCCCTCGGAGCAGTTGGGTATAGAGATGCTCTCCGATCATCAGTGCTTGAAATGACGTTGACCCGTGATCACCATGGCGAGTCCGTGTTGCTGACAATAGTCGATCGAATCGCTATCGCGTACCGAGCCGCCGGGCTGAATGAAGGCCGTGATACCGGCTTGATGTCCGAGTTGTACACAATCATTAAAAGGGAAAAAGGCATCGCTGGCCATGACGGCACTGTGGAGGTCGAATTGGAATTGACGGGCTTTTTCGATTGCCTGACGCAGGGAGTCGATCCGGCTGGTCTGACCGCATCCTTTTCCGATCAGCTGTTTATTTTTTACCAGTGCGATGGCATTACTCTTCAAATGTTTGCTGATCAGGTTGGCAAAGATCAGGTCGGCTTTTTCGGTATCGGTGCTGGGTCGTCCACCCACTTCTTTCCAATCGGAAAAATTTCCCGGGTCGGTGGACTGCACCAAAACGCCGTTGAGCAAGCTTTTGCTTTGCTGGTGGGTGGTGGGCAGGTTTCGCAGGGCGAGCAGGATCCGATTCTTTTTTGTTCGCAAGATCTCCAATGCCGCTGGGGTAAAAGCCGGCGCGATCAATACTTCGAAGAAAATATCCTGAATGGCGCTTGCGGTGGGGGCATCGATTTCTCCGTTGGTGACCAAAATACCGCCGAAGGCACTTTCCGGATCGCCGGCGAGTGCGTCGATCCACGCTTGCTGTATGGTGGGTCGTTCGGCGATGCCGCAGACATTGGTGTGTTTGATGATGGCGAAGGTGTACTCCTTCGAGGCTGATACGGAAAACTCCTGCATCAGTTCGAGTGCGGCATCCACATCGACCAGGTTGTTGTAGGAGAGCTCCTTGCCGTTGAGTTTTTCGAAGAGTTCCTCGAGGTTGCCGTAGAAGGAGGCGGACTGATGCGGATTCTCTCCGTAGCGCAAGGGTTGCGGGAAAGGTTGTGCCTGAAAAAATTCAGTACCGCCGGTGGGGTTGAAATATTGGGCGATCGCCACGTCGTAATGCGCCACCACTTCGAAGGCTTTGGCGGCAAAGGCCCGGCGCTGGTCGAGCGTGAGGCATCCGTCTTGTGTTTCCAGTAATTGTGCGAGAGACGAGTAATCTTTTTTAGCAGCAATCACGGTGAGGTCCTGGTAATTTTTCGCGGCGGCGCGGATCATGGAAGGTCCGCCGATGTCGATCTTTTCGATGATGGCTTTTTCATCTGACGTGGAGGCGACGGTTTCTTCGAAAGGATAGAGATCTACGATCACCAAGTCGATCTCGGGAATGGAGTATTGCTCCATCTCGCGTTGGTGGGTGGCATCGGCTCGTTTTCCAAGAATGCCTCCGAACACCACGGGGTGAAGCGTTTTGACCCGTCCGCCTAAAATAGCCGGGTAGTTGGTGAGCGATTCGACCGGTATCACTTGGGCGCCCAGTGACTCCAGGAAGGTTTGGGTTCCGCCGGTGGAGTAGATGGTAACCTGCTGTTTTTTCAGCTGCTCTACGATCGGTTCCAGTCCGTCTTTATAGAAGACGGAGAGCAAGGCTGATTTTATTTTTTTGGACATAGAAACGGGATGACGCAAAGGTATCGGTTGGCATTGGCATGCTCAAGGGCGGGGGATAAAAAATGCATTTACCAGGAAACAACGGTGCCTGGAATTCGATCGAGTCGTTCGATCCAACCATTCATCCCATCTAGTAATCCATTCATTACGGAGGCAAGGGCTTGACCGATGAATGGCAGGGGGTAAAGGGGAATCAATAAAAAGAGTCCGATCAGGATGACGGAGGACAGGGGCACGGCGATCAAATTGGCCGGTAAGAACAGCCAGGGGAATTGTTGAAAATAATAGGCGGTGAAGGGGAGTGTGCCGAGGGTGGCTGCGAGTGTAAGGCAGGCGGACTCCCACACATTTTTCAAGAGCGGGTTTTGGATCTTCCAGGGGGAGGAAAGGGCCGGCTGCAGCAACAGGATGCCGGCTACGGCTCCGTGGGAAAGTTGGAAACCCGGATCGAAAAGCCAATCCGGATCGGCGATCAGTAGGGCCAGCAGGGATAGTCCCAGTGCCTGCATACCCGTGACGGGTCTTTGTGATCCTTTTCCCACTTGTACGGCGGTGAACATGATGGCGGCGCGCAGTACGGAGGCTTCGCCTCCTGCCAAAAAGCAAAAGGCCCATATCACGAGAAGGGTGATCGAGGTACGCAGTACGGAACCTGCTCGCAGGTACACCAGGGGGAAAAGCAGGCGCCAGATCATTTCAAAGACGAGTGCGATGTGCAGGCCGGAGATGGCGATGATATGAATGGTGCCAGTGCGGGTATAGTGTTGTTTGAGTTCGGGATCGAGTCCGTCTTTCCAGCCGATGAACAGGGCGGTGGCCAATCCGCCGTGGAGCGAATCGCGCAAGGCTTGATAGAGGGATGTTCGTATGTACGTTCGGGTATGGTGTAAAAGGGAGGAGAGATTTTCTTGGGTGGGGGATAGGAATTGAATTTGATTCGGATCGTAGAGGTAGGCTTGATGTGTGATCTTTTGGCGTTGGCAGTAGCGGGCGTAATCGAAGGAGGAGTTTGGTTTGTTGGTGATGGGGCGGAGGGTTGCTTGGATCCAGGCTTTTCTTCCGGGGATCGCTTGGTGGGCGAGGGAATCCGCTTTTGTATATAGATATACACCGCCGGTGATCGGGATAGGGTTGACCGAGTCATTTCGGGCAATGAGATCGGCGGTGATCTTCCAACCCGAGCGGGTTTGTTTGGGGGCATCCCGAATTTTCAGCAGATAAAACTGTTTGGATGGAGTGTGTTGTCCGACCCAATGGGATTGTTTTCGCAGGTCACGGTGCGATGCATATAAAAATCCTACGAGCAGGAGGGTCAATAGAAAAAGGGATCCGTACAGTCCGGCGAGGTTCCATCGCCAGGCCAGGGGCATCCGTGAAACGGCTGCAGCTACGGCGAACAGTACAATCACTCCATAAAAAACGTTGCTCTCCCCAACCGGAAAAACATCGTAAAGAAAAATACCGATGGCAAAAGGGATCAGCAACCGAAACACCGGTGCCTGCACTCGTAAAGGCATGAACGGATTTTTGCCAAACTACAAACTTCCTGAGGCCGCCCCATTCCACTTTCCGTCCCCTTAAAAAAAACTATTCAAACTATTCAAACTAGTCAAACTATTTTGACAAGTACATACTCCTATCCTTATACAACTGCCTGAAATACGGATCGCGCAGGTTTTTTACGAACCGGATCGCTTCACCGGTGGATTTCATTTCCGGTCCGAGTTCTTTGTTGACGCCGGGGAATTTATTGAAACTGAAAACGGGTTCTTTGATCGCGAATCCGTCCAATTTTTTCTCGAAGGTGAAATCCGTCAGTTTATGGGTGCCCAGCATCACTTTGGTGGCGATGTTGAGGTATGGTATTTGATAGGCTTTGGCGATGAAGGGGGTGGTACGGGAGGCGCGGGGGTTGGCTTCGATCACGTAAACTTTTCCGTCCTTGATAGCGAATTGGATGTTGATGAGTCCTTGGATCTTGAGTTCCCGGGCGATCTTCTCTGCGTACTCTTCCATGGTTTGTACTTCGAGGGGGGTGAGATTGAAGGCGGGGAGCACAGCATTGCTGTCGCCTGAATGGATACCGGCAGGCTCGATGTGTTCCATCACGCCCATCACGTGAAAATTTTCACCGTCGAAAATGGCATCGATCTCGGCTTCCTGACAGCGGTCGAGGAAATGGTCGATGAGGATCTTGTTGCCGGGGATGTGTTTGAGCAGACTGACCACGGCTTTTTCCACTTCTTCGTCGTTGATGACGATGCGCATGCGTTGTCCGCCCAATACATAGCTGGGGCGAACCAGCACGGGGTAGCCGACTTTATTGGCGACCTCGATGGCATCGTCGACCGACCAAGCCGTTCCGTATTCGGGGTAGGGAATATCGAGTGCTTTGAGTTTATCGCTGAATCGTCCGCGATCTTCTGCGATATCCAAGCTATCGAAGGAGGTGCCCACGATCCGAATTCCTTTTTGGGTCAGTTTTTCGGCGAGTTTGAGGGCGGTTTGCCCGCCGAGCTGTACGATCACGCCTTCCGGTTTTTCGTGTTCGATGATCTCCCAGAGGTGTTCCCAGTAGACCGGCTCGAAATACAGTTTGTCGGCCATGTCGAAGTCGGTGGAGACGGTCTCGGGATTACAATTCACCATGATCGATTCATAGCCGCATTCTTTGATGGCGAGCAGGCCGTGAACACAGCAATAATCGAACTCGATGCCTTGTCCGATACGGTTGGGTCCGGAGCCGAGCACGATGATCTTTTTCTTATCGCTCACCTTACTTTCGTTACGATGACCTTCCTCGAAGGTGGAGTAGAAGTAAGGTGTTTTGGCTTCGAACTCGGCGCTGCAGGTATCCACCATCTTATATACGCGGGTGATGCCGGCGGCTTTTCGTTTTTCATAAATGGCTTCTTCCGTTCCGCTTTTGAGGATGCGGGCGATCTGTTCATCGCTGAAGCCATGCACTTTGGCTTTGCGCAGCAGGTCGATCGGGAGATTCTCGACCGAGAAGTTCGCCAACTCTTTTTCGATGTTGACGATCTTCTGTATTTCGAAGAGGAACCAGCGATCGATTCCGTGGGTGGCCTTGGAGATGGTGCCGACGGAGATACCGGCCATCAGGGCGTCTTTGATGCGAAAAAGGCGGTCCCATTTCGGCGTCTTGATATATTCCAGCAGCTCTTCCGCGCGCATCATGCTTTTGCCGTAGTAGCCAAGTCCCACCGCATTGTTCTCCAAACTCTGACATGCTTTTTGGATCGCTTCGGTAAAACTTCTTCCGATGCCCATCACTTCACCCACGCTTTTCATTTGCAGTCCGAGGGTGTCATTGGCACCTTTGAATTTATCGAAGTTCCATCGGGGGATCTTGACGATCACGTAGTCGAGTGCCGGTTCGAAATACGCGGAGGTGGTTTTGGTGATCTGATTTTCGAGTTCATCGAGTTGGTATCCGATAGCGAGTTTGGCAGCGATTTTGGCGATGGGGTAGCCGGTGGCTTTACTGGCCAGGGCAGAGGAGCGGCTTACGCGGGGATTGATCTCAATGGCGATGATCTCTTCGGTAGCGGGGTTCAGGGCGAACTGTACGTTGCAGCCGCCGGCGAAATTGCCGAGGTCGCGCATCATGCGGATCGCCGTATTGCGCATGAGTTGCATACCGGTGTCGCTCAGGGTCATGGCCGGAGCAACCGTGATGGAGTCGCCGGTGTGTAC
>SXGQ01724994.1_pt1 | contig 15385 bp, 16 predicted proteins | sample 3178371 | NCBI WGS metagenome assembly SXGQ01 (sample SAMN11356859, study PRJNA531348) | freshwater metagenome | isolation source: freshwater sample F1-20 | place: China: Fuxian Lake, Yuxi | collected 2017-12-25
ACCAACTGCTTCGCATTGAGGAAGACCTGGGCGACGTCGCCCATTACCCAGGCCGCACAGCGTTTTACAATTTACGCTAGTATTTCTTGAATGTTTCATTCAATGCTTATGGACAACCGCCTTCTGCCAGCTGCTTTGATCGCCTTGCTGTTGATCTTGCAGGGTCAGATTTGGTTGGGCAAAGGCAGTGTCCCCACGGTCATTGAGTTGGAGCACAAAATTCAAGAACAAAACGAGTTGAATGCCAAGGCCAAACGCATCAATGGCCAACTCAACTCTGAAGTGAACGACCTCAAAGAAGGTTTGAACACCGTGGAAGAACGTGCCCGTCATGAACTGGGCATGGTCAAAGCCAACGAAATTTTCGTGCAGATCGAGAAATGACAGATCCGGTCGAATGGGCCGGCTTCGTGTTGTCGTTGGCAATGGTCTATTGCAACATTCGCCAAATCCATTGGGGGTGGTTGTTGGCCATCCTCAGCTCTTTTCTTTATGGCTTTGTATTTTGGAAAACAGCGCTTTATGGACAAGCAGCATTGCAGGTGATGTTCATCGTGATGGCAGCCTGGGGCTGGCAACAGTGGCTTCAGGGCCAATCTCAGACCGAGGCCTCTACAGACATGACAGCCACTGACCCACTTCCGATCAGCTCACTCCAACGCCATGAATGGCAACGAGCAGGGCTGGCAACACTTCTGGCTTGGTCTTTTTGCACCGTGGTTCTTCAACAATTCTCCGACAGCAAGGTGGTGGGTTTAGACGCCTTGATCACCGCCTTGGCATTGTTGGGACAATATTTGTTAGGTCGGAAAAAAATAGAAACTTGGTGGATCTGGTTGGCCGTCAACATCCTGACCATTGCACTGATGGTCACGCAACACCTCTGGCTAACTGCCGTCCTCTACTTTGTCTTTGCAGTTCTAAGCGTGGTGGGCTTGAGAGCCTGGCGAAAACAACATGCGCACTGAACCTGTTCGCATCGCCTTGCTTGGCGCGGAGAGCACAGGCAAAACCAGCCTGAGCTTGGCCATGTCAAAGGCGTTGAGTGCCCATGGCCTCCCCGTTTTCACAGTCACAGAAAAACTTCGGGAATGGTGCCATCTCCATGGGCGAACACCCAAGGTTCATGAGCAAGCTCAGATCGCAGCATCTCAATTGGAAGCTATTTTTTCCATCCAAGAGGGCTGGGTCATCGCCGACACAACGCCCCTGATGACCGCGGTCTACAGCGATTTTATTTTTCAAGACAAATCACTTTACGACTTTGCGCTGGCGCACCAAAGCAAATTTGATGTCACGCTGGTGATGGGTCTGGATGTCGCTTGGGTAGCCGATGGTTTGCAAAGAGACGGCGAACATGTGCGAGAACCAGTAGACAGTTTGCTTCGGCAAGCTTTGTCTCAGGCCAGCATTCCTTTCAAGGTCATTTACGGCCTAGGCCAAGCCAGAGTGAATGCGGCCCTGCTGGCACTGCAAGACAGCCTGCGCCCCGAACTCCAAAGTCTTCTGGTTTCGCTGCCTCTGATAGAGACTCAACTGGAGCGAGAAAACGCTCAATTTGGTCTGAATCGGGGCCGGACCGCATGGCGCTGCGACTTGTGCAGCGATGCCGATTGCGAACACAAATTGTTCAGCGATTTGCTGAAATCTTGACCCTCAATGCAGCGCTGGGCCCGTGGGTGGTGAAACCTCTGCTTGGGTGAATAATCTGGCAGCGTCAACAGGGTCAAAGTGGTACTGCTGACCGCAAAACTCGCAGCCCACCTCGATGGATTCCCGCTCAGCCAGAATACTTTCCACCTCGGCTGTTCCCAAGCTTTTGATCATGCGGCCCACGCGCTCTCTGCTGCATCGGCACTGAAAGCGTGGCCCCGTTTCAGCGGCCAAAGGTTCAAATCGGAGCAAAGGCTCTTCCCAAAAGAGGCGATGCAATATGCTGTCAACATCCAGACCCAACAACTCTTCGGGCTTCAAGCTCTTGGACAAAATGGAAATTCGGTTGTAATCCTCATCTTTGCCAAGTGCCGATTCGCGTTCAACCGCATCGTAACGACCTGCCAAGTTGCCCTCACCTTCCATGGGCAAGCGCTGAATGAGCAGACCTGCCGCAACCTGTGAGTTGGCTGCCAGAACCAAGGTGGTGTCGAGCTGCTCCGACTGCAGCATGTAGTGTTCAAGCACTTCGCTTAGTTTTTCAATTTTTTCTTTTCGGTCGCCAAACAAGGGAACCACACCCTGATAGGGTTGCTGTCCTGGCAATCGATCCAAGGGGTCTAGTGTGATGGCACAACGGCCCTCGTTGTTCTGGTTCACCATTTGGCTGAGCAAAGCATCTGGTGCGACCTCGCCCTGAACAGTGGCGGTAGCCCGAAATCCGAAGTCGGGCTGAACTTCAACGACCGACAATTTGACAGGGCCGTCCCCAAACACCTGGAGCACCAAAGCACCATTGAACTTGATGTTGGCCTGCATCAAAATGGCTGCAGCCGACATTTGACCCAACAACTCTGACACGGGTTCCGGATAGGGCCCGGTCTCGGTATTGGCTGCACGCCTTTGCAGAGACTCTAGCCAAGCGTCAGTTAAGCGCACAATGGCCCCCCTGACGGGCAAGCCTTCAAATAAAAATTTATGCAATTCAGACAATTTTTTTCAGCCCCGATTGAAAGCGTTGCGCGTTCAGAACGTAATTTTTGGCAGACATCCGCAGGCCCTGAATTTGTTCTGGGCTTAACTCACGCACCTCTTTGGCAGGCGAACCCATGATCATCGAACCATCTGGAAATTCTTTGCCTTCTGTCACCAAGGAGCCCGCACCCACCAAGCAATTTTTTCCAATTTTGGCGCCATTCAACACGACGGCCCCAATGCCAATCAGCGACTCATCACCAATAGTGCAGCCATGAAGCATCACTTGGTGGCCCACCGTGACATGCTTGCCAACGGTCAAAGGCTTTCCGTGGTCTGCATGCAGCACACTGCCATCTTGAATATTGCTGCCTTCTCCAACCTGAATGGTTTCGGTGTCGCCGCGGATCACGGTGCCAAACCAAACGCTGACATTGGCAGCCAACACCACATCGCCCATGACTTGGGCACTGTCAGCCACCCAAGCGCTTTCAGCCACGAGGGGTCGCTTGTCATCCAAAGAATAAATGGCCATATCACTGCTCCTAAGGGCATTTAAAACCTCCATTGTAGGCAACCCTAAAATAGCGCATGGCCAGACCTTTTCCCACCCCATTGAACCAGCACCTGCGCGCAGCGGTCTTAGGCCCCTTGCTGTCTCAAAATGCGGTCCAAAAGGCCGAATTGACATTGGCCTTGCCATTGGACCTGCCCATCCAACCGCTGGTGCATGTGAGCGATCCAGGCGGCATCCCAGGTCGACCGGTCACCCCTGAGTTGGTGTCTCATACCGCCTTGAAGTCAAAACCATTGACCACACTAGAAGGCAGAGCCTTGCTGCTGCATGCCATTGCGCACATTGAGCTCAACGCCATTGACCTGGCATTGGATGTGGTTTGGCGATTTGAAGGCCTGCCTGAAGATTTTTACCTTGACTGGGTGCGCATTGCCAAAGAGGAAGCCAAGCATTTTTTGCTCATTCAAAAGCATTTGCTTGGGATGGGCTATGACTATGGCCACTTCCCGGCACACAACTCTCTGTGGGAAATGGCCGAGCGAACCCGCGGTGATATTTTGGCCCGCATTGGTTTGGTCCCCAGAACCATGGAAGCGCGGGGCCTAGATGCCTCACCCGCCGTCAAAAACAAGCTCATCAGTGCTGGCGACCATGCAGCAGGCCGCATCATGGACATCATTTTGGAAGAAGAAATTGGTCACGTCGCTGCGGGCAATCGCTGGTATCGGTATGTGTGTGAAACTCGGGGACTCGATCCCATCCAGACCTACCGACAGCTGATTCAGCAATACGATGCACCCAAACTCAAGTCGCCCTACAACCTCGAAGCCAGAAGATTGGCTGGATTTGATGAAGAAGAATTGAACTATTTGGCGGTCAATGGCTTGTGAAACGAACCTGATTTAACCATCATGCAAATCAACGCTTCATTCAAAGGTTTTCCAGGGCATCTTGCGCCAATCGACTTGGCCCACATGGGAGATCAGAACTGGCATATCTTGAAAGGCCACCTGCCCTTTCCTCTGGCCGTCATCAAAGCGTCTGCCATTGCCCACAATTTAAAGTGGATGCAAGATTTTTGCAGCAGCCGCAAGCTCGATATTGCACCGCATGGCAAAACCACCATGTCGCCAGAGTTGTACAAAATGCAAATCGATGCCGGCGCTTGGGGCATCAGTTTTGCCACGGTGTTTCAAGCTGGCTTGGGCATTCGCAATCAAGTCAAACGAATCATCATTGCCAATCAGGTTTTTCAGGCATCCGATTTAGAAGCCTTGTCGCATCTGCTTGACACTCATTCTGATGTCAGCGTTTTCTTTTTGGTTGACTCACTGGCGCAACTCAAACAGATTGAATCTTGGCGCGCCAGCAGTTCTTCTCAACAAGCTTTCTCTGTGCTCATTGAACTGGGCATCGCTGGCAAACGCACCGGCTGCAGAGACCATGCAACTGCCATGCAGCTAGCCCGGAAAATCAAAGCCACCAATGGCCTCTTGTTGGCGGGCATTGAGTGCTACGAAGGTGCTTTGGCTACCTGTCATCATGAACACGACCAAGCGGCCGTCGCCACCTTGATGCAGCGCGTTCAAGACTTAGCTTTGGCTTGCGAAAAAGAAGACTTGTTCCAATGCTCTGAAGTGCTCATCACAGCAGGCGGATCTGCCATCTTTGATCTGGTGGCAGCGCACCTCCAGCCACACTTGAGCAGACCAGCCCGTGGCATCTTGCGCTCAGGTTGCTACCTCACGCATGATCACGTGGAATACCGAAAAATGTTGAGATGCGTTGGCGAGCGACTCAAGCTGGCAGAAACACTCAAGCCAGCATTGGAAGTCATTAGCTCGGTTCAGTCTTGTCCTGAACCCGGCCTGGCCTTGCTGTCCATGGGCAAACGCGATGTGTCGTACGACATGGATTTACCTGTGCCCATTTGGCAAGCTATCTTGGGTGATTCGGCAGTGAGTTCGGTACCAGCACATTGGGAAATCAAGGCCTTGAACGATCAGCATGCTTATTTGCATTTCAACCCACAATCACCTGCCTCAGATCACCCTGTTGTGGGGCAAATCATAGGCAGTGGCATTTCCCATCCGTGCACCACTTTTGACAAGTGGCGTTGGATGCCCATCATCAACGATGAGTATGTGGTCACCAGCGGTATCTCAATCCATTTTTAAATCAATCAACCCCTAGGGTGGTGCTGCGCATGCAAGTTCTTCAAGCGCTCTCTGGCAACGTGTGTGTAGATGGTGGTCGTCGAAATATCAGCATGACCCAGCAAGACCTGAACCGATCGCAAGTCGGCACCATGGTTAAGCAAATGCGTGGCGAAAGCATGTCTCAAGGTATGGGGTGACAAAGGTGCCGTGATCCCTGAGGTGACCGCGTACTTTTTAATCAGTTGCCAAAACATAATCCTCGACATGGCCGTCCCCGCCTTGGGCCCGCTGGCCGTGACGAACAAATCGTCGGTTTGTTTGGGGCCGAGCAAAGCACCTCGAGAATTTTGCAAATAGGCCAGCAAACTGTCGCGCGCCATGTCGCCAAATGGGACCAGCCGCTCATTGCTGCCCTTGCCCATCACTCGCAAGACACCTTCGTTCAAAGAAACATGCAGTGTTTTGAGTTTGACCAATTCCGAAACACGCAAACCACTGGCATAGAGCAGCTCCAGCATGGCCTTGTCACGCAAACCTAAGCTGGTGTTTTCATCCGGCGCAGACAACAAAGCGTCTACCTGATCTTCAGACAAAGTTTTGGGCACACGCAATGCTTGCTTGGCTGCCAGCATTCTGAGAGTGGGATCAAATTGCACGATTCGCTCGCGCAAGGCCCAACGGTAATAGCGCTTGAAAACTGTTAGGCGGCGATTGGCTGACGTGGCTTTAGACAGGCTGTGCCTGGCCGCAAAGTAGGCTTGCAAGTGAGACTCTTGGGCAGACTCCAAGGGTCCAATGCCTGAGGCTTCTAGCCAATCTGCCAAGGCCTGCAAATCTCGTCTGTAAGCGGCCAAGGTGTTGGCCGACAAACCATCTTCTAGCCAAACCGCATCAACAAAGCGGTCGATGGCGGCTTGGCTTGGAACTGACATCAATCGAGTCTGAGTTTCTGCTTTTCCACCACGTTTTTGTAGACTTCAAATTCAGCTTTGATTTGAGCTGCAAATTGCTCGGGGGTATTGGCAATGATCAATGAGCCTGTGTCTTCAATGCGTTTGCGAACAGCCGGATCTTCCAAGGCTTTTCTGGTGCCAGCGCTGATTTTGTCAATCACTTCTTTGGGCAAATTCTTGGGGCCCAAAATGCCGTAATAAGCCATGCGATTGACGGGCTCCAAACCAACATCTTTGAATGTGGGGACATTGGGTAGCTGAGTCAAACGCTGAGGGGCTGCCACCACAATGGGAATCAATCTGCCATTTTGAATAAACGGCAAGGCAGACGGCATGTTGTCAAAAATAATGGGGACTTGGCCCGCAACCGTGTCGTTCAAAGCAGGACCAGCGCCTCTGTAAGGAATGTGGGTGATGAACACGCCAGCCAGGCTTTTCCAAAGTTCTGTCTGCAAGTGGCCAATGCCGCCCGTGCCTGAAGACGCGTAGGAGTATTTGCCAGGGTTTTTCTTTAACTCAGCCACAAATTCTGCATAGTTGCGTGCTGGAAAACTGGGATGCACGGCAATGACATTGGGCGTGGCTGCAATGTTGATGATGGGGGTGAAGTCTGTAATTGGGTTGTACGGATTCTTGGGGTTGATGGCTGGGTTGGCAGCCGTTGTAGAAACAGTGGCCATGCCCAATGAATAGCCATCAGGTGTAGCGCGAACCGTTTCTTGGGCGCCTACGACACCGCCACCACCCGCCTTATTTTCCACCACCACAGATTGGCCGAGGGCCTTGCCCAAAGGTTCAGCAATGACTCGGGCAACGATGTCGGTGGTGCCACCCGGCGCAAAAGGCACCTGCAATCTGATGACTTTACTTGGGTAATTTTGAGCACTGGCGGTGCCGGCCACCACACCCAAGGCAATCACAACGGCAGAAGCCAGCAAACTTTGACGACGGTCCATGAAAACTCCTAAAAATAACTTCACAACATCATAAGCAATAACTAGGGTGTTCAGAGACCAAACCCCCAAATACTGCCGTTATGCTAAGGGGGTGAATTATGCTCAGCTTTTATTTCCCGACTTTTCCCTGATTTTGTGTGGGTACTTCCTGTGCCGCTTCACAGGGCTGAACCGCAACGTTTGGCAGCAAGCAGAGTTCTTGGTTTATTACTTTTTATTCCCAGTCCTGCTTTTTTACTCAATTGCCAAAAGCCCTTTGGACATTCAAGCAACTTCGAGCTTTTTGTTGGCAGGCATCAGTATGGGTTTATCGGGCATTGCACTCAGCTACAGCCTGCCCTATTGGCCTTGGATTGGGGCCAAATTAGACCGCAGAGACCACGCTGCCACTGCCCAAATCGGTTTCAGATTCAACTCCTTTATCGCTTTGGCGCTGGTGGAACGTTTGTCTGGTGCAGAAGGTTTACTGCTCATTTCCGTACTCATCGGTTTTTGCGTCCCCATGTTCAATGTAGGGGCGGTTTGGCCCATGGCCCGTCACGGCAACGCTGGTTTTGGCCGAGAGCTGGTTCGCAATCCCCTCATCTTGGCCACCACCAGCGGCTTGGCCTTCAATTTATTGGGGTTCAGCATCCCGGCCATCATAGAACCCAGCCTTTCCAAAATTGGCGCGGCCTCATTGGCCTTAGGGCTGATGTCTGCGGGTGCCGGTATGGAAATCAAAGCCTTGAACCAGGGCAAACTTCTGGGCAGTTTGGTGTTGCTTGTGAAACATTTGCTTTTGCCTTGCATCGCTTGGGGCTTGGCTCAATTGTTCAAACTGAGCGATTTACAAACCACCGTTTTGCTTATTTTTTCGGCATTGCCGACTGCGTCAACCTGCTACGTGCTAGCCGCCAGAATGGGCTACAACGGGTCTTTGGTGGCTGGGCTGGTCACGCTGTCAACCCTGCTGGGCATGTTGAGCTTGCCCTTGGCTTTGGGCGTGCTTCAGGGTTTGCACTTTTAAGCTGGCTGCGTCAAAGACCAAGCCACCTGCTCTTGCACCACCGGATCTGGATGATCTTGCCAGCGAATCAGGGCCTTTTGCAATGCCAATGCTTCAGCTTTCGTGATGTCATGCCCCTGCCCTCCCCGCAGTGCATTGCCTGCAGCCAATGCCACATTGCGAAGCCATCGAGCATGGCCTATTCGCCGAATGGCACTGCCTTCAGTGTTCTTTAAAAAACTGGCTTCATCCCATGCAAGCAAATCGAGCAACTGAGGCGCAGTGAGGGTATCTCGCGAATTGAAATCAGGCAAGGTGCTTTTCTTGGCATATTTGTTCCAAGGACAAGCCCATTGGCAATCATCGCAGCCATAAATTCGATTGCCAATGAGGGGGCGCAATTCATGCGGTATTTGGCCAGTGTGCTCAATGGTCAAATAGGAAATACAGCGCCGCGCATCCAATTGATAAGGAGCCACAATGGCTTTTGTTGGGCACAGATCAAGGCATGCCGAACAGGTACCACAATGTGATGTGATGGACTCTGTTTCTGGTAGCTCAAAGTCGATGAAGATTTCACCTAAAAAGAAAAATGAACCAGCATCTCTTTGCAAAACCAGGGTATTTTTGCCACGCCAACCCTGCCCGCTTCTGACTGCAAGCTCGGCCTCCATCACAGGCGCAGAATCGGTAAACACTCTGTAACCAAACGGCCCCACCCAATCGGCCATTTGGGCTTGGAGTTGTTGCAGTCGGTGGCGCAAAACTTTGTGGTAGTCCCGGCCTCTGGCATAAACTGACACCACTCCCTGCATCGGTTGATTTAAGGCATTGGCTTCACTTTCCAAAGAAAGGTCGGCCACATTGTTGGGCAAGTAATCCATGCGGACAGTAATCACACTGACGGTGCCTGGCACCAATTCGGAGGGTCTTGCGCGCTTCAGCCCATGACTTGCCATATAGTTCATGCTGCCGTGAAATCCAGCAGCAAGCCAGGCTTTGAGTCCGGGCTCTGCTTCGGACAAATTCACACCTGTCACGCCAATTTGAGAAAATCCCAATGCCTGCGCCGCATTTTGCATTTTGGACCACAAGGCTGCGGCATCCAGCTTGGCTGCATTGATTGAAAGAGAATGATGAGTGGTGTTCACCCTGAGATTGTAGGAACTCCTGAGCCCCTTGGCACAGGCAGCTGGCTATGGACTCAAGAAAACCAGACTCAGGCGTTTGCCCAATGCATGGCACAACAAGGCGAATTGCACAATGCATACCTCGAACTAGAAGGCAACTTGGGGGCTGGAAAAACCACCTTGGTCAGGCATTTGTTGCAAGCATTGGGCGTCAAGGGCCGCATCAAAAGCCCAACCTATGCCGTTGTCGAGCCCCATGAGGCTTTGAATGATCAAAATGGCTTGCGCTTTCCCATTTGGCATTTTGATTTCTATCGATTCAATGAGCCTGAAGAATTTGAAGAAGCGGGTTTCCGCGATATCTTTGCCAGCCAAGGTTTGAAAATTTCGGAGTGGGCTCAGCAGGCTGAAGGCATGTTGCCCCTGCCCGATTTGAAATTGAAGATCACTGTCAACGAACTTGATGGCCGGCAAGTTCAAGCCAGTGCATTCACACCGCAAGGCTTGCGCATGTTGCAAGCCCTAAAAACCGCCACTCCTGCTCACTCTCAATTGACGATAGGCCATGCCCATTCAGCGCCGTGATTGGCTCAAATTCTCAAGCCTTGCCTTGATGCTGGGCTGGGCCGATATTTGCCAAGGCGCCAGCCTGTTGGCCGTTCGGGTATGGCCCGCCAGAGACTACTCGCGCGTCACCTTGGAATCCGATGTCGCGTTGAAAACAAAGTACACCTTTGTGCCATCGCCGCCTCGCTTGGCCATCGACATTGAAGGCTTGGAACTCAACCCCGCCATCAAAGAATGGGTGGGCAAAATAAAGCCCGACGATCCCAACATCACTGGCGTTCGGGTTGCCCAAAATAGCCCGGGTGTGGTTCGCATGGTGTTTGACTTGAAACAGGCGGTTCAGCCCCAAGTTTTCGCCCTCACACCCGTCGGCAATTACCAACACCGCTTGGTATTGGATTTGTACCCAAGCACGCCCGTAGACCCTTTGGAGAGTTGGATTGCTGAGCGAACTCAAAGCAACGACCCCATTGCCGAGTGGCTAAGCAAAAATGCCAATGCCAATCCAAATTCCGCCAGCCCAAGTACCAACTCGCCGACATCGGGCCATGTTCAAAGCCCTCAGGGCAATGTGCCCGCCGCCCCTGTTACCGATCGATTGATCGTGGTGGCCATCGACCCCGGACATGGCGGCGAAGACCCAGGTGCTATTGGTCCCAATGGCACCAAAGAGAAAGATGTGGTGCTGCAAATTGCACTCAAACTGCGTGATCGCATCAACGCCACACAAGTCAAGGGCAGTCCCATGCGGGCTTTTCTGACGCGCGATGCCGATTTTTTTGTGCCTCTGCATGTTCGTGTCCAAAAGGCCAGAAAAGTCCAGGCCGATTTGTTTGTCAGTGTACATGCCGATGCTTTTTTCACACCCAATGCGCAAGGCGCCAGCGTGTTTGCGCTAAGTCAAGGCGCGGCCTCCAGCAGCGCGGCCCGTTGGATGGCATCGCAAGAAAACAAGGCCGATTTGATCGGCGGCATGAACCTGGGCGTGAAAGATTCTCAAGTTCAGCAAGCGCTGCTGGACATGAGCACCTCCGCTCAAATCAAAGACAGTTTGAATTTAGGTGGCGCCATTTTGCGAGAAATTGGCAGCATTGGAAGGCTTCACAAACCCAAAGTAGAGCAAGCTGGCTTTGCGGTCTTGAAAGCACCCGATATTCCCAGCGTGCTGGTGGAAACGGCATTTATCAGCAACCCCAGCGAAGAAGCCAAGCTGGCCGATCCACAATACCAAAATGACATTGCAGATGCGTTGGTCAAAGGCTTGCAAAAATACTTTGAACGCAACCCGCCCTTGGCTCGCAAGCGCTCAACTTAATGAGACTTTTGGTTGGCGCGCCAAGCGCCCCACAGCGCCAACAAGCCCGGAATCAAAATCATGGCCCAAATGATTTTGCTCAAGTGGGTTTGCACAAAGGCTGTTTCGCCAAACAAGTAACCTGCGCCCGTGAGGCCGCACACCCAAATGAAGGCCCCAAGGACATTGAAGACAACAAAGCGCGAAGGCGTCATGGCCGCCACACCCGCTACAAAGGGCACAAAGGTTCTGACAAAAGGCATGAAGCGCGCCAAAACGATGGTGATGCCGCCGTAGGTTTCGTAAAAATTGTGCGCCTTGTCAAAAGCGGCTCGGTTGAAAAAACGCGAGTTTTCCCATTGGAAAACCTTGGGTCCAAAGAATCGACCAATTCGGTAATTTACTTGATCCCCCAAGATTGCTGCAACCAGCAACAAACTCATGGCCACAGGTAGGCTCAGCAGGCCCGTACCGCAAAGCGTACCCACCACAAACAACAAAGAGTCGCCCGGTAAGAAAGGCATCACGACCAAGCCAGTTTCCACAAACACGATGAGAAATAGCAAGGCATAAACCCAGGGGCCGTAATTGGCCACAAACATCTCCAAATAGCGGTCTACGTGGAGAATAAAATCGATCAATTGCATGAAATAGTCCATACGCAGATTATCCCTTTCTTGAAACACCTCCCCTTTCATCGGGAAATAAGGGGGTCCTGCACCTACAATTTGACGATGTCCAAAGTCCAAACCCCACCCACCATTCGAGAACTGCCTGCTGTGCTCATTAGTCAGATTGCAGCGGGTGAAGTGGTCGAAAGGCCAGCATCTGTCGTACGTGAACTGGTTGACAATGCACTTGATGCGGGCTCAAGGCAAATTACGCTTCGCTTGCTCGGCGGTGGTATTCGCCTGATATCGGTCGAAGACGATGGCTGTGGCATTCCTGCAGAACAACTGCCCATCGCCCTCAAAAGACATGCCACCAGCAAAATTGTGAGCCTCGAAGATTTGGAGTCAGTGGCCACCATGGGCTTTCGAGGCGAAGCACTTGCAGCCATGAATTCAGTGTCCGAGATGAGTTTGCTGTCGCGCATTGAAGGTGCACCGAGCGCTTTTCTTTTAGAAGGTCAAACGGGTGAACTTCGGCCTGCAGCCAGGGCCGTTGGCACCACGGTTGAAGTCAAAGAGCTCTTCTTTTCAACACCTGCTCGCCGTCATTTTCTAAAGTCTGAAAATACAGAATTGGCCCATTGCATTGAAGCTGTCAGACGCCACGCCTTGGCCAGGCCCGATGTTGGTTTTGCCATTTGGCACGAAGGCAAGATTGTCGAGCAATGGCGAAGCCACCCAGGCGAAGCGGGATGGAACCAACGCGTGGCCGATGTCTTGGGCGAAGATTTTGTAGCTTCTTCAGTCAACATCGATTTCAGGTCTGGGCCTGTTCATGTTCGCGGGCGTGCCGGCACGCCCGATGCAGCGCGCGCCCGCGCCGACCAACAATTCGCTTATGTCAATGGCCGTTTTGTTCGCGACAAAGTCATTTCCCATGGCGCACGCAGTGCCTATGAAGATGTGCTGCATGGTCAACGCCAACCCGTCTATGTGCTGTATTTGCAAATGGATCCGGCCCGTGTGGATGTCAATGTGCACCCCACCAAAATTGAAGTCCGTTTTCGCGATAGCCGTGAAGTCCATCAGGCCATGCGGCACGCTATTGAAAGTGCTCTGGCAGTGCCCCGTGCACAGTTGCTTTCTGGCACGCAGGGTCCCAATGGCGGCCATTCAGATTCAGAAACCACCCAGCCACTTCAACTGGGCCTCAGCCCCAACGCAGCGCCCGTTCACGCCAGTTGGTCGCAACGCGGTATGCCATTTGAAGTTCAGCGCCGCTCCCAAGATTCTGCACAAGCATTGGCTGATTTAAAAGCCTTGTGGGGCAATACCCCCAAGCTGGAGGAAGAAACAGCCCGCTTTGCAAGCGCGCCTTCTATGGCCGAAGTTGCTGCCGACACCCCATCGCAAGACGCACATGAATGGCCGCTTGGCCGGGCTATTGCCCAGTTACAAGGCGTGTACATCTTGGCTGAAAACAGGGAAGGCTTGGTGGTGGTCGATATGCACGCGGCACATGAACGCATCGTCTATGAACGCCTTAAGCAGCAACTCGACAGCACCCAAATTAGCAGCCAGCCTTTGTTGATTCCAAGCCCATTTGCCGCCACGCCCCAAGAAATTGCCACGGCAGAGAGTTGTGCAGACGTGCTGGCCCAATTGGGACTAGAAATTTCTGCCCTCTCAGCCAAAACATTGGCGGTTCGAGCAGTTCCGACATCTTTGGCGCAAGGCGATGCCGTGGAGTTGGCACGCAGTGTGTTGGCCGAATTGGCACAGCACGATGCAGCCACAGTGGTTCAGCGCGCCCAAAATGAAATCTTGGCCACCATGGCCTGCCATGGCGCAGTGCGCGCCAATCGCAAACTCACATTGGATGAAATGAACGCCTTGCTCAGACAAATGGAAGACACCGAACGCTCAGATCAGTGCAACCACGGTCGACCGACCTGGCGGCAAGTCAGTCTGCGTGAATTAGACGCCCTGTTCTTGCGGGGTCGTTGATGTCCAACACGCCCCCATTGGGTACTCGCAGTCAATCGATGACGGTTCTTTTGCTGGCCATGCTGCTTGGCTTGCAGCCGATCACCACCGACTTGTACTTGCCAGCCCTACCCGCCTTAACCGAAGGCTTTAGCGCCAGCATGGTGCAAGCCCAACTCACACTCACCGCACTGCTCTTGGCATTTGGCACCTCCCAGTTGGTCTGGGGGCCCTTGTCAGACAAATGGGGGCGCAGGCCCGTTTTGCTGGGCGGCATTGCGGTTTATGTGGCCTCTGCCATTGGCTGTGTATTGGCGCCTGGCATTGAGACCCTCATTGCAGCGCGAACACTTCAAGGTGTGGCCATGGGCGCGTGTGTGATGGCCGCACGCGCCATTATTCGCGATCTGTATGAGCCCGTGCAAGGCGCCAAAATCATGTCTCAGGCCCTCACGGGATTGGGTGTGATTGCGTGTACTTGTGTACCGGTAGGCGGCTTTCTCACAGACCTGCTGGGCTGGCGCTGGGCTCTCAGCAGTTTGATTGTGTTTGCCAGCCTCACAGGCGTACTGATTTACTTTTATTTTGATGAAAGTTTGCAGCAACGCAACCCGAATGCACTGCAAATCAACAGCTTGTGGACCTCGGTCAAACACATTGTTCGCCACCCCACCTTTCAAGCCTACAGCGCTTTGTCTACCGCTTCTTATGCGGGTCTATTTACATTTTTGGCCACCTCGCCGTTTGTATTTACACAAACCATGGGCTTGAGCAAAACAGTCTACGGCCTGTTGATGTTTTCGATGTCGCTGTCCTACATCGTTGGCACCTTCATCTGCCGTTGGTTGTTGTTGCGCATCAGTGTTCAAACCTGCGTGTTCGCGGCCAGTTTTGTGAGTTTGTTGGCGGGCGCTCTGATGTTGCTGGTGGCTTATGCAGGCCCAGGGCAATCCTGGTTTGGCCCTTGGGCTGTGATGCTGCCAGTCAACATTTTTTTGTTGGCGCATGGCGTGCACCAACCTTGCGGCCAAAGCGGTTGTATTGCACCATTTCCTGATATGGCCGGCACGGCATCGGCCTTGAATGGCTTCTCGATGATGTTGGTCGCTTTTGGCATAGGCTCTTGGATTGGCACGCACATGAGCGATCCCTTGTTGACCATGGCACAAGGCATCATGTATGCATCCATTTGTTTGGGCCTGATTGGCTCTTTGGCCGTGCGCAAAATTCCTTTGCCTCACGCTGCCCCTGCCCCTGCCCCAGCATCTCTCCAAAAATGAAACTCCATGCAGTTGCCATTGCAGGACCCACCGCCAGCGGCAAAACAGGCTTGGCCATGGCCATCGCAGACCACCTGAAAAAAAGAGGTGGCGCTGAAATCATCAGCGTCGACTCCGCCTTGGTATACAAAGGCATGGACATTGGCACGGCCAAGCCCAGTCTGGCAGAACTGGCGGCCGTACCCCATCACCTCATCAACATTCGCGATCCCCTCAACGCCTACAGCGCAGCAGAATTTGCGCATGATGCTTTGGCCTGCGTGAAGGAAATTTCTAGTCGGGGCAAGCTGCCATTGTTGGTGGGCGGCACCATGCT
>SXGQ01479388.1_pt1 | contig 15382 bp, 21 predicted proteins | sample 3178371 | NCBI WGS metagenome assembly SXGQ01 (sample SAMN11356859, study PRJNA531348) | freshwater metagenome | isolation source: freshwater sample F1-20 | place: China: Fuxian Lake, Yuxi | collected 2017-12-25
AAGGTGATGCTGGGCCGACCCGTGGGCATTGAGACGACGAGGTACTCGGAACCGTCGTGTCCCATCCCGCCCGACGCGGAGCTTGTGGCGAACCCCCGCCGTCGCCCGCTGCGGGCACCCTCGGTCACTCCGACGAAGAAGCGCCCCCTCTCGCGGAGTGCTCCCGCAGCGCGCGGGGTGCCTCCTCGGCTCGCTCCCTCACGCCGTCTGCGGCGTAACCCCGAGGACGCGGGCGTCATCCGCGACCTTCTCGCACGGCTGCAAGAGTTCAAGTACGCCGTGATGGAGGCAGCGGGAGACGACCCCTACGAGACGCCGTTCGACCCGAACGAGTACCCCATCAGCAAGTACACCCTCATGTCCTACCTCGATGCTCCTATCCTTGGTTTCGGCGCGACCCGTGTTGTGGTGAGGCTCCCGAGCGGAAACGTCGCGAAGCTGCTTTGGTCGGACGACATCTCGAGCAACGAGGACGAGTGGAACAACTGGCAAGAAGCCTCGCCCGAGGTGCGCCGGATGCTGCTCCCCCCTCTCGAGTACGTCGAGGGCGTGCTCGTGTACCCGCACGTCGAGACGGTCGAGGGGCGTGGCTACGACGACCCTGACCTCGTCGCCGCCCGTGCAAGGTGGGCGAGGCTCTGGAACGCTCGAGCACCGGGCGCGAACGCGAGCGATTTCCAGCGCAACGCGAACTGGGGCACCTACGAGGGTCGTCTCGTCCTCATTGACTACGCGGACTGAACCATGCGCCACCCGCTGCGCCGCAACCCCGTACCCGCGCACATCCGCTCGACGCGACGGAACCCCATCACCGACCTGCGCGAGTTCGATGCATCGTCGGGCTACGACGACGTGCAGAACGCGGTGTTCCGCTACGCGCCTGAGGTGGAGTGGTACAGAGACGAGTTCCGCGCGCTCGACGGGTACGCTCTTGGCATCCTCGCAAGGCACGGGGTGGAGGTCGAGGACGGTGTGCTGGGCAGCGGCGCGATGGCGCGGGTGTACGCGCTTGCGGACGACCCCGACTGGGTCGTGAAGATTACGACCGACCCGACCGACGCGGCGCTCATGGCCGAGGCGCAGTTCGCGGGGTCCCTTCGCGGTACGCCCGGCATCCCGAAAGTGGCTTCCGTGTTCGACCTCGGCCCGTCTCCCGTGCGCCCTGACAAGTTCCCCGGCCACATCTACGCCATCGTGGTCGAGCGCATGATGCCCCTGTCTTCCGCTGACAAGCTGATGGTGCGGGCGCTCGCGAACAAGTACCAGCGAGGCTGGATTGCCGACCCCGCAACGGTCGCAGAGCGCCTCAAGAAGGCAGCGCCGGGCAGCGTCGAGGAGGCGTGGCTGCGCGGCGTGGCCTTCGTCTACGCGATGGGCTTCCGGCCCACCGACCTCCACGCCAACAACATCATGCAGCGCAAGGACGGCTCCTTCGCCTTCTCTGATTTCGGGGTATCGGGCGTCGAGGGGCGCACGGCGTCCCGCGACATTCCATCGCTCGGGGACGCCGCGTCGAAGAAGAAGGCCAAGAGCATCCGCGCCCGTAGTGCCGCTGAAGCGAAGCGCCGCAAGGCAGCGGAGAAGAAGGAGACGGACGACCTCTACGCGGAGCTTGAAGCTGCTGGATTTGGCCCCGTCGTGGAGGCTCTACGGGAGGCGTCCGCGAGCGAGGCGACCCGCCCCATCCTGAAGAAGCGCAAGAACCCGATGACCGTTGCTGAACACGCGGCTCATCTCCAGACGCAGTACGACAACGCGCTCGCACGGATGGAGCGCAAGCCCGCTCTCCGCGAGGACGAGGACTACGTCGAGTTCGTTGAGGACATCCGTCGCAAGCTCATGGCGGCGTATCGTCTTCTCGAGGGCAACGAGCGGGCCGAGGCCGACAGGGTCGCCGCGCCCGCCAAGGCTCGCGACCACGCCGAGCGGTTCGTCGCCCTTCTCGAAAAAGAAGGTGGCCCGAAGCACCTGCGTGTCTGGCAGAAGGACAACGTGGGGACGCGCATCTACTTCCCCGGCGACCTCGGCTTCGTCAACGTGGGTGCCAGCGGCAGCATCAGCACGACGTTGCGAGGCAAGCAGACCCTCGCGATGACCTCCCTGTACCCCGCATGGCGTCGTGCCTTCAACGTGGCGCTTCGTCGGCACGGGGGAGAGGGCTGATGGGCTACAAGGCGGCGATACCCATCGCGTCCGGCCTCGCGTTCGTCCCGGCGGGCGCGACCGAACCCATCGTCCTGCATCCGTCGAAGGGGACGGTGCGGGGTCGCCCCTTCGTTGACTACTACAACCTCCGCGTCGTCTACCATCCGAACGTATACGATTGGATGCCCACCCCGTCGTGGCTCGCGTGGCTCGGGCAGAAGGCTCCCGCAGGCACGGTGCTGGAGTTCATCCGTCGCCCCGAGCACCCGCTCGGGAAGAAGTACCCCTACCGCGCCGTCGCGCAGCAGCGGGTCGGGGGCGGCACGGACATCCGCGTGTACGTCGATGAGACGGAGACGCCCGATAGCATCAAGTGGCTTGTTCTCCATGAGCTTGCCCATGTCCTCGTCACCGCCGAGCCGACGCTCGCGGAGACGCTGCGCTCTCAGCCGCGACCTCGAGGCTACCCCCACGACGACGATGCACATGAAGCCGTCCTCGAGGAGCAGGTCGCGAACACCTTTGCCGATAAGCTCGCCCCCGTTCCGGGCCTTGACCGCCGCTGGTGGCGGCAGCGTGTGGAGAAGCGTATGACCTTGAACCCTACTTTGAACCCTGCCTCGAACCCTCCCTCGACCTCCTCGTCTCCCGCCCCGACCTCGCCCGCTCCGTCCAAGACGGGGTACGGCGAGACGGGCCTCGTGCTCCCCTCGGCGTCCTCGGCGGGAGATTTCGTCATGGGGGTCGAGGGTTCGTTCCCGCGTCTCATCGGCCACATGCTCGGGCGCGCGGCACTCATCGGCACGGGCCTGTACCTTGCGGGGGCGGGGAAGAAGACCGTGCCCTACGCCGTCGCGGGGAGCGCCGCCATCGAGACGTTCGTCCTCTACTACGCATGGAAGACGCGCCCTCGCTAGGGTAGGAGCCGACCACGACGTAGCACTCAAGTCTCTGACCCGCCGTTGTCGTTACGTCCTCATGTCGCTAGGCAAGGAGCGCACCTAGAGGTTCGAGATGGGTCGTCGGTACGAGACAAGCGAGTGGGTCGAGTTCTTTACCGAGCCGGGCAGACCCCGCGTCAGCACCAAGCGCCTCGCGTCGAAGTTCTCCAACGCCGTCTGGCGCAAGTTCAATGCGTGGGCGCACGATTCGACGGGCGTGGACAAGGATTCGCTCGCCTACAACGCCTACGCAAGCATCGTCGGTCACGGCATCGGGCTTTGGGACGGCGAGCTTCTCGGGGAAGACGCGGGAAAGCGGTTTGAGAAGGTGGTCAAGGGCGACCGTGACCTCGTGAGCCTCGGACATGAGCTTGACTACGCCATCCAAGAGGACACGGAGCGGGTCTGACCTGCGCGGAGCAAGTGTCGTCGGCCACAACCGGAGAAGCCCACCGTGAACCGCATCTTCGCCTTGCACACCTCCACGCACGCTCCGAACGAGGCAGCGTCGTCGGCGCTGACGCGGGCGGGCATCGACGCGCTCGGTCGGTTGAACCCGATGGCCGAGGTGCGGTGGGTCAACGCCAACGACCTGCACATCGTGCAGAACCTCTCATGCTACGCGGGTGGCAAGACGCATTGTGCCGACCCCAAGTCGGGTCCGTACCGCTGCTGGGCGCACTACTCGTCCATGAAGGAACCTGAGAAGTACGGCGGGCGCGACCATATGCCCGTCATTTACGACAACCTCGCGTGGTGCGACACCTTCGTCTTCTCGACCTCCAACCGCTGGGGGTCGCACTCCGCGCTGGCGCAGAAAATCATCGAGCGGATGAACACCCTCGAGAACCGCGCGACGACCTACGGCGAGCCGTACCCGCTGAAGGGCAAGCGCCTCGGCATCGTCGTCACGGGGCAGCATTGGCAGACGGGGCGCGTCGGGAACCACCTCCTCGAGGTGTTCCGGTGGTTCGGTTTCGCGACCCAGCCCGACGACGCGACCGTGCTCGCGTGGCAGCGCACCCGTGACCCCTACGTCGAGCAGGTAGGCAACAACCGCCCCATCGTGGAGCGGTGGGAGCAGACGCCCGAGGGGCTGCGCGCCGTTGAGGCGTGGGCACGGGCCGTGGCTACGGCGCGGACGACCTTCGTCTAGTCAGAGCTTGAGCGTCGGCGTGGCGGTGCGGCGCACGGCGTCGATGCCGTAGTCCCACACCATCTTGCCGAGGCCCACGCCGACGCCGACCTTGACGGCACGGGCGCGGCCCACATTGAGGAACTTGGCGAAGACGAGGCCCGTCACCACACCGAAGGCACTATAGGCCAGCACATCGAGGCCGACCGTGGCGGGGTCGATGCTCGCGTCGGCGGCGTCCTTCTCGTCTTCCTGCACGCCGTACCCCGCGATGGGGTGCGAGAAATGCGGATGAGAGGCGTAGACGGCACCGGGTGGGCGCGGGGCGTGGAAGGTTTGGCGCACGGGATACTCCAGCGGTTTCATCCGTCGTACCCCGCCGCGAGGCCCGCGTGATGCGGGTGTAGCACTCCGTGTGCTGCCCTCGCCCTCCCGCGCGAGGGGAGCGTGCTACCTTCGCCCCATGCGGACCTTCGCCTCGCCCACGTTCACGACCTCGACCTCCTCGAAGATGGGCATCTCGGGGAACGAGGAGTACGCGACCGACAAGTCGCTGCGGATGCAGCCGTACCTCTGCGTCAGCTACGACAAGGAGGAGGACTTCTACCAGCCCCTCCGTCTGGTCAACACCGTCTTCGTTGGCCCCGCGCTGATGGCTGCGGCGGCGAAGGTCAACGACCCTCTCCTCAAGGGCATCACCGCCGTGTCGGGCTTGTTCCTCATGGTCACGAGCGGCGTCCGCTTCTACGAAGCCTACGAGGAGATGGACCGCTACTCGTCCTCGGTCGGTGACCGCAGCACCTCGGAGAAATCGTGAACCCGCAACTCGCCAACGCTCTCGTCGCCGTCCACGTCGCCCTCGAGACGGAGCAGTTGCTCTTCCACGCCTTCCATTGGCGCTCCAAGGGGCAGGACTACTACGGCGACCACCTTCTCTACCAGCGCCTCTACACCGACCGCGCGCTCGAGATTGACCGCATCGGTGAGGTGCTCATGGCCGTGGCGGGGCCGAACTCTGTCGCGCCTGTCGTCACCGTCACAGGCATGCACGACCTCGCCTCGCGCATTGAGGCGCTCGAGGGCAGCGAGGCGCAGCGGGGCGTGGCGCTCGTGAGCGAGACGCTCCGTCGCATCACGGCGGCGAACGCGGCGCTTGGACAGGACAACTGGACGCTCGCGGTCAACAACGTGCTCGCGGGCTTCGCGGACAAGCACCTCGAGGCGCTCTACCTCTTGAAGCAGCGCGCGGGGGTCTGACATGGGCCGCAACTTCGACTACCCCTTCGCTTTCGACGGGCGCATGGCGCGGCAGCAGCTTGCGCGCATCGCGATGGACGCCTCGCAGTTGCACAACGCGCTGCGCGACGACGACGCGCTGCCCGGCTGGGTGCAGTTGAAGATTTCGACCGCCGAGGACCGCCTCCACATGGCGTCCGACTACATGCGGTACAAGATTGCGCCGGGCCTCAACGCCTTCGACGGCACCTCGGTTCTGCCCGTGGAGTACCCCGCGTCGAAGAAGGGCTACGCTGGCCCCGAACTGACCGAGGAGCAGAAGACGTTCAACCTCCTCGCGGTCATCGCGCTCGGGGGCGCGTTCATCGCCTACGTCGAGGCGAAGGATTGGCTCAAGCAGCGCAAGAAGGGGAAGGCATGACCTTCGGATACCCCGGCGTCAAGGGCGTCACGCTGCCCGATTCGGGCACCGTCAACAAGGTGAGCCTCGCAGAGGACCGCCCCTATCTCTGCGTGTCCTACGACACCGAGCAGCAGACGGTGCAGCCCTTGCGGCTGGCGGCGGGCTTCGTCGGAGGGCCGCTCGTCGTCTACGCCTCGCAGCAGCTTCCCGAGAACCGCCCTGTCCTGCGTGCGGCCACGCTCGCGGTCGGCGTCGGCGTTTCGTTCTGGTCGCTCTGGATTTGGTCGAAGGCCCACAAGGCCATGAGCATCCTGCCCGGTGAGGACGGCTGATGCCCTCGTACCCTCCGTTCTCGGGCCTCTTCGGCACCGTTTCCGGCGGCGGGGGTGGTGGCGGCGGTGCACCTGTCAACGCCACCTACCTCACCCTGTCGCTCGACGGCACGCTCACCGCCGAGCGCGTGTTCACCCCCACCGCACGGCTATCGGGCATCGACGGCGGCGCGGGCGGCGCGTACACCCTCGACCTCGCCACCAGCGGCGTCGTCGCGGGCGCGTACACCAACGCCAACGTGACGGTGGACACCTACGGGCGCGTCACCACCGCCGCAAACGGCACGGCGGGTGCGCCCTCGAACGCGCAGTTCCTCACCTTGGCGTTGGACGCGACCCTCACGCAGGAGCGGCGCTTCGTCACGGCGGCTCGCCTGTCGGCCACGGACGGCGGCGCGGGCGGCGACTACACGCTTGACCTCGCGACAAGCGGCGTCGTGGCGGGTGCGTACACCAACGCCAACATCACGGTGGACACCTACGGGCGCGTGACCGTCGCGGCGAACGGCACCGTTACGGCGAGCGGGTGGACGGACGACGGTACGACGGTTCGCCTCACGACGGCGAACGACGTGGTCGCCATCGGCACCGCGACGGCGACGACGGGTCGCAAGGTCACCGTGCTGAACACGGGCACCGACCTCGGTTTCCGCGTCACGACGAACGCGACCTCGGACAACGTGCTCGACACGCTCTCCCTCAACGGGGGAGCGCCCGACGACACCAACGCGAGGTGGGCGCTCACGGGCAACGGCGATGTGCTCTGGGGTCCCGGCAACGCGGCAGCGGATGCGCGCCTTTACCGTGCGGGAGCGAGCGACCTGCGCTTCGACAACGGTGCAGCGGGCTTCACCAGCGTGTCCGTCATCGGGCGGCTCAACACGCAAGCCGTCTACGTCAATGCGACGACGAAGACCTTCGCGGACACGGGCTACGCCGTTTCCACGACCGACGACACCCTCTTCTGGGACTGCTCGGGCGGCAACTGCACCACGGGCCTCCCCACGGCGGTCGGTGCTCGAGGCCGCACCGTGACCTTCAAGCGGGTCGATACCTCCGCGAACACGCTGACCATCAACTCTGGCGGCGGCACGGTAGAGGGAGCGGCCTCGTTCATCGTGCCCGGCGGCGGGAGCCGCGCCTCCGTTACCGTCCGTTCCGACAACGCCAACTGGTGGATTGTCTAGTATGTCGTTCGCCCTTCCCCCCTCGGTCACCAAGGCTGGCGCTCCTACCGTCAACGACGATGCGAGCGCGGGCTTCGTCGTGGGCGCAAGCCTCGTGGACACGAGCGTGTCTCCTCGAACCATCTATTTCTGCACCGACGCGACCATCGGCGCGGCGGTGTGGAAGCTCGTGCCCGCAGGGGGAGGCGCGAGCGACCACGCGCTGCTCTCGAACCTCGCCTTCGCGTCGTCGGGCCACACGGGGGCCACAACGTCGGTGGCAGCGTTTGACGGGTCGGGCAACGCGCAGACAGTACAGGCCACGACGAACGAGACGATGCTCGTGCGCCGCGCGGGCACGCTTCAATGGGTGCCCATCGTCGCCCTCGTCTCGTTCTCGGGCCTTGCTGGCTCCATGCCCGCTAGCCTCTCCCTCGGCGGGTTCGCCATCACCTCTGGGGTCTTCGCATGAGCTTGACTGCCCTCAACGCCCGCATGACGGTGACGAACACCGTCGCGGTGCCGTCTCCGGTGTCGAACAACTTGGTCAACCTCGTGCTCGACAACATCTACAACCTCCTCACGAACGCAGGGGGAGCTTTCCCCAACTACGCGGACGGCACCGCACGGTCGCCCGGCACCTACGCCAACGAGGTCGTCGGCAACCCGTCCCCTGCCGTCGTGCGCGGCACGGGTAGCGCGTGGACGTGGAGCAAGGAAATCTCGGGCGGTGTCACCGTCGCCATCATCGGCGCGTCTCCGTCCACCTCGACGGCGTTCTGCCAGAACACGCGAATCGTCATCGCTGGGGATGCCGCAGGGACGAACCCCCTTGCGCGCGCCAACGTCGGCGGTGCTACCGACACCGCCGCGACCAACGGCATCTGGATTGGCCTCGTGAAGAACGTGGTTGCGGGGGCCACCTACAACGGGTGGAACGCTGCCGCGCCGTGGACGGGCTGCGTGTTCGCCGGGTACACCCGCTGGGGCACGCAGACGACGAACCCCACCTACTCGACCAACACCATCTCGCGTATCGTTGAAACGCAGGAGACATGCTGGTTTCAGCTTACCACGGGTGCGTCGGCGCAAGGCACCTTCGGCGCAACGGCGGGCGCACTCATCGACCCTGAAACGGGAAACGCCGCCGACGCGGAGACGGACGGCAGGCTCTATGGGGTGAGCCATTGTGGCGGTAGCGTCTTGGACCCGCTGATGCTCTTGCTGACAAACGCGAACGGTATGATGTTCTTCGATGGGGGCGGGTCGAACGCCGCGCACTCCTACACCTACACGCCCGGAACGGCGAATGTGGTGGTCTGCAACCGTGTCTTCAACTCCAATGCCAGCAACATCAGCCTCGTCACGCGGTCGGGGACGTTCGCCCGCCTCGACTACTGCATGTCAACGACGGCTAACTGGGCGGGGCGTCTTCGCGAAGTGCAGGTCGTGCGCGACGGCTTCAGCCAGCAGACCTTCACCACGGGGGCGACCATCAACGGCTTCACCTTCGGCTACAACCCGAATCTCACGGGCGACTGCGTCCTGCTCCAGTACTAGCGGAGATTCCGCGTGTCCTACACCGCGCCTCCATCTGCTTCTCTCGGGCGTGCGCCCCTGCCGAGCGACGATGCCTCAAAGGGCTTCGTCGTCGGGGCGACCATTGTCGATGCAACGGTGGAGCCGCCCATCCTCTACGTCTGCGCCAACAACGCGGTCGGGTCCGCGCTTTGGGTCGCGGCGGGTGGCGTGGTGCTCCAGAGCGCGGGAGCGAGCGTCGGGCATGCCTACGTCCTCAACTTCGCGGACGGAACGGTCACGACGACCCAAGGCATCGCGACCTTCACGCCCCCGAGCGGCTGGTCGAGCTTCACGGCTTTCGTCGCCACCGCAGGGCAGACCTTCTTCCCTGTTCTCAACGTCAACCCCGACCCCGGTCGCCACGCCGTGACCCGGAACGGTCTGCTCATGCTCGGGGGAGACGGCAACGACTACACGGTCACCACGGCAGGAATCCTGTTCTCGTACCCGCTCGAGGCGGGCACGGTTGTGCAGGTGCTGGCCTAGCCTGAACTTGTCACCTTACGCCCACTTGCGGGGGTGACTACGGTACGAATGGACCCGCTCGCGCGGCCCATCCCCCCTGAATCCCGTCTCACCAAGGAGCCTGCACATGGCACGCACGTTCGTCAAGGGTAGTGACATCGCTTCCCTCACCATCACCACCACCAACCTCGCGGACGCCGCCGTCGTCACCGCGAAGCTGGGCGACGCTGCCGTCACGACCGCGAAGATTGCGGGCGCTGCGGTGGACACCTCGAAGCTGGGCGACGCCGCCGTTTCGACCGCGAAGCTGGCCGACAACGCCGTCACCGCCGCGAAGCTCGCGGACAACTCCGTCGATACCGCCTCCCTCATCGACGCCAACGTGACCAACGTCAAGATTGCGGACGGCGCGGTCAACGCTCCGAAGCTCGCGACCGACGCCGTCGAGACGGCGAAGATTAAGGACTTGCAGGTCACCACGGCCAAGATTGCGGACAACGCGGTTGAGCCCGGCAAGGCCAACCTGAGCGTGGCGTGGACGTTCTCTGACCTTCGCGGCACGTTCGGCGCGAACGTCAGCGCCAACAACTTCAAGCTCCAGAACCTCGCCAACCCCACCACGGGGACCGACGCCGCGAACAAGGCGTATGTCGATGGCGTCGTTCAGGGCCTCGACGTGAAGGAAAGCTGCGTCGTCATCTCGCTCAACAACATCAACCTCACGGGCACGCAGACCATCGACGGCGTGGCGCTCACCGCCGGGCAGCGCGTCCTCGTTGCGGGCCAGACGAATGGTGTCGAGAACGGTATCTATGCCGTTCAGGCGTCTGCGTGGGTTCGCACCGCCGACATGGCACCGGGCTCCGATGCGGCGGGGGCGTTCACCTTCATCGAGCAGGGCACCGCGAACGCGGATTCCGGCTGGGTCTGCACGAACAACAAGGGCTCGGCGGTGGTCGGAACCGACGCGCTCGCCTTCAGCCAGTTCTCCGGCGCGGGCCAGATTGTGGCGGGCAACGGTCTGTCGAAGACGGGCAACACCCTCGACGTGAACGTGGGCAACGGTATCCAGATTCTCTCGGATGCCGTGGCGCTCAAGCTCAACGGGGCCAACCCCGGCCTCAAGGTGGACGGCGCGGGCTTGGCGGTCCTCCTCAACGCTGGCGCGACGGGCACGGTTCGCCCGGCCATCGCGGTGGACGGCTCGGGTCTTGCCATCAAGGTGGACGATTCGACCATCGACGCGGACGGCGCGGGCCAGCTTCGCGTCAAGGGCGCGGGCATCACGACGGCCCAGCTTGCGGACAACGCGGTCACGGCTGCGAAGCTCGCGGACAACGCGGTGGACACCGCTGCCATCATCGACCTCAACGTCACCTACGCGAAGCTCTCGCAGAACGTGAAGGAGACGATGGGTCGCTTCGATAGCTACATCGACGGCCAGCTTGCCGGGTCCGCTCCGTTCACCATCAGCCTCACCAACCCGCAAAACCTCGATCAGGCGCTGCTCGTCTTCCTGAACGGTGTCATGCGTACCAAGGACGTGGACTACACGCTCTCGGGCAGCACCCTCACCTTCGACGCCTCCGTGGGCGTTGTGGGCGACGACTTCGCCGTCTACTACGGGCAGACGCACGCCTAGTCGGTCGAGCGCGGGTTACTTGACCTGCGCGGCGTGACAGGCTGGGTGCCGTCTCGGTGATGCCGGGGCGGCACCCTTTCTCATTGGAGTACCTTCAAGATGACGACCATCGTAGTCCTCAACATCAGCGGCACCATGATTCGCGTCGAGTGCGACGGCCTCGCGCGGGACGCGGTGCTCCCCAAGAACATCGTCCTCACCGGATGCCGAGAACTCGACACGGAGGCCCGTGACGGCACCGCGCTCGACACCAAGCTCTGGAGCGTGCCGGAAACGGTAGTGCTCTCCTATGCGATGGGTCGCGTGGCTACTCCCGCTCCCGTGGAGGCTCCCGCCGCAGCGCCCGAGACGGGCAGCGTGGTGAAGCACGTCTGGACGGAAGAGGAGAAGGCCGCGCGGCGCGGAAGGCCAAGCTCGCGCAGGAGGCCGCTCCCGCCGTCGAGACGGCAGCGGAGCCTGTTCCCAAGAAGAAGGGGGGTCGGAGGAAGAAGGCCACCGACCCGGCTCCGTGAAGGTCGTTGACCTGCGCGAGGTGCGCTTGGAGCGCGAGGTGGAGGCTCGTCCCGCCGTCGCCGTGCTCCAAGCAAAGTTCGTGCAGAACGACGAGGGCGACATCGTGGCGACGCTCTGGCTCTTCACGGACCCGGAGCACGTCGATTCGCCGTCAGCCTTCGCCGTCCAGTACTTTCGGAGCATCGCTGGCCTCCTCCTTCGTCTCGCGGACGAGGAAGCGGCGTGACGGGCGAGCGGGAGCGGTAGGCAGGGCTTCGAGCACCGCGAGGTGTGCCGGGCGCGGCCTACTGTCTCCCGCTGACCACCGATACACTTCTCGGTGTGTCACCTGTGCCGCACGAGCGATAGCCTCGAGCGTCCACCCGCCAGCGCGAAGTCTCGAAACCTCCTTGCAGGGGGCGTAGCGGGGGGCGGTGCGTCTTTCGTGCGTCACGCCTCTCCCGTACTTGCCCGAGACAAGGTCGGACAAGGTGACGAGCCCGTCAGGATGCGGGTTATAGTGCTACGTTCCGGCTCGCCGCGAAGCAGGAGGGGTCATGGACGACGCAAGGTGGATGCCCGGCATGGCCGTCAGCCTCGGCGGCGGCGTCCTGCGGGTGCTCAAGGCGCATCGCGGAGACTTCCTAGAGGCCGACGACCACGTCGAGCTTCTCGTCTGCGCCGAGGAGGAGGGCGCGACCCCGTCGTGGGTGCTGCCCCGCTACGTTACGGTGCTCTTGGACGACCCCACGACACGGAGCTTGCTCGCGTGGCACTACGACGATGCACCATCTTCCTGCTCGACCTCGTCGTCAAGACGACCCTGCTCATCTTCTGGCAGAACGTCTTCAGCATCATCCTCATCCAGTTGCTCCACCGCCGCTGATTCCGGGGTGGACATCGACGCGCTGGTCGAGCGTCTCCGCTCCAGCGTCGAGAACCACCCGTCCGACGCGGCGTGGCACCTGCTCGCCCACGCGGAGCGCGACATCCTCGCGCTCGTGAAGGAGGTGCGCCGCCTGCGCCGTGCGATGGCGAACCTTCCCGACAGGGTTTGACGAGCGGCTTCCCGCCCGATAGGCCCGCAGCGTGTCGCACGACCCGCTCCCGCACATCCCCCCTGTCTTCCCGCTCTCGCCTCCCTCCGAGGCAGAGGCGCTCGAGGACTACCACGCGCTGCGCGCGCTGGACATGGCCGAGGTGTGGCGGGAAGGGGAGTGGTCGAGCCGCAGCGACGTGCCCGGCCCGCACATCCCGCTCTTGCTCGGCATGTCTCGTGCGGGGGCCAAGGCATCGAACCGCTACCATTTCGCGGCGCGGATGGCGTGCGAATCAAACGTCTCGCCCTCCCCCGTGCGCTCGTGGTACTGCCTCCAGCACCGCGCGAGCTTGGAAGGCTCGCAGTATTACGAGGCGTCCCCCGCGAAGGCGCTGAACCTGCGTAAGTACGTCGCCTCGCCGTATCGCCCCGCCGCCGCGCTCGCGCAGATTCGCGCCTTCGGCGCGAGGCGGGTCTACGACCCTTGCGGGGGCTGGGGTGACCGCCTTCTTGCCGCGCTCGCCGCCGACATCGAGGTGTACTACGCTCGGGACGTGAACCCGAACGTGTTCATCGGCTACTCGGAGCAGGTGCGCGCCTACCCTTCGAGCACTCGCGTCTGCGTAGAGTACAAGCAAGCCGAGGTGGACGCGCCAGCCGAGAACTATTTCGACCTCGTGATGACCTCGCCCCCCTATTGGAAGACCGAGAAGTACGCGGGCGACCTCTCGAGCCACGCGCTCTACAGGTCGTTCCACGATTGGCTCAAGGGCTTCTGCTTCCCCATGATGCGCCATGCCGCGACCGCGCTCGCGCCCGGCGGGCACGCCCTCTTTACCGTCAGCGACGTGTACGCGAATCACACCCTCAACCGCATCTGCCTGCCGATGGTCGAGACGGCTCCCGAGTACGGCCTCATGTACGTCGGCGCGCTCGGGTATGGCCTCGGGAAGCGCATAAACCACCGCAACGAGCAGTCCAAGGCGGCGGGCTTCGGTGAGCCTGTACTCGTCTTCCGCAAGGAGTAGTCATGTCCGACCCTTCCCTCTCCACGACCCCCTTCACCGCGATGGAACTCTACGTCTTGCGTGGACGGGTCGCGAATCCCGAGCCGCCGGAACCGTTCGAGAACCCGAGGCTCCTCGCACAGAGATTTCTCGCGACGATTGACGACATCGCGGCGGTGGAGGACAACTGGCGCAGACGGGTCGCCCGTCGCGCAGGGGTCGAGGAGAGCGCCTTCTGGGGGGACATCCTCGATGCGCTGGACGAGATGGCAGACGTGGGCAACGACGCCCTCGACCAGCACACCGAGCGGGCGTGGGCCGAGCGCATCGCGCTCGAGACGCAACCTCTCCATGAGGAGAACGCTGACCTCCGCGCGGAGGTCGCACGCCTGCGGATGCAACGGGGCGTGCTCGCGGACGTACTCCTCCACGCCGAGGCGAGGGTGGCGCAACTGCTCGACCGGAAGCGGACGTGAGCGACCCGCTCAAGCACCACATCGTCGGGTTTCGCAGGGGCGGGAAGACCTGCCCGTGCTGCGTCGAGTTCAAGCACAAGCAGGTGAGCCGTCGCGTGGCGCGGCGGCGGCTGAAGCCCGAGACACGAGAAGAGGTTCGCGAGGCGCTCTCCGACGAGGTAGGCCGCGAGGCATGAGCCGCGCTCCCATCGACCCCGAGCAGTACGACGTGCTGGCGTGCGACACCCGCCCTACCCCGTGGGGCACCGCGACCTACGTCCGCTTCCACCGCAAGGACATGGCGGCGATGGGCTACCGCGAGTTGTGGGAGGTCTTCGCAGCGTTCATGCCCGGCAAGTGGGGCGTCCAGAGCTTCCCGCCAGCGGGCCTGCTGCTCGACCAAGCCAACAAGTACCACCTCCTCGTGTTCGACACCGCGCCGCAGGGGTTCGACCTGTTCGCGGACGCGCCGAAGGGGTCGCGGACGGTCGCGGAGTACCTCGTCGCCCCGCCGCGCACGTTGTCGTAGGATAGTGTCCTCCGAATAGCGTCGGACGCTATTGACGTTCGTCGGAGCGGGCGGTAGGTGTCGCCCATGTCCACGCCCTCCTTCCCCCGCTCCAGCATCACCCGCTACCTCGGCTTTCATTGTGGCGTTGTCGGCTGCTGCGCGGGGAAGCAGGTCGAGCAAGGTCGCTGGCACGGCATCGGCTCCGCATCCGTCGTCTACACCGTCCAGCCGTGTGCGGAGCGGAAGCTCGTGCTCACGGTGCGGACGGGGGTGTTCCCACCCTCGGTGACGTGGGTCGAGGAGAAGAACAAGAAGCCGTGGGGCGTGGACTTGACGTGGTTCCAGCAGCGCGGGCCGAGCGAGGACGACCACGCCTCCACGTCGTCGGGTCTGGAGGCCGAGGACTTCTACGCCCTGCTCCAAGCAGAGCATGGAGAAGAGCTTGTGCCCGACGAGGTCGTGCTCGATGCTCTGCTCGAGGAGGCATCGACGCGGTGGCCGGGCGAACTGCTGGCCGTCTCTCCCGCGCTGGCGCGTGCTCCGGTGTCGGCGCGGGGGAGTTGGCTCTCGTCGGTGTGGTTCCGCTTCGCCGCGCTCTTCCTCGCCCTCGGAGCGATGTGCTCATGCTCTCCCGCGACTGCGCCCGATGCGCCGCCGCCCATCATCCGCGCGCGGTGGCTCCCCATGCAACCGCCGCGCACGGGACTTCGCTGCTGGTTCAGCTTCTCGCCCGGCCACGGCGTCTCGTACTGCGAACCCGACCCCACCGCCACCTTCGGAGCCTCCCCATGAAGCCCGCTATCCACACCAAGCCCAAATCATTCCACTCCAA
>SXGQ01168513.1_pt1 | contig 15380 bp, 10 predicted proteins | sample 3178371 | NCBI WGS metagenome assembly SXGQ01 (sample SAMN11356859, study PRJNA531348) | freshwater metagenome | isolation source: freshwater sample F1-20 | place: China: Fuxian Lake, Yuxi | collected 2017-12-25
AGCCTTGGTGCAGGACCTCCGCCAGCGCGGCCTGCTCGACGACACCTTGGTGATTTGGGGCGGCGAATTTGGCCGTACCCCGATGAACCAAGGGGACAGCTCCAATGGCAACTATGGCCGCGATCACCACATGAAAGCCTTTTCGTTGTGGATGGCGGGTGGCGGGGTCCGGGGCGGTACTACTTATGGGTCGACCGACGACTTCGGCTACAACACCGCTGAAAACCCCGTCCACGCCAACGATTTCCAGGCCACCGTGTTGCACCTACTAGGCATCGAGCACACCCGCTTCACCCACCGGTTCCAAGGTCGAGACTACCGCCTCACCGACGTCGGTGGCGAAGTGGTCCGAGGCATCCTAGCCTGAGTCAGTTTGGTATCGGCAGTATCGTAGCCGGAATGATGCAGTTGAGAGGAAAGTGTTGGAGCAGCCAGCAGAACCGATCCAATTGAATCGTCCCTGCTGAGGTTAATCGAACGACATGACAAACCGGCGACAATTTCTCCGCGGCCTGGGCATGGCATCGTTGGCTGCTACTTCTCTGGGAAGCTTGCCGGGGTGCATCCCCGGAGCGGTCGGCGGATCGGCCTCTTTATCGGAACTTTCCGTGGCCGAGATCCAGCGACGCATGGCCGCGGGTTCGCTCACCGCGGAGCGACTCACCAACCACTTCCTTCAGCGAATTCACCGACTCGACCGCAACGGCCCCCGTCTTAACTCGGTCATCGAGTTGAATCCGGAGGCCGTGGCCATGGCTCGAGCGCTGGATGCCGAACGGCGTACGAGGGGCCCGCGTGGCCCGCTCCATGGCGTGCCGGTGCTCATCAAGGACAACATCGACACTGGCGACCGCATGCAGACGACCGCAGGTTCGCTGGCGTTGGCCGGCTCCACAGCGCCCAAGGATGCGTTCATCGTCACCCGGCTCCGCGCGGCTGGCGCCGTGGTTCTGGGTAAGACCAACCTCAGCGAGTGGGCCAATTTCCGAGGCCATCGTTCCATTTCCGGCTGGAGCGGACGGGGAGGACTCACGCGCAATCCGCACATGCTCGACCGCAGCGCCTCAGGCTCCAGCTCCGGTTCTGGCGCAGCCGTAGCGGCCGACTTGTGCACCGTGGCCATTGGCACCGAGACCGATGGATCCATCGTCTCGCCCGCGTCGTCGTGCGGTATCGTGGGTTTGAAGCCCACCGTGGGACTTCTCAGTCGCTCGGGCATCATTCCCATTTCCTCGACGCAAGACACCGCCGGACCCATGGCCCGCACCGTGGCCGATGCGGCGGCGTTGTTGAGCGCATTGACCGGCATTGATCCGTCCGATGCCGCTTCGGCTCATTCGAACGGCGCATTGGCCGGGCAAGACTTCACCCGCTTCCTCGATCCCGACGCGCTGAAGGGCGCACGCATCGGCATTGCCCGGAACTTTTTCGGATGGCATGGCCGCATCGACCGGGTGATGGAATCGGCCCTCAAGATCTTGCGCGAACACGGGGCCGAATTGATCGATATCACCGGTCTTCCCGGGCATTCGGCGTTCGGGGACGCGGAGTTCCAGGTGTTGCTGTACGAGTTCAAGGCCGGCCTGAACGCCTATTTCGCATCACGGGGTGATGCAGCGCCGGTGAAGTCGTTGGCAGAGCTGATCGCCTTCAATGAGCGCCATGCAGACCGCGAGCTGAAGTTCTTCGGCCAGGAGACCTTGATCGAAGCGCAAGCCAAGGGGCCGCTGACCGAATCGCGATACCTGGAAGCGCTCGCCCAATGCCGCAAGGTATGCCGCAAAGACGGCATCGACGGCGTGATGGATCAGCACCGACTCGACGCCCTCGTGGCACCGACCACCGGCCCGGCCCATGCCATCGAGTTGCTGGCGGGTGACGGCGGCCTTGGCAGTAGTTCATCCATCGCCGCCGTCGCCGGTTACCCGTCGATTACCCTGCCAGCCGGGATGATCTTCGGATTACCGATCGGCCTCTCGTTTTTCGGCCGCGCCTGGAGCGAAGGAAAACTCATCGGCCTCGCCCACGCCTTCGAGACCGCCGCCTCGGCCCGCCGCACCCCGCGATTCCTGCCGTCCTTTGACGAGCGGAGCGATGGGTAACCCCTCGCCGGAAGCCCACGGCTGCCCAACGGCGGTCTCTGCAGTGTCCTTTCGGGGGAGGCGGGAGGCCAGGACATGGCATTCCTTGGGCTCAATTTCGAAGACGAAGACTTTGAAGGTGATGGCCGGAATCGGCCAATCCTCGTCAGTGATCGGCTGAGAAAACCCAATGTTATTGGGCTCGTTTCGACCGCCCGGGCAGCAAACCGAGTCCCATCAGCTCGGCCAACCCTCTTTTCGGACTCTCTCAAGGCGAGTTGGCAATCGAACCCAATCGGATCCTCCTAAGAAGTATCCCAGCAAACCGAGGGGCTTGAAGAAGTCGCCGCTCGCAGGATGAGTCGCAGGTAATTTATCCCGCGTGCAAAGGCCCATAGGAGGCGGATTTATCCACAACGATCGAATGCTGGCCATTTTCAGCCACTTATCACCCGGCCGATCAAAAATTGCTGTCTCCAAGCCAAGAAAAATTATATTTCACTATGAAAAAGATAGGAACTGTAAATATTTACAATAATCAGCCCCGCAGTCTGCTTTTCTTGGCAATCCCTATGTTTACAACCATTTTGTTGGTCGAGGACAACGAACTTAACCGTGACATGCTGAGCCGACGGTTGGAGCGCAAGGGGTACGTGATCAAAATGGCCGTGGATGGCGCTCAAGGGGTGAGCATGGCCACGGAGTTGCGGCCGGCCCTCATCTTGATGGATCTGAGCCTTCCGGTGATGGACGGCTGGGAAGCCACGCGTCGACTCAAGGGCAATCCAGAGACCGCCGCCATTCCCATCATCGCACTGACAGCCCACGCCCGAGCTGAAGACGAAAAGACGGCCCGGGATGCAGGGGCCAATGATTTTGACACCAAGCCCGTCGATCTCAATCGCCTGGTTGGGAAGATCGAACACCTGCTGACAACCCACGGAACCGGCCCCATCCCAGGGACCGAGTAGTCACCCAAACCATGAAAACATCTTTCGCCCTTCCGATGAAGTTCCGCCTCGTCGACCTTCTTCGGTCTTGGGTTTTGAGCGGACTCTGCCTCGCCGCCCGCTGCGGATTTCTGCTTGCCCTGATCACGGGATTTACCGCCCAGCCCGTTAGTGCTGCGGAGCCCACCAACTCCGTACTGCACTTCGATGGTAATGGTAGTTACCTGGAGTTACCGCCCCACAGCCTCGATGGGTATAAAGCTATTACGGTAGAGGCCTGGGTGAGGCCGGAACGGTTGGGTTATTTCACGCGGTTCTTTGAGTTTGGGACGCAGAAGGATCGTTTGGCTGCCAGTTGGCAAGGATCTTTCGTAGTTGAAGCAACAGTGTCATCAAGTGGGGATAACCCATATGGTTGGTCATCTGGCTTTCTAAGCCGAAATGAAAATAATGGATGGATTCATCTGACTGTTGTCTCAGATGGCAATGGATTTATCGGCTACCTGAATGGGAATGTTATTATAAAAAGAAAATCACCAACATATTTTAATCCTGCTGGGGATGGAAATCGTTATTATTTTGGGAAGAGCACATTTGGGGGAGAAGAGGAAGATTTTGTTGGTCAAATGGATGAAATTCGGATCTGGGACAAGGCGTTGTCGGCAGAGGAAATCAAAACAGGATTGTCCCAGCGAGCGCCATGGGGATCTTCCAATCTAGTAGTTCTAGTTAACTCAGATACCAACCGGGTGAAAGCCATGGACGGCTCCGAGAAAACGGCTTTGTTTCGCGGCGCTTTGAATTGGAAAGTTCAGGAACGCTCGTTGGCGGAAGTTACTCGGACGCTCAGGCATCAGAACCTTGAAATCATTTTCCCACCTGAGATTCATTCCTTAATGAATATTGATTTTTTAAAATTGGACCGAGGAGTTGCATATGGGTGGAATTGGAGATTTGATAAATATCAGGTCCGCACCAACGCTAACGGAAACATTATTTATAAATTAAATCTGCAATGGTTTCCTGAACAGTTCGCCACGGAATTATGTCTAAGTGCAGGGGGTAGATCCAACGAGGTGTGGACAGCAGTGCATCCGCTTAATTTATTGACATCCAACGCGGGCGTCCAAAGTGTTTATCTGAAGCGTAGCGATACAAACGCCCTTCGAAACCTGCTAAAAGGCCCACTCACCCAGGCCATTCGCGAGCGTAGGGAGGTGCAGCAAAACTTACGTTTTTTGCAATCCCTAGGTCTCAAAGAAGAAGCGACAGAGGCATTAATCGATGCCGCTGTGGCTGGAGGGTATCAATCTTATCCCTCTCGCATGTTGCTCCGACAAGAGGTTCCGGAACGTCTGGGCAAATTCTACCAGGTTCGCCAATCTGTTTCTGCTCGGTTTCTTGGAGGTATAGTGGCCGCCCTCGGTCTTGTCATGGGTTGCCTTTGGATTTTCAACCGGCGGATGATTTTTGCACTTTGGTTTGGTTTTACCTGCCTACCAATAAGCCTGTGGTTGTTATTTGGAGAAAATAGTTATCGAGTGTATCTTAGACTAGTGGTTCTGTCCGCTCTTGTGCCGCTCTTGTTTGGCCTCATCCGCTCCACACTGAATCAGAGGATTCCACTGCGCTGTTGGCTTCCCATAGCCGCTTTGTTACCCGCATTCGGTATTGGTTTTTACAATGCTTTCAACAATATTACCAGCTCTGGTAATAGATTTATAGACACACCATATCTCTGGCTCTGGCTTAATCTTGCCATCTTCTCCCAAGTCTGGCTTCTGCTCGAGACAGCACTGAGTTTAAGGCAGGTCAGCAGTTCTGTATCAATGCTTCAGCGACGCCTCGTTCTATGGACGTGGATCAGCGCTCTAATCCTCTGCATTGGAATCCCCAGTTTCTGGTTCACGGTGTGTTTTTATTGGGCCAATGCGCCCATGGGCGGTGATTTCTTGAGTTGGATTCTGAAGTTGCAAAAACTGATCGTGAGTTGGCTACCCGTTGGAGCCGGCGAGAACCCCGATCTCGCTTGGGAAATGATCCAGGTACCGGCGGTGATCTCCTTTGCACTGAGCGGCTTTTGCCTTCTTGGGAATCGTTTCCGTGAGTTACGACTGAGCCTTGAAGCCAGCAATAGCATGGCGTTGCAGCAATTGGAGGAGATCAAGCTCAAGAGCGAGGCGCTCCAAATAGCACAAGTGGCGGCAGAGGCTGCCAGCAAAGCCAAGTCGCAATTCCTGGCCAACATGTCTCACGAACTGCGAACACCGCTCAATGCCATCATTGGCTATAGCGAAATGCTCCAGGAAGAGGCGGACGATTTGGGAACACCGGAGATCAAGCCAGACCTCCAAAAGATCCACGGCGCGGGCAAGCATTTGCTCGGGCTAATTAATGACATCCTGGACCTCTCCAAGATCGAGGCCGGCAAGATGACTCTCTATTTGGAGACCTTCGAGGTGCAGACCTTGTTGAACGAAGTGGCCGCAACCGTGCAGCCCATGATCAACAAAAACGGCAATCAACTCACTTTAGAAGTCGCTCCGGAAATCGGGTCCATGCGGGCCGATGTTACGAAGGTTCGCCAGGCGCTCTTCAACTTGCTGAGCAATGCCAGCAAGTTTACCGACAAGGGCAGCATTACCCTGCGAGCTCGGCGTCAGGGGGCTAACTTGGTCTTCGACGTCATTGATAGCGGGATTGGCATGACCGCAGAGCAGGTGGGCCGCCTGTTCCAAGCCTTTGCCCAGGCCGATGCCTCGACGTCTAAAAAATACGGCGGCACGGGCCTTGGATTGGCCCTGAGCCGCAAGTTTTGCCAACTGATGGGCGGGGATCTCACCGTGACCAGCGAGTACGGCAAAGGATCCACCTTCACCGCCACGATTCCGGCCCTAGTGATCGAGGTGGCGGAGGAATCCACCCCAGCGGCGAGTGCCACCCCGGCCGGAACCCTCTCCACGGGCTCCGGCCCGCTCGTATTGGTCATCGATGACGACCTCACGGTGCAAGACCTCCTGCGGCGTTCGCTCAATCGCGATGGGTTCCGTGTCGAAACGGCCGCCGACGGAGCTACAGGCCTGGCCCGAGCCCGCGAACTCCGGCCCGCAATGATCACGCTCGATGTGATGATGCCGGGCATGGATGGCTGGGAAGTCTTGGCCGCCTTGAAAGAGGATCCGGAAACGGCGGACATCCCGGTCATCGTGGTGAGCATTGTCGACGAACGCGGGTTGGGGTTCAGCCTGGGCGCGGCCGATTATCTAACCAAACCGCTCGACTTCAGTCGGCTATCATCCGTCGTGAACCGTCACGCTAAAGTGGGGCAGGGCCAACGAGTTCTGGTGGTTGAGGACGATGAAGCCACCCAAGAACTGCTCCAGAAGCGTCTCACCAAGGAGGGCTGGCAGGTGGTGGCTGCCAGCAATGGGCGAGAAGCCTTGGAGCGGTTAACCCAAGGACCGCCCGATTTGGTGCTCTTGGACTTGATGATGCCCGAGATGGATGGGTTTGAGTTCTTAGAAGCCTTCCGCAAGCAGCCGGGATGTGCTCAGATTACTGTAGTAGTAATGACGGCGAAGATCCTCACCCCGGCAGATCATTTGCGCTTGCGTGGGCAAGTCTCCCAAGTGGTTGCCAAAGCCAATCTCTCCCCTGAAATGCTCGCCGCCGAGATTCGATCGGTCCTCGGAAAAACTCTGCCGAACCCTTAATTACAGTCAGGTTAAAATGCGATATTTATATCCATCAAGTCGAACAAGTATTCTAAAAATCAAGTTTTACAGTGCCTCAACCCAACAATATTTAAGCGCGCAGGTTGATCTTGGAAGAGGCTTTTTTACTGTCAGTGAGCCGCTTTGAGAAGTGGCGTTTTGTGATTCAATAGAATATTAATACTACCGAAAAAATGCATTTTAATTGCTGCAACATCTGCGACCATGAAGCATGAAATAAATGGGGAAATCCATGAGTTAGCCTTATCAGGCCGTCTGGATAGTTATGAAGCTAAGCAGTTCTCCGCCAAGGCTGAGGACCTTTTGGGTAGCTCAGCTCGCAAGGTGGTTGTAAATCTTGAACATGTCACTTTTCTTTGTTCCGCAGCCTTGCGAGTAATCGTGCTAAACCATAAAAAATTTAAAGCAGACGGACGTCAGTTTGTGGTATCCAAGACATCAAAGGATGTGGACTTCATCTTTGCCACGTTTGGAATTGGATCCTCAGACTGGATTTGGGATTAACTAAATAAAAAACATATGTCAACATTTACACACCTAGAATCAGGCGGCAGTTGTGAAATTATCGTAGATAGACGCATCGATGGGGAAGCCGCCAACTTGTTGGAGATTGACCTCTTGGCGATCACTCGATTACCGGTCCAAACCGTCTATATTAATCTAGCCGCGTGCACCTTTATCTGTTCCGCAGGTATCCGTGTTCTGCTGCAATACCACAGAAATATGAAAAAACAGAATAAATCCCTCCTGGTTTCGCGAGTATCGACGGAAGTGGATACGATTTTGGAACTCACGGGATTTCGCGAGAGTCTTCTAGAGAAACACCTCTAATCCAAGCGCAGTAATGGATATCGAAAGTCCAGTTACAGAGACACTCGCCATAGATATGTGTCGGCATCTAGAGACATTTGCCGCATCCATTTCTGTCTCTCCGCAGGTAGTTTTCTGCTTAGATCATGCTCTAGCAGAACACTTGCAGAATCTTTTTGATCATTCCGACGCAACCCTTTCCAAGCTTCGTCTGCAATCATTGCAAGACAAGCTGATCATCACAGTTTGGGACAACGGAACGCCATATAACATTTTGAATCATCCGCCGGTAGACACTTCGATTCCGTTTCTCGAGCGACCCATTGGGGGGCTCGGAATACATATGATTCGCAAGCTCTTGGATGAAGTTTGTTACACCTCAGCAGATAGATGGAACACAGTCACCTTCATCAAAAATAACAACTCTACGGGCCAGGAAGTCTCTTGATTCACCCCGTTACCAACTAATAATACATTGATATTTGATGCTCAAAGCCTAGGAAAGTTGAGGCATGACCTCAGGACCCCAATCAATCAAGTGATTGGTTACTGCGAACTCCTTCTCGAGGATCCGAGCGTTACAGATAATTATACGCGTGATCTGGAGCGAATAAAATCAGCAGGCTGGCAACTGCTCACCGCACTAAACACTTATTTGGGTGATCAAGCCTTCGCTGGCCATGCGTTCGATACCTATAAGGTCCAACAAGATCTTAGAACGCCGGTAGATCATATTATTGGCTATTCGGAGTTGCTCATGGAACAGGCAGAATCCCAGAACTGCCCAGAAATTCTCCAAGACCTCCGGCGTATCCACGAAGCGGCTGCGAATTGGTTGCAGCGCATGGAAGCGGCCTTGCTTGCCTTGGCTGATTCCAAGACTTTGAAAGGATCTACAGCGATCCAACCGATGACCGGTGCCCTGAGTCCCAGGGAAGTGTCACCCACCTCCATCGAAAGCATTGCCAAATTTGGCCCAGGAGGCGGTGAACACATTCTCATCGCTGAAGACGATCCATTTAACCTGGATATATTACGCCGCCGTGTCGAACGCTTTGGATACAAGGTGACCACAACCGGCGATGGGGAATCGGCTTGGTTGGAATTGCAAAAAGGGAACTACGATCTCGTTCTGCTAGACATGATAATGCCCATCATGGGTGGGTTTGAGCTGCTGCAGCACCTTCGCAAGGATCCCCGATTGAGTCTGATTCCGGTGTTAATGATTTCCGGTGTGGATCAGGAAAACAGCATTGCCCGCTGCATCGAGGCAGGTGCAGACGATTATCTGATGAAGCCGGTGAATCCAATTTTCTTGCGGGCGCGTATCGGTGCGTGTCTCGAGCGGAAACGCCTGCGGGATTTGGAGCAAAGAACCCATGCGTCCTTGTTGGAAAGTCAGTCGCATTTGGCCGAAGAACTTTCAGAAGCCAGCCGATATGTGTCCTGCCTTTTGCCCAAACCGTTGATCCACCCGGACGTTACAGCATGCTGGCACTTTCAATCGTGCAGCCAAATTGGGGGAGACGGGTTTGGCTATCGCTGGATCGACAAGGATCACTGGGCCTTTTTTCTTTTCGATGTGTGTGGCCACGGGGTTGGAGCGGCCATGTTGTCCATCTCTATCCTCAACGTTCTTAGAACTCTTTCTCTTCCCGACACAGACTTCAAATCACCGCAATCGGTGCTCCAAGGGCTCAACCTCGCATTCCCCATGGAGGCGCACAACGAGCAGTACTTTACTTGCTGGTATGGAGTGTATTCGCCGTCAACCAGACAACTTCGATATGGCAGTGCGGGTCATCCCCCGGCTCTTTGCATCGAGGGAATCGAATGCACGCCTCTTCGCACCAAGGCTCCCCCAATCGGTTGCATGGACGACGCCAAATTCGGTGAGGACTCACGCATTCTCGCCCCATCCTGTCGATTAATTGTCATTAGCGATGGTGTTTATGAGTTAGAGAAAAAGGATGGTACAACCGCTACCATTGAGGAGTTCTCATCGTGGTATGCAAGCCAAGGCGACGAGACTCATCCGAAGGCCGCTTGGGAATGGGCCAAGAAAACCTGTGTCCGGGACAAACTCGACGACGATTTCTCCATCATGGGGATTCGATTTGTGTAGAATATAAGTTTTAATTCGGTGTAGTAAAATTTCCTAATAGCGGTACAGATAAAGTGATCGATCTACTTGTGGGGCAGGGGATAAATGTTAATAGCACAGATCACACTGGGCAAACGCCATTACATTATGCTGTAAGGACAGCTCACTTTGAGGCGGTCCGTAAACTTTGCGAATTGGGTGCTAATCCCAATCAGCGGGCTCATTGGCAAGGATTAACGCCATTGCATTTGGCTGCGGTTGTTGGAAGCACAAATATCATCAATGAGCTATTAAAGGCCGGCGGGGATCCAGACCTGAAACAGTCAAGAGGTGAAACTGCTCGCGATTTATTGTCTTTGTTTCATAAAATAGAGATTCCAATGTCTTCAAGAATCAAAATGTGAGGTAGTTGTTGGTTTTTGTTATTCGTTAAATGCAATGACAATAAGTTTTGTGTTTAAATATAAACACGCAGATTATTTAAAAGCTAGACCTACGTTTAAGTATTTTAACTTAAGTCTAATTTATATTCCAAATTTTCCTTAGAAATTTATGTTTACAACCATTTTGTTGGTCGAAGATAATGAACTGAACCGTGACATGCTGAGTCGACGGTTGGAGCGCAAGGGGTACGTAATCCAAATGGCGGTCGATGGCGCTCAAGGGGTGACTATGGCCATGGAGTTGCGACCAGCCCTCATCTTGATGGACCTGAGTCTTCCGGTGATGGACGGCTGGGAAGCCACTCGTCGACTCAAAGGCAACCCAGAGACCGCCACCATTCCCATCATCGCACTGACCGCTCACGCCCGAGCTGAAGACGAAAAGACAGCCCGTGATGCGGGGGCTAATGATTTTGATACCAAGCCCGTCGATCTCAATCGCTTGGTTGGCAAGATCGAACACCTGCTGACAACCCAAGCCACCGGCCCCATCCCAGGGAAACAGTAGTCCTCCGAACCATGAAAACATCTTTTGTTCTTCCGATGAAATTCTTCCTCGTCGATTTTCTTCGCTCATGGCTTTTGAGCGGCCTCTGCCTCGTGGCCCGCTGCGGATTTCTTCTGGCCCTGGTCATGGGATTCTCCGCCCTGCCCATCGGTGCCGCGGAACCCACCAACTCGGTGCTCCATTTTGATGGCAACGGTAGTTATTTAGAGTTACCGCCACATAGTCTTGATGGATATAAAGCTATTACGGTAGAGGCCTGGGTGAGGCCGGAACGGTTGGGTGTAACCACACGATTCTTTGAGTTTGGAACCCAGAATGATCGGCTGGTGGCCAATTGGCAGTATAATTGGCAGTATAGTAGCGGTGGTTACGTTGTTCGGGCTCACAGTGAAGCGTTGGGGGGGAGCGGGATGCTCGTGGGTTTTCAAAAAGGCTTTCTGAGCCGATATGAAAGCAACGGATGGATTCATCTGACCGTCGTCTCGGATGGCAACAGAATACAAAGTTACCTCAACGGAGAACTCATCCTCCAAGAGGCAACGAAGAAGTCATTTCGACCTGCCGGAGACGGTAAGAAATATTATTTTGGGAAGGCCGCCTTCGGCGGCGGGATCGAGGATTTTTGCGGTCAAATGGACGAAATACGAATTTGGGACAAAGTCTTGTCGGCGGACGAAATCAAGGAGGGATTGGCCCGGCGATTGCCGTGGGGAACCACCCACCTGGTGGCGCTGCTAAACTCGGATACCAACCGGTTAAAATCCATCGATGGGGGAGAGACTTCATTTATATTCCGCGGTGCCCTTAGTAAAAGAATCCAAGAACGTTCGTCAACGGAAGTGTCGCGGAGGCTCAGGCACCAAAGTATCGAGCTCTTTTTGCCACCGAACACTTTCTCCGTTACCAATATTGTGTTGGCTTATTTGAAGCTCGATAGAGGAGTAGCATTCGGGCATGAAATGGGAACCAATCAGTTCACCATCAAAACCGACGGAAGGCCAAGCTCCATAATCGATTTGCACTGGTTTCCTCAGCAGTTTGCCACGGATTTGTTTATATACGGAGTGACCCCTTCAAACGGCCCGGTGTCAGTGGTGTTGCCCCTCCATCTCTCGTCATCGAACACAAGCGTCCCGAGGGTTTATTTGACGCGTATGGAAACAAACGCTTTCGTCGATCTGCTGAAGGTCCCGCTGACCCAATCCATTCGTGAACTCCGGGAGGTGCAATTTTCCTTGAATATCCTGAGAATGCTAGGGCTCAAGGAAGAAAGCGTCGAGGCCTTAATTGATGCGGCTGTAGTGGGAGGATATCGATCCTATGCCGCTGGCGCTTTGGTCCGTGAAAAGGTGCCAACGCGTCTAGAGAAATACTATCAGGTGCGCCAATCCTATTCTGCTCGGTTTCTTGGTGGCATAGTGGCGGCCCTCGGACTTGTCATGGGGTGCCTCTGGGTTTTCAACCAACGAATGGCTTTCGCCCTTTGGTTCGGTTTCACCTGCGTGCCGGTGAGTGTCTGGTTGCTACTTGGCGAAAATCGTTACCTCAGCGATCTGAGGCTGGCAATTATTTGCGCGCTGGTGCCATTCGTATTTGGCCTCGTCCGGTCTACGTTGGGTCAGAAAATCCCCCTTCGCTGTTGGCTTCCGATAGCCGCCTTGCTTCCGGCTCTCGGATCGGGCGTCCACGGTGCTATGAGTAGAGTGACCGATTTCAGTAATTTTAATAGTGCTTTCGAGATCTATGGGTCCTTGATCAACTTGGCCTGTCTCGCCCTAGTTTGGCTTTGTGTTGAAACAGGCCTAAGCTTTAGACATGTGAACAGTTCCATCTCTAAGCTTCAGAGCCGCCTTGTGTTATGGATATGGATGAGTACTTTGATTCTCAGCGTTGGTATTCCTAGTGCTTGGTTTACTTTTAGTTGTTATTCATCCTCGGCAGCCATTGCCGGAGATCTATTTAGTCAGCTGTTAAATTTTCAACAATTGATTGTGAGTTGGTTGCCCGTTCGCCCCGATTCAAACCCCGACCTGGCCTGGGAGTGGGTCCAAGTTCCGGCGGTCATCTCCTTTGCGCTGAGTGGCTTTTGTCTCTTGGGCAATCGTTTCCGTGAGTTACGAATGAGCCTTGAAGCCAGCAATAGCGTGGCCCTGCAGCAATTGGAGGAAATTAAGATCAAGAGCGAGGCGCTCCAAGTAGCACAAGTGGCCGCGGAGGCTGCCAGCAAGGCGAAGTCGCAATTCCTGGCCAACATGTCGCACGAACTGCGGACTCCGCTCAATGCCATCATTGGCTATAGCGAAATGCTCCAAGAAGAGGCAGACGACTTGGGAACCCCAGAGATTAAGCCCGACCTTCAGAAAATCCATGGAGCAGGTAAGCATTTGCTCGGGCTTATTAATGACATCCTCGACCTCTCCAAAATCGAGGCCGGCAAGATGACCCTCTATTTGGAGACCTTCGAGGTTCAGACGCTGGTGAATGAAGTGGCGGCCACCGTGCAGCCCTTAATTAACAAAAACGGCAATCAACTGACGTTGGAAGTCGCGCCAGAAATCGGGTCGATGCGGGCTGATATGACCAAGGTTCGGCAGGCGCTCTTGAACTTGCTCAGCAATGCCAGCAAGTTCACCGATAAGGGCAGCATCACCCTGCGTGCCCGGCGTCAGGGGGCTAACTTGGTCTTCGACGTCATCGACAGCGGGATTGGCATGACCCCAGAGCAAGTGGGCCGCCTGTTCCAGGCCTTTGCTCAGGCCGATGCTTCGACGTCCAAGAAATACGGCGGCACGGGCCTCGGATTGGCCCTGAGTCGTAAGTTCTGCCAACTCATGGGCGGTGAGCTCACCGTCGCCAGTGAAGCGGGCAAAGGCTCCACCTTTACGGCCACGATCCCTGCCCAAGTAATTGAGGTGGAGGAGGAGACGGTTCCGGCCGTAAGCACACCCGCTGCGGAAACCGCCTCGACGGGTTCTGGCCCGCTCGTATTGGTCATCGATGACGACGTCACTGTGCAGGACCTCCTGCGTCGTTCGCTCAATCGCGATGGGTTCCGTGTCGAAACGGCCGCCGACGGAGCAACAGGCCTGGCCCGAGCCCGCGAACTCCGGCCCGCAATGATCACCCTCGATGTGATGATGCCGGGCATGGATGGCTGGGAAGTGTTGGCCGCCTTGAAAGAGGATCCGGAAACGGCAGACATCCCGGTCATCGTGGTGAGCATCGTCGACGAACGCGGGCTGGGGTTCAGCCTGGGGGCGGCCGATTATTTGACCAAGCCGCTCGACTTCAGTCGGCTATCATCCGTCGTGAACCGTCACGCTAAAGTGGGGCAGGGCCAACGAGTTCTGGTGGTTGAGGATGATGAAGCCACCCAAGAACTGCTCCAGAAGCGGCTGACCAAGGAAGGCTGGAAGGTGGTGGCTGCCGGCAATGGGCGAGAAGCCTTGGAGCGGTTAACCCAAGGCCCGCCCGATTTGGTGCTCTTGGACTTGATGATGCCCGAGATGGATGGGTTTGAGTTCTTGGAAGCCTTCCGCAAGCAGCCGGGATGTGCTCAGGTTACTGTAGTGGTGATGACGGCGAAGATCCTCACCTCGGAAGACCGCCAACGACTCCGTGGTCAGGTCGCCCAAATCGTGGAGAAGCAGGCCATGACCCCAGAGAGTCTTGTATTAGATATCCGGAAAACACTTCGAATGATCGGTTCCTAAGGCCGGATTTTTAATAATGGAACGCTGAGGGTGAGTGACGGCGTAAAGAACGATGGAATTGGCCGGGCTGAAAGCCCTCTTGGCGGTAGGCCAATCTCAGCGCCGTCACTGACCGCTGGGCCTCAGTTCAGCCCTCGCAGCCGTGGCAGGATTTGCTAACTGCCCATTGGGCCTGGCATTCTCTAGCGGAGCCGGGAGCGAAGGAAAACTGATCGGCCTGGCCCACGCCTTCGAGACCGCCGCCCCGGCCCGCCGCACCCCGCGATTCCTGCCGTCCTTTGACGAGGTCAGCAACGGGTGACGAGCGGGCCTAGGCCTTGGTACCGGTCTTGGAGCGGGGAGCCGCTTTGGCCTGTTTGGTTTTTGCCTGTTTGGGTTTGGCCCGTTTGATCCTGGCCTGTTTGGCTTTCACCGTGGGGGCGGGTTTCGGATTAGGTGCGTCTGGGGCGGGTGGGGTTGCCGAGCGTTTCGCCACCGGATTCTTGCCATTCGCGCGGGTCGGTGTGGTGGGTCCACGCGTGTTCATGCGCGGCGGTCGCGCTGGAGTCTTGCCGGCGGCAGCACTGCTCTTCGGCTGGGGCATTCGGGTCGAATTTGCAAGGGGCGCAGCCACTGCGGCTTGCGATAACTCGGGCTTGGGTTCACGCCTGCTCCCATCGTCCAAGTCCACGCCAAAGAGTGCGCTCAGGTCTTCTCCGGCCAGTGCCGAATCGGCCGCCGTCGTATCCTCGCCCGTGAGTGGACCGGCGGCGGCGCTGGCGGTGGCTGCAGCGATGAGTTCGGCCACCTCGACCCCACGGAGCACAAATAATAGTTCGGGTTGATGGTCCAAACGAGAGCCCACGCCATAGAGCACCGCGGCGAGGTGTTTACATAATCCAGCCCAGTCAGGGCAGGAGCAGGTCATCTTGATCTCCGAGGGTGCGGGAAAGAGCCCGGTCTCCAGACGGGTTACGTCGGCCAAAATTTCCTTCGAAAGTTTGCCCTGGAGCAGGTCAATGAGGTTGGTGACCTGTCCAGCGCTGCGCTGCTTGAAG
>SXGQ01427722.1_pt1 | contig 15377 bp, 12 predicted proteins | sample 3178371 | NCBI WGS metagenome assembly SXGQ01 (sample SAMN11356859, study PRJNA531348) | freshwater metagenome | isolation source: freshwater sample F1-20 | place: China: Fuxian Lake, Yuxi | collected 2017-12-25
ACGAACCGACGCGCGGTATCGACGTCGGGGCAAAGACGGAGATTTACGAGCTGATCAACAGCCTCACCGCGGCAGGCAAGGCGGTCGTGCTGGTCTCGAGCGAATTGCCGGAGCTGATCGGGATGAGCGACCGCATTCTCATCCTGCACGAAGGCCGCATCGCCGGGGAATTCGGAGTCGGCGCGACGCAGGAACAACTGCTCGCCGCCGCGATGGGCACGACGCTTGAGCCTCCAGCCGAGCCACAGCCAAAGCAGCGCATCGCGCCATCGCCCTACGTGCTGCCGGCGTCGTTTTTCGCTCCGCTTCCATGACAAACTTTCACCGCCCATGAGCACACGATTCTCACTCCGCGACGTCTCCCTGCTGTTTGCGCTGCTGGCGATTGCGGCCTACTTCACCTATGCGCTGCGCGACCCCGGACAGGCGGTTTTTTACGAGGGAAATCCGTTTCTCTCCGCGCGGACGCTGAGCCAGCTGGTCGTAGAGGTCTCCATCACCGCGATGCTGGCGGTGGGGATGCTGCTCGTCATCCTGCCCGGCCACATCGACCTCGCGGCAGGAAGCGGCGTGGGGTTGATCGGCGGACTCGCGACCGTGCTGATCAACGGCACCGGCTGGGTGACGCAATCGCTGACCGCCTTCCATGAATTCATCCGCGCGACATTCGGCCCCGAAGCCGCCGCGTGGTGCCCGCCACCGCCGTGGCCGGACCCGGTGGCGATGGCGTTTGCATTCATAGTGGCAGCGGTCTTCTGGGGCCTGATGGGCATGCTCATCGTGCGGCAGCGCATCCAGGCATTCATCGTCACCCTCGGCGGGATGCTGATTTTCAAAGGGCTATTCTGGGATGTGATCGGAAACCGGACGATAGCGGTTTCGGGACCGTCGCAAGGAAAGACGTGGAGCTTGGTGGCCGGGACCGAAACCTACACGATTCCGCAGGACTGGATGCGGCGGCTCGCTACCGAATACGTGGAGCCGAAGCTCGGTCTCATCGCTGCAGGCGTGATTGTTTTGCTGATGCTCATCGTCCGCATGCGTGCATGGGCGCGACGCAAACGCCTCGCCATGGAGGGCGATGATTTCGAGCTGACGCTCATCAAATGGATGATTGCCGCGCAGTTGATCTTCATCGGCGTGCTCGTGGCGAATCAATACAAGGGAGTGCCGCTGCCGGCGGTGATTTTCGGCGCGGTGGCGTTCATCGTGCACACACTGACGCGGCACACGCGTTTCGGCCGCCACCTTTACGCCATCGGCGGCAACGAGGAAGCTGCAGTGCTTTCCGGCATCCGCGTGCAGAGCGTGACGGTGTGGGCATTCATCCTCATGGGCGGAATCGTGGCCATCACCGGCTTTATGCAAACCGCGTACACCGGCTCGACGACGACCGACATCGGAAACCTGATGGAGCTCGACGCGGTCGCCGCGTGCGTCATCGGCGGAGTTGCTCTCAAAGGCGGGCGCGGCACCGTGATGAACGTATTCCTCGGAGCACTGATTATGGCGACCCTCGCGAAAGGGATGTCACTCATGGGCACGGAGCCGCAGCAAAAATATATGGTGCGCGGTGCAGTCCTGGTGCTCGCCGTCTGGCTCAACACACGGATGAACCGCACGGGGCGCGGCAGCCTGGCCTAGTAAACCTCGGCGTCGTCGGGCAAACCGGAGTCGTGCCGGATGCTGTCGAGACTCTTCTTCGCCCCACGCTCGGTATCCGGACCGGAAATCACGTCGGAAATTGCGTTCACAATAGCCGGGAGCGCGAGCAATGCACCTACACCGAGCAGTGTAAATGCCGTAGTCTTCTGCGCTTGCCGGCTCATTTTTCCGCCAAGCAGGAGGCCGAGCCCGCAGCCCACGGCGGTTTGCGTGACTGCAAGGAGCGATGTATTGAGTGCGTCGGTCTGCTTTTTGGGTTCCATGTGACTTGGCCGGCAACATGCCGGAATTTCCGAAAGAGTAAAGCACGCAGCGGGCCCGGCGCCGTCCGGACCTCCGCAGGGCACCGAAGATGCTTAAATGGCCCCGATGCGCCCGCCGCAAACCACATCCGGATTTTCGTTAATCGAACTGATCGTCAGCATGGCGATTTGCGCAATCCTGTACGCTGTTCTGTTTGCACCATCGGCGGAGCAAGTCAGACAGAAGAAGTTCGCCGGATGCGCGGAGAACCTGCGCAAGATGCACCTCGCACTCGGAGTTTATGCATCGGATCACAACGGGGCGTTTCCGTTCGTTGTCGACGCCGGCACCGCCGAGGAAGCGCTCGGCGTGCTCGTTCCGTCGTGCACGTCAGACACATCGATATTCGCCTGCCCGGGAAGCGGTCGCAAAGCGCCGGAGGCAGCGAAACCATTTACCGACGGAAGGATTTCCTATGCCTACGCGATGGGCTTGAATCGCAACGATCCCGCTTCAACGCCCATCGCGGCGGATGCACTTCAGGGCGGACGCACTCCGACCAGCGTCGCATTTTCGTCCGATGGAAAGGGCACCGGGAACAATCACCGGAACTTCGGAGGCAACGTGCTCTTCATCGACGGACACGTCGAGCAAAGATCGACGGCATCCACGTCGACGGAACCTCTGCCGGCTAGAGCAAAATGGCTGAACCCTAGACTCTAATGCAAACGACTCTTTTCAAACCGGACACCGACGCAAAGACAAAGACGCAAGGCAAGCGAAGTCCGATTCGGGTAATCGCCACCACGGTGCTCATCATCTCAGTCTACGGCGCAGTCTGGTGGTGGTTCTGGGGTTCCAAACCGAAGCTCGCAGCAAGCATTCCGATCAAAACGAATGAATCCAGTGAAACAGGCTCGTGGGCTGTTTCCAGCGGCCGGATGCTCGTGCTGGCAGGCGGGAAACTGAGTCTTATCGATCTCAACGACAGGCAGGAGAAATGGAGCACCGCAATCCCTGCCCGGCCAGAATTGGACGCCGAGTTTCAGGCCGCAATCTCCGCACGGTTTCTGAAACTCCAGCAACGCGCCGACGAGCTCTCCGCAAAGCGCGCGACTTTGAAGGGAGATGCAAGCATCAAGGCATTCAACGCTGAAGCAGCAAAATACGCGGCAGACCTCGCAGCCGCACGGGCCGACGCCGCACGTGGAACCGCCGCGAAGGCTCCGGTTGCAACGCCTGCCAAGCCGGTCGCAGCAGCACCGAAGAAATATGAATTTGGAGGAGACCGCAGCACGGTGGACAAGCTGAACGCCGTTCAAAACGAAGCAGATCTCCTCCGAGCGTCGCGCAACAAGGCACGGGAACCAAAAATCGCCGAAGCGAAGGCAGCCATCGAGAAACTGAAACCCGCCGCGACGACGCCAATCAAACAGCAGCAACTGCGCGAATTGGAAGCGCGCCTAGCCTCACTTGAGGCTGAACAAAAAGCCGATTCCGTCGCCGCGACTGCTGCAACCGCCCCGAGACCAAAAGCGGAGGAGGAGTACGAACCTTCGATGGACTTCGCAATGGCCCACGATCGCGAACCGCATGTGGTGGAAGCAGGCGGGCTGTTTTACCTGACCGATGGCCCCCGCATTCTTTCTTTCGAAAACGAGAGCGGAGCGCTCAAGGGCAGGTTCCCGATGCCGGGAACGGTGTTGGAAATGTTTGAAAGCGGCGGCTTTGTTTACGCAGCTGCGCATGCGGGCGAGACCATCCGCTACGTCACAAAAATCGCGCCGGGAGGAAACGCACAAAGTTCGTACATTCAGGTCGCACCGGACGCCCCGCTATTCGAGGAAACGGAGGGCAGTTATTCGGTTCTCACCCCATCCGCCCGCACCATCGTCACCGGCGGCGCAAGCCTCGCAATCGCGGACGTCCGCCTCGTGGAGCGGAAAATCGACAAACAAGACGCTATCAAACCGGGCGCCGAAAAGGCTGCGGAGGAAAACACAAGACTGAGCGGAGGCGGAGGGACGGGAGAAGCACTCGCAATCATGGCAGTCATGGAGCAGGACAAATTGAGGATGAGCGGTCGCGCTGTTGAGCAAATCGATGCCAGCACGTACGACGTGAGCATCAAACGCCCATTCGCGCCCGCCACGCCGCCTTGGAAGGGGCAGTTCGCAGGACACGTCCAGTGTTTCTACACGCAGAACTTCACACTCGTGACCGCCGGGACGAAGCTCGTCGCACTGAACGCGAACAACGAAAAAGCGTGGGAGGCATCGCTCACAGCGCCCGCTGTAATCGGCGACGATGCGCAGTGGGATTCGCAGCCTGCGCCGCCATGCTTCGAATCTGCGGGGCGTGTGTATTTCTTCGATCGCGCCGCGCTCAATGCGTTCGACGCTGCGACCGGAGCCGCGCTGTGGCGTGTTCCGAGCGTCGGCATTCGGAAAGTCGTCACCGACGCCGATGGCGACCTTTACGTGCACTCCGCGAACCTTCCACTCGACAGCCTGCAATATCTCTCCGAACGCAGTAAAATGGTGAATCCGGTGCTTCTTAAAGTATCGGCAAAAACGGGCGCGATCGAGTGGTCGCAGGAAAAATACGAGGACGTGTGGGCTGCAGGCAGCGATCTCTACGCCCTGCGCATCGGCCGAAACGCAGCCGATTTGGAGAATCAGGTTTTTGCTCCGGGCTCGTCACCGGAAGCACGTGTGAAGATTTTCAAGATTACGCGCGGAGGCGGAAAACCGCGATGGGAATGGTTCCAAACGAAGATGCCCCACGATCTCGTCGCCATCGGAAAGACGCTCGCGATTCGGTTTCGGGACGAGGTGCAAATTGTCCACAGCACCGCGCTCTAGCGGGCTTGCGCACCTTGGGTAATCCCGTAGCGTGCCGGCCATGCGCAATCCACTTGTACTGTTCGCCGCGGCGGGAATGGTTTCGTCCGCGACCGCAGCCGAGAGCCCGTTGATGCGGGACTTCATCGGACTGAACGTGCACACCGTACAGTTCAAGCCGGACCTCTACGCGCCGGTGACGCGCGTGCTGCGAAACTACCATCCCCTCAAATGGGACGTAGGGAACGATACATCCACCAAACTGGACTTTCCATTCGCGAAGAATCGCGTGAATTGGGAAACGCTCTACGGCGGATGGAAGAATGCCGGCTACAAGACGCACGCTAGCGTTCTTTTCGACGACGTTGAAGCCCGCGATTGGAAAAACGTCGAAGCGGATGCGCGCAACTATGGCGAAGCATTCGCAAGGAGTTTCGGGAGTCTGCTCGACGCCGTGGAGATCGGGAACGAACCGAGCAAATACGACGACGATACGTACCGCAAACTGTTCGTCGCGATGGCGTCAGGCCTTCGCGCGGGAAACCCCGGAATCCGCATCGCTACTTGCGCCGCAAACCTCGGCCCAAGCGGGCGCTACTCGAAAAGCGTGGACATTTTCAGCGCGAGAAAGGACTTGGGGGACATCATCAACATCCACACCTACGCCGAGGCCGAACCATGGCCGACGTGGCGACGGAGTTTCCCGGAGGACCCGGCCACGAAATGGATCGAAAACATTTCCCACGTCGCAAAGTGGCGTGATTCAAACGCGAAGGACAAACAGCTTTGGGTCACTGAGTTTGGCTACGACGCCGGGACGAAGCCGCCACCAGCAACAGGCGATTTCTCAAAATGGGTCAGCAGCACGGAGGAGCAGCAGGCGATGTGGACGGTCCGCTCATTCCTCATCCTTCCGCGCCTTGGAGTGGACCGAGCGCACCTCTATTTTTTTAACGACTCCGACGAACCGAAGCTGCACGCGAGCAGTGGCATCACCCGCAACTTCAAGCCGAAACCCGTATTCCATTCGCTGGCATGGCTCCAGCGTTCACTCGGCGAGTATCGATTCTCCCGCGTGGATCGCGAGGCGCCGCCCGGTGAGTGCTTTTGCTATGAATTCACCCACGGCAATCAGCCCGGGAAACGCGTGCTCGCAGCGTGGCTGCCGTCCGGAGCATCACAGAAAGTGCGCCTGTTTATCGACACAGCGAAAGCCGTGCGTGCGGAGCTGATGCCGCTCAGCGCACAGCCGGCCGAGGCCGTGGCCTTTCAGGTAGAGATCGAAGGTTACCTCGCAATCGAATGCTCGGAGCGGCCTGTTTTCATCTGGCTCGAGTAGGTTCTCGCGGAGACCATACGGCCGACAAGATAAAGATAAAATCAGTAGTATTCCTACTTTCCCGCATGGGCGGATTGTGACAATCGTCTAACATATGCCCCGTCGTTCCATTAGAGCTCACTGCCCGCGCTGCCGCCATCAGCAGCCGTTCATTCGTGCGCGCTACCGGCCGGCGATGCACCTGTTCCTCACAGCTGTGACTTTGGGTCTATGGTCGATCAGTGCAATCACTGCGTTGATTCGGCGGTATGTTTGGCCCTGGCGCTGCGAACATTGCGGATGGCACCAGCCGGATTTCCGTTCACCGGAAGAGCGCGAACGGGATACAAAACCCAAGCAGTCCCGACGTTCCTCTAGAAATCGCATTGCCACGACACGAGCCGCTGATAAACCAGCGGCTCCATGAAATTCTCATTCCTTCTCCCGATCATCGCCTGTGTCGCTCCCGCCTTCGCCGCGGATAACGAACTCTCCACCGAGGAAAAAGCCGCCGGCTGGCAATTGCTGTTCGACGGCAAAGACGCTTCGGCAAACTTCCGAGGCTACAAGAAGGATAAGCTGCCCGACGGATGGGTGGTGAAGGACGGTGCGATCGTCCGCGAGAAGGGCGGTGGCGACATCATCACGAAGGAGCAATACGAGAGCTTCGAACTCAGCGTAGATTGGAAAATCAGCCCCGGCGGCAACAGCGGCATCATGTTCAAAGTGCGGGAAACGAATGGACCGAGCTACCAGACCGGACCCGAGTGCCAGGTGCAGGACAACAAAGGCGGCCACGACCCGCAAAAGGCCGGCTGGATGTACGCCCTTTATCCGGCTTCCGTCGATGCGACGAAGCCCGCGGGCGAATGGAACCGCTTCGTGCTGAAAGTGCAGAAGACCGCGACGGGCACCTACAAATGCGAGCATACGATGAACGGCACACCATACGTGACCTACGAAATCGGCTCAGCGGATTGGAAAGAGAAGGTCGCGAAGTCAAAGTTCGCGAAGATGGAAGGCTTCGGACAAGCGGACAAAGGCCACATCTGCCTTCAAGACCACGGTAACGAGGTCGCTTACAAGAATCTGAAAATCCGCGTTCTGGAACCGGCGAAGTAACCCGGGTGCCTCACGGGGCACCCGCGAACAACTCAGGAAATCGAGCCCTCGCAATCGTCGCAGGCACTTGCACGAGCACGGGGCTTTTCTCTTTGTTCAACGCAGAAAGAAGCTTCTCGAGGTCGATCCGGCGCAGAACCGTGCATCCTGCCGTGCCGCCGCGCCTGCCAATCCAGTCGTGAATGTAGATGCACGATCCGGCGCCCGGAATCGCTTCCGGATTATGCCGCACCCAAATGCCGAGCCCGTAATGGGGCGACTCGAAAAGCTTTTCCGATGACTTCCAGTCCGGACGCGCAATTTTACGGCGGTCCACGAGTTGGTTGTAGAAGCGTGAGGCCGAATCGTCCACACCCTCGCTATCGGGGCCGATGCGCACAAACGGCATGTCGAACCTCCGCGCATCCTTCGCAAACACCGGCCCAAATCGAAACACACCGGCCGGTGCGCAGCCGTCGCCCTCTTTTTTGACCGGGCCTTCGGCGGTGCGGCGGTGCAGACCGATGCCCCACGCCATTCCGTTGCGTCCGGTCAAAGCATCGAATGCTGGTCCCCTCGCCTGCCATCCCACATTCGTTTTTTCAAACAACCGGACTTTGGCGCGCGATGAACTCCATCCGCTGGAAGTCACAAGAACCACCTGCCGCGAGGAAGTGGGTACCGCGGCGGAGGCGCGACCAAAAACCGCAAACAGAAGGGCGATGAACAGAACCCGAAACATGCGCGGCCACCCTGTTTTAAAAAAAACTTCTGTCGAACTCGAAATCGCGCTTGCCTCAATCGTCGCGCGTGATACTTACACCGCCCCGCCAAGGGAAAAGCTCGGGTGGTGAAATGGCAGACACGTACGTTTGAGGGGCGTATGCCGCAAGGCATGGGGGTTCAAGTCCCCCCCCGAGCACCACTTCCCTAAAAACTCCGAAAGGAGTCCTCCTGTCTTGACGTCGCCGCCGCTTGGGCGCACGCAAGCTGCATGTCGTTTAGAACCCGCCAGTGCATTTCCGTGGTCCTCATCGTGGTCACCCTTGCGCTCCTCTACCCCGGACTCACGCAAAACGCCCTCACCATCCGCGGGGTGCTCGATGCGGGCGGCGTCGCAGGTCTTCTGGAGCGAACCACGGCCGCTCAGATGCCCGCCGATCAAGTTGCGCAAGTCCGCCCGTATTTAAACCCCGTGCGATTTGGGACGATGAATGACGCACAACTCAGCGAGACCATCGGCCTGATGCTCGGTGCCATCGCAAAGGGAAAAATCGCCGGTGCGGAAAAGACCATCAGCAACACCACGGTGTACGAGCAAAAGCAGACCATCACAGTCACCATTCGCTTTCTTTTTGAAAACAAAAGCTACCTCGCCGGCACGCTTATCTTCCTTTTCAGCGTCTGTATTCCGATCGGAAAGGCGCTGCTCTTCCTCATGGCGCTGTTTCTCTCGCCGAAACCCGCGGGAGCACTGCTGAACTTCATCAACGCCATCGGCAAATGGTCCATGGCCGATGTGTTTCTCGTCGCCATCTATACCGCGTATCTCGCCGCGCGATCATCGGAGGGTGTGGGACAGGCAATTCGTTTCCAGACCGAATACGGACCGGGGTTTTATTGGTTCGCCGCGTATTGCGTATTCTCGCTCGCCGCGCAGCAGGCTGCGACCGCGCTGCTCCGTGCGAAGGTTGCGCAGACGGCTTGATTCGGTCGTTGTCGCGCGGGAATTCGGTGCGCTAGTGTCGCGTGATGCACCTCCGTGATCTCACACCAGAGCAAAAGAAGTCCGGTCTCGCCGCATGGCTCGGCTGGATGTTCGACGGGCTCGACATGCACATTTACACACTCGTCGCCACGCTCTTCGTGGCGATTCTGGTGTTCACCCCGGATATCGACTCGGACTTCCGGAAAATGGACGTTGATCACGACGGAAAGATTACCGCGGCGGAGTGGACGTCCGCAGACTCCTTCAAGTCCGTGGACCACAACGGCGACGGAGCAATCGTCCTAAATGAATACACGGTCTTCGCTGCGAAAACGCACACCGGCGATCCGAAGGTAAAGGATTACGCGGGCTGGATACAGGCCGCATTCCTCGTGGGCTGGGCTACGGGAGGTGCGTTCTTCGGGCGACTCGGCGACCTGCTCGGCCGCGCGCGAGCTCTTTCGCTGACGGTGCTGACGTACTCGCTTTTCACAGGACTCTCGTTCTTCGCGACGGAGTGGTGGCATTTGCTCATCTTCCGTTTCCTCGCAGCGCTCGGCATCGGCGGCGAATGGGCCGTCGGCTCCACCCTGCTCGCCGAAACGTGGCCGAAATCCTGGCGCCCGTGGACAGCCGCCGTGCTCCAAACCGGCGTCAATATCGGCGTCCTCATCGCATGCGGCGTCGGAGTACTGCTGAGCGGCATGCACCCGAAATTCATCTTCCTCATCGGCGTAGTGCCCGCGCTGCTCGTGCTTTGGATTCGCTCACACGTACCGGAACCATCCACGTGGGCCGCCGCAAAAACCAATGAGCGAAAGCCCGGAATCGCCGACCTTTTCAAAGGCGACGTCGCACGCGTCACGCTGCCCAGCATCGGCATCTGCGCATTTTCACTCACCGGATGGTGGGCATTCATGTTCTGGCAGTCGGCCCACGTGCGGAATCTCGACGTCGTGAAAGCGATGTCCGCAGGCGAACGTGATACACTCGTTGCAACGGGCTTTGCGCTCATCATCGGGATCAGCGTCATCGGGAACTTCGTCGCCGGAGCACTGGCGAAACGCTGGGGTTACAAAGCCGCTCTTCTTTCGATGTTTGGCGGTTTCGTCGTCACCATGACCGCGACCTTCGGAATCGAGCGCGACCCGTATTCGCTCGTCTATTTCTGGCTGCCCGCCGTGGGATTCTGGAGCGGAGTCTTCGGGCTCTTCACGATGATGCTTCCCCCGCTCTTCCCCACACTGCTCCGCACTACAGGCGCTGGATTCTGCTACAACATCGGCCGGATCGCCGCGGCGGTCGGCACCGTTTTCGCGGCAAGCATCACGCAGGGCGGCAACTTCCGAACCACGCTCCTTTACGACGGATTCCTGTTCATTCCCGCAATGCTCTTCGTCTTCCTGCTCCCCTTGAAAGAAGCGGCAGCGGAAGATTGAATGTTTTCCCGACCGGCGATGTCAAAGCCTCCGCACCTGCGTTAAAATGAGCCGCTTTCTTCAATTCATCGCCCTCGTCGCCTTCCTGACCGTTGTCGCGCTCTGGTTTTTCCCGCTCGATGGAAAGTCCCGTTCCTCACGGCAGAACACCACATCCGGCCAGACCACCACTGGCGGCGGCACAACAACCCACCCCAATGAGCCCATCGACCAATCACCGGAAGCCATGATCAACCGCCTATTCGAGCGTCTCCGTTCGGGCAGCTTCACACCCGCGGACCTCGCCACATTCCGGCGCGCACTGCTCGCCGCCGACCCGGCTACTGCGATCGCTGCAATCACCGCATTCCTGAGCACCGGGCAGGATGCCAACACCGGCGAGCGTTTTGTTGTCGGCGAACGCGGCGAACTTTCCGGCGCGCCGACTATGCGCGTGCTGCTGCTCGACTTACTCGGCCGCATTTGCAAAACGTCCGGCGGCTCCGAGGCGGCCGTGCTCGCCCGTGCGCTGATGGAGCGCAAAACATCCGCCGATGAATGGGCAATCGCCATGCGCAACGTCGGCTGGACGACACCGAAAGAGCGCACCTACCTCGCCGGAAAAGTGCGCGAAATGCTGCGCTACGAAGCGTGGCGCCAGCAACCCAGCGGCGGATTCCTCGAATCGTTCGACATCATCGTCTTCACGCGCGATGCCTCGTTCACCCCGGAACTCGGCGAAATTGTGAAAAGCGAGGACAAGGCTCTCCAGCGCGCCGCCGCCGTGGCGATGGACCGCCTCAGCGAGATGAATCCGCTCGACGTCATGAACTGGCTCAACGCGAACCCGAATGAATTCAGCGCGAAACCGATGCTGCGTGCCGACTACTTTACAAAAGCCGATTTCACGCAACCCGCGCAGAAGCAGGCTGTGGAGACCTACCTCGGGCGAATTGATGTGGAGCAAAAGGAGAAGATCAAATTGCTTAACGGCATCGCAGCGCCTGGAACATTTGCAGCGGAAGGGCTGCTCACACCACCGCCGCCGGAAAACGATTCGCCGGAGAAATTCACCGCGCTTCAAACAACGGTTCGCGATTGGGTGAAAATGAACCGCTTTCCCACGCTGCTCCCGTCGCTTCTCCAACTTCAGGCGCGCCTCACGGAATAGACAAACGCCGTTTGACTCGTTCACACCGCGCGGCCACAAATGCCGCATGTCTTCTCAATCGCTGTCTGTCACGGATCCGGAACGCACCATTGAATTCGAATTCGTCCGCGCGACCGAAAACGCCGCGCTGAACTCGCTCCCGTGGCTCGGCCGCGGCGAAAAGGAAAAAGCGGACAAGGCAGCTTGCGACGCCATCTTCGGCGTGTTCGACCTCGTGGATATCTGCGGCGAAGTCGTCATTGGCGAAGGCATCAAGGACAACGCACCCGGCATTTTCCTTGGCGACCATCTGGGCACCTGGCGTGCGGGTTCACCGCGTTTCGAAATCGCGCTCGACCCGATCGACGGCACGACGAACATCGCGCAGGGTCTCCCGAACAGTATCTCCGTAATGGCGGCGAGCGAGACCACCGAGGAGCATCCGCACGTGATGCGCAATCTCCCCACGTTCTACGCGCAGAAGCTCGCATACGGCCCCGAGGTTGTTGACGCCATCAATGCTGGAATGGACCCGCTGTCGCTCGATGCCCCGGTCTCCGAAACGCTAGCAAAGGTCGCCAAGGTGCTCGGCAAGCGCGTGCGCGATCTGGTCGTGATGACTCTCCAGCGCCCGCGGCATGCGGAATTTATCAAGCAGGTCCGCGAGACCGGTGCCGCACTGCGCTTGATTACCGATGGCGACATCACCGCCGCAGTATCCCCTTCCCTTCCGGAAAGCGGCGTCGATTTGTTCTACGGAATCGGCGGCTCGCCCGAGGGCATCCTCACCGCCGCGGCATTGCGTGCGCTGGGTGGCGACATGATTCTCCGCATGGCTCCGCGCGACGAAGCGGAGCGTCTCGCCACCATCAAGCTCGTCGGCGAACAGGAACTCGTCCGCGACTACCGCAGCAATGAACTCGTTTGGGGCGAGAGCTGCATCTTTTGCGCAACGGGAATCAGCGACAGTCCTCTGCTGCCCGGCGTCATGCTCCGCGGAAAAAAGGCGATCACCCACAGCATCCTCATGCGCGCGAAAAGCCGCACGGTCCGCTACATCCGGGCGATCCACGACCTCGAACACAAGACGATCCACCTTCGCGGAGAAGGCCGCGAGCAGAAGCTCGCGTAGAGTCCGGAACGCCGCCAGCGCCTACGGCTGACCGGGCGCTTTCGGACGGCGGAGATTGATCTCCGAATTCACCGGGTTCGCAGGATTGCTCGGGTTCAGCGCGGCTTTCGCCATCTCGGTCCCATCAGCCATCGGCTGATTGTTCGATTGCGACGGCGGTGCCGGCGGGGCGGGAGCGGGTGCAGGCGCTGGAGCCGGTGCGGGCGCAGGGTCCTGCGTTGTGCTCTCGAAGAACAGCGAACGCTGCACGCGGTATTCATCGCGAATCGCAGCAGCCGCGTCCATGTATTGCACCCCCTCATTCACCTTGCCCGTGAACAGCCCGAAAACTCCGAGCTGCCACTGCCGCTCGGCGAGATTGTCGATCGGCAGGTTCGGCTTCAAAAACGACGCAGCCATCGCCATCACGCTCTCCGGCGACAGATCGGACCACGGCAGCGGCACCGCGCCGAATGCCACCTTTACCTCGACCTGAGCATCCGTCACCCGCGCCACTCCGCCAGCGAGTTGCTGGCCGTTCTTTTTGACCAGCGGTGCGGCGTATCCCGATGTCGAAAGGTCCTTGATGAGCTGCTCCTTGAACTTCACCAGCCACGTGATGCGCTGGTCGAGCAGATCGCGCTCGGCGACATTTTGCTGAAGCGTCACCTGCGCGCCCTTGATGAGCGCCAGCGCATCGCCGAAGCGGTAATTCTCGCACAGCCCCTTCAGCTTCATCTTCACGTCCAGCAACGCCGCCTCCTCCGCCGCCTCCTGCTCCGCGCGCTGCTTCTTCATCGCCTCGCCCGCTGCGGCGACGGCCGTCTCGATCTTCGTCGCATTCTCGCGCTCCAATTCCGTGAGCATCGACACGAGCGCCGCCGACTTCAGCTTCGCCTTTGCGCCCAGCAGATTCTTCAGCGCGATTTGCGCCTTCTCCGGTGCCTTCTCGAAATTCCGGATGTCCGCCGCCACCGATTCATACGCGGCAAAATCCTCCAGATAATTTCCCACCAGCTTGCGGTATTCCCCGGCCCACGTCGCCGGTCCGGTCGGGTTCGCGTTCTGGTATGCGCGCATCCACTCCACCGCGCTCGCGTGTGCGCCCAGTTCCCAGTTCTTCAGGCCCACGATGAACAGCCCCAGCGCCTCCACCGTATCCGCCTTGAACGCCTTTGCCTCTGCGAAATCCGTCGGCGCGGAATCCGCACCGAACTTCGCCACCTTCGTAAAAAACGCGTTCAACTCGGCATCCATTCCGATCGCATTCGGCGAAAGGTCCGCACCCAGCTTCTTCAGCGCCTCCTGCGCGATGACCGGACGGCTCATCAAAAACTCCACCATCGCCTCGTGCACAGCACTCCAGCTGTGCAGCGGTTCGCCCAGCCGGCTGTCGGCAAACAACTCGCGAAACGCCGCCGCCGCCTGATCCCGCTTGCCCGCCGCGATGTCCCGCCGCGCCTGCGCATACTTAGTCTCCGGCGGGATTCCCGAATCCGTCTTTCCCGCCACCGGCAAATCATTCTTCGGCGCGATGGCTGGACGATTCATCCAGAAATAAAGCCCGCCGCCCACGATCAGCGCCACCGCTCCGAACGTAATCCAGCTCGCTCCGCTCTCCACGCGCGACAGCACCATCCGCGGCTTCGGGGTCGAGTGCGACTTCCGCAGCTCCGCCCGCGCAAATTCCAGATTCTCGATAAACGCATCGTAGCTGTCGAACCGGTCCTTCGGATTCGCCGAAAGCGCCTTGTCGATCACAAACGCCGTCGCATTGCACACCCCCGGCGCGTAGCTCAGCAGATGCACAGGGCGGCTCTTGATCTTCTTCAGCTCCGCCATCGAATTACTCTCCGTGATAAACGGCGGACGCCCCGCGATTGCGTGGAAAAGCGTAGCCGCCAGCGAATACATATCGCTCCGGAAATCCTCCGGCGAACCATCCAGCTTCTCCGGCGCCACATAGAACGGCGTCGCCCACATCTCACCCTCCTCCTCGTGCTGCTTCTCCACCAGAATCGCCAGACCAAAGTCCACGATCTTCGCCGTCTGATCATCCGCAAACAAAATATTCCCCGGCTTGATGTCGCGATGGATCAACCCCTTCTCCAACCCCGCCCGCAGGCCCCGCGCAATCTGCGCACCCACTTCCAGCGCCCGGTCCTCCGGAATCTTCGCCCCGTCCGTCATCAGGCTGTCCAGACTGCCCGCGCTCACCATCTCCATCGCCAGATACATCATCCCCTGGTCCTCGCCGTACGAGAACACCTTCACGATGTTCGGATGATTCAGCGATGCCGTAATCTGCGCCTCCCCCTCAAACCGCTTCTTGAAATTCGGATCCTTGCTGAACTCCTTGCGAATCACCTTCACCGCCACCGGACGGTTCAACTTCAAATCACTCGCACGATACACCATCCCCTGACCGCCCTCGCCCAGAATCCCCTGAATCTCGAAGTTCGCAAAAATCTGCCGCACGCGCATCCACGTCCCGCACCCTGCGCAATGAATCTTCGCAAAAACGTCCTCGCGCGACACATCGATCAGCATCCCGCATGTCGGACAAGTGGCTGTATTATAATCTACGGACTCCATGAAAAGTGCGCGAAAGTAACAGCCACACGTCGAAGAGCAAGCCGCGCAAACTGAAATATCCGTTCATCTCGACCGCCTCCTCCGCACACATTGCTGCTCGCGAAAACGCGCGCGGCCGCACCATCAGCGCAACATCCGCCGCTTCAAAGGCCGCCTCGGCAAAGCCGAAGGCATCGTCGCCGGAGCCCACAAACTCGCGCGAATCATCTGGAGTTCCATCGTCCA
>SXGQ01451701.1_pt1 | contig 15377 bp, 16 predicted proteins | sample 3178371 | NCBI WGS metagenome assembly SXGQ01 (sample SAMN11356859, study PRJNA531348) | freshwater metagenome | isolation source: freshwater sample F1-20 | place: China: Fuxian Lake, Yuxi | collected 2017-12-25
ATAGGTACGCCAAAAATCGGATGCCTGCGCTGTGGCGAGAAACGGCTTCTTGCTTGTTCACACCATGCCTGCCCGGAACCGTCATTGCCGGCTACGACCATGAATCCATGACTGCAAGGATTCCCGATCCGACAAGGGATGAGGGGGGGGCGGGTCGGGGATGACGCTAATCCGTCATTCCACGAAGGTCGAAATCCATGCCTGCCCTCATCGCCGCTACCGCAACCAGCTTCACTTGGCCCCGGAAAACGTATCGGGCATTACGGGCATGTCGGCGCCTGACATCTGCCGGTACACCGTATTCCAGGGCCGGGTGTTCACATCCACGCAGTCAATCAAGAAAACCAGCCCCCGATGGGTAGGATCGCACAGCAGTAATTTACGGCTAGGGTTGCCTCCACGTCATCAGGACGCTACCGTCAACTAGTTGGAAAGGTTGTTCAAGCTGCCAACTTTGCACTCGCAAGACGATTAAGGCTTACGCCTTGCTCAGCAGCCATCAGCGCAAGGTTTCGATGAAGCAGCGGCGGAATGCGTACGCGGAACTCGCCGCTGTAGCTTTTTTCGGCCATCGCCACCGGAACGGATTCGCCATTCGCCAGCATGTCGGCCACAACATCACCCACCACCTTTTGGATGCCTTTGAGCGCGGCTTCGGGTGTTTTTGCCAACCAGCTCAGGGAAGCAAACTCGGCGCACAAGCCTACATGTTCGTCATCTTCTGGTGACCAAGTAACGCGGTAGGTGTAGTGTCGAATATTCATAGCTTATTTCCCAATTTTTCAATAGCGTGAAGAACTTGTCTGACTTGATAGGGCTTCGCCTTGCCTCTGGCGTTCTGGATGTTGACGCGTGGATCGCCAAGCCAAGGAGCTTTGAATATGGCGTGGCTACTACCGTCGTGCCTAGGCTTGCCGAAGTAAGAACCGCACACCTTCTTGAAGTCATTGAAGCTTACATTTCCCGGCTCCCGGCGCATCATCTCCAGGATTTTTTCGATTTGTGCCATAGGCGCTCATGGTGCCATTAATGGCACCATGTGTCAATCGCTCCAACCAGCCACTCAAGCCCACCACGCCCCATACACATGCGGCCGATCATGTCGGGCATGACAACCACGCCCGTCATTCCCGGCTGTGTAAGCGCGCAGCAAACCCCTCTTGACCCCGCCCCCACTGCCGTGGTGAGACGGACAGGCCGTTGCCGCCGATCAGGCCGGGGGCCGCCGCTTTGGGATGGAGCCGATGCGCAAGTCGGTGAGGGTTTGGAGCCAGTGCCAGGTTGGGGGCTGGTAAGGGGACAAACCAGCGCGATGGCCCGTGACTTGGCCTAATTGCCCGCGCCGACCTGGCATTCCCGCCGCAGCAGCGCCAGCGCCTCGGCCAAGGTGTAGTCGTGGTCGCTGGTCAGTATGGGCAGGGCCTCTTCCAGAAAACTGGCCCACAGGGCCTGGTAGGCCTGCTGGTGCTGCTGCGGCGCGTGTTCGGCAATAAAGCCGCTGGCCTGTGCCGTCTGCAACCCGGTCTTGCGGATTTTGCGCAGCAGTACAGCAGCGCTTTTTTCTGTCAGTAGGGTCTTGGGGCTGGCCCCGGCCGCCACGCACAGGAAAAGCGTCAAGAGCGCGCCCTCGTCCTCATGGCCGGCTGTGGCTTTGTGCCAGGCCGCGCTGACATTTCGGTCAAAGTGGTCAACCTCGCTCAAACTGTCTTCGATCCAAAAATACCGGCCAATGAAGGCCGGTGTCTGGTCAAACAACTTGCGCACCGCCAGGCCCGGGTCGAGAATCTTAGGCAGGTCGGCCAGCACAGAGGCCCGCACCGCCACCACCACCGGCACCAAGGCTTCGGGTAGGTTTTGGGGCAGGGCAATGGCCAAGGGTTTGGCAAAAGCCGTGGGCCTACCGACGCTGGCTTGGCCTGCGCCGTGTTTTTTCCGCAGGTCTGCAATCAGGTTTTCAAAGCGAGCCCAGTCGGGCATCTCGGTGCGCTTGAGTGCCGCCAGCAGCAGCGCGGTGCGTATCACCGCCTCGGCGTCTTTGCCGGCATCCTGGAGGTCTTCTGCCTCGACACCCAGCCGCTGGGCCAGCCAGGTGGCAGCATCAAGCACCAGGGCCACCGCGCTGCGCTGCGCCAACTCAGCCTGGTAATCGGCCAGCGCTCGCAGCGACCACTTGGCCAGCTGGGGAATGTGCTCGTCGGTAAAACCACCGCCCTCGTTCATGCCGAAGTGGCTGTTTTGCGGCATGACGATCAGCGCTTTCAGTAGGTCGGCACCACCTTTGGACCGCGAGAGCAGCGAGTGCTCGCACAGCGCCTGGGCGGCCAGCCGCAGATCGCCGCCGCTGCTGTGCTCTAAATGCAGGCTGACCAGGTTGACCAGGCGCGCGCGCGCTTGTTCCAGCTCGGGGCGCAAGAATTCGCTGCCAAAGTAGCGGGCAATCTGCACCATGCCCTTGGGCGCCTCTTGGCCCATGGCTTCGATTCTGTCCTGCGAAATGATGCTGTGTTGTACACCATAGGCCAGGGCTTTCTCAAAAAAAGGCCTGGCGTCAAACAGGGAAACGGTGGACATGGGTGCTAAAGGCTGGCCAGTGGATCGGTCGGTGGTCGGGTCGGTCAGATAGCTGACTCTTCGTCAGACTCGCGCGCTGCCGGGGTGGCTGTTCCGCGGTCGGTGTCTCGGGTATCCACCTTGTCGTCGTCAGCCTCAGCCTCGTCTTCTTCGACCAGGCCGGCATCAAATGCCCGTGCCTTGGCGCGAAGTACCAGCAGCATTTCAATGAACAGGTCGGCGCACTGGTAGCGCAAAATCCAGGCCAGCTCCATCCAGTCTTGGTCGGCCACCTCGTCTTGTTCGACACGGGGCTTGATGTAGGCCGAGGCCAACAAGGCGCTGTCGGTCAGTATTTCGCCATCGTCTTCAACGGTATCAAAGGTGCCGCTGCGGGCAAAGGCCTCGATCCGGCTGCGCTTCTCGGCAAAGTAGTCGGCCAGCGCCTCGGCGCCGCCCTCCAGGTTGCCGATCGCATGCATGAACTCGGCCGGGTCGGCGCCGTCCCGAAAAATGATCGAGTTGAGCATGCCGCGCAAATGGGTGTGCGTGAGGTCTTTATAGTGTTTTTCGATGACCACCGCGCGGGCAAATTGCTCGGGTGTGACAAGCAGGTTGATCAAAGACTCCCGGGAATTGTCGTATTCCCGGATCACCGCCAGAATATCTTTGGGCGGCAGTTGCGCAAGCACCACCATCAGGGCTTGATCGCCCTCGGAATCAGCCAGCTCCACCAGGGCAGACTCGGCGCCCACAATGTCACCCGAGGCAATCAGGCTTTGGGTTTTGGCGATCAGGGCGAGTTGGTTCATGGGCGCTTTCGGTTCAACAATCGGTGGTTTGGCGCTTGGGCTCAGTCTTTGCGGTCAAAGCCCTGCTCAGCCAGCCAATCTGCACCCGCCTCGTCGAGGCTTTGCTCTTGCGGGTCTTGGTCATCGTCGGAGCCCTGGCCATGCGGGTCGCGTTCGACCTCGTCTTGGGCTGAACTTGGACTTGATCCGGGTTTGCTGTAGAGGTATTCCAGCCCAGCTGCCAGGCTCATAAACCAAGCCCCCCTGGGCTCTTTCAGGACTTCCGTGGCCAGGGTCTGTGCCCAGGGCCGCAAACCCACCGCGTCCGCTAAGCCGCCCCAAGCCAGAAGTTCGTCAGAACCCTGGCTAACCACCTGCTCCATCAGCCCGGGGCGTTTGAACTCAAAGCCCTGATGAAACACCACCGCCACCATCTCGGGGCTGACCTCGATCATCTGGCGCAAAAACCCAATCTCCCGGCGCTTGTCTGTCAGGCGTTGACGCAACACGTCTTTGCCCTCGGAGTCCGAGCTCAAGTCATCCATCTCGGCCTGGTAAGCGCTGGCCAGGTTGTGGAAAAAAGGCGAAATACTCACGGTGTTGTACCCATCAAAGTCGATCTTGAAGAATGGTTTTAAAGTAGTTCTGCCAGATCTCTCTGGCGGTTTGTTGGGGATCGTCAAGCAGGTTACGCCGGCGGTTGTCGTCGTAGGCTTGCCGCCTGAGCTCGTCAGAAAGCACCTCGTAGGCTTCTTGTACCGCTCGGAAACGGGCTGGCGCATCCGCAGCGCTGTTTCGGTCGGGGTGGTAAATCGCTGCTTGTTGGCGAAACGCTTTTCTGATGTCGGCTAACGCGGCATCGCTGCCCAAACGCAGGGCGGCGTAGTGGTCTTTCATGGGCGGGCGGTGAGCCGCAGGGCCGTGAGCAAACAACAAACAGGCATGGTCTTGAGTATCGCATCTGGGGCCGGCGGGCTGGCCGCATGCAGTCACTGCGCCAGCGCCACCGCCTGGTCAACAAAGCGGTAAACCTCGCTGGGAATGATGCCATTGGGCCCCTTGTCGGTCTTGTTACGAAACTGGCCCAGACGCACCACTACCAGTTGCTTGGAGGGCACCACAATCACATACTGGCCCTGGTGCCCCTGCATCAGGTAGAAAGGATGTTGGTACTGCCAATCCAGCCAGAGCGAATGGCCGTAATAGGGCTTGAGGCCGGGTTTGCGCATGCGCTCGACAAAGGCTGGGTCAAGCAGGGCCTGGCCCTGCCACCGGCCGTCTTGCAACAGCAGTTGGCCGAATTTTGCAAAGTCCCGGGCTGTGGCAAAGATGCAGCAGTAGGTGCGCTCGATGCCTCCCTGGGCGCCATCGCGGTCTAGTGTGTAGATACCGTCGCGCAGCATGCCTAAGGGCTGCCACAGGCTGCGCGACAGATGCGCGCTGATGGTCAGGTCTTTTTCTTTGGCATCCAAGGCGCGCTGCAGGTATACCCCCAGCAGTTGGGCGCTGCCACTGCTGTACTCGTAAGCACTGCCCGGCTCCCGCTCAAAACCCTGGCCCAGTACCAGTTCACGGGCATTCTTGCCAAAGTAGAGCTCGGTGGTGATGTTGATCGGCAGGTAGTATTTCTCGGTCCAGTCGTGCCCTGAGGTCATGCTCGAGAGCTGGGCCAGGGTGGCCTTGGCAGCCCAGGCATTGGCGGCATATTCCGTAAGCCGGGTGGTGATGGCTGAATCAAAACTGGTGATGATTCCCTGCTGTATCGCCATACCAACCTGCATCGTGGTGATGGTCTTGGCGACCGAGAATGCATTGGTGCGGCTGCTTTGGTCGTAGGGCGCAAAGTACTGCTCGTGCAGCAGGGCGCCGTTTTGCACCACTAAAAAGCCAGCCGTGCCGTACTGCTTGAGGTAGGCCTGCATCTCGGGAGCCAGGGGCTGCTGGTTGTAGCGGGGGGCTTTCGGCCAGTCTTGCGCCGCCCCCGCGGCAATCAGGCGTTGCGCGAAGTTGTTGGCATCGTCAATGTGCGCAGTGGCATGGCCCTGCAGGTAAGTGACGGCCAAAGCGCGCCAAATGTAGCCGTGCCCAGAGAGTTGCAAGCCCAGCCCGGCCAGCAGCACAGGGGCCAGCAGGCCCCAAGCCAGCCAACGCCAAATATGTGACACAGCGCTCTGCCCCCTTGGCTGTCAAAGACCTGGGGCTTACTCGGTTTCGATTTTGGCTTCGCGAATTGCCTTGGCCCATTTGATGGTTTCGGCAGCGGTGCGCTGGCCCAGCGCATCGGGCGAGGCCGGCGCAGTCTCAAAACCCAGGGCCGAGAAGCGCTCCAGTAAATCTTTGTCGACCGCCGCCGCGTTGGCCGCCCGGTTGAGTTTTTGGATCGCATCGGCTGGGGTTCCGGCGGGCGCGTAGATGGCAAAGAAGGCGATCAGCTCGTAGTCTTTGAGGCCCAGCGCCTCGTTGACGGTTGGCAGATCAGGCACGGCCTTGGAGCGTTGGCTTGAGGTCACCGCCAACCCGCGCACCTTGCCACCCTTGACCTGCGGCAACATCACCGCAAAGTCGGCGGTGAATAGGTTAACCTGGCCTGCGATCAGGTCAGTCATGGCGGCCGGGCCGCTTTTGTAAGGCACATAAGTCATCTGTATGCCCGCCATGCTGGAGAGCATTTCGGTCGATACCCGCTGCGAGGTGCTGGCGCTGGCATAGGTCAGCACGGTGGGTTTGGCGCGGGCCAGTTCCGTGAGCTCGCGCAGGGTGCGCACCGGCACATCATTGTTGACCGCCACAATCAGCGGCACCGAGCCCATGTAGGCCACTGGCGCGAAGGCCGTGTCCTGGTCATAGGGTAGTTTTTTCATCAGGCTTTTCAGGGCAGCGTTGGTGCTGTTGGTACCGATCAAAATGGTGTAGCCGTCTGGCGTGGCTTTGGCCACCGCGTCGGCGCCCAACATGCCATTGACGCCAGCCTTGTTTTCCACCACCACGGCTTGGCCCAATATATCGGACATTTTTTGGGCAAAGGCACGGCCAATCTGGTCAGTGGCACTGCCGGGCGCAAAGGGGATGATGGCCTTGATCGGCTTGGTCGGGAAGTTTTGCCCTTGCACCGCGCAGGCGCCCAGGGCCAGCAGCAGGGCCAACAGATTTTTGATTTTGTGTGTCATGGTGTCTCCATCGGGTTGTAAAAAATGTCGGCTCTGGTCGGCTCAATGCGCATGCCCAGCAGCATGGCGCTCAGGCACTTGCCATGGACATCGAGCGCCAGCGATCGGGTGACCCCGCCGCCCAGAGCGTCGTGCAATACAAAGTGCAGGGCGCCCAGATGCGCCAGCTCGTAGCGCTCCACCGCGCCGTGAACGATGGCGCGCAAGTGTAGGCGCACCCGCTGCGCGGTGAGCGCCTGCTCGATCAGGGCAAAGTCTTTCAGGCGGTACACGATCACCGACAGCGTGGCACGGCAGCCTTTGTCACCGCTACGGGCGTGGGCAATGTCGCGCAGCAGCACAGATTTTGGGCGGCTCATGGCCCTGGCCCTGCGCCAAGGAGCTCAATCCGGGTGCTGACCCATTCACGCGGGATGAGTACCGAGGCCACTGCGATCACCTCCTTGACCGAGCGGGTAGCGCCGCCGCCGCCGGCCGGGCCGTTGAGGTAGAGCGCCTCGACTTCATGGGCTACCGCCTGTGCCTGTTGCTCAGTGGCCACGCGCAGGGCAACCCTGGCCCGCACCTCGGTCGGCTCTGGCCAACGCGGGTGCAGTGCTTGTTGCATCGGACCGCTCAGGGCGTTGAGGCCAATCAGCTCAAAGCGGCTGTCAAAGCCGCCCAGGCCGGCATCGCCCAGGCGCTGGCGCACCAGCTCGAGTGCCAGCTGTCCACGGCTCTGCGCGCCCGGCCCAGCATAAGAAATTTGGCCCTCGCCGATAAAGCCATCGCGGTAGCCCACGCTGACCTTGAGGGTCTGGGGCCTGGCCTGCCCGTCCCCCCCGCTCACCCGCACTCGGTCTGGGCCGGCTGGCTCAAAGCGCACTGCGGAAAAGTCGGCCACCACATCGGGCTGCAGGTAATGTGACGGATCATCAATCTCATACAGCAGCTGCTCGGTGCAGGTGGCGACGGTGACGCAGCCACCCGAGCCCGCCACCTTGGTGATCACGGCATCGCCACTGGCCTGAACTTCAGCCAGGGGAAAACCCAAGCACGCCAGCTTGGGCACATCTTTGAAACCCGGATCAGCAAAATAGCCTCCGGTGATTTGCCCGGCGCACTCCAGCAAATGCCCCACAAGCACACCGCGGCCCAGGCGTTGCCAATCGTCCAAACGCCAGCCGAAGTGGTGTATGAGCGGCGCCAGAAAAAGCGCCGGGTCAGCAACCCGGCCGGTAATAATCACCTGCGCCTTGGTGCGAAGTGCAGGCAACAGGGCCTCAGCGCCCAGGTAGACATTGGCCGACAGGGCGCGCGGCAGCAGGTCTGCCAGGGCTGCCGATGACTCAAGTACCGCCAGGCCTTGCCCGCGGTTGCGCAAGAGCTCCAGCACATCATCACCGAGCAACACAGCCACCTGCACCTGGGGCAGCCCAAGCTCAGCGGCGATCCGCAGCACCTCATGGCCCGCCTGCAGCGGGTTGGCTGCTCCCATGTTGCTGATGATCCGAACATCCTGGCTCAAACAGGGCGCCAGTACCGCACGCATGCGTTGCGCCAACAGCGGGTCAAAGCCGAGCATCGGATGCCGGCTGCGCTCGAGTTGCGCCAGAGCAATGGTGCGCTCGGCCAGACATTCAAACACCAGGTAATCAAGCTCCCCTTGCTGCGCCAGCTCGCAGGCCGGGGCGATACGATCGCCCGAAAAACCAGCGCCTGCGCCTATGCGCAGCAGAGTTTTTTTGGGCGTCATGGAGGGCTTTTGTTGTTCATCACAGCGACCGGGTGTTGCCGCAGTTTAATAAACCGTGGCGCGGTTTGCCCCAAATCTATACTCTACACTCCCCCGCCATTTTCCGCACGCCCAGTATCTTCACATGTCCGCCCAGTATCTTGGCCCCCTGCCTACTCACGGGCGGTTTGACTACTGCAGCATCGAGCAACGGGCTTCTTACCGTTGGCCCAATGGTGCTGGCTTGGCGCTGTACCTGGGCTTTAATGTCGAGCACTTTGCGTTTGGCCAGGGGATGGGCGCCTGCATCGGGCCGGCATCACCGCCACCCGACGTGCTGAATTACGCTTGGCGCGAGTACGGCAACCGCGTAGGCGCCTGGCGCTGCTTGGAACTGTTTGACACCCTCGGACTACCGACAGGCGCATTGATCAATACCGCCCTCTATGAACACTGCCCGGAGTTGGTGGCGGCCCTGGTGGCGCGTGGCGACGAGTTGATTGGCCACGGGCACAGCAATGCCGAGCGGCAAGGCAGTCTGGGCGAAGTGGCCGAGCGTGAGTTACTGGCCCATTGCCGTGATCGCATGCTAGCCCACGGCCATGCGGCGCCCCAAGGCTGGCTATCGCCCTGGATTTCCGAGACCACGCTAACCCCCGATTTGCTGGCCGAGACGGGTTACCGCTACACCCTCAATTGGTGCCATGACGACCAGCCGCTGCCCATGCGCACCCGCAGCGGGCAGGCGCTCTGGACTGTGCCCTACCCGCAGGAACTCAATGACATACCGATGATCATGGCGCGGCAAATGGACGCCAAGGATTTTTGCCAAATGATCGTCGACAACTTTGACGAGATGCTGCTGCAAGCCCGCCAACAGCCGCTGGTGATGGGCATTGCGCTACACCCCTATTTGATGGGTCAGCCCTACCGGCTGCGCCATTTGCGAGCAGCCTTGGAGCACCTGTGCCGGGCGCGGGACCTCGGGCAGGTCTGGTTCACCACGCCAGGCGCCATATGCGCTCATGCGGACCAGGCTTTGGCCCAAGCTGGGCTTATTGGGCCGGCTGGGCAAAGCCAGGCTCGCCTCGGTTAAAGTCCTGATCCAGTGTGACTGGTTACAAGGCAGGGCCCATGAAAATTTACGAGTTCATCGTCGGCATAGAAAAAGCCATCCTGGTGTTGATCGCAGGCTTCACTGTTTATGCTGTGGGTCTGGAGATGTTAACCATTGTCTTGGCGCGCTCAGTCAAGCTCACTGACCTGCTGCTGCTCTTCATTTACGCAGAGGTTCTTGGCATGGTGGCGGGCTTTTACAAGAACCGCCGCATTCCCATCACCATCCCGATTTTTATTGCCATCACGGCGCTGTGCCGGCTGATTATTTTGCAGGGCAAAGAGACCAATGCGGTCAACCTGATTTACGAGAGCGGCGCTGTCTTGTTGCTGGCAGTTGCCGCCTTGGTGATCCGCTGGAACCTGATTAAAGTCAGTAGCTCACCCGGTGCGCCGGAGCAGGACGAGTTATAGCGATCCCACACCTTCATTTTGCGTATTTTTAAAGAGATAAATCCTATGTCGTCGGTCAAAGCCTGCCTGGATAAAAAATCCGGCCAATTATTCTCCCTGAGCTCCACCGATCAGGTGCATCAGGCACTCGAATTGATGCGCTCAAACCTGGTGCGGTCGGTGTTGGTGATAGACGATGGCACCTTGGCAGGCGTCGTCACCCAGGGTGACTGCGCCATCAAGGTGCAGCTGCCGGGGCTCAATGCACGGCAAACCCGACTGGCTGAAATCATGACCCCGGCGCCAGTCACCGTCGCCATCACCGACAGCCTGCAGTTCTGCATGGGCATCATGACCACTCGCAACATCCGCCATTTGCCGGTGCTGACCAAAGGCAAAGTGGTCGGTATGGTGTCAATTGGCGACATTGTCAAAGACATCATGAGCCAGCAAGGCGACCAAATCAAGCAACTTGAAACCTTTATCATGGGTCATGGCGTGGCTTGAAACTGCCAGTAGATAATCCTGGCCTCATGGCCCTTATCACCCTGCTTGACGCCCAACTCGCTTTTGGGCATGTCCCCCTACTAGACCACACTGATTTCTCCCTTGAGTCACAGGAGCGTGTTGGCCTGATCGGTCGCAACGGAGCGGGCAAATCGTCTCTGCTGAAAATTCTCGCGGGTATGGAAAGACCCGACGACGGCAGCTTGCAAATACAGGGCAACACCCGCATCGCGTATGTGGCCCAAGAGCCGCTGCTTGATGCCCAGGCCAGTGTTTTTTCGGCCGTCAGCGCCGGCCTGGCCAAGGTGGTGTCTCTGATTGACGCCTATGTTCTCGGCCAGGGTGATCTGGATGCCATGCAAAGCGAGATCGAGGCACTGGACGGCTGGAACTGGGAGCAACGGGTGACCGAAACCCTGCAGCGCCTGCACCTGGATCCCGAGGCTATTTTGACAACCCTCTCAGGCGGCACCAAAAAGCGCGTGGCACTGGCCCAGGCACTGGTGGCCCAGCCCGATGTGCTGCTGCTCGATGAGCCCACCAACCACCTCGATCTCGACTCGATCGACTGGTTGGAGGGCCTGCTGGTGGAGTTCAGGGGCAGCATCATCACCATCACCCATGACCGGTCTTTTTTAGACCGGGTGGCGACGCGCATTGTGGAGCTTGACCGCGGGCGCCTGCTCTCTTACCCCGGCAATTTTGCGGCCTACCTGACGCAAAAAGAAGAGCAATTGACGCAGGAGGCGATGATCAACGCCCGCGCCGACAAGCTGCTGGCGCAAGAAGAGGTGTGGATCCGCAAAGGGGTAGAGGCCCGGCGCACCCGCGCCCAGGGCCGCATCACCCGCCTGGACCGGCTGCGCGCCGGACGCGAAGCGCGGCGCGAGACTCTGGGCAGCGTCAACATGGACGTGGCAAGCGGCGCCGCCAGCGGCAAACTGGTGGCCGAGCTGACCCATGTCTCTAAATCGTTTGGTGAACGGGTGATCGTGCGCGACTTCAGCGCCACCATCCTGCGCGGCGACAAGGTCGGCCTGCTCGGGCCCAACGGTGCGGGTAAAACCACGCTGCTCAAGCTGATTTTGGGCGAACTCGCGCCCGACCCGGCGCCGGCCAACGCCCCGGCACCCGAGCCTGGCCACAGCCGCTGGGGCACGGTGCGACAGGGCGCCAATGTGCAGGTGGCCTACTTTGACCAAATGCGCAATGCGCTCGACATGCAGGCCACACTGGAAGACTTCATCAGCCCGGGCAGCGAATGGATCGAGATCGGCCGTGAGCGCAAGCACGTCAAAAGCTACCTGGGCGACTTTTTGTTTTCGCCTGCCCGGGCAAATTCACCAGTCAGCAGTTTGAGTGGTGGCGAACGCAACCGCCTGCTGCGTGCGCGCCTGTTTGCCCGACCAGCCAATGTGCTGGTGCTCGACGAGCCAACCAACGACCTGGACATCGACACCCTGGAGCTCTTGGAAGACCTGCTACAAAATTACGACGGTACGGTGTTTTTGGTCAGCCATGACCGCACTTTTTTGGACAACGTGGTCACCAGCACCATCGCCTTTGAAGGAGAGGGCCGCTGGCGCGAATACGAGGGTGGCGTCACCGACTGGCTGACGCAAAGTAAACGCGCCTCAGAGCTGGCCAAAAGCAAGGGGCAAAAAGGCGCCCAGCCCTTTAATTTCGGACGTGATCAGCTGTCAAAAAACGAGCCGATAAGCCGGCCTCAGCTACCCAGCACCGAGCCAGCCGCCCCACCTCCGAAGGCGCGCAAACTCAGCTTCAAGGAGCAACGCGAGCTTGATGGCCTGCCCGAACGGATTGCGGCCCTCGAAACTGATCAGCAAGCCATCGCCACTCAGCTGGCGGACGGCACGCTGTACGCCACTGACAACGCCCGGGCACTGGACTTGGCAGCACGCAACGCCAAGCTTGAGGACGAACTGCTGGCCGCGCTGGAGCGCTGGGAGGCCCTTGGCGCGCCGGCTTGATTAGCCACAGTAATGAAGCTGCTAGCGATTTCATACTACCTCCAATAGAGGCCACCTTGCCAGACCTTAGCTGGCTTAATCACAGCCAGAGGACAGCAGGGTGCGTATCGGACCCCGCAAGGAAATCTAGGACCACGATTACCGCGTCGGCCTAACGCCAGCCTGAGCGTGGCGCTGGCCCAGGTCACCCAGGAGGCGGTGGCGCAGACTCTGGGCCATGCCCATTTGCCAGCGGAGCGGGTGCTGGGTGAAAGTGCTCCGTCAGCATAGGCCGCATTGGGTGCAAATAATTGCACCTGCCCAACGTTGGTGGTGTTCGGAACGCACCACGATGCCGCTGCGTGTCCGCGACAGGCAAGCCGTTATGTCGCCTTGTTAGGAGGCAAATGCTTGCTCACATATTGACGGAGCACGCTGTCCATGCGCGCCTGCCAGCCGTCACCTGTAGATCGAAAGTACTCAACGACCTCCACGCTATAGCGCACTGAGAGCAGCAGTTTTTTATTCTCAGACTTTGGTCTGCCTCGCGCAACGCTGATCGGCACCAGTGCATCTAACTGCGCCTTCGTCATGGGCTTGGCATCTGGATCGGCCTTAGCCGCAGCAACAATTTTCGCGTTGTCTTTTACCGATGGCATCAAGATGACCCGCTTACTGGATGTTTTCGACATATTTTTTTACCTCTCGTCGTTCGGCACGACGCAGACTAAGGGTTCTGCGCACATCACCACGGTCTACAAACGCCACGAAATACAGTGTGTTGCCCTCGGGGACAAGGCCAATCACTCGCAACTCATCGTATGCATAACGTGGATCGACCCAAACATACGCTTCATCCCAGATCAGCTTTTCAGCGAAGGAGAGCGACAGGCCGTGCTTAGCCAAGTTCAGCTTGTCTTTGTCAGGGTCGCATACAAAGCGCACGATTTATTGTAGCTACAGGTAATGAGAAGTCAAGGACAACCGTGGCGGTCAAGCGGGTCATGGTTTAGCAAATCAAAAAAGAAATCAGCGATCAGCCCATGGGAATCATCCGCACGTCTTTGAACCGTTTGTTTGACGCCGACGGCACAAACCTAGCCTTGGCCACATTGGCTGGCGCTGCTGCAGCGCTGCGCCGTCGCATCAAGCTGGAGTTGGCTCCTGCGTGATAGTCGGCCAAGATCAAATCCGCCAGATTAGCCGCTAAGTGAAAGTGCACCGTCAGCACAGTCCGGTCATCGCTGAACTGCGTTAACGTGGAGCCCTTGACGCCGGCAAAAGCGCCGCACTTATGAAAGTCTTCGGCCTCGACCCGAAAAAACTCGTCCTCCCAACCGCGCACGCTGGTGCCGGCCGGGGAGGCACATCACTGGCGCATCCTAAATCGTTGCGAGGCGCTGCACCATGTCAGGAAACTGCGCCACCATTCGTATCAGCAATGAAGCCTGTGCGTTGGGCTTGGCACGGCCTTGTTCCCAGTTTTCAAGCGTCCGCGCGTTAGTGCGCAGGTAGTGCGCAAACACCGGGCGCACCAGCAGGGTCAATGCCGGAGCCGAGCCAGCGCTGACTGGCGGCTTAGCGCTCACCCCATCCGACCCGTGATCAGGTCGGCGGCCTTGTACGCCAACATCACCGTGGGCGCATGGGTGTTGGCGGAGGTGATGTTGGGAAACACCGAGGCATCGATCACCCGCAGGCCCTGCACGCCGTGCACCCGCAAGGCGGCATCGACCACCCCGCCAGCCGCCTCGGGCGCCATGCGGCAGGTGCCACAGGGATGGTAGACGGTGCCGCTGCGGGCCTGAAAGTCAGCCAACAGGGGGGCGTCATCGAGCGCCGCCGGGTTGACCGCTGGTTGACCCAGAATCAGGCCCTGCATGGCCTGGGTTTGCTGCAAGCGGCCGATCAGGCGAGCCCCAGCAAGCACGCTGGCAATGTCTTGCGCATTGGCCAGTGCATTGGGGTAGATGCGGGGTGCCTGCGCCACGTCGGGCGAGGCTATGGCAATGTGGCCCCGACTGCTCGGGCGGCAGGGGTTGAAGCCGAGAATGAAGCCGGGGTAGGGGTCGGGCCGAAACAAGGGTCGCTTGCCCACATACTCGGTCGAATAGCTCAAGGGGTTGAAATAAAGCTGCGTGTCAGGCCGCTCGAGGCTGCTTGATGAACGGACCATACCGCCCATCTGGTTCACACTCAGGCTCAGGGGCCCACTGCGTTGCAACACAAAGCGCAGGCCTGCGCGCAGCCGGCCAGGCCAACTGCCCAAGACGCTGTTGAGCGTGGGCTCGCTCGCGCGGTAAAAATAATTGATCCCAATGTGGTCTTGCAAGCCGACGCCCACAGCTGCATTGGCGTGGACCACGCCGATACCCAGGTCTTGCAGCAGTTGGGGTGGCCCAATGCCGGAGAGTTGCAGCAGTTGGGGCGAGTTGACGGCTCCACCCGCCAGCAGCACCTCGCCCACGGCCTGCGCTCGCAGCACCTGGCCTTGGTGACGGTATTCAACCCCCACTGCCCGCTGGCCCTCGAACAAAATGCGCTGCACAAGGGCCTGGGTACGCACAGTCAGGTTGGCGCGCCCTAGGGCAGGGCGCAAAAAGGCATCGGCTGCCGAATAGCGCAGGCCGTCTCGGGTATTGATCGCATAGGCGCCCACCCCCTCAGGCTGGTCGCCATTAAAGTCGGTGCTTGCCGGCAGTCCGAGCTCTTGCGCTGCAGCCAGAAAATGCCTCTTGACTGGATGGTATTCAGGCGCCCGTTCTGACACCCACAGTGGCCCATCGCCCTGCACCGCGCCATCGGCACGCACCCGACGCTCCAGGCGCCGAAACACCGGCTCAAGGTCCGACCAGCCCCAGCCCGGGTTACCGGCGGCGCGCCAATCGTCAAAGTCGCCGGGCAGGCCGCGGCAGTACACCATGGCATTGATCGAGCTCGAGCCGCCCAACACCTTGCCGCGGGGCCAGTAACTGCTGCGCCCGCCCAGGCCGTGGTCTGGCTCTGTGGTGTACCGCCAGTTGACCCGAGCGTCATAAAAAGTTTTACCGTAGCCAATCGGCGTCTTGATCCAAAACCGACGGTCGCTGCCGCCGGCTTCAAGCAGCAAAACCCGCTTGGATCCATCGGCACTGAGGCGTTCGGCCAGCACACAGCCGGCCGAGCCGGC
>SXGQ01597862.1_pt1 | contig 15373 bp, 12 predicted proteins | sample 3178371 | NCBI WGS metagenome assembly SXGQ01 (sample SAMN11356859, study PRJNA531348) | freshwater metagenome | isolation source: freshwater sample F1-20 | place: China: Fuxian Lake, Yuxi | collected 2017-12-25
CTTTGAGCATTAACAAAACTGGTACAGCAGCTGAAGCAGTTATGGCTACATCTGCTTTGACTGTGACAGGCTTTGAGACAATTAACATCGGCTCTGGTGCTCTGGCGGGTGGCGCACAAACAACAGGTGTAATTGGATGGACTCCTACAACCGCTAACGCAACTGTAACGCTTAATGTGACTGGTTCTGCACCACAAAGCATTGGTGTTATTACGCCAGCTGGTGATAACTTAGTTGTTATCAGCGGTTCTGGCATGACTCCCCAGGCTGCTGGTACTAGCACCTTAACTACGGCTGCTCCTCTTGCTTCTGCTACTGGAACTGTGAGCATTGTGGGTTCTGAAGGTCAAGACGTTTTGATCGGTGACGTTAATAGCCGCAACACAATTATTGGTGGTGGTGGTATCGATACTATTACTGGTGGCTCTGCAAACGACAGTTTGTCTGGCGGAGCTGGTAACGACTCCATTACTGCAGCTGCTGGTAACGATACAGTTTTGGGTGGTGATAACGATGACCGTATCGTTTTTGCATCAGCTGGTGACTTAACTGTTGCTGATTCAATCGATGGTGGAACTGGCACAAACACATTGTCCGTGGCTGCAGACGAAATTGATACCAATGAGGCTTTGGTTGATACCGCTGACTTGACAGCCTTGGGACGTATTTCAAATATCCAAGCTGTTGAAGTTACAGGTATTGGTGCAAATACATCTACTGATAGCATCAACTTAGCTCGTGTAGCATCTTCGATTACAACTGTAAATACAGTTGCAGTTACAGGCAATACAGCTGCAACCTTCACATTCAATACTGGTGCAAGCACACTGAACATGGGTTCAGCTGCAACAAACGTAGCACTTGGTGCCGCAACAACATTGGCTGCTGCAGGAACGGGTACTGCTGATAGTTTGACTATCAATAGAGTAGGTACTGCTGCTGAAGCTATTTTGGGTACAGTAGCACTTACAGTTTCAGGAATTGAAACGGTTGCAATCAACACTGGTAGCGTTGCCAACACAGCTCAAACTACTGGAACAATTGGTTGGACACCAACAACAACTAACGCTGGTGTAACACTGACCGTTACTGGTGCAAATCAGTTGACTACTGGTGTAATTACTCCAGTTGGTACGGGATTGGTTACCATCAATGCCTCAGGTATGACTGCTCAGGCAGCTGGTACTAGCACATTGATTACAGTTGCCCCTGTTTCTACTGGAGGTACTGTGAGCATAGTTGGATCAGCTGGTCAAGACGTTTTGATCGGTGACGTCGATAACCGCAATACCATTATTGGTGGTGCTGGTGTTGACACTATCACGGGTGGTTCTGCCGCTGATAATCTGTCTGGTGAAGATGGCATTGACTCAATCACTGGTGGTGGCGGTAACGATATTATTTCTGGTGGTGCTGGAAACGACTTGCTTTTTGAAACTCTGTCAGCAGCTGACTCAGTCAATATCGATGGTGGTGCTGGCAATGACACATTGACTTTGACTAACTTCAGCAACCTTTCAGCAGATGACACACTAAGTGGCGGTAGCGACAATGACATATTGACAGTTGCTGTGGTTAACGCCACAGCCGGTGCTGGTGCTAATGTGACTGGTTTCGAGACGTTAGTTATCACTACGGTAAATGCTGCTTCACAGCCAATGACGACAGTCTTCACTGCTGATACAACAATTAATCGTGTCGACTTTACTGGTGGCTCAAATGCTGCTCAAGCGATTACCAGCGCAAGCGCTCAACTGGCAACTGTTCGCTCAGTATCTAGCTCTGGATCATTAACTGTGACTCGTACTGTTAACACGACTGCTGATGCATTGACATTTGGAGCTGCTACTAATGCAGCTGCTACTGTTGCTGCACTGACTGTCAATAACGAAGAAACTTTGACTTTAGGCCAAGGTGCGATTACAACATTGACTGGTGCTCACACAACTGTCACTGCTCTTGATGCGATTCAAGCCACTACAGTTAACATTACTGGTGCTGCTCCAGTTGTTGTTACTGCGGTAAATACATCAAATACTTCTACTGGCTTTGGTACAACGGCTAGATCGATTGCGGTTAACGGAAATGATGCTACAGGCACTGTTAACTTCACAGGCTCTACAGCTTTGGCAACTCAACCTTTGACAATGACTGCTTCTGCAACTGCAAACAGCACATTGACAGGCGGTTTGGGTGCTGACTTGTTGACTGGCGGTGCAGGTGCCGACAGTTTAACTGGTGGAGCTGGTATTGACACTATCAATGGTAATGCTGGTGCAGACACGTTGGTTGGTGATGCTGGTAATGACCAATTGACAGGTGGTGAAGGCGCTGACGTGGTTCGTGGTGGTACTGGATGGGATACGATTACCCTGACAGAAACTACTTCTGCAGCTGACCGTGTTGAAATTACAACTGCTGTCGCAGGAACAAGTGAGTCCTTTGGTCAGTCAGTAGCCGGCTTGGCCAACGATACTGGTGGTGACACTGTTGTTGGTTTCCGTCTCGGTACTGACACTATTCGCTTGACTGCTACGAACGTTGTTAACTTTGTACATGCAACCAACACTTCAATCGGCACTGCTGGTGATGTAAATGACGGTACTGCAGCTAGCTTCTTGTCAAACACAGGTGTAGTCAGTTTCAACAACGACAGTGACTTCGCTGACCTCGATGACGTCGCTATCAACTTTACTTCTCCATCATTTACTGCTTCAACAGATACCACGATGACAGAAGCTCTGTTTGAAGCTGCTTTGCAATACAACATCACGGGTACAAATGCAGCTAACACCATCACCGGTGGCGGTTTAGCGGATACGATCACTGGTGGTGCCGAAGCCGACACACTAAATGGTGGCGCTGGTGCTAACGTATTTGTAGTTAACGCTGTTACAGCTGTATCTTCTGACTCTGCAAGGGTTGTTGCTGGTGGCAATAACAACGACACTGGGCAAGACGTGATCACTTCATTTGTTCAAGGTACAGATACGATCAAAGTTGTCGCAACTGCAGTAGTTAACTTCACGCATGCAACAAATACAGCAATTGGTACTGCTACTGGTGATGTTAATGACGGTACAGTTGGTAGTTTCTTGGCTTCGACTGGTCTCGTTGACTTAGACGGTGGTGGCGGTGCTTTGACAATTGGCACAGGTGATATCGCTATCACTTTCACTACACCAGGTTCAACACTTTCCAAGGCGAACTTTGAAGCGGCACTTCAGTATGACCTGACTGGAACTGCTGCGGCAAACACCATTGTTGGTGGTGGTTTAGATGACCGTCTCGACGGTGGTGCTGAATCTGACGTTATCACTGGCGGAGCTGGTTCTGATACCTTGATTGGTGGTGCTGCCATTGACACTCTGACAGGTGGAACTGGCGCAGACTTTATTTACGCAGATGAAGTTGCACTTGGTGGTACAGCTGCCAACGATAGTATTGTTATTGTTGCTGCAGATACAGGTGTCGCAACATTAGGCAGTACTAGCACAAGCGCAGCCACAATCGATAAGGTTTACGCAGCTGCAGGTGACGTGATTTCAGTGACCGGTATTGTTGCAACCGATGCCAACTACGATGGATTTGGTGATTTGCAAACATCTGGAAACCTCGCATTGGTTGTAACAGGAACAACTGGACACCGCGTGTCAGGTTTCTATGATTCTGTTACAGATACCTTCACCGTAAGCTCTGTCAATGCAAATGCCGTTATGGTCTCTTTTGCTGCAGCGGACGCAGGTGTAGTTGGTACGGACTCAATCATCATCGTTGGTGTAACTAATGTCACTTCAATGACTGACGGCGTCATCACTGTTTGATGACTCTTAAGACGTAATTCGTTAACATTTACTCGTTGACGCCAAAGGCCTCTCACTTGCCAAAGTGAGGGGCCTTTTTTAATGCAATATTAAATAAGAAATTTAAATATCCAATGTGGTTAATACGATGAGAGGAATAAACAACAAGCAAAAAGCATTAAATACAAATGATTCGATGTATTTGGAGGTCGTATCAAAATATAATAAAAAAGATTTTGAAAAATGTATTGAAGTTATTAAAAAATTACTTTTTAAATTTCCTGATGATTCAAGGGCGTTGAATATATTAGCATTGATTTATGCATATAAAGAAAATGAAAAAGAATCGATTTATAGCATAGAGCGAGCAGTATTTTTAAACCCAGAGAATATAAAATATATTTATAATCATGGCAATATTTTGCTTCAATTTCAACAGCATTTAAAAGCTATAGACAAATACAATAAAGTATTAGCAATCGATGAAGACTACGTTGAAGCAATTTTAAATAAAGGAGTTGCATTAATGCAACTTCAAAGAACCAATGATGCTTTAGAGAATTTTAATAAAATCATAAAATCCCCCAAAGTTATTCCTGATGCTTATATAAATGTAGGGACTTTAATGCTAAATCAGGGGAAAAATAAAGAAGCAATTATTTATTATGATAAAGCCTTAAGTATAAATAATAATCTTGGAGTAGCATACTTTAATAAAGGTAACGCACTTAGAAATTTGAAGAAAAATCTTGAGGCGATTCAAAATTACAAAATTACGCTAGACATAGATGGGGATTATCCATTTGCTTATGGAATGTGGATGAGCTGTAAAATGAAAATTTGTGAATGGGATAACTATCAAGAGAATATTATAAAATTACAGCAAAAAATTGAAGAAAATAAGAAGATTTCGCAACCTATGCCAATTTTAGGATTAATTGGTGCTCCGAAATTGCAAAAAATGTCAGTGATGCAATGGTGTATTTCAAAATATAAGCAAAAAAACACATTGCCAAAAATAACCAAGGAAAAGAAAGAAAAAATAGTTATTGGTTATTATTCATCTGATTTTAGAAATCATCCTGTATCTTTATTAATTGCTCAATTATTTGAGCTTCATAATAATGAAAAATTTGAGATCATGGCGTTTTATTATGGGCCAATTATCAGCGATGAAATACATATGAGAATAATAAATTCTACTGCTAAATTTTTTAATGTTTTTGATTTACACGATGAAGAAGTTGCCAAATTAAGTCGCGAATTGAAAGTAGATATTGCTATCGATTTAAATGGTCATACAGCACTTTGTCGTACTGGCATATTTGCATACCGTGCAGCCCCCATCCAACTGAGCTACATAGGTTATTTGGGAACTATGGGTGCTGACTACTATGACTATCTAATTGCTGATAGAACCATTATTCCGGTTGAATCTCAAATCTATTACTGCGAAAAGATTGTTTACCTGCCCTCCTATCAGGTTAATGACTCAACGCAAAAAATTCCCGCTACATTATTTACTAGGCAGGATTTGAAATTGCCAAGTGAAGGGTTTGTTTATTGCTGTTTCAATGCCAGTTACAAAATTACACCTTCTACTTTTGACGGGTGGATGAGGATTTTGACCGCTGTACCGAAAAGTGTCTTGCTTCTTTATGCAAACAATCAAATTGTTGAAGATAATTTAAAGAATGAGGCTGAAAAAAGAGGAGTCAACCCAAATCGCCTGATCTTTGGCGAGAAATTGAAAAGAGAAGCATACTTAGCTAGGTATCGAGTTGCTGACCTGTTTCTAGATACGCTGCCCTACAACGCTGGTGCGACTGCCAGCGATGCACTATGGGCTGGATTGCCTGTGCTTACCTGTATGGGGGAGAGCTTTGCAAGCCGGGTCGCCGGCAGTTTGCTCTATGCAATTGGCTTGCCAGAACTCGTAACAGAGACACAAAGTGACTATGAGGCTTTGGCCATCGAATTAGGCAACAACCCCGACAAAGTAAAAGCGATCAAAGAGAAACTAGAAAAGAACAGGTTGACCACGCCCTTATTTGACACCCCTCGATTTACGAAAAACATTGAGGCAGCGTACACAAAAATGTACGAACGCTATCAGTCTGATTTACCCCCTGACCATATTTATATAGCCCCATGAAAACCTTCCTCCACGTAGGCTGCACTACTGTGATGGCTAAACTGAGAGATTGGTTCGATGACTACAATTCGTATCACGCGCAAAGCGCAGTTGGTTACTTGCCGCTAACGCTGTTCAGGGAGAAACGATCAGTAACTTAAACATGCCAGCGGTATTGGATTGCAGGGTCAGGACCAGTCTTATTCTTATTAATGCGAGTATAAAGTGCAAATTTTCATATCCCGACTAATTTGACTGCAACTTGCTTTGTAAGAAATGATACAGCTATCACTTCGTATCTCAAGTGATTAACTTCACAAAACTCATTTAATGCTTTGAATTCATCTTGCTCCCAAGTGTCGTTCATGATCAGTTCATCAAAAATTAAAATTGTATTTCTATCTATAACTGACTTTGCAAAATTCAAAGCACAAATAGTTGAGGAATAAAGATCTGCATCAAAATTTATTACTGATGCGATAGGACGCTCTTTGGAAAAGAATACAGGCAAAGTTTCTTCAAATTTACCGACTATAAATTCTCCACCGGCAATTTTGGGCACAATACCGTCACTTGAATAATACCCAGCCTTCTCAACTTTATCTCCGGTAACCCAATCTTCCGGTAAACCTTTGAAGGTATCAAACCCATAGCCTTTTTTAAAAGCTTTGATAAGGTATTTAAAAGATGCTGCTCGCCATACACCAAATTCATAAAATGGTTTCGAAATTATGCTCTGATTAATAACAGAATCGTAAAAATACCATCTATTAAAATGTAACTCAGGAAGGCGGGGTAAATCGAAAACCCAAGCAAATGAGCGTATGAAGGGATCTTCCTTAAATTCGGATTGCATCAACTCGTCGAATACAGTTCTATCTCCTTGATAAAATCGCAAAGCAGCTTTTATTAATCTCGCCTTTTTATAATCTGGATCCCCCGCTAAGCATTTATCAAGGTAATATTCAGCGTTATTTATGGATTTGCTAAAAGCCATTAAATGAAAAGAAGCTTTGCTGAAATTAGATCTCAGTGCCACTGCCTCCTTGTAGCTCGCCTCAGCTTCTTTTAGTCTGTTTAATCCTAATAGCGTAGCTCCCAGGTTGCAATGCGCTTCTGCATAGTCTGGCTTGATCGCAATCGCTTTGTTGTAGCTTGTCTCAGCATCTTCTAGTCTGCCAAGTTCTTGTAGCAAATTGCCCAAGTTGTTGTGGGCTTCAGCTAAGTCTGGCTTGATCGCAATCGCTTTGTTGTAGCTTGTCGCAGCATCTTCTAGTCTACCGAGTTCTTGCAGAGTGATTCCCAAGTTGCTATGAGCTTCACGATACTCTGGCTTGATCGCAATCGCTTTGTTGTAACTTGCCTCAGCATCTTCTAGTCTGCCGAGTTTTTTCAGTGTGTTGCCCAAGTTGTAATGCGCTTCAGCCAAGCCTGGCTTGATCGCAATCGCTTTGTTGTAGCTTGTCTCAGCATTTTCTAGTCTGCCGAGTTCTTGCAGTGTGTTGCCCAAGTTGCTATAGGCTGCTGCATCATTTGGTGATGACGCCACCGCTCTTTGATTAGCGATCAATGATTCTTGTAATCTTCCTGTTTGTTGGAACACAACACCAAGTACCTTCCAACTGAATTGGTGATCAGGATATTTCTGAGTTATGGTTTTCGCTAAATTCTCTGCCAAATCGTATCGCCCATTTTGATAGTGTTCTAGCAGCGCATTTACTTCCACCTGAGAAGGACTTCGGACCTGGTTCGGATTTGTTTGATTTGATGATGAGTTTTTCTTTCTTGCAGACACCGTCTTGTGTTGTTGCGTGAAGGATGAAGATTGCTTTTGCAATATCGATTCAGACTTTTCTTCTACCGCTATAGGTGTCAATTGCACTTCTAATGCGTCAACTCTCTCACCCGCCAAACCCAATTTTTTTCCTTGCTCAAGCACACTCTTGGCAATCTCAAGTTGATTTGTCTTGATGAGTGCATCAACGTAACTGATCCAAAATTGTCCTTGATTCGGATTAGCTTCTAATGCGATCTTAAATAAAGGTAATGCAAGCTCTGACTTATTCAAAGAAACGGCTATCAGACCAAGATTGTGATTGGCATCAGGGTGCCTGGGTTGGGCTTGCAAGATTGCTCGATACAAGGCTTCAGCATCTTGCAACTTTCCCGCCTTGTGCGCTTCAACCGCTTGTTGAAGGGCTTGCTCAATTGTCAGTTCCATAGTGCTTTTATAATTAATGTAAGTTGCAATTTTTAAAAGTAGTAGGAAATATTTCTTATTGGAATGTGCCGGGCTATTAGAAAAATATCAATCAGTAATTGGGATAAGTTTAGATTTTAATAGCAACCGTTGCGATTGTTACTATATGTCTATTTCTGGTCTTGAATCAAACTCTTAAATCAATCTATGAACTTAGGTAATCTATTGAAATCCCTCCCCCTCAAAAAGGGGTGTTCTAAGTGCATTCAGTGCATTTAGAATAAACCCCATGAAAACCTTCCTACACGTAGGCTGCGGCCCCAAACATAAAGAACGCACCACCAAGGCTCTGTCCTCTTGGAACGAACTGCGCTTTGACATCGACGAGTCCGTCAAGCCTGACTTGGTTGGAACCATGACAGACATGTCCTCTGTCTCTTCTGAGTCGGTTGATGCCGTCTTCTCCTGTCACAACATAGAGCACCTGTACCCCCACGAAGTGCCTTTAGCCCTGTCTGAATTCATTCGGGTGCTTAAACCCGATGGCATTGCCGTCATTACCTGCCCAGACCTTAAGTCTGTCTGCGCTTTGATTGCAGAAGATAAATTAACGGAAGCTGCCTACACATCGCCTGCTGGGCCTATAGCGCCTATAGATATTCTGTACGGATTGCGCTCTTCCATGGCTCAGGGCAACCTGTACATGGCGCACCGCTGTGGGTTTACTCAGAAGGTGTTAACAGCAACGCTTCAGGCCAGTGGCTTTAAGTCTGTAGCCTCTATGTCTAGGGGGCATCCTTACTTTGACCTTTGGGCTGTGGGCAGTAAGGCAGAGTTGAATGAAGAGGAAATGAAGGCGTTGGCGCAAGAGCACATGACGCCTGTGTGAGTGGTAACGTTGCCACCCCGCATATCTAAACGTTTAGATGTGCCAATCGTTTGAGCGAAACAGTATGTAGTCAGAATCAGGGACTCCTAATCTGAATTAGGGGGGTGGGGGTACGGTGGGTCTGCGCTGGGCAGGATTTGACAAGGGGTGGGGGTGTTGCGGTTAAATGCTGGCATGCCAATATCCCATGAAGAGTTAAAACAACATATCCATCAGTCAGGTTTTAACGCTGACGAACGATTACGGACTCAGGCGTTGGAAATCATTTGGAATGGTTTGCTTCTTTTCCGTGCGAACAAAAAACGCAAATACATGAGCCACAAGGGCAAATTAGTCAATAAGCCTTCGCCAACTCATACCGCTCCACAGGGTCGACATGACCAAACTGAAATTAGGACTGTGTTGATTTCGGCAATTTGTCGTGCTTGGATTGTTGGAACTGATATTCAATTAACCCTGAATCATAAAAAAGATTACGACTCAGATTTTATGAGCTTTGCAGCTTACATTTTAAGCAAAGAGGGTGTTGGAAAAGTCCACGAGAAACTTGAGCAATACTGGTCACAGCGTAAAGCGGATTGGATAAAAAATACTCTGGATGAAGAAAAATGGCGACTTTCCGGGGGGAGTGAAACCAACCCCTAGGTTTTGCAATTGAGGCTCCACATAACAGGAGCTAATCATGGCTGAATCTCAATTGCTATCCGTCAAAAAACTTAAATCACTCGACATTCTCAAAAACTGTTTGAAACACAACTTGCGCCAGATTCCACGTGAGCTTGGTGAAAACAGGCACATAGATCCCACAAGATGCAAGCTGAACCAAAACTTAGTCGGCGGCTCTGACCCCAGCAACATGGTGAACGAAGTAGCTGAAAAAATCGTTGCCGCTACGGGTAAGAAATTACGACGTAACGGTGTCTTGGCATTGGAATATTTAATTTCACTTCGGGCCAATACAACTGTCGATATCAATGGCTATTTTCCCGAAGTCATTGAATGGCTAGAGGACTACCTTGGTTGCCCGATCATCAGCGCAGTTGTTCACTTGGACGAAGGAGCGCCGCATATGCACGTTGTTGTTCTACCTCTTAGACACGGCAGGATGATGGGATCTGCTTTAGTTGGCTACAAGGCCGACTTAGCAGCCTTGAAGCAGAGCCACTACAAATGCGTCGGCCAACGCTTTGGACTAACGATGGCTGAAAGCATCCCTAAGTTCAAACGATACGAAATTTCTCGCAGAGTGGTTGACGTCTTATGTTCCACAAAGGATTTACTGGATCAACCCTTGGTTCGCACAGCACTTCAAAATATCATTCAAATCAACCCAAGCGAACTGATGTCCATTCTTGGAATACCGTTGAACTTTGATCCGCCCAGAAACAGTAAACCCTAACCTGTGTAGGCTTTCACCAAACCAGCACATCAGGACAACGCCAAAGTCGGTGGCAGTCAAACAACTGTCATCGACTACCAAGTCTCAAGTTACACACTCCCATGCGTCAATGCTCCTAGCTTTACTACTGTCTCAGGTGGATACACAACTAAGCTGCCGTGCTTCGCACAATACGGGCGATTATTTTTCAACCAGCAACCAAGCCCTAGGGGAACAAGAAAAACGGCGCTAAACGCTCACCGCCAATGCTCTAAGGGCATTAAATATGTGTAGCTTCCTGTATCAAGCTCTGCGCTGGAATTCCAAGACCGCTGTGGAGCTTACGGATCATTCCAATAGTCAGAGAACGCTTACGGCTGAGTACTTCATATACGCGGTTGCTTTTGCCGATCATTGGCTCCAAGTCTTTAGGCTTTAGACCTTGTTGCTCCATACGGAACTTGATGGCCTCAACAGGGTCAGGCAGTGCCATTGGAAAGTGTTGTGCTTCATAGGCTTGAACCAACGTCACAAGAACATCTAAGCGGTCACCTTTTGGTGTTCCGATATCTGGATCTGTCTCCATCAATTTGGAGATCTCAGCCAAAGCAGTTTTATGGTCTTTGACGGTGCGAATAGGTTTGATATTCATGATGACTCCTTCTTACATTTCCACGGTTTCCGCATCAACTGCGTCATATTCTTTGTGCGTACCAATGAACTTGATATAAACAACTCCAATTTTGTACGCCACTGCAACAATTAGCCTGTATTTGTTACCTTTGATATTGAAAACAACTCGTCTTTTCTTGAGAATACTTGCACTGGCATACCTCTCTTTGATATCCGCTGGTTGCGTCCATTTTTCTGACAATACCTCGTCATACCATGCCAGCAACGCCTGCTCGGTCTCTGGATTTTTAATCCAGTAGGTTCTCAATGTTTGAAGCGAAACGATTCTCATAAAACGTAAATATAGTCCCATATTGGGACTTAGTCAAGCAACATTTATCGGGTGATTAAACAGTTGGCTCAAGAGGTGCTGTGCCACTAATTCCAGAGGATGCTCAAAAGACCCCCTACATCGTATGTTTAGCGCAAATACTTTAGCCGTTTGTCGCCAGCGTCAGACCGGAACGGGACACCCAAGATCTTGGCATACAGCCTCAGGCGCTTCATGGCTAGGCGGTGCACTTGCCTGTCTGCGCGGGTGTCTTTGCCGTGAACCGTTTTAGCAGCAGCGCAGATTTGACGGCCTAGTTCGGTTACTGGGCCTGTACTAAGTCCACCATGAAACTTGCACTTAGTTTTACCCTGCATGGCTGGCCCACCACACTGAAGTTTTGTGCGTTTAGACATGGAACTACATCGCCGGCAAACGATCTTTCCACCGGCAGTAGTTAACATCAATTCCATATTAACAGTGTTAATATCGCGCCCCATTTTTGCCACACATGAGTCCTAACGGATGCACAAGATGTATCGTAGAAGGGCATTCTCGTGCCGGAGTTCCATGATAGCTTTTTGCATCAGACGCACCTGCTGCCGCGTGACAGGCATTTCACAGATACGCCGGCGGATTTCTGCACGGGTTTGTTTGAGCGAATTCGTATGCGTAGCCATCATGGGACTCCTCAGGTTAAATAGCGGGTACGGGGAGTGGTGGGTCTTCTGAATCATCTTTTTTGATGGGGGTGATGGTCTCCATCAAAACTTTACGATAAGCCTCAATTTCAACAGCATCTTGTTGCTCTAGCTTGAGTTGGGCATTGAACTCATCCATATCCAAGTACTGCTCAATTGCTTCGCGCAATTTTTGTTGAAGTAATTGAACTGGAATTGCATCAAGCTCAACTGCTTTGGTTCCAAAACGCTCAACAAAAGATTCGTAATTAGGACTTGATGGCTTGGCATCCATATCGCTTGGAAGGTTGTAGTTAATCACATCGTCAGCATTCAGCGCAACTTTTACAGCAACGATATTTACAAGCCCTAAGTCATCCCTGAGGGAACGTGCAAAAGAGGAGGCAATCATTTCACCGTCAGGGTCAAAGTCGGTAAGCATCAACAATACAAGGCGCGATTTGCCGGATTTAAGAAATCGCTGCTGAAGTTCATATCGCGGTGAAAGTGAAGAAAATCCACGTCCAGTAGTTACTGGTATACAGTAGTCGCGAGCCACCGCTTCTACAACTGAGCGCAAAGCATTTTTTTCCAGCATGATTTCAATATGGTCTGGTTGACCAATCGTTAGCTCTCTGGAATAGCCATTTAAGAAGTTGCATACTTCCTGTGCAACAAATTGCTCCAATGATTGAAATCCACCAGCCAATTGAATCGGTCGAGTGCTATCTTCAATAGCGTGCATTGGAATTTCATCTGCCAGTCGCGCACGAATTAATAAATGGGTTAGCGCCTTATAGGAGTTTTTGTCGTTTTCGTACTTTGAGTCGGGCTTTTTATCGTGCTTTAGAGGAGGATCATTCAGCAACAAGTAATGAACACGACGGTCTGTTAACGGCCAATATGCTTCATTCTCAGAAATAATTGCTTTGACCTTTCCAAGAAACTGTAACGTCGTAATTTTTGGGCGCTTTTTCACACGCCCCAAACGAACAGCAACACAGCTTGGATCGCTCCTATTGCGATTCTTTATTCGACGCTTTACCAATTCAGTGAGTGCGTGTGACGGGTCAATCTCGAGCATTTTTTCGCGTATGCGTTCACTTGCTGATTTGCTTCGTTGATAGTTGTGTAGCCGTAATAGATCCATGCGCGCTTTGGTATCCATATGCTCAAAGTGAACTGAAATAATTCTTGTTGGTACTTCTTTTAGGCCAATGCGTTTTGCTGCTGCCAAGCGGCGGTGACCGCTTACCACATAGCCATCACTGGTTATTGTCAGTGGCTCCCGAATGCCATGCTGCTTTATTGAATCCAAAAGCGCGAAGTCGTCTTCATTATCAATTCCGAATTTGTCATAGATCAAATCATTTTCAGACGCTGTTTTAATGTTGGCCACCAAATAAACGGACAAGACCGTTTTTTTCTGAACTTTGCTCATAAATCTTTCCTTCTAATACGCCATAGGTAATAAACCAGTACTCTTTGGCGACGAAAGTACTGGCGTGAAAAGATGTCCAATTTGAGAGTTGACAGCGTTCGTAGCGTCTAGAAGTGTGTCGTGGCTTAGGTGAGCGTAGCGTTGTGTTGTTTTCACTTGGGTATGACCAAGGATTCGCTGAACCTCAAACAAGGTTCTGCCAGAGTTGACAAGAAATGACGCAAAACTGTGACGCAAATCGTGGACTCTGACATCTGACAAACCAGCTTTTTTTCGTGCGTTATCCCAAGCACAAAAGAAGTTTACAAATGGCTTGTTGGTCGTTGAGTTTGGAAACACCCACTCGCTCCCATTACCTCTTGGAACGTCATTCAACAAGTTAATCAGCCCATCGGAAATAGGCACAAATCGAGCTTTTCCAGTTTTGGGCGTAGGGATGCGCCATATACGTCTTTGAAAATCAAAATCTTTCCACTTAGCGTCAAGCACTTCACGTTTTCTGCACCCTGACAGAATCAACGTAGGCACAATAAAACGGAGCATTGTGTTTTCGCTTGTGCAAACTGCAGCATGTAATCGCTGCGCCTCTTCAACGCTGAGGTATCTTTCTTTGACGCTGCGATCTTCCAGTAACGGCACTTCTTTTGTGGGGTTGACCTTGATGCCGGACACTTCCCAGCGAATTGCCAAGTTGAAGCAGTAACGCATGAGGATCAATAGGCGATTGGCGGATCCTGCCGCAGCACCCGATGCACGTCGGTCAACAAGCATCTTCACAATGTCCTGACGGCTTATTTCGTCTAAGTATTTGTTGCCAAATCTCGGTAAAAGATGGTTGTTTAACAAGCTGACATCGGATGTCCAACTACGTTTGTAACTCTTGATATGGGGCAAATACTGTTCATTGATAAATGCCGAAAAGGTGGGTGTTTTCTTTGAATCGCTCTTGATTTCTAGGGGGTCTTCTCCCAGTGCGATTGAACGGCGCTTTTCATCTGCCAGTTTGCGTGCATCGGAAAGCAACAGATCACGTGAATCGCCCAGTTTTATCTGTCGCTGACGACCTCTTCTATCGCGATACCGCAGATAATAAGTCTTGCCACCTGAAATCCGTGCTTCCAAAAATAAGCCTTTGCAGAACACATCGTGAAACTCGACTTTTTTCTTTTCTGCAGGGCAAACGGCAGCTTTGATAAACCCAGCATTCAGATAAATTTGAGCCATTTTCAGACCTTTGAAGAAACTGATACTCTTAAATAACTGGACTAATAATAGCACATTAGCTACCAATGTCAACAGAAAATACGCTCGATAACGGGAAAATTGCAGTCGCACTCAGAACGGCTAGGGCAGCCGCTGGTTGGAACCAGTTGGAGTTTGCTCAAAGAATGGGGGTAGCTAAGTCAACTATTGCCCGCATAGAAACCCTTGAAATGTCAGCAAAAGGCGACTTTCTTCTCAAGGCTTTTCGATTGTTTAGAGAAGCTGGCATTGAAGTTGATTTGTATGCACAGGGCGAGCTACCAATTAAGGTTTCAGACCTAGCAATAGCATCGGCTGTCGACGCGTTGAACGATGATTCAAAACGTCGCTCTGATCGACGCACCGGAATAGCTTCACTCATACCCGAAAACGACTAAAAAGCCCTGCAAAGAGGCTTGCTGGGTGCTGCAAAGCGTCCAATTTATCCAACTCATTGATTTCATTGCAAATTCACCACTAACTTCTAGTGGTGGCCTTTACTCACGCCCGAAACAAATTGAGTAATTGCTCGGTGACTGAAATATAAATGAATTATTAGTAGCAAAACTGCTTTTCAATCAAGTACTTACGTTTATCGTTTTATCAACTGCTTACTACCAGTCTGGTAAGCCTAGGAAAAACCCCTAAAGCCTGCAATCCGCA
>SXGQ01238202.1_pt1 | contig 15368 bp, 12 predicted proteins | sample 3178371 | NCBI WGS metagenome assembly SXGQ01 (sample SAMN11356859, study PRJNA531348) | freshwater metagenome | isolation source: freshwater sample F1-20 | place: China: Fuxian Lake, Yuxi | collected 2017-12-25
AGAGCATTGAGAATCTCATCATGCTCGAGCAGAATGCGCTTCCTGTTGGTCGCATTCGCGAAGTAAACCGAGCGATAAACATCGGTGGCATCCCAGAGCTGGCGCAGCAGGCGAACCAATCTCGGCATTTCGCTGAGTTCGAAAATAGCGAAGTGGAATGCCCGATTCGCGGCGGTGATCGCTAGGACCTCGCCGGTACTCGTTGCGGTGCGTACTTCTTTCGCAAGGTCAGCTATTTTCGAAAGATCGCGGTCGGTGATGTTCGCGACGGCGGCGGTCACTGCCTCGCGCTCCAGCAGGGCGCGAAGACGATACACCTCGTGCAGGTCACTAATGCTCAACTCTGCTACGAAGTAGCCGCGGTTTGGGTGGTGGGTAACCTGCCCTTCACCCTCGAGGATCTTCAAAGCCTCACGCAGCGGGACGCGACTAACGCCGAATTTATCTGCGAGTGCATCCTGCACGATTTGTTGACCTGGCTTAAGTGCTCCGGTGAGTATCTCGACTCGCAACAAGGCGAGGACGTCCTCCTGCACGGTTAAAGGCTTCGCGTTCATGCCAGATCGAACTCCGCGATCACCGCTGCATTGTCTTGGCCCACAGGTGGGGGGGATAGGTGATAGGTCGCTGGGGTGACCGAATACTTGACCGGATTCGCAACCTGCCTTGCGCCAGTTGCCGCGGCGCCGACTAACGCGATCGGGTCCAGTCCGAGTTCGGCCGCGAGGGTGAAGGCCTGCGAGATGTTGTTGATCGGCCCGCACGGCACATTGACCGCGGTCAGCTCCCGGCGCCAGTGATCCGCGCCTTCGGTGGCCAGGGCAACGGTCAGCTCGGTGGCCAGCGCCGAGCGGTTCGCAACCCGCGCGGGATTAGTGGCAAACCGGTTGTCGGTGGCCAGCTGGGGGCAGTCAATCGCCGTGGCTAGCGCGGCGAATTGGCTGTCATTGCCAACCGCAATGACAAGTGGACGGTCCGCGGTTTGATAAACCTCATATGGGGCGATTGACGGATGGGCGTTGCCCATGAAGGTTGGTACCACCCCGGCCCCGACGTAACTCGATGCCTGATTAACCAGGGCTGAGAGCAAACTGGAAAGAAGTGAGACTTCAACGAGTTGCCCGGCACCGGTTAGCTCGCGGTGACGAAGCGCGGCAAGAACGGCAACTGTTGCGTGCAAGCCGGTCAGTACGTCAACGACCGCAACTCCAGCTTTTGTCGGCTCCTCGGTCCCGGTGATGCTCAGCAAACCGCCCATGGCCTGAACGAGCAGGTCGTATCCGGGTAGGTCAGCGCCAGCACCGGTTCCAAAACCGCTGATCGAGCAGTAGATGACTCTGGGGTTTCCGGTAGCAACAGATTTGTAATCGAGCCCGTAGCGGGCCAACGCCCCCGGCTTGAAATTCTCCAGGACGATATCGGCGCGTTCGGCCAGGCGTTGGGCGATGCGCTGATCGGCGGCGTGGCCGATATCCAATGCCAGGGATCTCTTATTTCGATTGACCGAATGGAAGTAGGTGGACTGGCCGTCTTCGGCATACGGCGGTCCCCAGGCCCGGGTGTCATCGCCGGCGCCGGGGCGTTCAACCTTGATCACGGTGGCACCAAGATCGCCTAGCAGCATGGAGGCATAGGGCCCGGCAAGCACCCGGGAGAAATCCGCAACCAGCACTTGATCAAGTGCGCCGGGCATTAGCGGTAGGCCGGGATTCCGGTCAAGGCCTCACCAACGACAAGGGTATGCATCTCATTGGTGCCTTCGTAGGTGTAAACCGACTCCAGATTGTTCATATGGCGAATGATTGGGTACTCGAGGGTGATGCCGTTACCGCCAAGGATGCTCCGGCACTCCCTCGCGATATTTAATGCTTCGCGCGCGTTATTCAATTTGCCCATGCTGATCTGCTCCGGTCGAATCAGGTGCTCATCTTTGAGTCGGCCAAGGTGCAGAGCCAGCAGGGTACCTTTGCCGAGTTCGAGGGCCGTGTCGGCGAGTTTTCTCTGCGTCAATTGGAAACTGGCCAGTGGCTTATCGAACTGCTCACGGTCGATCGAATACGTGATAGCGGTTTCCAGGCAGTCACGTGCGGCGCCCATAGTGCCAAAGATGATGCCGAACCGGGCCTCGTTGAGGCAGGACAGCGGCCCCTTTAGCCCTTTGACTCCGGGCAGCATCGCATTGCCTGGCAATCTGATATCGGTGAAGACGAGTTCACTCGTTACCGATGCCCGCAGGGACATCTTCTTGTGAATTGCGTTGGCCGTGAAGCCGGGGGAGTCAGTCGGAACGACAAACCCGCGGATACCGTCATCGGTCTGGGCCCACACCACGGCTACGTCGGCGACATTGCCGTTGGTGATCCACATTTTCGAGCCATTGAGAATCCAGTCATCGCCATCGCGTTTGGCATTGGTTCGCATTCCAGATGGGTTCGAGCCAAAGTCAGCTTCGGTTAAACCAAAACAACCGATTGCCGAGCCAGCGGCCAGCCTGGGCAGCCAGTTCGACTTTTGCTCATCGGAGCCAAATGCGTGGATCGCGTACATTGCCAGCGAACCCTGCACGCTCACCAGCGAGCGGATACCGGAGTCCCCGGCTTCCAACTCCATGCACGCAAGCCCGTAGGCGACGGCTGAAGTTCCAGCGCAGTCGTAGCCTGTCAGGTGCATGCCCAAGACTCCGAGTTCACCGAGTTCCAAGGCCAATTCCCGGGCCGGGATCTCACCGGATTCAAACCAATCCGCGACGCGCGGCTTGATCCGGTCATCGACATAGGCCCGGACCACATCGCGCATTGCCCGTTCCTCCTCCGAAAGCAGGTGGTCAATCGCGAACAGGTCAAGTGGGCGTTGGGGTGCGGATGGCATCAATACTCCTGGGCTAGTAGGCCGGGAACCGAATCTGGTGAAGTGTATCCAATTTCGATGATTGGATCCAATTATCGGGCTAGTGGCCCATTTTTCGCCCGAAGTACGCGGCGCGTCGGGAGGATCTTCCGGTGCGGGCCTCCGAGGCGTCGGCACTTGTCATCACCCGAAGCCCAATATTGGTGCCCAGCCAGCGCAATGGCTCCGGTTCCCAATTAGGTGACCGGTGATTTACCCATGGCAAGGTGGTTAGGTCGCCTGCTGACTGCACTTGGCCGGTGATCAATTCGGTCAAGGTGCGCCCGGCCAGATTGGTTGTTCCGACCCCATCGCCAACGTAGCCCCCGGCCCACGCCAACCCGGTGCCGCGGTCAAGCCCGCAGGAGGCCCACCAGTCACGCGGCACCCCAAGTGGGCCACCCCAGGTATGGGTGACGTGCGCAGCGCTGACGGCTGGAAAGAGATCGGTCAGTACCTGCCAGAGCCCGGCATGTACTTGCGGATTGCGGTCCTGCGCGGCAGTGATCTTGGAGCCGTAGTAGTAAGGCGCACCGCGCCCGCCAAAGGCGAGCCGGCCATCAGCCGTGCGCTGGCCATAAATTATTAGGTGGCGGCCATCACTAAAAGTCTGGCGTTCGCGCAACCCGATGGAATCCCAGGTCGACTCACTAAGGGGTTCGGTCGCAAGCATCAACGAGTACACCGGTGCCAAGGTGCGCTTTTCGCCGGCCAGGGATGGGGTGTAACCCTCGGTCGCGCGCACGATCACCTCGGCGCGCACCGATCCGCGCGCTGTACGCACGATGCCAGGCTCGATGGCGGTTGCCGCGGTGTCTTCATAGAGCTTGGCACCAAGGGCAACGACGGTACGCGCGAGGTTGCGCACCAGTAGAGCAGGGTTGATCGCTGCGCAGTGCGGTGTGAAGGTGCCGCCGAGGACGTCAGTTGCATTCGCCATGTCCTTGGCTTCGGTTGCATCAAGTAGGGCGTAATCCTCCGCACCGAATCCCCAGGACCGAAGATTGGCCGTCTCGGCGCGGGCATCATTTAGTTGCAGGGGAGTTCGGGCCAGCACGACGGTGCCGCCCTGCTGCCAGTTGATATCCCAGCCTTCAGCGGCGGCTACCCGGCCGATCTCGGCCACGGTAGTGAACATCGCGCGTCTCATCGACTTCGCAGCCTCGCGGGAACTCACCCGCGCGAGGGCTTCGAGACTGACGGGGAAAAGGGCGGACGCCCAACCGCCATTGCGACCACTCGCACCGAAGCCGGCGTAGTTCGCCTCGATGATTGCCACCCGCAGTTTCGGGTCGGCCTTGAGTAGGTAGTAGGCGGTCCATAGCCCGGTGTAACCGGCGCCGACGATGGCAATGTCAGCAGTGGCATCACCGGGCAACGGATTGCCAATTGGCAAGGTCAATGCGGTCGGCAGTGTGTTCCACCACAGGGAAAGATCAGACGAACTTCTACTCACGAGGTGCGCCACCTGGTGATGTACTCGGGCACCTCGACATGTGACGGCGTGTGCTCATCGGCCACCGGGGTTTGGAAGTCCTTGCCGATGGGCACCACGCCGGCCCAGATCTGGCTATAGATCGGATCCACCAGATCGGCGGGATCATCATCAGGGCCACCGGTTCGGATCTTGACCGAGCACTCGGTCAAATCCAGGGCCAAGGTCATGGTCGCGGCGCGTTCCTTAGCCGAGGGATGCCGGCACTGCGCCCACCGGCCGGGCAGTAGGTGTTCGGTGATGCACGCAAGTGCGTCAAGTTCATCGTCACCAGCTAGTTGGGTCGCTATGCCAAGAACCATCACGGCTCGGTAGTTCATGCTCGACTCAAATGCACTTCGGGCCAGGACCAAGCCATCGAGCAAGGTCACCGTCAGGCAGGTGGGTTGCCCAGCTGCCAGGCCACGAAAAAGTCGGGACCCGGTTGAGCCATGGAAAAGCACTTGCCCACCGCGCCGGGCGTAGGCCACTGGAAGCACATAGGGCTGGGCGGACTCATCGACGACGGCAACATGGGCAACTAATCCGGCGTCGAGTACCGCATGCAGTGCTGCAGTCTCGGTTACGGAGTTCTCCGGGATTCGCCGGCCCTTGGTTCGATCAGTTGACCCGGGTGCTGGTGCGGCGTTCACAGTACCGACCACGCTTCGGTGAGAACCGTCCGCAAGATGGCCTCCATCTCATCGAATTCCTTCTGCCCGCAGGTTAGCGGGGGAGCAAGTTGCACGACCGGATCACCACGATCATCGGCCCGGCAGTAAAGCCCATTGTCAAAGAGCGCCTTGGACAGGAAGCCGCGAAGTAGCCTTTCGGCCTCATCGTCGTCGAAAGTCTCGCGGGTGACCTTGTCCTTGACTAACTCGATGCCATAGAAGTAGCCGGCACCTCGCACATCACCGACGATAGGAAGATCGCTGAGTTTGTCGAGGGTGCGCTTGAAGTTGGCCTCATTCGCCAGCACATTTTGAATAATGCCCTCGGACTCGAATAGGTCAAGGTTGGCCAGCGCGACGGCGGCCGCGACCGGGTGACCACCCCAGGTATAGCCGTGCAGGAAGGCCGTGGATCCGTGCTTGAAGGGCTCGAAGAGCCGTTCACTTGCGATCATGGCGCCGATCGCTGCATAGCCAGATGACATGCCCTTGGCGCAAGTGATGATGTCGGGTGTCACGCCAAAACGATTCATCGCGAAGATGTCACCGATGCGCCCGAACCCGGTGATGGTTTCGTCCGCGACCATGAGTACGTCGTAGCGATCACAAATCTCGCGTACGCGCTCCAAGTACCCGGGGGGAGGCGGGAAGCAACCGCCGGAGTTCTGCACCGGCTCGACGAAAACAGCGGCGACGCTGTCCGGTCCTTCGAACTCGATAGCCTCGGCGATTCGATCTGCCGCCCACAGGCCGAATGCCTTCTCATCGTGCCGGTACTCCTCGCCGGCTCGATAGAAGTTGGTGTTTGGGACTTTGATGCCGCCGGGCACCAATGGCTCGAACGGGATCTTCGCGTCCGGGATGCCGGTGATTGACAGCGCCCCTTGCGGGGTGCCGTGGTAGGCGATCGCGCGGCTAATCACCTTGTGCTTGGTGGGCTTGCCGGTGAGCTTGAAGTATTGCTTTGCCAGCTTCCACGCGGTCTCGACTGCCTCACCACCACCGGTCGTGAAGAACACGCGGTTTAGGTCACCGGGGGCCAGGTGCGCCAGACGTTCGGCGAGCTCGATGGCGCGCGGGTGGGCGTAGGACCAGATCGGGAAGAAGGCAAGTTCTTCGCCCTGTGTGGCACCGGCCAGCGCCAGTTCCCGTCGCCCGTGACCGACCTGAACAACGAAGAGTCCGGATAGCCCATCGAAGTAGCGTTTGCCGTGGTCATCCCAGATGTAGGGGCCATCACCCTTGACGATAACCGGGACATGACCGCCCTCGTAATAGGAGGAGTGGCGGGTGAAATGCATCCAGAGGTGGTCGCGCGCCGAGCTAGCCATGGCGTCACTGCCGGGTTCGGTCACGTACTGCGGTGTGGTTGTCATCTTTTTCCCCAGGTGTAGATCTGCTTGCGCAGTTTTAGGTAGACAAATGTCTCGGTTGAACGAACACCAGGTATGGCCCGGATATGTCGGTTGACCACATCGAGCAAGTGGTCGTCGTCTTCGGCGATGACTTCAGCCAAGATGTCAAATGATCCAGCGCAAACCACGAGGTAGTCAACCTCGGGCATCAACTCCATCTTCTCGGCAACGGCTTCAATGTCACCATCAACGCGAACCCCGATCATTGCCGCGCTGGTGAACCCCAGTTGCACTGGATCGGTGATGGCCACAATCGCCATGACGCCGCCATCTTGCAGGCGTTGCACCCGTTGCCGCACGGCAGCTTCGGACAAGCCCATCGCCTTGCCGATAGCCGCGTAGGGACGCCGACCGTCCTGCTGCAATTGCTCGATGATCGCTTTCGAGACGTCATCAAGGGCCACAGGTGCCCGCTCACGGGTCGACATGGTCGCCATATTGGGCCATTACCGGGCATTTGGCAAGTGATTTAGTTGACATAGAAAACGAAAAGTGCGAAATCCGCGCCCAATTGCCGATGGGGCTGACGAAACCGGCGGTGAGGCGGTACGCTTCGGGCACCTTGGAGTTTCCTTAATTCCCTTTCGAGAATTGGAGTTCACGTGAGCGGCAATCGGGTTCTGCGAAATTTTGTAAATGGGGCAAGTGTCGAGGCAGCCGATGGCCGCACCAGCGAGTTGATCAACCCGTCAACCGGCCAGGTTTTCGCATCGGCCCCAGTCTCGGGCGCCACCGATGTCGATCGCGCGTATGTCGCGGCGGACGCGGCATTTGAGATCTGGAGTAATACGACTCCGTCCGAGCGGCAAATGGCGCTCCTGACTATCGCCGATGCATTCGAAGCCCACGCGGACGAATTGGTTGCCCTGGAAAGCGAGAACACCGGTAAGCCGGTGGCCGTTACCGCCGCCGAGGAGATCCCACCGATGATTGACCAGATCCGGTTCTTCGCCGGAGCGGCTCGAGTTCTCGAAGGCCGGGCGGCGGGGGAGTACGCGAAGGGTTTCACCTCAATTATTCGCCGCGAGCCAATCGGAGTAATAGGTCAGGTGACACCCTGGAACTATCCAATGTTGATGGCGGTCTGGAAATACGTGCCGGCTATCGCGGCCGGTAACACCGTGGTGCTCAAGCCGAGTGATACCACCCCGGTAAGCACCGTGCGGATGGCCGAAATCATCGCGGAGTCTGGGGCACTTCCCCCGGGTGTCCTAAACGTGATTTGCGGTGACCGCGATACCGGCCGTGCGATCGTCGAGCACAAGACCCCGCAGATGGTCTCGATCACCGGCTCGGTGCGCGCCGGCATGCAGGTTGCCGAGTCGGCGGCGCGTGATGTGAAGCGTGTGCATCTTGAGCTGGGCGGCAAGGCTCCCGTGGTGATCTTTGACGATGCGGCTGTGGAAGCGGCCGCGGAGTGGCTCGCGGTGGCCGGTTATTTCAATGCTGGCCAGGACTGCACCGCGGCAACTCGCATGATCGTCGGCCCCCGCATCTACGACGACTTTGTCGCCGCGTTGGCCGAGCAGGCCAAGGGCACATCAACCACATTTGCCGACGGCCCCGGTGGAGATGCCATGGTGCCGCCGGTGAATAACGCCGGTCAGATGGAGCGGGTCCTCGGATTCCTCGAGCGCACCCCGGGCCATGCTTCGGTGGTGGCCGGTGGCAAGCGTCAAGGTGACCGTGGTTTCTACATCGAGCCCACGGTGATCGCGAACCTGAAGCAGGACGATGAGATGATCCAGAACGAGATCTTTGGACCGGTTATCACCGTGCAGAAGTTCTCCGATGAGGCCGAAGCCTTGCGCTGGGCCAATGGAGTTCCTTACGGCTTGGCGTCTTCGGTTTGGACCAAGGACTTCGGCCGCGCAATGCGCATGGCCAAGGGCCTGAACTTTGGTTGCGTCTGGATCAACACCCATATCCCGCTGGTTGCCGAGATGCCGCACGGTGGCTTCCGGCATTCGGGGTATGGCAAGGATCTGTCCATGTACGGGTTTGAGGACTACACCCGCATCAAGCACGTGATGGCCAACCTGGAAAGTTAAGCCCGGTTAACTTGTAGCTAAAAGGTGCTCTTGGATAGCGGGAATGACTTTCGCGCCATAGGCGGCCAAGGTGGCGTCCTTGTCGTCATGCTGCAGGTACATGGCGAATTGGTGCACGCCGAGGGCCCGTAACTCCTCGATGTGACGCACCTGCTCTGCCGGGGTTCCAATTATGCAAAATCGATCAATGATCTCGTCGGGGACGAAATCGACATGGTCACCGCTGGCCTTGCCGTGATGGTTGTAGTCGTAACCCTTGCGCTCCTTTATGTAGTCGGTTAAGGCCTGCGGCACGCCGCTGCCAGCAGCGCCGTAACGCTCGACTATGTCGGCAACGTGATTGCCAACCATGCCGCCGAACCAGCGCAGCTGATCGCGGGCGTGAACGTGGGCCTCGGGTGAGCCATCGGTGACATAAGCGGGTGCGGCAACGCAGATGTAGACATCGTCAGGATTACGCCCCGCTGCAGTTGCAGCATCGCGCACCGCCTTGATGGTCCATTCGGCAATTGATGGGTCAGCTAATTGCAGGATAAAGCCATCTCCAACCTCGCCGGTCAGGGCGAGGACTTTAGGGCCGTAGGCCGCGACAAATACCTCGGTTCTACTAGCCCCGGCCCACGGCAGACGCAGGTGGTTGCCTTTGTATTCGATGGCGGAGCCATTCACCAAGCCCTTGAGGTCAACCACAGCCTGCCTGAGTTCATCGACAGACACCGGCTTGCCATTGGTTACCCGCACTGCGGAGTCGCCGCGGCCGATGCCAATGACTGTTCGGTTCCCGTACATCTCATTTAAGGTCGCAAAAACCGAGGCGGTGACGGTGATATCGCGGGTGGCCGGATTGGTGACCATCGGGCCGACGATGATCTTGCGGGTTTCGTCAAGGATTTTGCTGTAGATGACATACGGCTCCTCCCACAAGATATGCGAGTCAAAGGTCCAGACATGGCTGAACCCGAGTGTCTCGGCCCGGCGAGCAAGATCCACAACGCGAGCAGCAGGGGGAGTGCACTGCAGAACGACTCCGATATCCATGGCTGTCCTCTTTTGTTATCGAGTGCCCGGAAACCCGAGGTCAACCGAAGAAGTTGCTGGGTCTGGCCAACGCGAGGTGATTGTTTTAGTGCGGGTGTAGAACTCAATCCCGGCTGGGCCGTACATATTGCTATCCCCAAACAACGAGGCTTTCCAGCCGCCAAAACTGTAGTAGGCAACCGGGACCGGGATCGGTACATTGATGCCGACCATGCCCACGTTGATATCAAACTGGAACTGCCGGGCAGCGCCACCGTCGCGGGTGAAGATCGCGGTGCCATTGCCGTACTGGTGCCGATTAATTAGAGCCACGGCCTCTTCGTAAGTGTCCACTCTGGTGACCGCAAGTACCGGGCCGAAGATCTCATCGTCATAGACCTTCATGCCGGGCTTGACCTTGTCTACCAAGGAGGCGCCAAGGAAGAAACCGTCGGCAGGTAGATCATCATCGCGACCATCAACGACCACCGTGGCACCTTCGCCGGCGGCACCTGCTAAGTATGAAGCAACCTTGTCCCGGTGCTCACCGGTGATTAGCGGGCCCATCTCAGCATCGGGATCGGTACCCGGGCCCACCTTCAGTTTAGGCAACCGCGCCGCGATCGCGTCGACGATCGCATCCCCGATACTGCCGACGGCAACCACAACCGAAATTGCCATGCAGCGTTCGCCGGCTGACCCATAGGCCGCACTGACGGCCGCGTCGGCGGCCATGTTGATATCAGCATCGGGCAGCACGACCATGTGGTTCTTCGCGCCGCCAAGTGCTTGCACTCGCTTGCCGTTTGCCGTGCCAGTTGCGTAGATGTACTTGGCGATAGGGGTGGAGCCAACAAAGCTCACGGCGGCAATATCCGGGTGCTCCAAGATCCGATCGACGGCGACTTTGTCACCTTGCAGGACAGTGAAGACACCAGGTGGCAGCCCGGCCTGTGCAAGCAACTCGGCAAGGTACAGGGCCGCGGATGGGTCCTTCTCACTTGGCTTGAGGATGAAGCAGTTGCCGGTAGCAATCGCGTTCGCGAACATCCACATTGGCACCATTGCGGGAAAGTTGAATGGAGTTATGCCCGCGACGACACCAAGTGGCTGCTTGATGGAGTAGACATCGACCCCACCGGACACCTGCTCGCTGAACCCGCCCTTTAGGAGAGATGGGATCCCGCAAGCAAATTCGATATTCTCCATCCCGCGGGCCAGCTCACCAGCGGCGTCGCTTGGAACCTTGCCGTGCTCAATCGAGACAAGTTCGATGATCTTGGCCCGGTTTGCATTGGCCAACTCCCGGAAGGCAAACATGATCTCCGAGCGCTTCGACAAGGAGGTATGCCGCCAAGACTCGAAGGCTTCCTTGGCCGCGGCAACGGCCGCGTCCACTTCAGCGACCGAAGCGAGCCCAACACTGGCCTGTTGCTGGCCCGTGGCCGGGTTGTAGACCGGGCTGGTGCGCCCGGAAGTCGATGAAACCTTGGCCCCGTTGATCCAGTGGTCGATGACGCGCACAGTAATTCTCCGTTTCTTCCAAAAATATTCGATTTTGACTTCAGATCAGATACTGCGAAAGCCCACGCTTGAGATATTGCCCGTGACCCTTCACGCCATTGTATTGGTTGTTCGCAACAATCACCCTGCCGCGCGAGAGCACGGTGTCGACGTGGCCATCGATGACAAAACCCTCCCATGCGGAATGGTCCATGTTCATGTGGTGGGTCTTGTGGAAGCCGATCTCGGTGCGCCCAACGGGATCGTAAATGACTATGTCGGCGTCTGAGCCGGGTGCAATCGCGCCCTTGCGCGGATAGAGGCCGAACATGCGGGCTGGGGTTGTTGCGCACAACTCGACCCAGCGCTCAACCGAGATCTGGCCATCGACGACACCTTGGTAAATAAGATCCATGCGGTGCTCGACTGAGCCGATGCCGTTTGGGATCTTGGAGAAATTGCCGAGGCCAAGCTCCTTTTGCTCCTTGAAGCAAAACGGGCAGTGGTCGGTACTGACCACCGAGAGGTCATTGGTGCGCAGATATCGCCAGAGCTCCTCTTGGTTGCCGTCGGCCTTGGAGCGAAGTGGCGTGGAGCAAACCCACTTGGCCCCTTCGAAGCCTGGTTGCATTAGTTGGTCCTCAATTGACAGATACAAATACTGCGGGCAGGTCTCACCGAAAACATTCTGGCCGCCATCGCGCGCTCGCTGCACCACCTCGACGGCCTGCTTGGCCGACATGTGCACGATGTAAAGTGGTGCGCCGGTCATGTGTGCCAGCATGACCGCCCGATTGGTAGCCTCGGATTCGGTTTGCCACGGGCGGGTCAGGGAGTGATACATCGGGTCGGTGTTACCGGCAGCAAGGGCCTGACTGACCAATACGTCTATGGCCGTGCCATTTTCAGCATGCATCATGATCATGGCACCGTTGTTTGCGGCAGTTTGCATCGCGCGCACGATCTGGCCGTCATCACTGAAGAAGACACCGGGATAGGCCATGAACAATTTGAAACTGGTGATGCCCTCATCGACCAACTCATCCATGGCCTTCAGGGAGTCATCGTCAACCCCGCCGATGATCTGATGGAACGCGTAGTCAATGTGGCAGTTCCCCGCGGCCTTCTCGAACCACGTGTGCAGTGAGTCTTGGACTCGGGATCCGTAAGTCTGCACTGCGAAATCGATTATGGTGGTGGTGCCACCCCACGCGGCCGCGCGGGTTCCGGTTTCGAAGGTATCTGATGCGGCAGTTCCGCCGAACGGCATTTCCATGTGCGTATGGCAATCGACGCCACCTGGAATCACGTACTTCCCGGTGGCATCAATTACGCGGTCAACGCTGCCCACTAATTCGGAGCCAAGGGAATTGTCATTAGGGGCAAGCAACGCAACAATTCGCTCACCATCGACAAGCACATTGGCGGCGTTGATGCCAACGGGCGAAACTACGCTGCCATTGGTGATCAAAATTGTCATCGGAACTCCTGGCGGTGCTATCTGCGGACTAGGTCGTCGTAGGCCTCCGGGCGGCGGTCCCGGTAAAATGCCCACCGGTTCCGCACGGTCGTGATCAGATCCAGGTCAAGATCACGGACAATAAGTTCCGGAAGATACGGGTCACCCTTCTCGCCAACGTACTGGCCCTCGGGGTCGATGAAGTAGGACTGGCCGTAGAAGTCATCGTCACCAAGGTCCTCAATGCCGACCCGGTTGATGGCAGCCACATAGTACTCGTTCGCAACGGCGGCCGCGGGCTGCTCGATGCTCCATAAGTACTGCGAGAGTCCGCGCGAGGTGGCTGACGGGTTAAAGACGATTTGCGCGCCATTTAGTCCCAGTGCCCGCCAGCCTTCGGGGAAGTGCCGGTCGTAGCAGATGTAGACGCCAATCTTCCCCACGGCGGTATCGAATACTGGATAACCGCCATTGCCCGGACGGAAGTAGAACTTCTCCCAGAAGCCACCAACGTGTGGAATGTGCTGCTTGCGATACTTCCCGAGATACGTGCCATCAGCATCGACAACTGCAGCGGCGTTATACAGGACGCCGGGCTGCTCCTCCTCGTACATCGGCAGCACCATGACCAAATTGAGCTCCTTGGCCAACTTCTGAAACCGCTCGGTAGTCGGCCCCGGGATGCTCTCGGCGTACTCATAGAACTTCGCGTCTTGGACCTGGCAAAAATACGGGCCGTAAAAAAGCTCCTGGAAGCAGATCACCTGCGCCCCTTGCTCCGCGGCCTCTCGGGCGTAGTCCTCATGGGCCGCGGTCATGGACTCCTTGTCGCCGGTCCAATTGGTCTGGACTAGGGCGGCTCGCACGACGGTCATTTCGTCCCTCCTAGGTGGCCACTTTTTCTCCCTGGGGCTCCGGAGACCATATTCGTGTGTGATATTGGACCATAGACCACCTTTATTTTACGGGAATCATTGTGTTGCAAGGCCCAATCGCATAACTCAGTGGGTATCCGCTGTAATTCTGGCAAGGGGGCGCCCAGCAGCACGTGCGCTGGCATATATTCATGGGGCGCGCAGTGGCAGCAGGTAAGCAGCTAGTTCGCGAGCGCGGCTAAGGCAGTACCTACACAGGACCTGAACCTAGAGGAGTTTTACAGTGGCAACTGCCCACCAGGCCAAGGAAATCGCTACCAACTCGGTGGTAGCCGGCGGCGTAAGTCGCCCCGGCACCTCCGGCGAGATCGGCACGGTGACCAACCCGGCTGATGATTCGGTGGTGGCCACCATGGAGTTCGCCGGCGCCGGTGATGTTGATAATGCGGTGCAGGCGGCCAAGGCGGCTTTCGGCGACTGGTCGACCGCACCGCCATCGGTTCGAAGTGCGGCATTGATTCGGCTAGCGGCCCGCCTAGAAGCCCGGGCCGAGGAGTACGCACAGGTCGAAAGCGCGCAGTGCGGCAAGCCGATTCGCCTGACCCGTGAGTTTGATGTGCCGGGGTCAATCGACAATGTTGCTTTCTTCGCGGGTGCTGCCCGAAATCTAGAAGGCAAGGCGGCCACCGAGTGGGATGGCGTTCACACCTCTTATATCCGTCGTGAGGCCATTGGCGTTGTTGGATCAATTGCCCCGTGGAACTACCCCCTGCAGATGGCTATGTGGAAGATTCTGCCGGCGATTGCCGCGGGTAACACGATTGTGCTGAAACCCGCGGCGATCACTCCATTGACCTCCTTGATGCTCGCCGAGGATGCACTGGCGGTTGATATCCCGGCGGGGGTGGTAAATGTGGTGGTTGGCTCCGGAGCGGTGGCTGGTGAGGCACTAATTGGCCACCCGGATATTTCGATGGTCTCATTTACCGGCTCCACTCCTATTGGCCAGCGGGTGATGGAGATTGCAACCGCAACCGTGAAGCGGGTGCACTTAGAACTCGGTGGCAAGGCACCATTCGTCGTCTTCGACGACGCTGATCTAGAGTCGGCGGTCCACGGGGCGGTCGCCGGGTCCTTGATCAACTCCGGGCAAGATTGCACGGCGGCGACCCGGGCCTATGTGCAACGCCCACTGTTCGAGGCATTCGTGGCCGGCGTCGCAGACCTATTCGCCGGGGTCATAGTTGGCGACCCGGCCGACCCTGCTACCGATCTGGGCCCACTTGTTGCCAAGCGTCAACAATCAAGGGTCGCTGGCTTCGTGGATCGGGCCAGGGCAAATGGTGCATCCGTGGTGACCGGGGGCCGGATCCCGCACGGGGCGCTAGCGGCGGGGGCCTATTACCCGCCGACTTTGATCACCGGCGCCGACCAGCGGTCCGAAATCGTCCAAAATGAGATTTTCGGGCCGGTTTTGGTGGTGTTGCCCTTTGACAGCGACGACGAAGGCCTCGCCTTGGCCAATGACACCCCGTTCGGCCTTGCGGCCTCGGCTTGGACCACCAGTTTGCTTCGTGCCCTACGTGCCTCGCGGGAAATCAAGGCCGGGTGCGTCTGGATTAACGATCACATACCAATTGTCAGCGAAATGCCCCATGGTGGCTTCAAACAGTCTGGTTTCGGGAAAGATATGTCGACTTATTCATTTGAGGAGTACACGCAGGTAAAACATGTTTCGATGGATATCTCCGGCGCCGCCCGTAAACCGTGGCACCGGACAGTCTTCACGGACAAGCGCTAGCTGCCGATAACAATTGAAAGGGAACCTAATGCCTAACGAATTATCCGAGGCCGCTGCGGGGATCGTCGAGTTGGCCAAGAACTCATTGTCACGCCGGCGGGTAATTCAGGCTGCAGGAATCGGCGGGGTCGCGATGGTGGCCACCGCATGTGGTGCATCGGGCAGTGATGCCGGCACCGCAACCGGTGCGCCGTCGGCCGCTACTGCCGCGGA
>SXGQ01572707.1_pt1 | contig 15368 bp, 28 predicted proteins | sample 3178371 | NCBI WGS metagenome assembly SXGQ01 (sample SAMN11356859, study PRJNA531348) | freshwater metagenome | isolation source: freshwater sample F1-20 | place: China: Fuxian Lake, Yuxi | collected 2017-12-25
CACAACTTGAGATTGGAGCCGTGATTGATACCACGGAGTACAATGATGGAGTCCCAGCAGCGTTGATTCAGGGTGCGTCTCACATACCGTTCATACAGCTAGTTTGCAGAAATTGCGGACACGTTCACTTGTTCAACGCCATTGCACTCGGTGTTGTTGATAAAAGAACAGCTGTTTTGAAGGAGGCAGAATGAGCATCCCATCATACCTATCAGTCGCGTTTGTCTACAGGCACAAGATTAGCAACGAGGTGCTTGTGGTGGACATCGACCGCGCACGGGAACTCGACGCAGCCAGACCATACTGGGAGCATGTTTCGACGGTAAACCCCATCATCATCCTGCAACTCATCGTCAAATCGAATGGCCGAGCTAGGACCAAGATCATCAAAGAACTAAGCGAGAAACCATGACCTACTCCCAATCCGGCCAACTCCCCCATCACCAGTACTGTTGGGTCGATGCCTCGTTTATCTCCGACAAGATCGGCCTCATGCCCTGCGTCTGGTTCGGCCTGGTCTCCATACCGGGGCGTGTCTGGGGTTGCACCATCATGCTGGAATGCGGTGCCGTTTACCGGGCGGTTCCACCGCACGCGCTAGCATTCAATGAGAACCCAGAGCCCGACTGGCGCATCGAGCACGCTCAGCGGTGGGACTGCTACAGCCGGGAGTTCACGACAATCGAATACACATTCCTGCGGTGCGTTGCCGCAGAGGCCAAGGCATTCGGTCTTCATCGAATGGGCCAGTACCTCTTCACCGTCGCGCCCATCGACGACGGCTTCAGCCGGCATCCAGAACAGGCCAAGGAGTTCATGTTCATCAAGCTCGACAACGGACGACTCACGATCCAGCCGACCGACAGGGTGCTTTTCCATGACCTCTCCTTCGTGACACCGGAATGGCCGACCAACCTCAAAACAACCACCGAAATCTACAGCTGCGAATGAACCTCATCCAACGCATCAAGAAATTCCTCGGCCTCGATAAACCCATGGGCCGACCCCGGATACCAATCGAAAAGCGCCTGGCAATCAAAGGCGCCCCGATGCACGTAACCGACGCAGAGCTAGCACGCATTCTCAACGTCTCCTACGCGACCATTCACCGTTACCGTCACCACAATGGAACTCAACCACGCCAACGACGAACTCTCCAAATTCAAAGCGATAGCCCACCAGCTGCATGAACGCCTAGCCTGCGGCTGCCATCGCGAGCCATGCTGGAACTGCCAGCAGGTCTCCAGGCGCTACCAAGCCATGATCCGTGAAGACCAGCGCACCATCCAAGCAATCCACCGGCATCCATCGGATTCATCTATCCGGTAACCGGGTTGTCGTGATCGACACCAAGGATCTCAGCGACCGCGCTCGCAAGGATCTCATTGGCACCTGCGTCGCCAACTCGCAGGATCCGGAGGCGCTCCTGGCGAATCTCCGCAGGATTCCAGGCGTGCTATCAGCCAACTTCGGGTAACCGACGTGGCCGGGGTGGTTTACGTTTTTCCCATCCATCGGCTTGGTATCGGCCCATCCCCCTCCTGGTCTGGACGCCGGGAGGGGGAGCCCCCCCCCAAACAAAAAGCCCCCGGGACCTCACAATCCCAGGGGCTCGACAACTATAAACAACCACTACAAGCGGTGGTATCCTACTTCTTGGCCGCCCCAACCGCAAGTGTTTTAATCACCCGATTGGCCAGGTCCTTCGACGGCTTGAAATACACCTTCGGCCTCGGCGGGATCGCAATCTCGACATCCGGGATCAGCGGATTCCGGCCGATCAGCGGCTTCGTCCAGCGGACCTCGAACTTCCCGAAATCCGGCAGCGTCAGTTCCCCCTTCAGAACCTCTTCGATCAGCACGTCCATCAGGCAGTCAACCACCTGCTGAGCGTGCGGAACCAGCAGGCCGCACTCCTCAGAGACGCGCCTGGCGATCTCAATCCGCTTCACACTGACCTCCATCAGCGGGAGCCTCAACCTGCTGCTGCTGCGCCACCAGCTGCTCGATCGCACGCCGCGCAACCATGCCGGCGATCAGCGCGGGAGACGGCTCAGGCACGGTTCCATCCTCAGGCAGTGGCGGCTGCACGTCGATCAACAGGTGGAATCCACCCTCGGCGTCCGTGATTTCGATGATCACCTTCCGGGTCATGCGCGCCTCCCTTCAACGCGGGCAACACGCTGGCCCTGCCACGGTGGCGGGGTCTGAGCGGCGCGGTTAATCGAATCCACGATCGCCGGGTTGGTCACCGGCTGGATGCCGGCACCCTTCACGCGCTCCTGGATCGTCGTGTTACCTCCGGGCCCGTTCACCACGATGCCCTGCACTCGGACGGTGCGGCGCTTCTCGTTGATCTGAGTCATCTGGTCCGATCGCCGCTGACGGTCCTCATCGGTGATGGTCTTCGCCCGGCCACGACCACGGCGACCCAATGCGGACGCCGCCTGACTGACTGCGGGAGGCACCAGCGGCGCTTCCTCGTTCGGTTGGTTCTCGTTTTCCATATCAGAGGATCCTCCAGTCGTTGGAAAGCATATCGGTTTGGGACGCAAGCCAAGGAACTCGACTCCCGTCCGGGTACGCGGCGCTACCGATAGGATACTCGATGTAGATGTAAGGCAGCGTCATCTTGCTGTTCGCGTCTGGCGACTGTAGCAGCAGCCACATCCCCTTGCCATTCCACCCGCTGCGTTGAACTCGCTTGCTCTGCTTCAGAGCCTCAAGCGCCTGCCCGAAGGTCAGGTTTTGCGTTTGATTTGATTCCATATTCGTTCCCGCGTTACTGGCGCGGATCGGTGCCACCTGCGAGGGAAGCACCCATCCGAGCCCTACCGCTATGCTCCATCCGAGCCCGCACCCGTTTCCAATACGCAAGGGTGACCCGGCGCTTCCACCCGTTCGGCCCGCCATGCCACACCCGCGCCAAGTCCTGGCTGGTCACCGGCCGACCGAGCCGCTCCTCGGTGCAATAGTGCCCGGTGTAAATCCTAAATACCCCCAACGCGGCCCATCGGTTGGTCATCTCGGCCCATCGGTAGTGCGTGCCTTTGATCCGGTTCACATCCCTGATAACGCAGGGGCGCACCTGGAGAGCGCCGAGTTCGCCATGCCGGCCTCGGGCCTGGTTGTCCCCGCCGGATTCCACGGCGATCAGCGCTGCGAGTAGTTCAGCAGTCATAAAAAAGGCCCCGGTCGCCCGGGGCTGTGTTTCTACGGTAAGCGGTTCTCGTTGTCAATCCTCATCCCGAAGGTGCCCCAAGGACGGCGGCCGGTAGGTCGTCCCACCAAGCACCACCGCCTCGGGGTAGGCCTTCTGGGCCTCCTCCAGCGTGTCGAAGTCATCCATCCAGGTGCGCCGGCTCTGGCCAGACAGCACGCTGTCACGGTCGTAGACGCCGTGCTCGTAGACGGTCCAGCGGTCGCTCGCATACGTAGCACCCCGGCCGCGCTCGATGGTGTATTCAGTCAACATGGACCACCTCCACAGCGTTGATCGGCACCTGGATCTCTCGGCCGTCGATGAATCGGACTTCAATCCATCCGTCACCGACCGCCATCACCATACCGGTCAGCCCCGACGGCACCGTCACGAAGTCCCCCAGGGTGGGCGCTTGCAACACCTGACGCCGCCCATCGTTGGGCCAATCTGCGGGCGCGGCCCCGACCGCTGCCAGTTCGGCCATGCCGCGCTCTTCTCGGGCGTCTCGGGCCATCATAGCGGCCCCATCGGGGGTCAGCGGGTAGGCCCGGGCCTTGGGCGGTTCCACCTGGGCGGACGGACTGAGCCAGGCGACCTCAGGGAAGTGTGCGCCGAGGTGGTTCGTCCACTCCCGGCCGACCAGGAAGGCGCGGCCGGCGATCATCTGGCCACGGTTCAGGACCCACGGCCGGTGGTCTTCCTTCAAGAAGCCCTCCTCGTTTACCCAGAGCTCACCACCGTCGAGGCGGACGCGTTCCAGGAGATCGCAGCCAATCCAGGCCTTGGCAGACTCCCAGCTGTGGGTGGCAGGTGTGATGGTTCGATTGACTGGGTCGATCGCCCAGCCTGTCGCAGTGTTTTTCATAGTTTGGATTCCGGCGCTACTGGCCAGAGAGGACCCACCCCGCAGGGTGAGTCGTGCTCTAGTCAGAAATTCTGAATTACCACGTTAAACTGATGGGGCACCGTCAAGACGGTCGTTCGCTCCTGGAGCCATTCCAGCGGCACGCTGTCCGGATCCCCGGGCGTGAACTGGTAGCCATAGGCTCGCGCGGCATCCAAGGCGCTGTCATACTCGGCGAAGTCACAGCACAAGCCGACAACGTCCAATTCAATCTCGGTCCCGCTTTGGTCTTCCAGATCTTCCAGATGGTCGAACAGCACCATCAGCGCCGGTCTGCTGAACTGGGACTCCCGGCCGCAAGCCTTGAACGCGTCGGCGAAGCTATACCAGGTGACGCGGGATTTCATCGTCCCACCTCCTGGCGCACCACCTCAACCCCGCAGTTAATCCGATTGGCTGGGTCCATCGCGATCTGCTCTGCCAGCGCCGCCTCGGCACCGGCTCGGGTCGCATAGGTTCCGAGGCGCATCCCGTGGAAGTAATTCCGGAGCTCGAACAACTCGAAACCAGCGCCTCGGGTGCGCAGGATCCCGGCCGCGATCTCGATGTCCACCTGGTCGATCGGTTCGCTCGATGCGCTCCTGGTGATGGTCGAGGACTCACCCAGGGCTTCCTGGGCCTCGACCGCGCGGACCAGGGTGCGGTGCCGGCTGATCTCCTGGCCGTTCTGGCCGGAGAGGATAAACCAGGCGCTCACGGGAGCACCTCCACGGATAGCAGGCCACCGTTCCGGGCGCAGCCAGGGTGCGAACCGTCAAAGCGGCTGTCCCCGTCGGAGGAAACCCGGCCAGGTTCATGGAAGGGCCCAATGCGCTCGGCCATGCGGGCGCGGGCGGTTTCTCGGTCGCTCCACTGGGTGCGGAGCGTTGCGCCATTGCGGCGGTATTCGTAGCGGTATTTCATAGTTTCAGTGGATCGACTGATCCGCAGAACCCACCCAGCGGGTGGGCTCGCCGGGTCATTCAATCAGCCCTCGGAAGCACGGCAGCCCGCAGACCAGGACCGGCGACCAGTGAACCCGGGCGCCGATTCCGTCGAACTCGGTGCCGTACTGGAATCGGGCGCGGCGGGTGCAGCCCGGGCATTCCACGGCCGTCTTCACGACGCGTCGGACAGTTTCGCACCTGGCGAATGGATCGCGGGAAACGGTGGTCTTCATCGGGCCACCTCCTGCCAATCCGCAGAGACCTCCCGGCCGGTGGTCGTCATAATCCACAGCGCGGAATGCCTGGTCAGGACTTTGACGATCTCGGCGCCGTTCAGGCTGCGAGGGAGTTCGGCGCCCAGGCGGTGGACAATGTCCACGGCTGCGGCTGCGCGGCTGCTGTGGTAGGTCGTGGGCCCTTGGGAGTCTAGGACTGTGATCATGTCAGTGGTTGGGTGTGAATCCGTTGGAGGCTTCCCAGAGGCCCTGAGCGATGACCAGGGCGAGGAGAGCCAGGGCGATGAGCACCTGGAAGAGACGGCGGCGGGTGGTTGGTTTCATAGGATTTCAGCGTTCGCGTCGTTGTGGCGGTCGGTTTGGATCTCAGCGGTGCGGATCGCCAGATTCAGGGCGTCGGCCCAGGTGTCACAGCATCCGACCAGGTCGAGCCAGTCGTTGGTGTCGTAGCATTCGACCAGCACCTGCCAGCCATAACCTTTGCCATAGTTCTCGTTTGCGAGGGCTTTGAGCCTTGCGATCCACTCGGTTTTCATCGTGTTTTTTTTTAATTGAACTGAAACTGAGTCGCCAAGGTGTCATAAACCGTTTTACGTGTCAAGTACTGGTCTGCAGATTTTACGGAATCCCCAATGTTTATGGGGTTGAAATCGTGGTGCTGTCGGTCATTGTCAGTCATGCCGGCGTTGGAAAATAAGGTGCCCGAGGTGGACGGAAAATCACTGACCAGGAGGTCGAGACGCGGGCAGGTGGTCCTCGCTCTGGCTCGGGCCATGGAGCCTGGCGCGATGGCGCTCCGGCTCCGGCGTTGCGCCGTGGAAATGTCCGAGCTCGCCCAGGATGCCGGTGCCCCGGCGCCGGACCGGATCGCGGCCGCTCGGGCCCTGGTCTCGGTCCAAGGCCAGCTCCTGGATTTGATAGGTTGGTCCAAGCGACCCGCGAACCAGGGAAGCGGGAAGAGATCCGGCCACCTGGTGCTCGATGTCTCCCCAGGATCTCCCACCCTCCCGGACGACCTGCCCAACGTCTGATAATATGCATTATCATACCTAGCGCTGCGAGGTATGCCGACCAGGACGCCGCGCAGGACGCCGACGGATGGCTGCGCACCTGGTGAAGGATGGAGCCCGGCCGGTGGCCATGACTTAAGGGATTCCTTGCAGCCTTGACCGTCCCCACCCCCTGCCCCCGGGAGGGACCGCCCCGGCACGGGACCGGATACGGGACCCCCTCCCCAATACCTAGGCCATTTTCCAAACCGACATAAACCGCTCTACGCCCTGGGGTAGGGGGTGCCACTTAGGGGGTGGGGGGTCGAATAGGGGTATCGCTGTACCCCCCACCCCCGTTTTTGACCCCTTTTCATTGGCTTTTCTTCATATTTTACTCTTTGGGGTAAGGGGGTAGGGGGTATAACCAACCTTAACGGTTCCGCTTCAGCTGCGCTCCGGCCGCCCCGCCGCCGCCCAGCGTCTCCGCCCGCCCCGCCAAGACTTGTAGCCCCCACCCCCTCACCCCCCACCCCCTGATTCAAAAACATTCATTTGACCCAATGTTTATCGGGGTCCGAACGGGGGTGGGGGGTATGTCAAAACCCCCATTAAACCCCCAACAGCCCCCCCCCCCTACGGATGTAAATCCTCTTTGTTTTCGAGGATCTTCCACCAGTTGCGCTGGCACGCCCTAAATTTCCTGACTCGCTGTGGAAACCGTTTTGCGAGACGACCGAAGAGGACGGAAAATGTGACGGCGTCGTAAGGGCAGTCTTTCTGAGTCTTGTAGAGTTCGTCCATGGATCCGCACCAATTGGCAGGAGGCCATTGGAACGACTTCTCGAATCGTTCGTCGGCGGAGTCCACAGGGGTCGTAGCGGCCTTGTAAGTTGTCCAGGCGTGGATGTAATCGTCGGTAACCTTGAGGTGGGGCATCTTGACAGCGCGACGCCTGTACTCCTCGTAGATTTCCGGTATGTACTTCATATTGGAGCGGTGCATGGTCATACCGACGCTCCACCGTTTGAGTTGCCATGTTATGTTCACGTTCGTATGATGGAGACCCCTCCACTGCCTGTCAATCCAGTACCTCAGATTTCTGAGGCGGCGAAATGGCCCAGCGGATCTTGTTTTTCGACTTGGTCTTCTTGAAGCGCTCCGGATCCTGCTCGTGTAGGCGCGCCAAATACACGCCGCACGCGCTGTTGAACCGGAAAAGGCGGTCGGCCTCCCGAGAATACTTGGAGTCTCGTAAAACGGTTTCTATGTCAGCAGCCGTACCTCTCCAGGTGAGGAACTCGTTCTCGAAGATCACGGTGTCGATGAGGCCGATCAGCTGGTGCTCTGGCGACAGCTGCATGAGTTCTTCGAGGATGGCCGGGTGCTGGTAGGCCTTGAGGCCGCAGCGTGGGTCCACCAGGTGCTCAGGGACGGTGAGGCCGTCGAGGTAGTGGGCGAGGGCCGGGAGTTCGGTGTCGATGATCTCGCGGAGGACTTGGATTTCGGGGCCGGGCCAGGGGAGGGCGTGGCGGACGCAGCGGAGGATAATGAGTTTGTCCATGAGGGACGGGTCGAGCGGCGGGAGGACCTGGAGGTTCTCGGGCTCGTCGTTGAGGGAGATGGACATGGCCCAGATGGGGCGCAGGGTGATGGCTTGGCGGTTCTTGGGGTGGCAGGACTGGTCGATGTCGAACAGCATGGATTTGATGTGGGAGCCGAGGGAGCGCCGGGAGTGGATATCGCGGCCGGGGGCCTCGTCGGAGATGCAGAGGTGCTCAGCGGCGAAGAGGTCGCCGTTGAACTCGGTGGCGCCGGACATATAGCGGTAGGGCTTGGCGATGCGGCCACCGAGGAGTTTGGTGATGACCTGGGCCTGCACGAAGGACTTGCCGCACGCGGCGGGGCCGACCAGCGCCAGCGCCTGCGATGCTCTCCAGGTGCCTGTCAGGACGGCCTGCCGGCGGAGCGCGAGCCAGTAGATGAGGCGCCAGTACTGGTCGTCGTTATGGTCGAGGAGGTTGTAGAGGTAGGTCTGGATGCGGGCGCAGTCGCCGGGGACGGCCGGGAGTGGGGCGACGGATTCGGTTACGAGGACCTTGCCGTACAGGCCGGCTTGGTGGCCGGCGACGGAGCCGGCGTAACGGATGCGGGTGTCCCGGGTGCGGCGCAGGAGTTCACGATCGACGTCGGAGGCGCCGGTTTGGTCCTTGGTGGGGGAGACGCCGGACTCGGTGAAGAGGGTGCGGACGCGCTCGCCGTTGATCTGGGCGTAATCGCCCCAGGCGTTGCGGGTCCACCACTGGCCGGAGTTCGGGTCGTAGTGGAGGTCGTCGAGCGGGTTGGGACTGGCAGGGAGCGGTGCAGCCGGAACCGGGCGTGGTGGATCGCCAGCGGCGTCGAGGAGGCCCTGGATGGATACGTCAGGTGGGATCGGGTCGGCGAGGTCCCAGCCGTCAGGGAGGGTATCGGGGAGGTGGACGAGGCGGGCGGACGGCAGGCGGGCTTTCAGGTAGACCATGGCGTCCCGGCCGGGTGCGTCGGCGTCGGGCCACAGGATGATCGGGGTGGCGCGGGTCAGGAGAGGGTCGATGGCGACGCGGGCGACGCGCTTGGAGCCGCCCTGCCAGGTGAGGACGACGTGGGACGGGAAGAGCTTGGAGGCTGCGACGGCGGTTTTCTCGCCTTCGACTACGAGGACAGGGTCGTTCGGGCGCCGGGCCAGGAGGTGGAGGTTGAAGAGGGGGACGGATTCCGGTGAGGTCCAGCCCTTCCAGCGCCAGTGGCGGGGGTTGAGGAGGTCCGGGGGTTGGTTATCGGGCGGGAGGAACCGGAGGGGCCGGACGTCCTTGGAGCCGTCGGGGAGGTCGAATCGGACGACGTAGGCCCGGACGGTGCCGTCGGCGTCGGGATATGGCCAGGCGGCGGAGCCGTAGCGGTACGGCTGGGAGGCGTCGGCGCGGTGGCCGTGCTTGAGGGGGTCGAATCGGCGGGGTTCGGGCTGGTAATCGTCGCGGATGCCGAGGAATTCGCGGGCCCACTGGGCGGCGCGGCCCTTCGGGAGGGTTTGGTTCTGGCCGATGAGTTCGAGGAGATCGCCACCGTTGCCAGCGGCGTGGTCGTACCACAGGCCCTGCTTAGGGCCGGTAAGTTCGACGTACAGGGAGTCGCCGGCGTCGCCGAAGACGTTGCCGACGATCCACTGGGAGCCGACCTGGCGGCCGGCGGGGAGGAGTTGAGCGCAGAGTTCTGCGACCCGGACGGAGAGGGCGTCCGAGAGTTCGGGGAGGGTCATGCTTGTAGTGTGAGGTGAGGTTACAGGGTGGTTGTCATAAAGGCTGGGGTATGCTCGCCGACGTAGGCGCCGAGTTGGTTGTATTCGTGGTACTCGACGGCCTCGTCGTAGGTCATGCCGTAGGACTGGAGTGTGGCGATCACGCGGTCGTAGTCGTAAATCACGAATGACTCGGAACCGAATCGGGTGCCGACGCCCAGGATGCAGTCGTCGAAACCGTCCATGACGAGCAGGTCCGGATTGATGTCGGCGATTTGATCACGGGTCATGGGTGAAAAGAGGGGACAGTTTGGACGAAAAAGAGGGGACACTTTCAACTGCATTCAAATGGAATCATCATCTTGCAGGTCGTACTCCCGCGCCTCCAGGAGCGCGATGAGATGCTGTTCAGGTGTTGGCTCGGCCGTCCCACATAGGATGCCGAGGCGTTCATGGTAGCGGTATGCGGCCTCTTCAGAGAGGCCTGGGGGTGTGGGTGTCATAGGTTATCGGTGTCGGAAACTGAACGGGCGATGATGGCGTGGCCGCCAGCGCGGTTGACCTGCTCAAGCCAGTTGGTCTGGTCAGGCCGGACGCGGCCGGTGGGTGTCTTGACTTCAATGGAGAGGAATTGGGCGATGAGCCTTCCGACCATATCGGGCGTGACTGTAACCGTTCTCCAGCCGATCAGGTCACCAGAGCCCGGGAATAATCCCATGCGGACGTGGCGGGCGTCGCGCAGGAACACACCCTCCGGATCACGCAGGGCCTGACCGACATAGCCCTCGCCCACCTGGTTGCGGAAGACGCGGACGTGCGTTTTAGAACCAGCTGCGCGGAGAATCAGGGCTTGGAGTTCGGATTCGGTCATACGAGGTGGCTAAGTTTACGTGAGCGGGCCTGCCAGCGGAAGTAAGCCCAGCCCGGTTTGTAGCCACGCCGTGCGGCAAGGGCACGGAAATCTTCGAGGGTACGGCACTTTCCTTCCTCGCGGCGCTCCTCGCGCTTGGCTGCGATGTCTTCGATCGACAGGCGCTGAAGCTCGCCATCGACCTGCTCGACCTCGCGGCCGCCGGCCTCACGCTCAGCGCCACACTGCGGGCACGCCGTACCGGCGAAGATCGCGAAACACTTCGAGCATTGCTTGGTTTCGACCGGCCGGGACTTGGCCTTGCGCTTCTCGCGGCCTTCGAGGTCCCACTCGCGTTCCTGCTCAGCGAGCCCGTGACGCAGGCAGTTCCCGACGTGATCAAGGATCGTCGCGTGAGTCTTGCCCGGGAACGGCCGTAGCGCACGCCCCAGCTGCTGGAGGTGCATGGACAGCGAGTGTGTTGGCCGCAGCAGGATGGCAGCGTTGACGGCCGGTAGGTCGAATCCCTCGGAGATAAGTTCGCAGCTGGTCAGGACCAGGATCTTACCAGCCGTGAGATCGGCCACGCGTTGGGTTCGGACCTCGGGCGCCAGCGTCCCGTCGATGCTAGCAGCAGGAACACCAGCTGCGCAGAACTGATCGGCGACGTGCTGTGCGTGGGCTACCGAGATGCAGAAAACGACGGCCCGTTGATTAGGGCAGAACTTGCGGTAGTGCGTCACCGCGTCACCGGTGATGCGTGGGGTGTCGATGATTTCCTCCACCTCGGCGCGATCGAAGTCGCCGGCGACCTTGGCAACCTGACTGAGGTCAACGGTTTGCTTGGGAGCGTAGTAGACCGGCTTGGCCAGGAATCCGTTGTCGATGAGCCACTGAACGGACGGCCCCATGACCATGCGATCGAACATGGTTCCGAGGCCCTTGCCATCCAGGCGCTCTGGGGTGGCCGTGACGCCGATGAATTTAGCCTCGGGCCAGCGGGCAAACATCTCCACGTAGGACTTGGAGACTGAGTGATGCGCTTCGTCGATAATGACGAGGTCAGGAGTGGCGACCTGATCTAAGCGCCGGCCGAGAGTCTGGATGGAGGCGACCATGGCCGGCTGCTTGGACATGGGTTTGCCGGCCTGGATGAACCCGTGCGGGACGGAGACCTTAGATAGCGTGCTGCTGATCTGGTCGAGGATCTCGCGGCGGTGAGCTACGATGACAACCCGGGCGCCACGCTTGAGGACCTGGGAAGTGATGTAGCTGAAGAGCACGGTTTTACCGGACCCTGTAGGACTCACGGCTAGGGGCCTGCGCGCTCCAGATGCGAAGGCTGATCGGATGTCATTCGCCAGGCGGTCCTGGTATGGACGGAGTTGCATCGTGAGCCGTAGGCTGCGTTCTCCAGCTTGACGTGTCAAGCACAAGCCACACACTGCGGCCATGAAGAATACGATTCGCGTAAGTTACCGCCTGCCGATCGAGGTTGCTCAGATGCTGGAAAAGGAAGCGATTCGCGCTCGCCGGACGAAGACTGCGGTGCTGATCATCGCCATCGAGGATCACGTCCTGCGGTGCGAGAATGAAAGGTCGGACTGGATGAAGAAAGCCGTTGACACTAAGAAGAAGCGGTAGAACGATACCGCCACGACGAATCACCTGGTTTCGTCAACCAGGCGCGAATTGGGCGCGTTATTCCATTTGGCAAAGAATGTCGAAGGGCATTCGCCGGTTCCACGGCTCGGACTCGCCACCGAGGTTGGATTGATGGTCTTCACGGACCTGCAATCTGCCTCGTTGTCTCGGAGAGGTAGGTGAAGCTAACCCCCGAGGCAGGAGAGCCAATATGGCCAATGGAAATGTAATCAGCTGTAAGCAGTTTGCTTCCTTCCTCGTCTCGCAGGAACCTGTGTATGACAAGGAAGTGCTCAAGGATATCCGCCCGTTTGACGGGATGATCGGATACTACAACACGGGATCGTTCGACGCGTATTCCGGCACCACCCATCGTTTTGACCGCTTCAACAGCGTGTTCCCGAACGTGACTGGCGCCTGGGAAAACCCGACCGGTGCGGCCTGTACCGGTCAGCCGTGCGATCCCACCGAGAACAAGATCGGTTGGGGCTGGAGCCGTAACGAATACTCGCTGGAGAAGCAGTCATGGGGTTCTGACATCCTGTGCTTCGACCAGATTATGACGAAGACGAAGGCCAAGGAGCACTTCCGTCAGATCATCGACGACGTGTTGCGTCCGGCCACGAACTGGATCACCACCTACTACCTCCAGCGCAAGGCTGCTGAGTTGTCTAGCTCGCTGCTGGGCGGTAACGCCTTTGCCTGCGCTCTGGGCCTGCCTGCGATCAACTTCTCTTGGGTTGGCGCCGGCTACGTCACGTTGCGAGTCACCGACAACGCGGCTGCCCCGATCACCGCTGCCTCGCTGGGACGCTTGACCCCGGAGATCCTCCAGTCGCGTGTTACCCGCCAGTACTTCCTGGGCGCTATCCAGGCCGGCAAGGAAGGATACGATTCCCTCCAGCTGCACACCGACAAGGATACCTTCCGGTATCTCCAGAAGACCAACGCCACCCTGTACGACGCCTGGCGCTTCGGCGTTTTCGCCCCGGCCGCCAAGGAGTTTTACAAGTACGGCTTCATGGGCTTCGTCGGCGACTTCATGGTGAAGGTGCTCCAGTTCCCGCTGCGCTTCAACCCGACGGCGACTGCTGGCAACTACACTCTGGTTCTGCCGTACAAGAACGTGTCTGCCACCGAGGGCATCAAGTCTGTCTTTAACGAAGACTACGACAACGCTCACTACCAGATCAGCTACATCAACAATCCTCGCGCCCTGCGAGTGATGCCGTTCCGCCCCGAGGCCGTGAATCCGAATATGCCGTTCATGGTTCGGGATTACGGTGGGCGTTGGAAGTTCGCGACCAATGACTTGGGCGCGGACTGTGCCGGTAAGCCGATCGACAACAGTCGCGGCAACAAGGGCAAGTTCATTGCTGACTTCCAGTTGGCCGTGAAGCCCGAGCATCCGGAATGGCTTGAAGCGATCTTCCACAAGGTTGATCGTGGCTGCGTGGAAATCATCCCCGTGTGCGAGCCTGACGCTGAGTCCTACGCTGCTCAGAACTACAACTCTGCGGACCCTGTCTGCCCGAGTGTTATCCAGTTCACTGCGGTTGCTGACGACGCTAATAACTTCGTTATTGGAGCGAACGGTATCCTGTGCGATGGCAACATCGTCACGAACGCTGGCATCAGCGTTGCGACGGTCGCGCTGCTCGTTTCGACGTTGCAGACTCGCTGGGACACTGAGTTCGGCGCTGGTCAGGGCACCTGGAGCGTTGTCTCTGGCAACGTGATCCAGCTGGCCGGCAGCAGCTGCACGAACGTCACGTTGGAGTTCTCGATCTAAGCGATCAGTCACAATGGGAGCCTTCCTTCGGGAGGGCTCCCCTTTGAGATGCTGGCAGCCTTTCGGCGAGACCGAGATGCTGGCAACCTCTCAACCAAGGAAAGGATTTTACGATGTACGGACAAATGATGGGTAAACGAAAGATGGACGGCATGGGCCGCATGGGCGCCGCAGTCGAAGTTGTCGAGTTCACGCCGCCCAAGGAACTACGCCTCGAAGGCGACTCTGGCACCGCCATGGTTGATTGGCGCACCACGCCGCGTGGCACCATCGAAATTATCGGATTCGACGGCATCACGTTGGGTGGATCCGGCCAGCAGGACGTAGAAGAGATGGAGATGGAAGGCGCCGAGATGGAGATGGACGACATGGAGGAGGAAGCCTGATATGCCAGCCCTAACTTCCCAGGAGATCGCCTCGCTCAGCGGGTGCTTCGACTGTTTGTCGCCAGGCATCAAGGAAACCTACATGGTGACCTTGCTCAACCAGATTTTGGCTGCTGCACCAGGTGCGCCGTTAACCACGACCAGTCCGGGCGGATTGCTGACTGCGACGGCCACGTCTGCGGCCAACCCGTTGCGCCGGAAGTTCACGCTTCAGAACCAGAAGAACGAAGAGTTGTTCGTGAAGTTTGGAACTGGCGCCACCACCACCGACTACCACATCGCGCTTCCAGCCCACAACACTGGGTCGAAGCATTCCGACCCTTTAATGCTGGACGGATACATCGGCGCCATCAGCGTCGCTGCTACCGCCGGCTCCCCTTCGTACACCTTTGCCCAGTTTGTCTGACCTATGCCTACTCCTTCCATTCAAACCCTAAGGGCCGATGCGCAGCAGGTGCTGAACCTGGATTCCATCTCTGCCGTCCGGTCAGTCGTCGCCGCATCCTTGGCCAACGCCAACGGCGGCACGCCGCTTAATCCGAACCTGACCACGCAACAGCTGTGGAATGAGTTCTACCAGATTGTCACGCAGCCGAAGTCCGATATCGAGTCGATCATCGCGAACCAGCTGATGAAGTTCCTGTACGCTCCGCCGGCTCCGGGCGGGGTGGGTGCGGACAAGCAGGTGATTTTCAATGATGGGGGCGTGCTAGCAGGGGATCCGCAGTTCCTGTGGAATAAAACCACGAACCTGCTGACAGTGACGGGAGCCGCCACCATCACCGGCGACCTGACGGTGGCGACGAGTGTTCTTAAAGTTGACACAGCGAACACCCGTGTCGGAATCAACACCACCTTAATCAATGGTGGACCGTTCAATGTTAAAATCTCTCCCACGATTGATGCTAAGTTCGTTGTTCAGGATGGGTTCACTACTGGAAACGTTCGTCTTGCTGCTGTAGACAATGCTTACAGCACTTACAAGGTGATGGATTACAGCGCGTTGTCCCATACTTGGTACAACAGCGGCTCCACCGCGATGACGTTGAATGCCACCGGACTGGGGGTGGGGGTGAGTCCGGCCGCTGGTGATGGTTCTGGTGCGTTCAAAGCGGCTGGAACTGGTTCCCTAACCGCAAACTCTCGCGTTGGTCTTGATGTTCGC
>SXGQ01345611.1_pt1 | contig 15365 bp, 16 predicted proteins | sample 3178371 | NCBI WGS metagenome assembly SXGQ01 (sample SAMN11356859, study PRJNA531348) | freshwater metagenome | isolation source: freshwater sample F1-20 | place: China: Fuxian Lake, Yuxi | collected 2017-12-25
GCCGAAGCTCGAAAATTAAGAGCTGAACGACTAACTAAACTTGCACACGAAGCTGCTGTACTGGAAACTGGACAAAAACAAAAGCTAGAAGATTTTGAAATAAAACACACAAAAATTCCTGTTACAGACATAGTATTTCGTGTAATGACATGGGAACATATACCTTTAGATGATGTAAAAACTAAAAAAGCCCGGGACGCTGCCAAAGAGCTGTTTGAGGATGAAGAAGACACAGCACATACCGAATATGATGAAGAGGATCCAATACACAACAAATATGTTAAAGTAAATTTTCCCCCATTTTATCATTACAAAATCAATGAGCAAGGCGAACCCTATATTGTAGGCAAAAGTCATTGGCGCGGAAATTTAAACACAGGACAGTTCAGCAAAGATCACGGATCAATGACTAACAAACTGGCTACAATGTTTATCAAGCTCTGCGAACGATATGCTACTCGCAGTAACTGGCGTGGCTATACGTATAACGACGAAATGCGTAGTCAAGCACTATTACAGCTTAGTCAAATTGGTCTACAGTTTGATGAAAGTAAAAGTCAAAATCCATTTGCTTATTACACCGCAGCAATTACCAACAGTTTTACTCGTGTACTAAACATCGAAAAACGCAATCAGAATCTTCGTGATGATATTTTAGAAATGAACAACCTTAATCCTAGCTATACTAGACAAAATATGCATTCGGGCGGGGGCGGTGGCTATTATGATGAATAAAAGGTTTTATTATAATAGATAGCAGTATTCGAAAAAAATGTATAAAAATAAAAACACTATTTTAATTGTGTATCCAAAGGGTGGATCGGGAACTTTTTTAGAATGGGCTTTAAGATATCTAATAGGCGATGAAAAAGAACACATAACTCCACTGTGGCCTGATATAATCGATTGGAATACTTGGCAGGGAATTTATAAGGGAAATCCTATTGATTTCCCTGCAAATTTTTATCCATTGTCGGAAAAAATTGGAATCGATAATTACTTAGAAAGTTCTATAGAGTATACTGTTGCAAGATCCGGCTTAAAAGAATTGTCAGCACAGGAATTTGTAGACAAATATTCATTGTTTTTTAAAAAAATTTTAATTCTGTCAGATTCTGAATCAGAATTAAATGGCATCTATAATTGGATAAGAAGAGATCAATTTAAGGGTAAAAATATACTAGATGGTTTATACACTAATGTTCGTCCAACTGATCAATATTGGGAAATTCGAGAAAAAATAAGTTTTAATTTCAATAAATACTTGTTCACTGACCGTTGGAAAGTCAATAAAGGCAATTTTCTTATTGTTAATATTAAAGACATACTGGAATATCCAGAACAAACAGTAAGAAAATTATGTAGTAATTTAAATTTAAAAGTAGATGAAGATAATTCAAAAAATTTTTCTGAAAAAGTTTTATTCTGGCAGCAAAATCAAATTTTTAGACACAAGGACAAAGTATGCAGGAAAATAGTCGATTCTGTTGTGAAAAACTATTTTTTTAATTGGAGCAATGAACAACTATTAATTTTAGATGAGTCATTTATTCAAATGCTATTGCGAGACTTGCATGGACTAGAATTAAGGTGTTATAATGTAAATGTTTTTCCAAAAAACTCCACAGAGCTGAGAGATATAATTGTCTAATTTATTTAAACGAGCCGCAATTTTTACAGTTATACATTTTGGACTTAAATCTAAAAATCAAAATCCATTTGCTTATTACGCTGCGGCAATTACTAATAGTTTTAATCGGATGCTAAACATTGAAAATCAGAATCTTCGTGATGATATTTTAGAAATGAACAATCTTAATTCTAGCTATACTAGACAAAATATAAATAATGGTGGCAATTTTTATGATGAATAAAATTATATTTACTCAGGATATGCCCGGGGAACGACTTTGGCTAAAAAATAAATTTTTGGGCTATAAAAGTTTAGAAACTTATGCAAGTGGTCTATGGCCCAGTAAAATTCCAGAATACAAAGACAATAATAATCTTTATGAAATTTCTTACAAAGATAATGAAGAAAACTTAGAATGGTTAAAATTAGATTTACCAAAAGTAAAGAGCGTTTACTCAATTAATGATTACGACTGTCTTTTTAAATCAGGTTTTTGGTCTATGTCGGATTCTTTTATTAGTAATTTAAAGTTTGAAAACACCATTTATAACAATAATTTTATAATTTTGAATTTAGCACGATCAGGCACTTTATTTTTACAAAGCATACTTATTAAAAAATTAAAAGAATTCACATTTCACAAAAGTATAGGCAATTATTATGAAAATAAAGATATAGTAGACCAAATAAAACAAAACAGACTTACAGTATTTTTCATTTATAGAAACAACGCCTGGGACTGGTGTACTAGTAATGTAATTGCAAAAAAATTTGGTTACTACCACTATAATAACTATCCAAAAGATTTATTCAAACCAATGCAAATAAATCAGACTGATATAGATTCATTCATTGATATGCAAATAAGCACATGGAATTTTTGGTGTAACTTAAAATGTTATGTGCCAGATTTAAATTGTTATCTTATAGAATATAGTAATTTAATTAAGGAATACGGTGGCAAAACACTTCACAAAGCAATGCCTTATAGTAAACAAAATATTATTACAAACTACAACAATATGCACGAAATATTTTTAGACAAATACAAAAACATATTTGACACTATAATGAAAAATGGATCAAATCATTTGAAGAATATGAATTGCAAAACTGATATGACAGACCTTGATTTATAAATTGAGCATTAAAATAGTTGCAGAACATCTAATTAATATAATACAATAGGTAATGTCTAACTTATTCAAACGAGCTGCACTCTTTACAGATATACACTTCGGTCTAAAGTCAAACAGTCAAGTTCACAATGAAGACTGTTTTAACTTTATCAAGTGGGCTACTGCAAAAGCAAAAGAATTGAACTGTGAAACAGCATTATTTTTAGGAGACTGGCATAACAACAGAGCCAGTATTAACATTGTTACATTAAATTATAGCTTACAAGCTTTGGAACATCTAAATGAACATTTTGCTCATACTTATTTCATTCCTGGTAATCATGATCTCTATTATAGAGATAAAAGAGACGTACAAAGTGTTGCGTGGGCCCGACATCTCCCCAATGTGGAAATTTGTAATGATTGGTTTAGTGGCGGGGGTGTGGTTATTGCTCCTTGGCTTGTGGGTGATGACTATAAAATAATTCATAAACTAAATTGTAAATACCTATTTGGTCATTTTGAATTACCTTATTTTTATATGAATGCCATGGTGCAGATGCCAGATCACGGTGAACTAAAACGAGAAAGTTTTAGCAATATCGAACGTGTGTTTACTGGACACTTTCATAAGCGACAAACACACAAAAATATAACTTACATTGGCAACTGTTTTCCACATAATTATGCTGATGCGGACGATGATGAGCGTGGCCTAACTGTATTAGAATGGGGCAAGGAGCCTGAGTTCCATGCATGGCCTGATCAGCCCACATACAGAGTATTAGGGCTTGGCGCTATTTTGGATCATGCAGACAAGATCTTAAAACCAAAAATGCATGTGAGGGTAAATATTGACATAGATATCAGTTACGAAGAAGCTAACTTTATCAAAGAAACTTATATGCAGAGTCATAATCTGCGTGAAATTACATTGATTCCTCAGAAAAATGTAAACCTTGCAGAATATGCAATTCAAGGTAACGTGGCATTTGAGAGCGTAGATCAAATTGTCACTAATCAAATTACTAATATCGAAAGTAATCAATTTGACAGTAGACTACTTCTGGACATATACAGAAATCTCTAATGTTTAAAATAAAAACATTTGTTACAAATTTAAGAATGCTGCCGTGGAAAGAAAATTTAACGAGAAAATATGACATTCAAAATTAAGGCATTGAGTGTTAAGAATTTTATGAGTGTGGGCAATGCCACACAAGGTATTGACTTTGATCGTAGAGACTTAACACTAGTTTTAGGTGAAAACTTAGACTTAGGTGGTGATGATTCGGGTGCAAGAAACGGTACAGGTAAAACAACAATTATCAATGCTTTAAGTTATGCACTGTATGGACAAGCACTGACCAACATCAAAAAAGACAATTTGATTAACAAGACCAACGGTCGTAACATGTTAGTAACCATTGACTTTGATTGCGAAGGTCAGAAGTATAGAATTGAGCGTGGACGCAAACCAAATGTTCTAAAGTTTTATATAAATGAAGAAGAATTAGAAACCAAAGATGATAACAGTCAAGGTGATAGTAGAGAAACACAACAGGAAATCGAACGACTGTTAAATATGAGCCATGACATGTTCAAAAATATTGTGGCTCTAAATACCTACACAGAACCGTTCTTAAGCATGCGGGCTAATGATCAGCGCACAATCATTGAGCAGTTGCTGGGCATTACCGTGCTCAGTGAAAAAGCAGAAACACTAAAAGAACAGACCAAAGCTACTAAAGAAGCAATCACTGAAGAAGAATATAGAATTAAAGCTGTCCAGGATGCTAACACACGGGTACAGAATCAAATTGATGCATTAAAACGTAGACAAACACTATGGCTGCAAAAGAAAGACACAGACTGTGCTGATTTACAAAGTGCTTATGATGAGCTGGCCAAATTGGAGATTGAAGCTGAATTAGAAGCACATAAAACCTTAGCAGTTTATAACGAACAAGTTAGACAGAGTAAAGAACATGCTACAAAATTGTCAACATCCAAACAAACATTAATTAAAGAACAGAAAAATTGGACAAAGTTGGATACTGAAGTGCAGCAATTAAAAGATCATAAATGTTATGCCTGCGGGCAAGCATTTCACGATGACCAGCACAGCATCGTACTAGATTCAAAACAAAAAGCGTTGGCTGAATCGGCTAGTGCAATAGATCAATTACACAGTGAAATAGCTGTACTTGAAGCAAATCCTATATTTGTCTGTACAAAACCCGAAACATTTTACGCCAGCGAAAGTGATGCTTTTGAACACCGAGCTAGTATGGCCACAGTGCTTACACAGTTAACTTCTAAACAAAACGAAGCAGATCCCTACGCTGATCAAATTTCAGACATGGAAACACAAGCATTAGAAACTGTAAGTTATGATTTAATTAATGAACTAACTAGAATTAAAGAACATCAAGAGTTCTTGTTAAAGTTGCTGACCAACAAAGACAGTTTTATTCGTAAAAAAATTATAGATCAAAACTTAAATCATTTAAACGCAAGGCTCGGTTACTATTTGGATAAAATCGGATTGCCCCATACAGTTAAGTTTTTAAACGATTTATCTGTCAGTATTGAAGAATATGGACGCGAACTAGACTTTGACAACTTAAGTAGAGGTGAACGAAATAGACTAATTCTGAGCTTAAGTTGGAGCTTCCGTGATGTATGGGAAAGTCTATATCAACATATTAACTTATTGTTTATTGACGAATTAGTAGATTCGGGCATGGATGCGTCTGGAGTAGAAAACGCACTAGGAATTTTGAAAAAAATGAGTCGTGAAGGCAACAGATCAGTTTGGTTGGTATCGCACAAAGATGAACTAGCAGGTCGAGTTAATAATATTTTGACTGTAGTTAAAGAAAACGGATTTACCAACTATAACACAGATGTAGAAGTTGTATGAAAATAACTATAACCGGAAGTAATAGTGGATTAGGATTGGCGCTTAATCAGGCTTTGTCTGGTCACCAACTAACAAGATTATCTAGGCAAGAACTAGATCTTGCCAACATAAACAATGTGTTAGAATATGAATTAGATTATTGTGACATTTTAATTAATTGTGCCGCTACAGACAAAGGCGGAAAAATTACTTTTGTAAATCTTAATACAGCAAGAAAAACAATCAATTTCTCTGACAGCTTTCATCAAGTTTTCCGTGAAAAATTAAGTTTAAAAACCAGAACATTGCAAGATGTGCTGAATGATGATGTTTGGGCAAAACTGTTTAATTCATTTGATTCACATAGCAAAGCATGGGTCGAATGTGAACAAAAATGCAGTAATCAATTAGTAACAGAAGATTACGCAGTAGGATATTTAACAAATTAAAATATTTTAATTTATGGCACAAAAGGCATAATTATTAAGGCACACTATGAACTATACACATGACTTGGTTATTCGAAGGCGTATCAGTTGAGAATTTACCCGAAGACTGTGTGGGTTTTGTTTACATAATCACAAATCAATTATCAGGGCGCAAATACATAGGCAAAAAACTAGCAAAATTTTCAAAGACTACGGTCAAAACAGTAAAATTAAAAAACGGCAATAAACGAAAACGAAAAATAAGATCAAAAATAGACAGCGATTGGCGCGAATATTATGGTAGTAGCCCCGAACTGCTTAAGGATGTTGAGCAGTTAGGCGTAGAAAATTTTATTAGAGAAATACTTTACTATTGTAGATCAAAAGCAGAATGTAGTTATATTGAAGCAAGAGAACAATTTGCAAGGCGTGTATTAGAATCAAACGATTATTATAACGGCATCATAAACTGTCGTATTCATGGCTCTCACATCAAGGACAAACTAAGCAGTTAAGACTCGCACAGGTCAATTTCATGTGCCCTAGACCTGGATCAAGGATCGCAGGGATGGAAGTCTCGCCGCGCTAGTGAGCACTCAACCACTACCCGAAAGGATGACGACAGCAAGTGCCGCTGTTTGGTTGTTGGAACAGGATTTAAAAGGCTAAAAAGACGCAGTAGTAATACTGCAAGGTTTGTATGTGTGTTAGCGTATGCATACAAGCTTGCCGTTGTTATAAGACGGAATGAGTAGGTATCGGACAACCGCCTACGCATTTGCTATTTGCAAATAGCAAACATAGTTCTAACGCTAAGTGGCTTGGTTCAACTCGGATGAAGCTTGCTTTGCCCTGCTTGGGCAAAGTGTGACTGATTAATCTGGATGAAAACTTAATCGCTGCGCTCTTATAAAAAAATACAATCATTGAGCTTTAGCGAAAATGATAGATGTGCGTAGCACATCTTATTAAGATATAATAAAAAAAGACTACATATAGTAGTCTCTTTTATAATTGATTAAAAAAACTTTATTTGTTTTTCCATATTGAATACAACACCCAAACTGCAACAAGACCTACTAGACCTTGAGCTCCTAGAGCAGCAATAATTGTGGTAACATTACCGATAACGCTGACAGCGGGCATAAATGGTATTGTGATTCCTTTGAATAGAATTTCCAACACAATGGCCAGAGCAATAACACTAAGTCCGAGATCAGCAAGGGCCGCAGCCCAACCTTTAATTTTTGCAAGTATTTCCATATAGTTCTCCTCGCTGGACTAAACCAGCAATCTATTTAAAAAGAGACAATAGCAAATTGTAAGATATTTTTAATATTTTGTCGCAAAAGATACTTACAGTGCAGTTAGAAATAAGGCAATTTAGTTTCGTTGGTTACTTCTACACGATCTTTGATTAATTCACTGATTACTTCTCTATCACTGTGACCGATTTGAAAAGCTTCGTCCAGTGTCATTCCACCTCGCATATGCCAACTAAGATCAAATAAATGTTTGGTAAAGGCTTTTGACTCTTTTTCTAAACTGCTGATATATTCGCCAATTTCTTGATTACTTAAAGTCAAAAGCCTCAGCCGAAAAAATTTGTTTGCTCGAAAATTAAAGGTGTGTTATAGGGTTTTTTGCAATCTTCATTGTCACAGGTAATGTCGATTTTTTTAGTAGCCATTGCATCATTTAATTGATCTATGCGTTGTTTAACCGCATCCCAAATTGGTTTGTCGCAATTCTTAAAGAATTCATTTATTTGTACGGTGTCTTGTACCACATCACCATCTTCAGTTTTAATTGCACCAACGCAGTTGGCTATTTGATTAACGGTAATGTTTAACAAATTATTGAACAGTTGGTTAAACTTAATTGTTTTTTCTTGGCTAGTCAAAGTTTCATCAGCTACTACATTCAGTAACCGTTGTTGTTCAAAAGTTTCGAAACCGGTTTCATTCATTGTTTTATAATTCTGTGGTTTTAAATAAAATTCTAATTTATTAACTTTCACAGTTTTACTGTAATCTGGGCAAGTAATTTTACTAAACAACACCCCGAGATCTAAAGCATGATCGTTTTTTGAACCGCAGTGTGGACACACACTAACAAACTCCATGCGATTACCATAGGTTGCTTGTCTAATAGCTATTAATACTGCGTCCAAGTCTACCAGTGGCATACTCCAAGCATTTTTGATATTAGGACAACAACTTTGTATTACATCTACAGTGCTTTGACCATTAAGTAAACCGTCGGGATTTTTTAATAATAGTTCGTCTTTACCAGTCATAGCGTACACAGGAATTTCTCCAGTAACAGTAGATTCATATGCACCATTGGCATACCACTGTCCACGACTAGGCAGTTTAATATAAATTTTAGGTTGTCTAAAATATTTGCTCAATGGGTTGCTAGCAGTTGATTCAGGCATATTTGATTTCCATAAATATACTAGTACTTATCAAATAAAAGTACCATATTTTAAACTTATGAATGCAGTTGACATTACTAGATTACAAGACTCTATAGATGCGTTAGCACAGGCATTTGCACAGGCTGCTGGCCGAACTTCGGGTGCAGCTAGTGCAGTAACTGGAAGCTTACGAAGTGCTGCACAGAGTTTTGCTGGAGTACGAACCGCAGCAGACGAAGTTGCAGCAGTTCAAGATAGACTGGCCAAACGATCTTTGGCCTATGAAGCTGCAATTGAACAAACTGTTAGTACTATAAAATCTTTGGCAACTGGTGCTGTAAATGCCACACAAGCATTATATTCAGCTAGTGGCGCTTTTAGTGCAGCAGCCACAGGAACAAATACATTTTTTACTACATTAGCTCAGGCCACTGACATAGTTAGTGGTCTAGCAGGTACCATTCCGAGAGTAGGCACAGCCCTTGAAATATTGGGTAAAACTGCAGGTTTTGCTTTAAACTTATATAATCAAGCATTAAATTTCCAATTGCAAGCGATGCAAACACAAGTTGATACTTATATGAACTTGTCTAGACAAGGTGCAACTTTTGGTGGATCTTTATTTTATCTGCAAAATGCAGTGGCTATGAGTGGCGTACCGCTGCGAGAATATGCAGCATTGGTTAGTTCCAGTGCCGAAGATCTTAGTCGTATGGGCCTTAGTCTAACAGGTGCTACGCAAGCAGTTATAGGTTTTACTAATAGACAGCTAATGACTAATCGTGAATTAGTTGGTTTGTATGGAAACTTTCAAGAATTAGCACAAGGTACAGCTCAATATCTGGCTTTACAAACACAATTAGGTGTAGTAGATACTAGTAATCAAGCCAAACAAACACAAGGTACTACAGAATATCTTAGAAGACAAAAAGAACTGTCCGACTTATTGGGTAAAAATACAAAAACATTAGCAGATGAAGAAAGTCGTAGACGGCAGAATTTAGCCTATAGTTCAGAATTATCTCGTGTCATGCAGACTAATGCCAGTGCAGGTAATAATATTCAAAGAGTTACAGGATTATTTCAAAAAATGAGTCCTGCTTTGGGTAATATGGCTGAACAAGCTTTTGTGGGTGAAAATGCATTATCACAACAAAGTATGCGTTTGCGTGAATTTTTTCCAGTATTAGCAGGTGTGCAAAAGCAATTAATTGATGCTAGTAAAACAATGTCTGAAGAAGATTTTAATAGATTTATGGCGGGCTTATTAGAAGCAAATAAATCAGCAATTGAACAAGAATCGCGAAGTTTTAACACTCAATTTGGACAAATTTTTTATCAAGTGCAAGGGCCTTTGCGAGAAGTTCTTGACACTGCACAAGGAACAATTAGTCAGTTAAATCAACTGTCAACAGCAGCAAAAATTTTAGTTAGACCACCACCTCCGGGCGAAACTCCAGCCGAACAAGCCGAAGCTGCTCGTCGAGCTGACGCTCTTAATAATATTCTACAAACTGCAGAAAACAAAAGATTAGAACTACAAAGAAATTTAGACCTAAACATTGCTAGCAGATTTCAAGAAATGGTTAAACTTGTAGAAATTGGTTTCAAAGTACAAGAACTACAAATAGCAGCTACTAATGCAGTGTTAACAGTAGGGAATGCTACATTTAACGCTGCTTATGATGCGTTTATGGGTCGTCCTGTTGTTGGAGACGAAGCATTGGCAGCTGCAGAAGCTGCTGCACGAACACAACCCGCTGCTGCTGCAACACCTGCCGCACCAGCTGCCGCACCTGCAAGAAGACCTCAGCCGCCTAGGCCAGAAGCTCCAGCAGGTGGTGCTGCTGGAAGCGCAATAGTGCCGGGACAACAAACTTCTAGTCTTACATCCACTCCAAAAATTGAACTAGATCTTAATCCTGTTGTTGTGGCGATAGGAGAACTTAAAAGATCTATGGATGACAGTAGAAGTATACAAGAAAGAATGCTGTACTCCTTGGCATAATTAGGTAAATATTGATCATACGGACAAACTATGAGCTGGAAAAAGTATTTTAAAGTTGCTAATATATCAGGGTCTATAAGTCCCATTAGTGGCGCTACAGACAATATCACTTTTAGAAATTATCAAAGTAATCTGCCAGATGTATATATTGGACATCCAAATAGAATTGAAAGATATAATCAATATGAACAAATGGACATGGACAGTGAGGTAAATGCTGCACTAGACATTTTAGCAGAATTTAGTACACAGACCAGTGAAGAAAACGGAACACCATTTAAATTCTTTTGGAAAGAAAAACCAACAGATAATGAAGTAAAAATTATTCGTGAACAGCTAACACAGTGGACAAGTTTGAATGAGTTGAACAAGCGTATGTTTAAAATTTTCCGTAATACCATAAAGTACGGAGATCAAGTGTTTATTCGTGACCCTGAAACATTTAAAATGTTTTGGGTTGAAATGTCAAAAGTTGTTAAAGTGATTGTTAATGAAGCGGAAGGAAAAAAACCCGAACAGTATATTGTCAAAGAACTGGCACCAAACTTAGAAAATCTCAGTGCTACCAGTTTGAATACCAGCGATGTACAAGTAAATCATCCTCAAGTAGGTGGTCCTAGCGGTGCGTATATTCAACCGCAAAACCCTTACAGTGGCGGATCAAGATTCAGTCACGCACAAAATGAAACAGCGGTAAATGCAGAACATGTGGTGCATCTAAGTTTAACAGAAGGCTTAGATTTTAGCTGGCCGTTTGGCAATAGTGTATTAGAAAATGTTTTTAAAGTATTCAAACAAAAAGAATTACTAGAAGACAGTATTATTATCTATCGTGTACAACGAGCACCTGAGCGTAGAGTCTTTAAAATTGATGTAGGTAATATGCCTAGTCATATGGCCATGGCTTTTGTGGAGCGTGTAAAAAACGAAGTGCATCAACGCAGAATCCCCACACAGACAGGTGGTGGTCAAAATATGATGGATGCTACTTATAATCCTTTAAGCACTAACGAAGACTACTTTTTCCCTCAAACCGCCGACGGTCGCGGTTCGGATGTTAGTATTTTACAAGGTGGACAAAATTTAGGCGAAATCACTGATCTGCACTTTTTTACAAACAAACTATTTCGTGGACTGCGTATTCCCGCTAGTTACCTGCCCACAGGTTTAGATGACGGCACTAGTAACAGTAATACTTTTACTGACGGTCGTGTTGGCACAGCATTAATACAAGAATGGCGTTTTAATCAATACTGTATTAGACTGCAAAAATTAATAGTAGAAAAATTAGATCAAGAGTTTAAGTTGTTTATGCGTTGGAGAGGTATAAACATTGATAATAATTTGTTTGATCTACAGTTAAACGAACCACAAAATTTTGCTAGCTATAGACAAGCTGAAGTAGATCAAGCCAGAATAAACAGTTTTACACAGTTGGAGCAGTATCCATATTTGGCCAAACGATTCTTATTAGGTAGATTCTTGGGATTAACTGAAGAAGAAATGAGCGACAACGAGCGTATGTGGGCAGAAGAACAAGGCGATACAGAAAAAGCGCCTAGTGAACCTGCAGGGCTGCGTAGTATTGGTATAAGTCCTGGAGGCTTAGAAACAGCAGCACAAGATTTAGAAGCTGGTGCGTTACCTGCCAGCGAACCAGGTCTAGCAGCACCAGGTGCAGCACCTGCAGGTCCAGCACCCACACCCCCAGGTCCACCAGCCGGAGCGCCTACTCTTTAAGAAAAATGATTAAATAGTAGTATGATTTTAAACGAACTGCTTAGTCCTACACCAGATGAATATCGAACTGATAAAGAAGACAATTCAGTTTTAAACCTACATGACACCAGAAAAAGACATGAACTTAGACTGACTTTAGACAAAATAAATCGTTTAAGAATTATGAACGATGCTCGTAAAGTAGAACACGAAAAAAAGTTAGAAAAAGTAGCAGATCAATACAAAATGCCAGCTGCACAGCCCGGCTTATAAGTTTTTTACAAAAAAACTGCAAAAAACACACATATTACCCTATAAATTAGCATATTATGTAAATAATATTACGCTATTAAATTGGCGTGTTGCTTTATAAGGATTAAAAATGAGCAAGTACGAACAACTTATTGAATACATTATCAATGAGCAAGAGGATAAAGCTCGCGAACTTTTCCATCAAATCGTTGTGGAAAAGAGCCGTGAAATTTATGAATCTCTCATTGACGAAGAGGATTTAGCCGAAGTTGGTGGTAACGAAGTTGAGCAAATGGTTGACGAAATTACCGGTGACGAACAAGGCATGAGCGAAGAAGAAGACATGGAAGTAGATGCTGAAATGGATGCCGAAGTAGGCGACGATGAAGAATCTATGGACATGGATGCCGAAATGGATGACATGGGTGGCGAAGGAGAACTTGAAGATAGAGTAATGGATCTTGAAGATGCTTTAGACGAACTCAAAGCTGAATTTGACGCAATGATGGCCGATCAGGGTGATGCTGACATGGGTGATGAAGATCAAATGGGTGGCATGGACATGGGTGCCGAAGAAGACATGATGGAAGAGGAAGAAGCTGACGAAGAGGAAGACGACGAAGAAATGGATGAAAGTGTCCAAGAATCTAAATCTGCTCGTAAAATGACCGAAGCCGAATGGATCCGTGAATATGTTGAAAAAATTGGTGCTCCCAGCAACACTGGTCACGACGAAGTAGGCACAGGCGGAGCTGTTAGTGTAAATGCTAAGAGCCCAGTGGCTGGTAAGAACGACATGGGTGGAAAAGTTGTAGGCGGCAGTCCCGACGAAACCGTTCCAACAGGTCCTAAAAACCCTAGCAATGCTTATACTAAAGGCCAAGGTACAATCAACTCTGGTAACAAAAATGTTCCCGGCGGTGATGCAGCTAAAATTGGTAAAGCTCCTGCAGCCAAAAAAGGCGAAGAAGGCGGCATTAACAAGAAAAGCATTGAAAGTTAATCTACCGTGCGTGGTTTAATACAGGAACACTTATCATTTGACAATGCCAGAATGGAAGTTCTGGCAGAGTCTGCTACTGACGGTAAGAAAAACCTGTACATGAAAGGTATTTTCATTCAGGGCGGGGTAAAAAATGCTAATCAGCGTGTTTATCCTGTACAGGAAATTGCCGAAGCAGTAGAAAACATTAATAAACAAATCAAAGAAGGTTATAGCGTATTAGGCGAACTAGACCATCCTGATGATTTAAAAATTAACCTAGATCGTGTATGCCATATGATCACTGATATGTGGATGGATGGCCCTAACGGTTTTGGTAAATTAAAAATACTTCCAACTCCTATGGGCCAACTTGTTACAACAATGTTGGAATCAGGAGTGAAGCTAGGAGTGTCCAGCAGAGGTAGCGGCAACGTTAACGAAAGCTCGGGCCATGTAAGTGACTTTGAAATAGTCACAGTTGACATAGTAGCACAACCCAGTGCTCCAAATGCATATCCTAAGGCTGTGTATGAAGGCCTTATGAATATGCGTCATGGACACAGGGTTCTCGAAGTGGCAAGAGATGCCGGTGCTAATCCAAGAGTCCAAAAGTATTTGCAAGAAGAAGTAAAACGCTTCATCAAAGACTTAAAAATATAAGGGGAAATGATCCATGTTTGATGCTATCAAACCATTAGTAGACAGTGGTATCATTAATGAAGATACTAAGCAAGCTATCAGCGAAGCTTGGGAAGCTAAATTAAATGAGGCCCGCGAGCAGATCCGCGCAGAAATTCGCGAAGAATTTGCTGGCCGCTACGAACACGATAAAGGTGTAATGGTCGAAGCTCTAGACAAAATGGTCACAGAAAGTCTCCAAGCAGAAATCCAAGAATTCGCTGAAGAAAAAGCTCAACTGGCTGCTGATCGTGTGCGTATGAACAGACGCATGACCGAAAGTGCAGGTAAATTTGATAAGTTTTTAGTTAGTAAACTAGCTGAAGAAATCAAAGAGCTTCGTGGTGATCGCAAAGTACAAAAGAATAGCGTAGCTAGACTAGAAAACTTTGTAATCTCTGCCTTGGCTGAAGAAATTAAGGAATTTGCAAAAGACAAACAAGATGTAGTAGAAACTAAAGTTAGACTGGTTGCCGAAGCAAAAGGTAAACTAGAACAACTACAACAGCAATTTGTTGCTAAATCTGCTGCACTTGTTAAAGAGTCTGTAGCTAATAAGCTAGAGTCTGAATTGACTCAACTAAAAGAAGACATTCAAGTTGCTCGACAGAACAATTTTGGTCGTCGTTTGTTTGAAGCCTTTGCCAGCGAATTCGCTATTACTCATTTAAATGAGAACAGCGAAATTGCAAAACTACGCAAAGAAGTAGAAGCTCAGAAACAAGCTGTTGCTGAAGTAAAAGCTCAAGCTGAAGAAACAACAAAATTAGTTGAATCTAAAGACCGTGAGATCCGAGTTATAAAAGAAAGTCAAGAGCGTCAACAAACTCTAAACGAATTGTTGAAGCCTTTGAACAAGGACAAGCAAGCAGTAATGCGTGACTTGTTAGAAAGTGTGCAGACTGCAAAGTTGCAGACTGCATATGAAAAGTATCTTCCAGCAGTACTTAATAATGGTACTTTACCAAAAGCCGAAAAGCAAATGGTAGTAGAAAGCCGTAAAGAAGTAACTGGAGATAAATCTGCTAAAGTCAGCGCCGAATCCGATGACAGTAATGTTTTCGAAATTAAGCGTTTAGCAGGGCTTAAGTAAACCCTAAAAAGGAAAGAAAGAAAATGACACAAGCACTATTAGAAGGCCGTTGGGGCGAAACAAAAGAAGCCCTGTTAGAAGGTCTACAAGGTTCTCGTAGAACCACAATGGGTGTGATCCTTGA
>SXGQ01247251.1_pt1 | contig 15364 bp, 13 predicted proteins | sample 3178371 | NCBI WGS metagenome assembly SXGQ01 (sample SAMN11356859, study PRJNA531348) | freshwater metagenome | isolation source: freshwater sample F1-20 | place: China: Fuxian Lake, Yuxi | collected 2017-12-25
GGCTGATGTAATTATTAGTGGAAGTAATAATATAAGTGGCTCTGTTTATACAATATATAAAGCAGATCACAACCCACTATCAAATCACACATACCCAGAACCACTTAAAAATACATTTGACTTAGGTAATGCAAGATACACTGCAAACGAACCTTCTACATCAAATGGCCAATATCAAAGAGTAGTTCACAGGTCTATAAACCATTTATACTATAGGTCTTTTTATACAAACAATAAAGCTTCTTTTGGAAGTGGAAATACCAACAAGCAAGATAGATACTTAGAAGATAAAGCCTGGGTTATTAGCATGCCACAATCTAAGTTTGGTCAATCTATTTTACCTGGAAGTATTTCAATATTAATAACTGGATCCTTTCTTATACAAAGCGGTAGTCTATATAATAGCGCAGTAACTACTTGTGTAACAAACTCATTAACTATTATAGATGATTCTTTTGGAAATCTTATAGTGTCTGGAAGTGATTATTACTCTCCATACGGACAATATATTGGTGGCGCATATACAAATTACACATCATCAATAACTAAAAGATTAGCTGGTCAATGGCCAGACGATACACTATATTTATACAGCGGTACTAATAACGCTAAATTTAGTAGTAGTTTTAATAAAGGTATGTGGCGAATGGATACCATATACAACAATATTAATGTGACAACATTGACTGGAAGCACCATTTATCCATCTGATTTGGATTTATTAGGAACAGTAATGCATTTTACCTCCTCCAATAGCTCTAGTGTTGAAATTAAAGGTGAGGTGACACCAATATACAACGATTACTATAACTTTGATAATGGAGATTTTGCTATTAGTATGATGGTAAGACCAACACAATTCCCAACTCATCCATCAGGATCAATACTATTAAATAAGCAAGGGCTAGAAGAGAGTCTTAAAGTTGATGCAAATGGAAATGTATATTCGGTAAAAGCACCAAACAAGACTCCCTACAGACTAAGCTATACAACTGGAAGCTGTAAATTGAAATTTGAAAGAGGAAGAGATGGTAATCCATTTGCATTGACAAGTAGTATTTCTATGAGTTTAAATACACTATATCATATAGCTGCTGTAAAATCAGGATCGTTAGTATTTTTATATGTAAATAGTGCTGATAGCGGTAGTTCCATCAACTCTGGATCAGTAAGCATACCAACAATAGACTGTGCTAACAAGTCAAACATCATGATAGGCAACAATTACACACTAGACCAAGGATTCTCAGGAGTAATTGATAATATAAAAATGTATAAAGACCCACTCAGCCAAAATGATATAAATATAATGCACCATACACTTGGTGTTGGAAATTTGTTAGCTGGCAATGCATTTTATAATCATGGAATCATGACATTAACATCAATACCAACAAGGTTTACAAATGTTATGACTGTAGAAGCAAGAGGAACTCATACAATATATGAAAATGAAATATCTTGCACAATAAACGCTGGTGATTTTGCCATGAGCTCAAATCCAACTCTGCAAGAGTATGATTATGAAGGTAATGAGTTTGTATATAGATCATTTGTAACAGGATCCTACTTTAAGCCATACATAACAACTATTGGTTTATATGATGATAATAATAGGTTGCTTGTAGTTGGAAAACTAAACACACCAATACAAACATCCAATAACACAGACACTACCTTTATAGTAAAATATGATAAATAATAGTTATGGCAAGAAGAAAAACGAATGTAAGATTAACGGCAGAAGCTAGAGGCTTTCGCTCTGGTTTGGAGATGGTTATTGATGAGTCCTTAAAACAAAAAGGCATTAATGGTGAATATGAGCAACATAAAATACAATACACTGTGCCAATTTCCTACCATGAATACACGCCCGACTTTCGTCTTCCTAATGGAATTTTTGTTGAAACAAAAGGACGTTTTGTAACTGAGGATCGTAAAAAACACGCATTAATAAAACAACAGCATCCAGATCTAGACATTCGCTTTGTATTTCAAAACTCTAAAAGCAAAATCAGAAAAGGATCAAAAACAACATATGCCGATTGGTGCGCAAAACATGGCTTTATATATGCAGATAAAACAATTCCAGACACCTGGTTGGTGTAGTTACTGTGATTTGCTAGTTTGAAAAAAAGTCGTATATTGTATGTATGACTATAAACTTGCTCGAAGCAAAACACGTTTTAGATACATATTTAGGTACTAGCTCACAGCACCAAAAAAGTGGTGAAATAAGTTATTTCTGTCCCTTTTGTGGACATCACAAAAAAAAGTTGCAAGTTAATCTAAACACGCAAAAATGGCATTGTTGGGTTTGTAATAGTAAGGGACAAACGTTAAAATCCTTACTAAAGAAAAGTAATGCACCTAAAACAACATATCTTAAAATCAATGAAATATATGGCAATACAATACTTAGTAAAGAAAATAATCATAAGAGTCTTGTAGGACTACCAGAAGATTATAAACCATTATGGATCAAGCAATCCACACCAGACTATAAAAATGCATTACATTATGCAACCAATATTAGAAAGCTAACCCTAATTGACATTCTACAGTATCAAATAGGATATTGTGAACAAGGACCTTATGCAGGAATGTTGATAGTACCAAGCTATGATAAATCAAACATGATTAATTTTTACACGGGACGTAGTTATTATGACACTGCAATTGCACATAAAAATCCACCGGTATCAAAGGATATTATTGGATTTGAAAATCAAATAAATTGGAAGGAGCCTGTTACACTTGTTGAGGGTGTTTATGATGCAATTATGACAAAAAGAAATGCCATACCCTTGTTTGGCAAGATTGTACCACCCGCAGTAAGAAACAAAATACTATCCCAATCAAAAAAAATATATATCGCTTTGGATAAGGATGCATTTAAAGCTGCATTAACTTACATAGAATATTTTATGAATAATGGAATTGAAGTTTACTATGTCAACCTACCAGGAAAGGATCCAAGTGAGCTTGGCTACCATAAAATGAACGAGTGCAAAAACAATGCAGTGCAAGTCGATTTCTCCAAACTAATGCAGCTTAAACTAAGCTTATAGCGGCTACAACATAAAATAAACCAGCTGTTGATTATATGGTAATTATTTCATAACTTAAAAATAATTAATAAAAAAAATATACAGCTGATGGATAATAACATTACGTTACATGATTAATAAAATAAAAAGTAAACTAACACAAATAGATCATATTCTGCATATCTCAGATATACATCTGCGAAACTGGAAGAGGCATAAAGAATTTAAAGAGGTGTTTAAAAAACTCTTTAAAGTAGTGGATAGTTTACCAAAAAATAGTATTGTAACTATTGGTGGTGATATAGTGCATGCAAAGACTGATATGAGTCCCGAGTTATTAAACATGGTATCATATCTATTTAATGAGCTGGCGGATCGCAAACCAACTATTATTATTTGTGGAAATCATGATACCAACCTAAATAATAATAATAGGTTAGATGCACTAACACCAATTGTAGAAGCTAACAAACATCCAGATCTATTTTATCTACGTAATACCGGATTATATGAAATTGGTGATATTGCAATTAGTGTAATGTCTTTGTTAGAACCAAAAGAAGAATATATAACAATAGATAAAATCCCATCAACAAACAAGTATAAACAAGTTGTAGCTATGTATCATGGTACAATTGCAAATAGTGTTGTTGATAGTGGATTAGTTTTATCACACGGACTAGCATGGGACACCTTTGCTGGCTTTGATTTAGTACTCCTAGGAGACATTCACAAAAGACAAGTACTTAGCGCTGATAAACCAGTAATGTTTTACCCATCATCCCTAATACAGCAAAATTTTGGTGAATCCTTTGCTGGCCATGGTTATGCTTTAGTAGATCTAACTAATCCAAATAAGATAGATTATAGTTTTCATGATATACCAAATGATTGTGGTTATTATACCATAGATGTGATGGACGGAATACTACCTGACAATCTACCAATTAACTCCAAGACAAACGTAAGACTAAGAATCAAAAATACTACATCAGCAGAAATAAAAAGAATACTTGCAACAATCAGAAAATTATATCGTAACAGCGACGTAATTGTTCAAAGATTAGATAAGAACTCGGGCACTACTGATAATCAATTATTTGGAGAGTCCCTTCATCAAGGTGATGTGCGTAATGCACAACACCAAAATCAGTTAATTGCAGATTACTTGCAGCAGTTTGATGTTGATGTGGATTTAATGGAGTCCATACTAAAAATCAATACATCATTAAATCAAGCACTAAATCAAGGAGAGTCAGCTCGTAATGTTGTTTGGAAACCAAAAAAGTTTGAGTTTGATAATATGTTTAGTTATGGTGAAGGCAACTCAGTAAACTTTGAAAAGCTAGATGGAACATGTGGATTATTTGCACCTAATCATGCAGGGAAATCGGCTATATTGGATGCTCTTTGCTTTTGTTTATTTGATCACTCCTTTAGAGCGAGCAAAGCTGAGCAAGTATTAAATAGAAAGAAGGATGGCTTCTGGTGTAAGTTTCAATTTGAGTTAGGTGGTTTAGATTATTTTGTAGAGAAAAAAGCTGCAAGATATCTAAAAGGACCATTAGCTGGTAAGCTTCGTGTAGACATAGATTTTTGGTATATAGATGCTGATAATACCAAGATATCTTTAAACGGTGAACAAAGAAGAGACACCGATAAGGTTATACAATCTTATGTAGGAACCTTTGATGATTTTATATTAACTGCATTATCGCTACAAGGTAACAACTCAAACTTTATTGATAAAACTCAAGGTGAAAGAAAGGATTTGTTAGCTAATTTTTTAGATTTAAAAATATTTGATTCGCTATATGAGCTGGCTAATAAAGAAAATAGAACCGCTGTTATAGTATTGGAAGAGTACCAAAAACAAGACTTTGAGACTAAACTAGGAGACGCCGAGAATGCCAAAGAGCTTAATGAAAAAAAGCACGAAGAAGCTCAAAAGGTATTAGATACTGCAGAAGCTGAGTTACACACATTAAGAGACCAACAGCTTGATCTAAACAAGCAATTACAACCCTGCACAGCTGATGGTTTGGACATCGCATTATTGGAAAAAGATTTGCAATCAGCAAAAAATAATTTAGCTAAACTAGGTCAAGATGCTTCAACAGCACACTTACAACTAGAAGATGAGCAGATAGTTTTACATGAAGCAACGCAAAATTTGGATATGATTAGGAATTCTTTTAATAACAACCTATATAAAGAGTACAACGCAAAACTACAAGAGAAGGGTGAGTTAAATAATACACTCAGTACAATGAAGCTTACAATAACAAATAAGCTATCAAAGTTGGAAAAACTTGGAAAACATGAATATGATCCTAACTGCAAATATTGCACATCAAACGTGTTTGTAAAGGATGCTATTGACACTAAAGATGAGTTAAAGAATGACAAGAAGGTGGTACATGATTTTTTACAAAAAATAGGTAAAGTATCGGAGTTTATTGAAAACAACAAGTTTATACAAGAAGAAGCTAATAAATTACAGATAGCACTTAACAACCATAAAGAAGCTGCAATAACAACAGAAAGACTGCAGAATACTTATGATCGTATTAAAAAAGACATAGACATTCAAAAACACAAAATAGATAAAATTATAGGTGATGTAAAAGTATACAGAGACAATGTGACAATACTTAGCAACAACAAAGCGATCCACGTTCAAATCAAAGATATACAAGGAAAAACAGCATTAAAAAAGATAGAATCATCCAAAGCAAATAACACAGTAAAGGATTTTCACGCTAAAATAAAGGTAGCTGAGCAGGCCATCACTGATTGTAATAATTCAATTAAACATATGCAAGAACTAGCTGACAAGCAGGTAGCTTATGACTTATATTGTAAGGCTGTTTGTAAAGATGGTATACCATATATAATGATAAGTAAAGCCGTACCATACATACAGCAATACGTTAACAATATATTAAATCAAGTTATTGATTTTACAGTTGAGTTGGAGACAGATGGGAAAAACATAAATGTATTTATTTGTTATGATGATGCAAAATGGCCATTGGAATTGAGCTCTGGTATGGAGCGTTTTTTATCATCATTAGCATTACGTATAGCTTTAATTAAAATTACAAACTTACCAAAGCCTGACTTTATTGCATTAGATGAGGGTTTAGGAGTATTAGATAGTAGTAATTTAAACTCAATGCATACATTGTTTACATACATGAAGGATGTTTTTAGGTTCAGCTTGGTAATATCACATATAGACGTTGTGAGGGATATGGTTGATAACATAATTACTATTGATCGAAAGGATGATTTTAGCTATATAAGTCATAGTTAGACCTATTTATATTATATGTCATACTTAACAACACACAAAATTCCCTTAAAAAGAGGCTATTCAGAGGGGACATATCAGATTGAGGATACAAGTGAGTCTTCGCCACTTTATTTTAATTTAATCTACTTTCCCTTAGTAGTTGGAGGAGGAAGGCATATTATAAAGCTCAAGGGAAATAGCTTAAATATGAAAATAAAAACATCAATAGATGTTGAAATCATAGATGCTAATAACCAAAGAGTGTTTTGTGAAGTGGTAAAGATGATTGATCGATTTAATAACTACTATATCTATTTTGATGTATATGATACAACAGCACGAGGAATAGCAACAGCATATTTTGTTGGAACAGCTATTGTTGGTGCAAAGGGTGAAAAAATATCTAAAACAGACAACTATAATGTAAGATGGAAAAAAAGCTTTAGTATATTACCATATGAAAGAAATGCTGCAGAATTAATATTTAACACTCCACCAGCAGTAACTGTTGCACAAATAATAACTCCAGTAACAGTAAATAATATAAGTGAATCATATAGGTATACCACCACCACCAGCAGCATTAATCAACTTAGTATAGTAACCTCTAATTTTATAGGTTATGATAGAGATTTTGCAACAAGCGAAGAAATACTAGATCCAAGATTACATTCAATTAAAGCAAATCCACTATCAAAACAACAAACTGTAAACACTGTACAGACTGCTATTCAAACAAGAACCACTGATATAATACAAGGATCAGCAATTAATTATACAACAAGGTTTAATACCAAGCTTATATCAACAAGCTCTTTTTTTACAAAAGATCATTTAGGAGGTGTGTTTGAGTTTTTTACATCTGAAAGCACACCAAGTGTGTTAACCCCAGCACTACCATCAGGAATAAGTGTGTCTGGTAGTATTAGTGCACAACTAGAAACATACAATGCAACAATAGTTGAGGTATTAAGCAACACACAAGCAACATTAAGCAACCCAGTAAAAATAATCACTAAGGACGCCAACTATATTTCAAAAAATAAACTAGGCAGCTATACATACCGCAACGCAAGTAACTTTACTGGCAGTATAACATATATACCATCGGTTTTAACTTTTATTACAAGTTCTACAGTAAGTCAATCTTATGTGGAGTTCACATTCACTGATATGAATCCAATAAGTGGAGAAGTATATAGAATTAAAACAGCAGCAAGATTAGGATCAACCACAGGAGAATATAAACAACTAAATGATCAAGTAATAGCGCCAGTTGAGTATTTAACAGACGCTGAGTTTCGTAATGGATTAAATTACGCAAGAAAAGTATCAGATTACAGGTTAGTGGGTCATTTCGTAACGCGAAACATATTAGATGAATATTGGGAAAACCATCGTGAGTCTAATGGCGTATTTGACACAGTAACCGGATCAGTTAATAACAGTGTTTTAATTAATAGCGCTCTGATTCCCGCATCTTTTACACAATCAGCAGTATTATCAACAAACTATAACCAAAACTATAATAAAAATCAAATATACTCGTTAGGATTTAACCTAACATTAGATCCTTATGTTGAACTGGAAGTCTATATGTCAAGTGATCCGTTGAATAGATACATACAAACATCATTATTACAACTTCGAGCATTTAATAAAACTACAAACAAGGAAAGTTCTAGATATGAAGGTTCTTATAGCTTGTTTGGCAAATACATAGGAACAATAAAAAATAATAGTAAAAATACTAAACATTATGGCAAAGTTTTATTTGACTTTCAAACTGAGGGATCTGGCTTTGGCAAACCAGTAATTAGATCAAAAATAATTGGCCAAACAGCTGGGGTAACTGGAAGTGCTTATGTAAGTGAAGTAAGCATAAAGCCATATAATAGTAATGGATTTACACCAGTACTAGTTCAATATGCAGTACAACTTCCAACTGAGCTTACTGCAGCTGCAACACTATCACAATCAATAGATTTTAAAATAGATTATTTTGATTTTAGTGGACGACAATCAGAATATACCACTTACTTAGATGATGTAGTATTAAACCTTAAAGGAGATATACAGAGTAATGGATGTCAAGATGATAAGGTGTATTTTTATTATAACTCTGGATTTAATGCATCTTCTAGAACATGGGCAGACAGACAATCAATTTTCAATACTACATTTACACAAGCTGAAACATATCCATAACATGGCATTCTCAACAAAAGCATTTGGTTTATTTTATAAAAGGTTGGGTCCTACTGGATCTAATGATGCAACTACGGGTAATAGAGTAGATGGGTACCTATCATCAGCAAATCCATGGGATACATACACCCATAATATACCCCCATCAATGTCTTTCCAAGGATGGCTAAATTTTCCAAATGATACAGTTAATCAAGCATATATAACTACACATGAGTCAAGATCCATCAACGCATTAGGATACAAAGCTTTCCCCTTTGGTTCTCATGCATGCGATTTTTTATGGAATATAACAGTTCCATCATGGTCATTTGTAGACTCAGAAGTATTTGTCGGTGCAGACTTTCAACCATATGTAACCAGATCGTGGTCAGTAAACCGATTTAGTTCACAAAGTTTTCACAAAAAATATCAAACTGGTGGAAGCAACTTTGGTGTATCCTTTTATAAAGTAACCTCAAGTTGGCATATTGTAGAACCTAAATTTACTAATAGTAGCTCAATGCACTATGTTATATCACAAAGTGGAGCACCAGTTCCACTACAGTTTATCGGTTCTGATTATAACGAATCTAGAACCGATTCAAGCTCTTTTGTAGCTTATGATATAGCTAGCATAACATCAATGTCTTTTTTTCCTAACTCAACATCTTCTATTGATGGAAGTTATTTCCATAACGGAGGAGGAGCTGGTATTACACGCAAAGCAATTTCACAATCACTAGTAACTGGGTCAACATCTGCGTCAAACGATACTGCAGATGGACTAGGACAATTGACTCGAGCATTGAGAGCTAGACGATTATTTTTTCCAACACAAGTCACATCCAGTGGAGCAAGTAATGGAACAGATTACTGGTTTAAAACATACACTGGACAAAAATCTGTAGACCTTTTTACAGAGAATGGCGGAATATACAATATACAACTCACATTAAAAAAACTACCCTCACAAGATTATTATCCAGATGATAATACATTTCTACGAGCTTTTATACATGACGTAGACAGACAAATACCATCAGCATCAGGACGAATTGCAGGAGCTTCTGGTTGGTATCCACCAGATAACAACATTGTTACAATTGGAAATAATTATAATACCAGTCCAGCAATATCTTTTTACGATATACAAACTGGATTTCGTGTAGAAAAATTTAATTTTAACTTAATACAACATGGCTTTCCAGCTCAGCTTTGCTTTGAAGCAAGTGGATCCCTAGCAGATGATAGTTATTTTGGTATCATTATTGATGATATACAAATTTGTAAAGTGGGGGTAACAACAGATCCAAACTTTATTAAAACAACTCAAGCATCTATCCAAAGACAAACTCAAATTGTGTCAAATGTGCAAGCAGTGACTAGAGGTAGAACTTACGCAGAAGCTGCACCATATGACCCGGATCAAGGTGCATTTAATCCTCTATAAACACAATCAAAATGATAAACAGTGAAACAATAAGAAATTGCACAAGATCATTTCCAGCTGTTCAGGGAATGGTAAATGAACATGCACTTGGTAAAATAATAATTAAAAATGTTTACCAAGGATGGCAAGGAGAGAGTATAAGACAAATAAAGGATAATCATGAGCAAAATCCATACTCTCTACGAATTGGAATGCCATCAACCGATAGTCAATTAAAAAACGACGCAATATATTTTATATTACATTATCTATCTTATAATCCATTAACAAAAGATATAGAAAAGCGAGAAATCATACCATATAGAAACATGGAAAAGTTATATATAGGGCAATCGCTTGATGAAAAGTCATATAGTGACTTTAGAGTTTTTGTTGATGGTAACATAGTAGCAGAAGATATTTACTTAAAAAAGTATACTGAGTTAAGAGATACACCAATCAGTGAATTGGTATTAGACTTGATAAATAGGGTAGATGCATTACAGTTAGAAGTTGTTAATTTAAAGCGACAATTGAATAAAGGCCATATTTATATTAACACAGAAATAGATGAATAAACTTACACAGTACTTAGTTGAGGGAATATTAGGAAAATCTACAGAGGGAGTAATAATACTATTTCCAGGAGGATTCAAACCAGCAACTGGAGGTCATTTGGACTTAGTTAAACGCTATGTATCACAACCAAATGTGTCTGAAGTAAATATCATGATTGGACCTGGTGAAAGGGATGGTATTACAAGAGATCAAAGTATAGCAGTTTGGAAAAAACTTTTAGTTGGTATAGCAAATGTAAAAATAACTAAATCAAACGAAGTAACACCATTAACAGCAGCCTATAAATATATTGAAACAGCTAAACCAGGAACATATGCCTTGGCTTCAAGCAGTAAGGGGAAAGACTATGATAGAGTACTTAAATTTATAGCTGGTCATGAAAAAAATGGTAAGTATAAAAGAAAGGGAGTTGCAGTAGTAGAAATAACAGTAGATGCAGCTCCATTATTATATAGCGGAAGGAAGGATGAGTTTAATGGTAAGGGAATTAGTGCATCCATATTAAGAAAAGATCTTGCTAATAATAACTTTAATAACTTTAAAACAAACTATCCAGAAACACCAATTGAAACAGTAAAATCTATTTATAGTTTATTAACTAAGAAGCCTATAGCTGAGAGTGTTTTATTACTTAATGAAAGAGAACTGCTCCTTTGCGGAGGTGGGGCTGGGCATCTTGCACATCCATACGAAGACTATGATTTAACCTTTTCAGACATAGCAAATATGATTGATGCTGCATTAGGAGGCACAGTTGAAGCTGCACAAGAAAAGCTAGATGGTCAAAATTTAATGGTCACTTATAAAGATGGAAAAGTAAGAGGAGCTAGAAACAAGGGGCACATAAAAGATTTTGCAGCTAACTCATTAACAGTTACACAACTAAAACAAATTTTTGCTGGCAGAGGTCCAATACAAGCAGCTTTCACAGAAGCAATGGTTGATTTAGAAAGTGCTATTGCAGCACTATCACCAAAACAAAAAGAAGGATTTTTTGCTAATGGCAGCAAATTTTTAAACTTGGAAGTTCTGTATCCAGAAACAGCAAATGTAGTACCATATGGAGCAACACAGTTAAGAATACACCATATTAAAGAGTATGACGAGGATGGTAATGTGGTAGGAGAAGATATACAAACAGCTCGTGAGTTTGAAGGTGCGCTTAGACAAGTAGAAGCTCAAAACCAAAAGACATATGAAATTAAGATAACAGACCCAGTCACCATTAAAAAGTCTGCAGATTTTGTAAAACAAAAAGAGGAATTATTAAAAATACTTAAGGATGCTATGGGGAAGTATTCACTAAAAATGGGTGATAAACTAGGACTTTATTTTCAAGCTTGGTGGAAAGAGTATATAACAAATACTGGAAAACAATATGGATATAGTATAGAGGATGCTGTATTACAACAGCTAATAAATCGGTGGGCTTTTGGAAATAAAGAAACAAATATTAGAGTAATCCGTGATGCAATAACAAATGAAGACTTCAAAACCTGGGCAATTGAGTTTGATAAAAGGGACTATGCAATGCAAAATAAAATAGCAGCCAGTCCAATTGAAAATTTATTTTTAAAACTGGGAGTGTATACGCTTAGTAACATAGAAAACTTAGTATCATTAAATCCTAATAGCAGTGTCAGGCAAATGAAAAAAGATTTAAAGTCTGCAATAAATCAAATTAAAGTTAGTGGTAAAACAGATGCAAATGCTTTAGATTTTCTTAAGCGTGAACTAACAAGATTAAAAGATATAGGTGGTTATAATGCAATACTACCAACAGAGGGCATTGTTTTTAAATATAATGGAAAGTTATTTAAACTCACCGGTGCCTTTGCGCCAATAAATCAGCTAATTGGATACATGAAATTTGGATAACAAAGCACTATTTGACTATAACAACAACTATTTATAACTAAAGTATTGTAAACATGAAATTAAAAAGCCTGATAAGCAAAAAAAAGCTGGAAGAGAAAAAAGAAGCAATAGCAACTTCAACAAATACAAACATGACTATTCACTACGACTCAGACTTTAAGCAAGTTGGAGAAGGTGGAACACCAGAGTTCAGCTTTACTATTAGCGTATCGTCAACTGGAGGTAAGGACTTTTATCGTTCTGTTGGGGACAAAGAAGAAAATGCAAAGATGGCAGAGGGAACTCGATTAGAACTACGTAGAGCACTACGTAAATTTGATAAACATGTTCAATATATTCTAGACAAATACAATTTACAAGCACGATGATAGTATTATTTAGCGAAAATAGCAAAAAGCCTGCAAAGCGTATTGAAGGAGATGTGTGGACAGAGCAAAATAAGATCTGGACCATTAAAAATGGTATTAAAAGAACGGTGAATAAGTTGGATGAGTCTCGAAAAAACCACATAACACCAATGACTTGCCCATGTTGCAATAGACACATTAAAATGCATTACATAGAAGATAAAATGTGGGCTATTCATAAAAAATGCTATAGTTGTGTGATTGATGAGGAGCATGAAATACAAAAAAAAGGTAATTGGAAAGCTTACGAAAAGAAAAAGATTAGCGCTAACGCTGACAGCTATTTAAAAGACTTAGAAATGTATTTGGAAGATGAGGTTAACATGGATGTAACAAAAAATCAAGTAACAGAGGATGGCATGGTTGAAAAATGGAAAAATGTAGGCACAGATCATTTAAAAAAAATAAAAAATACAATAATGGCTGATCTGACAGAAAAAGTAGAATCGTATAAAAACAAAACTAAGTAGACATATGAACCCAGTTGTTATAGCCTCAATAATCGCAGGCTTACTTGGACCAGTTGTAGTGTTGCTAGTAAAATACTATATAGAAAGTAAGCAAGCTAAACCAGATATAGTAGCTGAAGCACTAGAAACAAGCGATAAGATAATGAAGAAGTTGGATGTAATCAAAGAAGATTTTGAAGCAGATAGGGTTTGGATAACTCAATTTCATAATGGTGGTAATTTTTATCCAACGGGGAAGTCTATGGCAAAGTTTAGTGTAATATATGAAACAGTAAATATTGGTATTGGATCCATACAGTCCATGTTCCAAAACATACAAGTAAACCTTTTTAGCAAGAGTATTAATGAACTACAACAAAATAATAGTATACAAATTCCAGATTATAAAGATTTGACCATTGCTACTTTTGGATTAAAGTATATAGCCGAAGATACTGGATGTAAATCAGGTTATTTATTTGCAATTAAGACTATTGACGAAAAATTTATTGGTGTTCTAGGATTAGATTATGCAAAAAAGAAAATAAAACTAGATGTAGATCAAATAAACCACTTAATAAACTATGCCACTGCAATTGGAGGTGTATTATCTGGAAGTAAAGAAGTTTAACTTAACTATACTAATATGGATAGTGATGGAAAAATTAAAAAGCAACAAGATAAAAATAGCAATGACAATTACTTTAATGGCCGGAACTTTTTTCAATCCACTTGGATTCGACGCATTGTTCCGAACCATAATGAACTGGACCGGTTCCTACTGGATTACCGATATTATTTTTTATGGCCTATCGGGCTTGTTTTTTGGATTATATTTTTTATTACGCAAATGGGATAATAATTGTATAAATAAAGTGTAATGATAAAATTAAAACATATATTAATAGAAGCAAAAACAAATTGTCCAATTGCAACGCAAGATATTCATGTTAATTTAGAAAATCGTCAACATGGGATTGATGAATACCATTACGGACCAGCAAACCCAGATAAGCCAGGCAGATACTGGAAAGATGCAGCTAAGCGTTGGAAAACTGATGAAGCTACCGCTAAAACAATGAAGTGTGGTAATTGTGCTGCGTTTGATGTATCAGATAAGATGTATGATTGCATGACTAGTGGTATCAAAGGTAACGAAGAAAATATTGATGCACTAGCTACAATTGAAAAAGGTGATTTAGGTTATTGTAATTTTCTTCACTTTAAATGTGCAGGATCAAGAAGTTGTGCGGCATGGGTAACTGGTGGATCACTAGACAATAAAGATTTAACTAAGTAGTGTAATGCTAAGCTATAGTATATCTAAGCCTATTTATCAAGATGTTAAAATTTTAAAACCTTTACCCAATAAGATTGCTGAGCATGTTTTATTAAATTGTACGTGTCATGTAGATCATGAAGGTTTTGATCTAAATGAAATTGAACAAGCATATTATAAGCATAATAATGTTTCTTTGAAGCATGATACAACATGGTACAAGGATGGTGATGCAACTAAAGGAGCTCATGCAATTATTCAACCGTGGCTTACACAAACTAGTAAATCTGATTTGATACTGGATCATAGTCAGTTTGTTTTTAGATATCCACTATCAGGAGAAGCTGCTGCACAAGTAAGAGCATACGCAAACCACCGGCCGGAATTGTTAAGAATTCTTAGTACTGAATTTAAGTGCGGATTGGATCTATGCATCGACTACATATCATCTGATCGAGTTCAACCTTTGGTCCATATTGAATGGGACTACCCAAGTACATCAAATATGACTACTGATGTTGACTATGTAGAAACTACACTACAGCATGCTAATTGGCAAGAAATAATATCTACTGTTAAACGTTTTAATATGCTATCAAAAAACTCTTTAGATGCATTTCAACAAGCGGATTTTAGGTCCATGCTTATGTTTGGTCGGAAATCGTATATACTAATTCCTACACTATAATACTTATTGCTATGATAAAGCTAAAAAAAATATTAACAGAAAAAGAAGACTCAAAGCAAGAAAAGGACTTTGAAGAATTTGCAGAAACTCGAGGTAAAGGCGCAGCAAAGATAGCAA